>Ga0233426_10000798_pt1 | contig 31541 bp, 24 predicted proteins | sample SI_118_April2016_6_FD_179875 | JGI IMG/M metagenome (GOLD analysis project Ga0233426, IMG submission 179875) | Seawater microbial communities from Saanich Inlet, British Columbia, Canada - SI_118_April2016_10_MG | ecosystem: Environmental > Aquatic > Marine > Inlet | place: Canada: British... | reverse complement strand
AGGCTCTGGTTATATTTGACGCCACGCTCCCCTGCGAAGTCACCATATTTTTGCGCATGTTTCTCAACATCTCTCAGAGTTTTACCTTTATTCAGCGTGCAAAATTGATATTCTGCACGAAGATTATTAGCTCCCTCAGCGCTTGGCCCAGCATCAACTTCCTCATGATGATCAGCAAAGCTAAAACTCGCTAAAAGAGCGACAATAGGGACAATAGGGACAATTAAAATTTGTTTCAACATAACAGTTCTCCATACAAATATGATTAGTAGTCTGTTTACTATAGTGCATAGTTCAGCATCAGGTAACCTTAATGGAGACAAATATTAAAAATTATCCTAACCAACTATGAATTCGATAGCTTGTTCAAGAGGTTGGCTTCGATGATAAAACTCAATATGATAGCCGCGATAGAGTCAGACAATTATGCCCATCCAGCAGTGGTATCGCTAAGTAACGAGACAGACGTTGGTCTTGCGAATTCTGCTTATTGAAGAACTGAAAGGAAAAAACAATGTTTCGAGTACAACTTTTAATATGCATGTTCGTTGCAAGCCTAATTGTCTTGCCTGCCCAGATAAATGCTGCGGAGACGCAAGACACCCAAGTAAAATCGATTCTAGTGACTGGTGCGACAACTGGCATTGGTAGAAACTTAGCCGAGACACTCGCTAAACATGGTCATCATGTTTACGCAGGTGCAAGAACTGACAGCGAAATGGCTGATCTAAATGCGATTAAAAACGTTACCGCAGTTAGGCTAGATGTTACCAAACAAGATCAGATTGATGCTGCCGTAAGCAGGATCAAAGAATCAGGAACCGGACTTTATGGGCTGATCAACAATGCCGGTATAGGTGGTGGTGGCCCCGTATTATCAACTCCAATTGCAGACCACAACATGCTTTATCAAGTCAATGTGGAGGGCGTCTATCGCGTTACTAAGGCATTTGCACCCTTAGTCATTGAATCTAGTGGCAGGATAGCAACAACAGGCTCTGTTGCCGGCACTATTACCACCAGCCGATTGAATTCCTACAGTGGTAGTAAGCACTGGGTTGAAGCCTTTACCGATGGGCTTGCGGAAGAGCTGGCATCAACTGGAGTATCAGTCAGTGTAATTGAACCAGGCAACTATCAATCTTGGATTAGGCGCAGCACAATGTTACGTGCGTTTGCTCAAATCAAAGCTGCCGGCGGGGAAATAACCGATGCAATGCAAAAACAATACGACCAGACTGCCGCCTACGAATTATCGTTAAAAGAACCAGATGAAGTATCAGCTGCCTACATGCATGCATTGTTCGACGAGAAACCATTGCGCCGCTATGTTGTAACACCGAGTCAACCCGATCAGGAATTCACTATCAGTGCCAAGGTACGTCAATTAGTTGAATTGAATCAATGGGGACCCCATAGCTATAGCCGCGATCAGCTTATTGAAATGTTAGATAAAGAAATAGCCGCAAAGGACGTTTTTGAAAAATGAGCTTCTCGCAATACTATCAACATTATCTAAAGTTGCATCAAAACAAATGGAACAGAAGACTCCATGTTATTGGTCAGTGCTGCACAATAAGCTATGTGATATTGGTAGTTTATTTTGAGATCTGGTTGCTGCTTGTGCTCAGCCCAGTAGTGGTTTATCCGTTTGCATGGAGTGGTCACTACTTTTTTGAAAAAAATACTCCAGCCGCATTTTCAAACCCTCTATGGGCCAAACTTTGCGACTGGATTATGCTCAAGGATATTTTGATCGGTAAAATACCAGCTTAAAATATAAAAATGTACGACTACTGCAACCCAAGGGCAGCGCAAAGAAGAATATGGGCTTCTAAGGCGAAAAAAATATAACTGAACACCGAATACACTATCGTAAGTGACACTTGCAGTGATTAGAAAGAAAATTCTCACTCTTATTTAAGATGAAAAGACATGAATTCAAAAATTGTAGTACTTTTGTGTAGTTTCTGCGTTCTTTTGAGCGGGAATTTAGTGTCATCATCCTTTGATCTTGATATAGACGATGATGGCACAACCGATGCACTAACCGATGGATTGTTAGGTTTAAGATATATGTTTGGCTTATCCGACACCCCTCTGATTACTGGAATTATTGGGCAGGATGCATCGAGAACCACATCTTCAGAGATCGAGACCTATTTAAACGAAAACCGATCTAATCTCGATATTGATGGTGACGGGGATATATCCGCATTGACCGACGGTTTGCTAATACTTAGGAATTTATTTGGATTAGAAGGCGAACCTTTAGTATCCAGCGTAATAGGCGATCAAGCTACAAGAAGCTCTGCTGAGGCCATCGTAGATTATATCAATGGTATCAAGGACTCAGATAATGATGGGTATTTAGATTCTGGTGACGCCTTCCCGCTTGATAATAATGAATGGTACGATGTTGACGGAGATGGGATCGGAGATAATGTTGACGATGATGTAAATAAATTAATCGTTACTGGTTATGAAGCAACAATGGGATCGTTTTCTAAAATCACATTGACCCTAGATTCTCTAGTAAATGAATGTAGTTTTAAGATTAACCAAACATCTGGAAAATCTATCTTACATGTCGACATATCTAACAACACCCAAATTAAGTTTAGGCTTCCACTTGTATATAAAAATGAAACTATTTCGTTTCGGCTTTCATCAAATACATCATCAGACTGCCTGATTTCAAAAGACATCTCCATCGACGTAACACCCGATAACTCGAGTGAATACGACCTTATAGAGTTCTCTCATCTCAATCCCGAGCTAGATACGTTATTACAATCGGACTATTTTGGCATTCACCAAGTTGGTCTCGGATTCCGGATGACTACTGAGAGATATTCTGGAACATTTTGTTATCCGACTCCGGATAACTGCACAACTGAAGAGAATGCGCTTCCTGCAGTCGGAGCAGATAACTTCTCGGTCGGTGATTTCAATGGTGATGGACATCAAGACTTTGCTACCATAATGAAAGTCTTTGGCAGCCGAGGCTATCAAGGCTCAGATCGATCCTCTAAAAATACTCTCCTCATTTTATTAAATGATGGTTTAGGGAACTTATATGAAGATTCTAATTTCTTAAATGTTAATGAAGTTCCTGAAGTACGTGCAGCTTATCGAATGAAAGTGGCAGATTTCAATTCAGACGGAAAAGACGATATCTTTATTGCGAGTTTTGGAAAGTATGTTTGTGGTGAAGATAACACCTGTGTTTCGGCATCCGCTAACCATGGGCTGCTGATAACGACTGAAGATAAAATGGTTAGCTATAACCATCATATTGTGGATGATAATGATGGTAATGGCTTTCTACGGCCTTCTCATGATGCATCGGCTGGTGATATTGATGGAGATGGTGATGTCGATATTGTCGCCGGCGCATACATTATGTATAACGATGGCGATGGTATTTTTTCTAAATATAAGGACTTAGAATCCGCCTGGTATGGAGGTTTTGACGAGTATGATAACTACACTCAAAATCCTATTGATGCATCCTCTGTCGCCGATTTTAATGGCGATGGAATAGACGATATTATCCTTTGGTTCAGGAGTGATAGTGAGAGCCTTTGCAGTACCGGTAATTCCAACCAAACAGCTGAAGCCTATTGTGGTGGCTATATTAAATTTGGCCCTATCCTCGAAACCGATAGCATCCATGTAAACGACGACTTTACTCGATTAGATAATGGAGATGGATATTATGGATTAAACACGTTCTTTAATAATTCCGTTACAGGAGATATAGATAGTGATGGAGATATTGATATTCTTGTGGGTGAGACAAGAAAGATCCCCTACTATAACGGGAGAACAGTGCAAATACTGATTAATGATGGCGATGGAAACTTCGAAGACAAAACCGACGTTATGTATCCAAATCAACTCCGCAGTGGCCTTGCCCAAACCGTTGCCTCAATAGGAATTGGTGAGGGTGATGTCTACATGGTGGATTTTGATGGCGATGGAGATATGGATATTATCGACAGTGTTGGTGGGTGTGAAGCCAGCACCAATTGCACAGAGTACGCAGATACTCCAAGGACAGTCATAGCACTCAATGATGGCAACAATTTATTCAGTGAGATACCGCACAGTTTTCTCCCTCAGAGGATCGAGATGCATATGATAAGAGGTTACGACGGGTATTCATCTTTTATGGGAAGTGATTTCCCATCTAACGATGCTCACCCGCCGCCTGATCAAAGATCTATGAATCTCTCAATACCTATCAATTTAGATAATCAAGGCTCTTTAGACTTTGTCAGTATCTTTGCTGGCCAACACTACCGCACTGCGAACAGTCCTGACGGTGAAGAAAAAGCTTTTGGGGTGGTTTATACAATTGTTAATAAAAATAGATTAGAGCAATAAGTATAGGGGATGGAAAGAATCACTATCTGCCATATATAAAAAGAGGTCTTGTTGAGGAATAACATTGACTGATCCAAAGTTAGTATAGATCAAAAGATAGTTTGAAAATTTAACTGAGTAATTTTTACGCATAGTTAATTTTTTAATAGCTTTTTTTGTATGACTGAACAACCTCTCGCCCCATTTAACTGGGTGAGGTATTCAGCTATTATTAGGCGGTACAACTGATAGGTAACCCGCATCAAATAGATATGAAACGACTATTACTTCCAGTTCTACTCGCTTTTGCCGCCTTGAGCGCTAGTGCAACAATGGCTGACGAACCTTCACGAATACTTCTAAAAGCTAGCAACAAACTTGATCCTGATCTACTAGAGATCATCAGCGACAAAACCGTCAAATTAGGCGAACTGAATTTCAAGATACTGATACTTCCACGTGCGGAGCCCCCAATTCAGCATACAAACGAATCATTAACCGCCCGTAATGCTCGAGTAGCAATTAACACAGATAAAGTCTTGTCTATCATCGACTCAGTAACTCACTTTAAAATCAGACGCCAATTTAGGTCAATTAATGCTGTTGCTGCAGATGTCTCGTTACAAGGCCTTGTGCAACTAGCCGAGGACATGTCTGTTGCTCGAATTGGATTGGACGTAGGCGGGCATGGCTCTCTGTATCAAGCGATTCCCCAGGTGAATATAGATTCAATCAAACAGACCTATAACTTAACTGGTCAAAATGTTGAAGTAGCTGTTCTCGATACTGGTGTTGATACTGATCACGTGGATCTTAAAGGGGCTCTTCTTACCCAAAAATGTTTTGCTGATAGTTGTCCCAACGGAGCAGATAGAGCAGAGGATGATAATGGTCATGGTACGCACGTCACTGGAATAATAGCTTCCCAAGGTAGCACTACCCCAGAGGGTGGGTCATCAGGGGTCAAAATTCATGCTATTAAAGTGCTTGATAGTTCAAATAGTTACAGTGCCGCATCCATTGTTATAGCGGGTTTAGATCATGTAATAAACGAATTACCAAATATTGATATCGTTAATATGAGCCTGGGTACAGATCAATTATTTAGCAGTGACTGTGATTCAACCTATGCATACACCCGAGCATTTAATTCCGCCATTAAAATATTGAGGGATCGGGGTACACTTAGTTTTGTTTCTAGTGGAAACGAAGCCTCTGCAAATTCTATTTCTGCGCCAGCATGTATATCTTCAGCTATCGCTGTGGGGGCAGTATGGGACACAAGCCCGGCATATTGGAGCGATGATTACTGTGCTGAAGCCAATCCAATGGCAGACCAAATGGCCTGCTTTAGTAACTCCAGTGTCTCGTTAGATATTTTCGCCCCCGGCAGTCCGATTAGCGCAACGCGCAATGGCGGTGGCACCACTATTTACTCTGGGACTTCAATGGCTACGCCCTTGGTAGCGTCATGTGCTGCCCTACTGACGGAATATCGTCCTGAGTTAACTGCTGATCAAATTGAGAGTGCGCTCAAAACTAGCGATGTCATCGTGCAAGATGATGCAGGTAGAACTTTCCCAAGATTAGATTGCCTAGCCGGTATAACTTCCCTTGGCACTTTGATTGATGCTGATTTGGATGGTGCAGATGATGCGTTAGACAACTGTATTTCAGAGCCTAATCCAGCTCAGATAGATACTGACGGTGATGACTTAGGTGATGCTTGTGATCCGGATGACGATAATGATGATATCTTAGATGTCGATGATGCGTTCCCCAAGAATAACCTTTACTCCGCAGATACTGATAGAGATGGGCTCCCAGATGTTTGGGAAACTATGTTTGGGCTGGATCCAAATGATCCATCAGATGCCGCGAGTGACTTTAATAACGATGGAGTAACCGCACTAGATGAATTCTTAGCGGGAACAACTCCTTCAGATTCATTAGATATCGATGGAAATGGTCAGTACGACGCCCTAACTGATGGTCTTTTGCTACTTAGGCGAATGTTCGGGTTAGAAGGAAGTACGCTGGTGACAGGAGCTGTGTCCTCTACTGCGGTCTACACCTCTTCAACCGATATTGAATCTCGTATTGCTATGTTAGGTGATCTTGCTGATATCGACGGTAATGGGCAAATTGATGCGCTGACAGATGGATTGCTTATCTTGCGTTATCTATTCGGTCTGGAAGGAGAAACGCTTATTCAGGGAGTAACAGCAGATAATGCCCTTAGAGACACTGCAGAGGCTATTGAGGCCCACTTGACGTCTCTAAACCCTACCCTCGGCAATCTAGAGTGCCCTAAAACGACTTGGAGTTCTGGCACTAGGACGATAGATCACTATGGCGTTGAGAGACAATTCCGAGTTCATATTCCTACCAACTACCAAAGCAATGAAACATCGCCTTTAATAATTGGTTTTCATGGCTGGGGTGGAGACCAAAATGAGTTTCTGGACAATGAGACCGTCCAGAGTGAACTTAATGCGCACAACTACATAATGATTTCTCCTCTTGGTCTTGGTTCTCAGGAGCCAGGAGGTTTCTATTCCTCTTGGTCCTTTAGCGGGTCCACAACGGGCTTGGATGGAGATGGAATTAACTCAGCAGTGCCAAATGACTCAGACGCAATTTGTAATGCCAGTGTAACCCCAGACTACACCTACCCATCCTGTCAGAGTGTGGCTAAGAATAGTTGCTCTTGGACTCACTGCCTAGATGACGATATCGGCTTTGTTGCTAGACTCGTAGCTGAAGCAAAGGAAAATCTTTGTATTGATAATGATCACATATTTGCCACGGGAGGCTCAAATGGTGGAATGTTTGTGTGGGAATTGGGGCAAGATGAGCGAACGGCTCAAACATTTCGCGCAATTGCGCCAATTATTGGACTGCCTCATCGAGGTTATTTAAAAGAGCCGAAGAGCACTAATGGTCTTCCGGCTATTTTAATAACCGGAATGCGCGATACCACAGTTCCACCAGGTGACTGGAATGACAAATCGTTCACCACCACGTCCAACGGTGAGGAGTACTACTACACAGGAGCTAGCGCAATCACGGAAAGTTGGGGGAACGCACTCGGTTGTGATATCTCTAAGCCTCCAGCACTTGTTGATCAAAATATTGCATCTAGTCTTGAATGTCGTGGCTGGTCTTTGTGTGAGGGAGGCAATACTTTCCCTCCGATTCTTGATTGCCGGGGTAGTGAAATGGGCCATACCTACAACCTAACTCAATCGTGGCCGTTGATAATGCACTTTTTTAATGATCAGTAATCTGCATTAGCCGAGATTTGATTGGCGTCACAATCATTACATATCTCATTGAGAGAGATCCTACTTATATAGGATAAGTCGCTGGTTTTATAAGTTATTATTTTTAATCATAGATAGATTTTCATTCCTCTTTACTCTCCCTCATAACCTTTGGCCAATTCACCTGTAACCCTGCGTTCTGCTATTACATGATTGGACAGGATGAGGTATTCAGTTATGATTGGACAAATAACAAGGAGAATTTTATGAAAAAGATCTTTACCTTACTAGTTATGTGCTTAGCTTCTATTTCTTTTGCTGGTCATCATGAGGCAACTGACAACCAGATCATCTTTATCATTAATGCAGATATTGTTGAAGGTAAGGCTGAGTCCTTCAAATCACTTTTAAAGGAGATGGTTCCTGCGGTAAAAGCATCAGAACCAAATACGACTCGCTACCAATATTTTATGAGTACTGACAACAACAAGTTAACGTTGATCGAAATTTATCCTAACAACGAAGCTGCTCTTTTTCACATGATAGCCTTCGGAAGTAGTCCATTTGCCGCAGAATTTTTAGCTTCTATTAAAATTACCTCCTTTGTTGTAGCAGGCAATGCTAGTCCAGAATTAATGAAATCTGTAGAACCATTTACATCGGACAACAGAACCCCAGTTCAAGGCTTTATACGTTAAAAAGTTTTTCAATCTAGCCGTGGTTTGACTGTGTAACAAGCTGCGTAAAGGGGATCCGTACATCAAAACCTTCTTCGTATGTCTCATCAGCTTAACAGCAATTATGCTGGCCTCAGCATCATTTGCAGAAGGGTACGATCGCAAAGACTTCAAGTATCGCAGTTATAAGCCCAACACCACCATAGGCTTTTACACTGGCAAGACCTGCGACTATATAAACATAGACCACATCGTCAGCCTCAAGGACGCACACGACAGCGGTGCTGCCTATTGGAGTAAATCGAAGAAGAAAATCTTCGCTCGAGATAAGTCCAACCATGTACCTGCTTGCGGGAGCGTGAACAGGTCAAAAGGCTCAGAAGGTCCAAGTAATTTTTTGCGCAGAAGTAATGATGGCAAAGGCTTAGATTATGAGATAGTTCGCTTCTGCGAGTATGTACAGAAGTATTATGAGGTTAAGGTTAAATATGGTTTATCTTTTCAAAGTAACAAGAGACATCCGTTTGAATCTTGTGGCATTACCTTGGTCTAGCTGCAGCTTGAATGAAAGGCAATTCGTTGACCAGGGGTCAAGAGAAGGAAGATAAGGGGTTTTAGGGGGTTTAAAATTGCGAGTAGCACCTTAGTCTTTCGGTAACTCTGCAGGCGATAGGTTTCTGCGCCGAGAGGATTTTCCTGGTGGATAATTAACGGCCAAATAGCTCAAAATGGTATCCTCTGTTTTGTCATCAAATAACCACAAGCCTTGGGTGTTTTGCATCCACCTAATCATTGATTCCCAAGTATCTCGGTCGCCCCGTTGTGACGTGATAAATTTCGCTGAATGGCAAGCAGTGCAATTCGCGCGCACAGTCTCCCAGCCATCGGCTATAACTAATCCACTATCTGGGTCAATTTCAGCGAAACTTGCCGAGCTCGAAATAACCGGTGACACCAAAAACACTGTTGCTAAAACGCGGGCTAAAAGCCCATCATTAATGCCTACGCGCATCGTTACACCACTTGCACGGCAATGCGATGACACGCATTGTTGAGGTAGCCTTTGGGGTTCCAGCCAGGGATTATTGTCGGTTGAGCCCTACCTTGAGAATCCGCTGCTTGCGCCCAAACCTCGTAATATCCAGATTGAGGAAAACTCAGCTCTGCATGCCATCGCTGCCATGCTAGCCTATTGACGGGCTTTTTAAGATGAGCGAGCTGCCAGGTTGCACCAAAGTCAATTGACACCTTAACTTTTTCTACGCTGAGATCACCTGCCCAGGCATGCCCTCTGCAGAAAAAGCTCTCTTTTAAAGGATGAGTAACACCGCTTTTTGGAAAGGTAACTAAAGATTTAACCGGCATAGATTCAATAGTGTGCATATCTTCATTAGCAACCTTAGCCCCTGGCGCAACGGGCCTATTGGGCATGCTATATGAGGGAGCAGCCATCTTCGCACCATTGTGGATCTGATTTCTAATTACTATCTTTTTTAGCCACTTACCACTCGTTGAGGCGGGCCAGCCGGCGGTTACCAAACGTAAGGGATAGCCATTTTGAAAGGGTATATCCTCATCATTAAAGCCCCAGGCGATCAAACTTTCATCCTCCAGAGCTTTAGACATTGGCACGCCCCGTGAAATGGATTGCTTATTTGGATTTCCCGAGAGATGCATATCGGCCCCATAATAGCCAATATAAACTGCGTCATCGCTAATCCCACAATCTTCCAACACATCTCTCAATCTGACACCCGTCCACTTAGCACATCCGACGGCACCAGTAGACCACTGATTGCCCTTCGCTGGCGGATCATATTCGCTACGTCCATTACCGCCACATTCTAAAGTCAAGGCGTAGCTATAGTGTTTGAATTTTTGTTTTAGTTCAGCAAGCGTATAGTTCGTTGGTTTCAAGCAGGATTCACCCGCAATCTCCAGCACCCAATTCACGGGGTCTCCAATTTTCTCAACATCAGGCGGAATGCCATTGTTGCGAACAAAAAAGTGTTTTGCTGGAGTCAAATCATCATCGAGTAGATGCGGCGGTGTCTCGGCATTGATAGGACGGTCATTTAGTATTCTTAAGCCTTCCTTGCCATCGATACCAAAAGAGACTGTGGCATCAGCCATAGCAGCCGGAATTAGTCCCCCTGGCATTTTGCTGGCAAAAGGAATGCTTGACCCTAAAAAGGCCATCATAGCCGCGAGCCCGCTCTTCTTCAGAAACCCCCGTCGCGTATGAGGGTCGACCACTCGGCCCCACAATTGCTCGTCAGCCTCTTTTGGATTTTTGCGGTACAACTCGTGGATACCTACTGTCTTTTGTTTTCCTCTAGACAACTTGTCCTCCATTTGAGATACCAATAAGAAAATGACAATAGTTTATATGTTGTGAGCCCAATACGATCAAGATTAGTACGCAGCATGTCATTAATTACCCAAGCATAACTCAATACCCCATCCAGTCAAATCAAGGCGAGATAAACGTAAAGAGCAGAATCAACGAAGTCCGATTAGATAGTTAATCCACGCGCACAAACATTGTTCTTATAAAGGCTAAGGTACTTTGGACTAAAAACAAAATTAAGCAGCCAACATAAATATTTGTGCGAGCTTGTAAGTACCCAACAATCATGAGACCTGAGGCTATAAAAATTGTTGCAAGAAGCCCCGTCTGGAATAAAAAGACCTTAAGTGGAAAGATATGTTTGTATCCTTGATCCCTCAACAAGAGCATTCTTTTTGGGAACACTAATAAACCTACGACAGAGTAAATACATACGGCCCAGCAGATAATTTTCCAAGATAATTCCGCATTGTTAATGTTAAAGATGCCAAACGGTAGAAGGCCTCCAAACATTGCACCAAAAGCTGAATATGTCAAAAGTCGAACTCGAAAGTTATCAGGGCCACTGAACATGTCTGAACTCCGACTTAATGCAATTAATATAGCTGAAAACCCAACTATACCTATGGCTATCTCTGCAATTAATTGTAGAGCATGAAAATTTGGCTCCATGGTCTATGCTCCTTGTCGAAGTAATTATCCAAGCATAACTGAATAGGCCATCCAGTCAAATTAGAGGCTATATTGAAAAGTCTAATCAAAATTGTATACTTGAAGAGTCATTTAAGATGGAACTTAACAGATGAATATAAAACTCCTCCTATTCTCGACTCTCCTCTCGTTAAGTGAGTTAAGCGTTGCGGCTAGTAATCAGCACTGGGATTTTCAAAACACCCAAAGATGGATTGGAGATTCAGCGGAGGGAAGCACTGATTATTGCTCCGAAAAATCAATGCGATGGACAAATCCTCAGCTTGGCTTTGATATTAATCAAGACTCCGTAGATGACTTTATGATGCCAATTAGTTGTTATCAGGGAGAAGCAGCAGACGGAGCAAAACATAACCTCAAGGTTCGCGCCGCGTGGAAGATGTATTGCAGTAATGAGGGGCAACATTATGACTGTACCTCAGAACTGTTTGGATCGGAGGTAATTGAGGCAACTGCTGTGGCAGATGATATCAGTCTGGGTAGTGATGGCGGCGGAAATCCGTACATTCACGTCTCAGAGGCACCACGAGATCTCAATAACGATGGATACCCAGAATTTTGGTATGCGTTAAATCGAGATGATGGTCGCTATGGTTTTGACGAGACAATCACTGAAGATCGTGAGTTACTTGAAAAGTACTGTGGCCCTCCTGAGACATACAAATACACATGGGATTGCACTCGAAAATCAATCCAAACAATGCTGATCAGTCGTCCCGATGGAACGTACCAAATAGTTAAGCTGCCTTGGGGAGCTCAAAATACTCAGGCGGTGTTAATTCTACCTAATACAATTGGAACGTTTGATGTGTGGGCAATGATTTATGGGCCTCATAAAGTTGCTCGTTTTGAGAATAATAGTTTTATCGACGTAACAGCCGAATTTGAGCAAGATCCTCTCTGGATGACGGTAGGAGAAGATGGTGGGCCCTATGCAAAGGCGTTTGAAATTGATGGGTTATTTTATATTGCTCGAGCCGATATACCTGCCGGCTACCGGCCATCTTGGGCGGAAGATGTTGTTAATAGCGGCTTTATGCTTTGGAAGTACATTCCCGGAGAAGGATTTTCTGTCAGTGATGTATACACACCAGAACAAGAAAAAACCTTCGAGTTCAAGATAAAACAAGGCGAAAGTACTCAAATACGTTACGGTGCGATGGTTAAAGATGTACCAGTGTTTGATCCAAGGTGGCATTTTTTTGATTTAGAAATTTTGGATGACTCTAAAGAGCCCGTATTAATGGTTCAATCGGAGGCGTTCACCCAAGTAGGCTCTTCTTATAAAGCCCCCCACAATTCCAACATTACCTACGAAATTGGCGACCTAGATGCTGCCCAAAACACCGATGACAAAATATATGGTGGCCACAGTGCGATCGAAGGCTTTTTCATAAGAGACGGTAAATTAATTCCTCGAGAAAAAGCGATCATTGCTGATAATGCACTCTATGATATCGCGTTCAAGAGGTTCACAGATATAAATTCAGATGGATATTTGGATATTATAGTTTCATCCGGGGGGACGCCGGGTTTACCGTCAGTATACTTAAATGACGGAAAAGGTATGTTTGAAAAACTTTTCCTGGGAGACATATTTCCAGACCTTTTCGATGAACAATATTGGCAAGTTGACAGTCACAATGTTCATGGTTGGGGAGCATCTGTTTATCCTTTTTATGAAGCAAACAGTCTTGATTTACTTTTTTGGACAAAAGGTTTTACTAACAATATACCCACATATGCGGGGGATGATTTCGTATTCTCACCAGGAGATATCGCATTAGCAAAGGCGAGCCAAGATATATCTGTTCTAAATGTATTTTCCCCCGCAGAACAACATGTGTTGTTAGAGAAGTGCTACTCAAGTGGCTGGATGAACAGGCATGGCTATCAACTTCCCTGCAGGATGGGTATTCCTTTTCCCGATGAAACTGAAATAGATACCGATGGCGATGGTATTGTAGACAGCGAGGATGATCTTCGATTTAACAGTTCAGAATCAGTAGATACAGATAATGACGGAATTGGCAACAACACCGATTTGGATGATGATGGTGATTCCATATCTGACATTGCTGAGATATCGAATGGAACCGACCCCTTGTTGGCCGATACTGATTCTGATGGAATTGAGGATAACTCTGATGCCTTCCCTCAAAATGCGCTTTACTCTGCGGATAGTGACTCTGATGGAATGCCCGATACTTGGGAAACTCGTTACGGCTTAGACCCAAACGATGCATCTGATGCTACCAGTGATCAAGATAACGACGGTGTGACTGCATTAGAAGAGTTCTTATCAGGAACCATACCATCAGGTTCTTTAGATATAGATGGTAATGAAGACTACGATGCTCTAACCGATGGACTTCTGCTGTTAAGAGGTATGTTTGGATTAGACGGAAATGCATTAGTAACAGGAACTATTGCCTCTGACGCGGCCTATACCGAATCAGTGGATATTGAATCTCGTATTGAAGCACTTGGTGAACTTGCAGATATAGATGGAAATGGTCAGATAGATGCTCTTACAGATGGGCTTCTCACTCTTCGTTATCTGTTTGGGTTACAGGGCGATACGCTGATTAATGGTGTTGTGGCAGATGATGCTACTAGAACGACTTCAGAGGAGATTGAGGCTCATTTGGAGAGTTTAATGCCCGCGCTTTAGGCCCATCCAGTCAAGTCAAGTCAGGGCTAGATCGAGGTAAAGCCTCTCTTGTTGTAATTGTTATTGGGCTTAAAACTCATCAACGCACGTCTAAGTCAAAGGTCTCGAAAGAAACGAGAATTGACAAGGGCTGTAGAGACTTTGAAGTATAAATATGGCGGTGAGAGAGGGATTCGAACCCTCGAAACGCTATTAACGCTTACACACTTTCCAGGCGTGCTCCTTCAGCCACTCGGACACCTCACCGTAAACTGTTGCCGTTTTTCTGTTCTTGAAACTATTCAGGAGCACGGCGTGCTTATTGCCTAACTTTCAGTCTAGTTAAAGCGCCAGAACTGTACACAACAAAGAGGTTAAAAGCAACGAAGGCTGTCAACCTAAAAATTCAATGAGGCGAAAGTTGTACGAGGGTGCTAAACTATGCAAATGGGTATAGATAAAACAATGCAAGATTCATCATTACAGACAAACTCTTTTAGGCTAATGGTTTTCCTAATTACTCTGCTGACCATTATAAATGAGCCAGATTTGTTCGCTTATAGCCATTTCTTTGCCGTATCTTTTTGTGCCTTATTTTTATACGCAAGCATCACGATTTATTTGTCTGATCAAAATAAATTCAATAGTGCAAAAAATATAGGGCTAATAGCCGGGGATAGTTTTATTGCCGGGTCCGTGATTGGTCATACTAGTTTTGACTTTACAATTACTACAATAATTAGTCTTTTATATGGGCTAGCATTGATAGGAAAGGGCCGTCGTTATTTGCCAATTTCCTTGTTGCTCTTTCTAATCGGATGCTTTTTTGGCTATCTGACGCCCCATTCTATTACCTTAACTGACTCTACAACTGGAGTTATTTTAGTGCTTGTATCAATCTACTGTTTTATCGTTGTACACCTGTTTCACTCCCGAAATAAGGAGTTAGCAACAAAAGTAGAGATAGAAACTCAAACTAACACACGCCTCTTTAATCAATCATTCCATCTTTCTAAATATCTTTCTCCGAGCATAAGGCGCGAAATTCTCTCCGGCAAAAGAATCATGGATGAACCCCAGCAGAAGGAACTCACGATATTCTTTTCTGATATGGCCGGCTTTACAGAACTTGCTGAACAACTTAATGGAGATGAACTTACGGAATTTTTGAACACTTATCTCACGGAAATGTCTGGAATTGCTGTTCGGTTTGGCGGAACGATTGATAAAATTATGGGGGATTCAATCATGGTTTTTTTTGGCGATCCAGTAAGCCGCGGCGTTCAAAATGATGCTATAAGCTGTGTATCGATGGCTATTGCGATGCGTAAGGCCATGGAAAAACTGCAACAAAGATGGCAATCAGCCGGCATCAAAGAAATCCCGTCACTTAGAATGGGAATTAACACTGGATTATGCAAGGTAGGCAACTTTGGCACTGAGCACCATCTTAATTACACATTACTCGGCCGTTCGGTGAACTTGGCTAGCCGACTGGAGTCGGCTGCCTGCGATGAGGAAATATTAATTTCCTTGAGTACCTACGAGTTGGTTAAGCATAGTATTGACTGTACTAACCGAGGCGAAATAGCGGTGAAGGGGTTCTCTAAACCTGTCATTGCCTATAGCGTGATCGATATGATCAAACAAGAGAATTAGACAATCGTCAAAATCCTATCCTTACTCGTAATCGGATATAGACGGACAGGAGCATACTAAATTCCGATCGCCATAGACATGATCTAACCGTCCAACTGGCGGCCAATACTTGCTATCCCTTAACGACTCCACTGGATAGGCAGCCTGACCTCGTGTATACGCATGACCCCACTCATCTGCACTGACCATAGCTGCAGTGTGAGGCGCGCCTACTAAAGGATTATCTTCAGCGCTAAAGGTACCTTCAGCCACTTGACTGATTTCTGATCTAATGGTGATCATGGCATCACAAAAACGATCTAGCTCAGCTCTAGATTCACTCTCGGTAGGTTCGATCATCAATGTTCCAGCCACAGGAAACGACATAGTTGGAGCATGAAAACCAAAATCTATTAATCTTTTGGCTATATCATCAACAGATATCCCAACCTCATCTTTTAGCATTCGCACGTCTAGAATACATTCATGGGCTATCCGGCCCTGACTACCTGTATAAAGAATCTGGTAATGGTCTTGAAGTCGACTGGCAATGTAGTTGGCATTTAAAATAGCAACTTCTGTCGCCTGTTTTAGTCCATATCGCCCCATCATTCGGATATACATCCACGTGATCGGTAAAATGCTTGCGCTTCCAAAAGGGGCTGAAGATACCTGAGCACCCTGGCGCGCTCCGTCGCTGGACTCTTTAGGTAAAAATGGTGCTAGATGCGCTCCAACACCTATTGGGCCAACTCCCGGTCCTCCACCACCGTGGGGAATACAGAATGTTTTATGCAAATTAAGGTGGGAAACATCACCCCCAAACTTACCTGGCTGACAAACACCAACCATGGCATTGAGATTTGCACCATCGATATATACCTGCCCACCATGCTGATGAACGATTTCGCATATCTCTTTGATGCGCTCTTCAAATACTCCATGAGTAGAAGGATAGGTAACCATAATCGCTGACAGGTTTGCACTGTGGAGTAGCGCCTTAGATTGAAGGTCATCCACATCCACATTTCCCTGATCATCACACTTAACCACCACTACACTCATACCACACATTTGCGCTGATGCAGGATTGGTACCATGAGCTGAACTTGGGATCAGACATACGTTACGGTGGCTGTCGCCTCTACTTTCGTGATACCCCCGAATCGCCAGCAAGCCGGCATACTCTCCTTGAGAGCCTGCATTAGGCTGCAATGACATCGCATCATATCCAGTGGCTGCGCATAGCATTTCCTCGAGCTGCTCTATCATTATCGAGTAGCCTTTAGTTTGATTCGAAGGCGCGAAGGGATGTATGTTTGAAAATTCAGGCCATGTGATCGGCAACATTTCCGCCGTCGCATTTAACTTCATAGTGCAAGAACCTAAAGGAATCATCGCGCGATCCAAGGCAATATCTTTGTCAGCTAGCTTGCGTAAATATCTCAGCATCTCCGTTTCAGAGTGATAAAGACTAAATGTTGGGTGACTCAAAAAATCAGTCGTTCTTATTAGACCGCTCGGTAGGTTTTCTCCAATATCTTGGGCTATCACATCCACATTCAAATCATGCGGTCCGATCAAGATATCCCAAAGTGTTGCAATATCTGCTGCCGAGGTTGTTTCATCGATCGAGATTCCCACTGTTTCCTCATCGATTAAACGGAAATTAAACTGTTTTTGTGCAGCAGTTTGAAGAACTACTTTTTTACGCTCTCCGACTGTTAGTGTGAGTGTGTCGAACCAATGATTATTTTGAATTTTGACATCACATTGCCGTAACCCCTCAGCCAGAACAGAGGTGAGAGTATGCACTCGGTGAGCAATACGTAATAAACCTTTAGGCCCGTGATACACCGCATACATACCCGCAATGACCGCAAGTAATACCTGCGCGGTACAAATATTAGACGTCGCCTTCTCTCTGCGAATGTGTTGTTCACGGGTCTGCAGCGCTAAGCGATAAGCTGGAGCTCCTGCTGAATCTTGAGACACACCCACCAGACGCCCTGGAAGGTTACGTTTATAGGCCTCGCGTGTCGCCATATAACCGGCGTGAGGACCGCCGAAACCCAAAGGAACACCAAAACGCTGACTTGACCCAATTGCAACATCAGCCCCCAAGGAGCCAGGAGACTCTAGCATCACTAAACTTAGAATATCAGCCGCCATCACTACCAGACCACGCTGAGACTGCACTTTCTCTATCACCGACCGATAGTCACTTACCTCTCCACTAACACCAGGATACTGCAACAAGATACCAAAAGCCTCACCGGAGAAACTATCTGGGTCACCGACTTCAACCTCAATGCCTAACGGTTCTGCACGGGTTGTAATCACCTCAATGGTCTGAGGCAAACAATCATTATCAACAAAAAATCGCGGAGATTTTGATTTTGACATTCGCTGACACAAAGCCATAGCTTCTGCCGCAGCGGTGCCTTCGTCCAGCATGGAAGCATTAGCCATTTCCATGCCTGTGAGGTCGGTTATCATTGTCTGAAAGTTAATGAGCGCTTCCAAACGACCTTGGGAAATCTCTGGCTGATAAGGCGTATAAGCCGTGTACCAAGCAGGATTCTCTAAAATATTCCGCTGAATCACATTAGGCGTAATTGTGCCGTAATAGCCCTGCCCTATAAAACTTCGACATACTTGATTGTGTTGAGCAATCTGCCTTAATTCAGCGATAGCCTGCGCTTCAGTGCAACCATCTTCAACATCCAAATCGCCAGTCATAGCGATCGCTTTGGGAACAACCTGTTGGGTCAACTGTTCGAGTGTCACACAACCCAGAGTTTTGAGCATAGCAGCCTGATCTGCTGAATTTGGTCCCACGTGGCGAGCGACAAACTCAGCAGAATTCTCTAAATCTTCAAGGCTTCGTTTCTTTTTAAGCATTAGATTATCTCCATGTGCGTTGCTCATTATTCGCCGCTATCAATATATTTTTGGTATTGCTCAGCATCCATAAAACTTGCCGTCTCTAACTCATTACTAGGGGACATGCGAAATATCCAACCTTCATCCTCTGGTGCACTATTAAGTAGCTCAGGCTGATCAACCAAATCTTCATTGGTCGCGACCACCTTGCCATTGATTGGTACCGCAATTTCACCTGCGGCCTTAACAGATTCGATTACTGCAGCTTCATCACCCTCAATCAAATCAGCTCCAACCTCTGGCAGCTCAATAAATACTACGTCCCCAAGCTGCTCTTGGGCAAAGTCCGTCACGCCAATGGTTACAATGTCGTCTTCAATGCTCAACCATTCATGGTCTTTAGTGTAAAACTTCTGAGTCATTCTCAACTCCTTATAGTGAATTACTAACCGCGGTGATATCGCTGCGGGACTAAGGGCATTTTTGTAACTTTCATCGGCCTGATTTTGCCTCTGACGATAGCGTTTAACTGGGTTCCCACTGCAGCCAGAGCGGTTGTAACATAACCCATGGCCACAGGGGCTTGTAATGTCGGCCCAAATCCACCACTAGTGATGACACCGACTATGTTGCCATCGTTGTCGGCTATCTCAGCACCCTCTCGCACTGGCGCCCTGCCTTCAACCAGAAAACCTACTCGCTTTTTTGGCGCACCATCAGCTAAATGCTTAAGAATTTTGTCTGCGCCTAAAAAACCACCTTCCTTGGCACCACCAACACGGCGAGAGTGACTGATACTCCAAGTAATACCAGCTTCAATAGGGGATGTGTTTTGATCCATGTCATGACCATAAAGGCATAAACCCGCTTCCAATCTTAAGGAATCCCGCGCACCCAACCCTATCCACTTGCAGTCGTCAAAAGCCAACAGTCTATCGGCCACTGCCAAGGCATGATCGTTGGATACTGAAATTTCGAAACCATCCTCGCCGGTATAGCCAGAGCGAGTCACATAACATTCAATGTCATCAATTTGCACTGGACATCCATGCATAAAAATCAAATCAGACGTGCTCGGTGCTAGATTCGACATAATATCCTTAGCTTTCGCACCTTGAAGAGCAATCAGACTGTGTTGATCTAGAGAGGTAATTGTAAAGTCGCTTAAATAGCTTTTTAGATGCTCAATATCCTGGTCTTTACAGGCTGCATTAACGACCAAAAAATAGGTATCCTCCGCCCAACGAGTAACAATGAGATCATCAAGAATCCCCCCATCTGGCAATGTAAATGTCGCATATGTCTGCTGATTAATAGCCAGTGCATCAAGGTCTACTGGCATCAGCTTTTCCAACGCCGTGGCCACACCAAACCCCTTAACTAACACCTGTCCCATATGAGACACATCAAACAACCCTGCGTTATTTCGCGTATGAAGGTGCTCTTGCATAATCCCAGCAGGGTACTGAACCGGCATCAGATAACCCGCGAAAGGCACCATTTTCCCGCCGGCAGCAACATGGTAGTCGTAGAACTGAGTTTTATGATTTTTTGCGCTATCTGACATGGATTTTGTCGTCTCCACAGAGCGTAAGTGAGATATCAAGATTCCATGATAATAGGATTACATTAATATGTTAAATTAATACCTATAATGTTATTATTTATAATATAAATACCAATGTTAGGATAAATTTATGAAGAATTTATCGATGGATCTATTGCGTGCTTTCGTCTCGGTGGCACAACTTGGCAGCTTTACTAAAGCTGGCGAATTGCTGGGTAGATCACAGCCCGCCGTAACACTCAAAATCAAACGACTTGAGGACTTAGTCGGTGAACGGTTATTTATTCGCGCAGGAAAGCATCTCGATTTATCAGAGTCCGGTGAATCACTCTATGATTATGCTAATCAAATACTGTCTCTAAATGACTTAGCCGTTAGTCAATTTTCAAAAAGTGCTGTAGCGGGCAAGATTCGGCTTGGTATTCCTAGTGAATTTGCAACAGTGCTGCTTCCAAGAATTGTTAGTCGCTTTGCAAAAGCCTACCCAAATGTCACCCTAGAAGTAAATTGTGAGTTGAGCAAACATCTGCTGACCAAAGCGGGCAAAGCAAAGCATGACCTGATTTTAGCTCTTGGGGATGAAATAGCCGATGCAGACTCAGATTTGGTTAAAACCGATGACCTCGTATGGGTAGCTAACAGCGATCGAAATCCACTAAAAGTAGAAATTATGCCTTTAATCGTTGCTGCCGAGGGCTGCATCTACCGTCAGCGCGCAATTCAACGCCTAGATCGATCTGAGTTACCTTGGCAGATCGTCTACACCAATCCAGATTTAACGGGTATACAATACGCCATTCAAGAGGACCTTGGAGTCACTGTGTTGGCTAAGAGCACTGTTCCCAGCAACCTGAAAGTGGTTCCCGATTCATCTAGATTTCCCGATCTTGGTAGAGTTGGTATCAATCTGATCTGCGATCGCAGTAAAAAGGAAGACCAAGCAATTAAGCTGTTAATCGAATTTCTGAGGACCAGCCTAGCTTAAAAGCTCTTTATTGGCGTACCTGACGCCAAACCGGTGGGACTGTTAATGTTGTGCTTCTAAAGGGGTTTATATCAAGTCCTCCCCTGCGCATGTAACGAGCATAAACACTCAACTCAGAAGGGCTACAGCACTGTATTATATCGGTAAAAATCTGCTCAACGCACTGCTCATGAAAATCTTGGTGTTGGCGATAAGACACAATGTATTTTAACAAACCATCCTTATCTATTCTGGGGCCGGAGTAACTAACGTAAACTGATGCCCAATCAGGTTGATCTGTAACAGGGCAATTTGTCTTCAGTAAATGAGAATAGAGGGTCTCTGTTATTACTTCTCGCTTGTTGGCTATCAAAAACTTGTTATCAGGTTCATAGGTATCAATACTGACCCCACGCTGATCTAAGCAGATACCTTGAGGCTCTGAAATCGCGTGGAAGCCCGCATATTCTGCGAGGTCATAAAGAACCACCCCAACGTCTTCGCCGCAAGCATGAGACAAATCAACCGTTAGCAAGTCAGTAACGGCTTGTTTGGATGGGTATTTTGTTTGTATTAGCGAATTTAGATACAACTTAAAGGATTTAGATTCAATAATTGAGTCAGTAGTACAGGGGAAGGAAAACTCCCCAATTGCTACCTGCGGCAAGCCATCAGAATTCAGCCAAGATATTTCAAACGCCGTCCAAAAATCACTACCAAAAAAAGGTAGCTCTCCCCCAGATTCTTGTTGCCGAGCCTTGGAGCGCAAAATTGGCTGCAACAGCGATGCATCGTATTGATCACTGTAAGCAGTATGCTTTCCCAATCCTGTATCGGAATAATTAGCCATCAGCTGCGCAGCCTTGAGCCCTTTTCCAATAGGCGTAGAGCGCTAAAAAACAACACCAGTGAAAACAGTCCAACCATAGAAAATGACCACACAATATTAATATCAGTAATCCCTGCTAGCCCATATCTAAAGGCATTCACCATATATAAAACCGGATTGATCATCGACAAATTACGCCAAAAATCACTCAATAACTCAATAGAATAAAAGACCCCACCAAGATAAGTAAGAGGAGTTAGTACAAAGGTAGGAATAATAGAGATATCATCAAAGTTAGCAGCAAATATTGCGTTAATCAGTCCTGCAAGAGAGAACATCAGGGATGTCATCAATACAATGCCAATGGTCACAGGCAAGCTGTGAATACTAAAGTCCGCAAAATAGAGAGACAACAACGTTACGATGGAACCCACGCCCAATCCACGACACATACCTCCTGCAACATAACCCAGTAGAATAATCCAGTTAGGTGTAGGCGATACCAACAATTCTTCAATATTACGCTGAAACTTGGAGCCGAAAAACGACGACACTACATTGGAGTATGAGTTCGTAATCACCGACATCATAATTAAGCCTGGTGCAACAAACTGAATATAGGGCAAACCTGACATAGTGCCAATTCGCGACCCTATAAGCTGACCAAAAATAACGAAATATAAAACAATGGTTATCACCGGAGGCAGCAAGGTCTGAGGCCAAATACGCATGAACCGTCTAATTTCTCGACGCAAAATAGTATCAAAGGCAACCCATTTCTGATGGCTATTCATCGTTCTTCTCCCCATCACCATCGATCAAATTCTTCTCAACCATATCAAAAAACAACTCTTCTAAACGATTAGTTTTGTTACGCATACTAATAACATGAATATCCTGCTCACTTAATGAGGCAAACAGGCGATTGATCGACTGACTCTTCAACACTTCAACCTCAATACTATGATTCTCAACCAGTGTAATCGGGTAATCAGCTACAACAGGGCAAACCTGGAGTTCTTCGCGGATATCCAACACAAAAGTCTCACGGTTTAATTCCTTTAATAGTGCCTTCATACTCGTATTTTGCACGATAGTGCCATGGTCGATAATCGCGATATTGCGACACAAACTTTCAGCCTCTTCCAAGTAATGTGTGGTGAGGATAATCGTTGTGCCTTGTTTATTAATCTCTTGCAGGAACTCCCACATTGACCGCCGTAATTCAATATCAACTCCGGCGGTAGGCTCATCTAATACTAATAATTTGGGCTCATGAATCAGCGCTCGTGCAATCATTAACCGACGCTTCATTCCACCAGATAGATTTCTTGAAAGATCGCTACGTCGGTCCCACAGACCCAACTGTTTTAAATACTTCTCTGCGCGCTGTAAGGCCACATCTGCCTTAATTCCAAAATATCCCGCCTGAGCAACCAGTATATCAATGGGTTTTTCAAACTGATTAAAGTTGAATTCCTGAGGCACAACACCTACAAATTGCTTTGCAGTTGAAAAATCCTCATCAACATCATGACCGAAGATAGTCACAGTCCCAGAAGTCTTTCGGACCAATGAACAAATAATACCAATTGTCGTTGATTTACCTGCTCCGTTTGGCCCAAGCAAGGCAAAAAAGTCACCCTGGGCAACATCTAAGTCAATTCCTTTAAGAGCCTTAAAAGAGTCATCATAGACTTTAGTTAAGTTTTTTATTGAGAGTGCTGGCTGTTTATTGCTAGTCAATTGCTTTATCCAAATTAGGTTACTAAGTGCTGCGCTATTCTTTGGATCATTGTATAACGCAATTCGAAATAAGTCCGATTTTAGGTGCTTTTTCTACTAGTTCCTGCCGGTAGTTAAAGGCATAATAAAACGCTCGGGATAAGTTAAAACGAGCGTTCTATGCCACGCAAAACAATTCGCCGTTTTTTACCAGACATGAAGGAGCTACTCAATAGGCCCTCGTTGGGTTGGATTCGCTCGCTCCCACAAGATCCCAATTTACTACATCTCAATCGACACTCTGTATCACTCGCAGTATTTATTGGCATTTTCTGTGCATTTGTTCCAATTCCGATACAAACATTAATGGTAATTGCCATGTGTTTCTGGCAGGGGGCTAATTTGCCCTTAGCTATGTTGATTATTTGGATGAGTAATCCGTTGACTATTCCACCCATGTTCTACCTAACCTACAAATTAGGGTCCTATATTTTAGGTACCACACTAGGTGATTTTTCAGTCACTCTAAGCTGGGAGTGGTTTTCACAATTAGGCTCGGAAATCTTACTGCCATTATTTGTTGGCAGTATTCTCGCCGGCACAGTGCTGGCATCTATCGGTTACTTCTTTGTGTTATTTTTGTGGCGGTGGAAGGTGATTAAAGATTGGGAACACAGAAAAGACTTACGCCAAGCTAAAAAACAAAAATGAGTAGCAATTACTCGTAACGTAATTCTTCAGCAGGAACTGTGCGGCTGGCACGCAGAGCAGGATAAATGGTAGCCAACACGTTTAATACCAAGGCCACAGCGGCAATTGTTATTACATCACCCCAGCGTAAGTCCACTGGTATGTAATCGATTGGATAAATAGACGTATCCAAGAAAGTCATGCCCAAAAGAGATTCAAGCCAACCAATCAGGTCTGCGATCCAGTAACAGCCCACAATCCCCAAAATAACACCGATACTGATACCAAAGAACCCGATCATAGATCCTTGCATTAAAAACAACCTAACGATGGGCCCTTGGGACAGTCCTAATGTCTGTAAGATCGCTATATCTTTGCGTTTATTCATCACCGACATCATCAACATCGAAATAACATTAAATGCTGCGATAGCAACAATTAAAAATATCAGTAATCCAACCAGGTTACGCGATAACTGAATGGCTTGATAAAGATTGCCATGGGTTTGAAACCAGTCACGAAATCCATAACCAAAAGGCAGTTGCTTAATGACATCAAACCCAATATTACGGGCATTAAACTGGTCTTCAACCTGCAAACGAAACCCCAATACCTGCCCCGGGGTTCCTGCAATCTGTGCTACTTGCTCTAGAGATGCAATAGCTAAAGATTGGTCGAGCTCAGTATGTGTGGCAAAAATACCGCTTACAGTAAATGGATGTACTTTGGTCGAGCCTTCTGAACCTGAGGGAATAATCACCGATACTGATTGGTTAACCTCGACATTTAAAAATTCCGCAAGAACTTCAGACAGCAACAGCTGGCCAACGGTTGGGACACTCAAATGATAGTTATCAAGTACTGAACCCAATCCTGCGGGTAACAACTCTGAAGACAGGCCCAATAGTTGTATTGGGCGGACTAATTGGCGCCGATTAAGGAGTCCTTTCACCTCGTTGTAAGGTGTAGCTTCGGTAACCTGCTTAAGCTGACTGATTACTTGCTGTTCAGATTGCCAGTTATCAACCCCGACTTGGTGAATCAGTTGAACGTGGGGAACAACGGATAAAATATTGTTGCGTAACTCCCGATCAAATCCATTCATTACCGATAACACAATTACTAACAAAGCCACCCCAAGCACTAGACCTGCAATGGCTAATAAAGAAATAAAAGACACTAACAGATTTGAACGATTTCCTGAGAAAAAGTAGCGCAACCCAATAAAAACTGAAACAGGCTTAAACAAGAGTGCCGTCCGAGTCAGTCAATTGACCATTGACTAAAGTCACCGTGCGGTCCATCTGTGCGGCTATGTTTTTGTCATGAGTGACTAATACAAAAGAAATATTCAGAGACTGATTAAGCTCGATTAACAGCGCTAACATTTCACTCGCCGTGTGCGGGTCTAGGTTCCCTGTTGGTTCATCCATCAATACAACAGAGGGCTCCGTGACCAATGCCCGAGCCACAGCAACTCGCTGACGTTCACCTCCAGATAATTCTGCTGGGTGATGATTTAATCGCGCGCCAAGGCCAACTCTTTCAAGCAAAAGAGTTGCTCTACGCTCTGCTTCGCTCACTGAACAGTCTCCAATAAGTAGCGGCAAGGCAACATTTTCAAGGGCAGAAAACTCCCCCAAAAGATGATGAAATTGATACACAAAGCCAATATGTTGATTGCGCCAATTTGCTCGCTCAGACGGATTAAGCGTTTCCCAGTTTTTACTGCACACTAAGATGGTTCCATGAGTCGGGTCATCCAGCCCCCCCAACAGGTTTAAAAGCGTTGTTTTACCAGACCCGGACACTCCGACCACGGCTACCTTTTCTCCGCGGTCAATCGTTAGATTCAGGCCCGACAGAACAGGAAGGATTTCTTCTCCTTGCTGATAGCTGTGGTTTACATCAGAAGCCACTAATACTGAACTATTGGTCATAACGCAAAGCCTCCGCAGGCAATATTTGTCCTGCGCGCCAGGCAGGGTAAAGAGTCGCTAAAAAACTGACCAGCAACGCACTACCCACCACCAAAGCCACATCACTGAAAACAACGTCTGAGGGCAACGCACTTATAAGGTAAACACTCGGATCAAACATATAGACACCAAATACATTTTCAATTACTGCAACAATGTCACCAATATAAAAGGCGGCAAAACATCCGAACACACAGCCAATTGCAGTGCCGATAGCGCCTACGGACATCCCTTGCACAATAAATATCTTAGTTACCAAACTTGAATTAGCCCCCATGGTTCTGATCACCGCAATATCCTTTCGCTTATCGGCAACCATCAGTACTAGGCTTGCAATAATATTAAATGCTGCCACTGCAATAATGACTGAAAGCAAGAGGCCTACAACCACTTTTTCCATACGCATAGCTTGAAACAAAGCACCCATGGCACCCGTCCACGGGCGCCATTTAACATTGGTAAAAAGCTTTGTACCTCTCTCGGCTATCCAACCATCAACCGCATAAGCGTCATTAAATTGCACCTGAAAACCTTGAAAATTCTCACCTAATCTCAATAACTTACGCGCATCACTTTGATGAACAAATACCACCGAACTATCCACTTGAGCACCCACCTCAAAGATTCCAGAGACCGTGGCTCGTTTAATACGTGGAAAAACCCCCACAGGTGTGACACTCACCTGTGGCAAGGTAATCTGCACTTTATCACCCACAAATAAATTCATCTTCCGTGCTATTTGGCTACCGAGAATAATACTAAAGTCGCCCGGCACTAACTGTTGTATATAGCCACTAATCATGTTGTCTGCCAAAAGATCAGCTGTGGGCCATGTAGGGTCAATGCCCTGCAACGCAACACCGACCTGTTCTTGTTTATGAGACAGCATCACGAAACTTTGCACCATTGGGATGACATAACTTACTGCCTCATCATCAGCCAGTATCGTTTCGATATTTTGTAGTTCCTCGACTGTCACACCCTGAGTCTCAGATACTGTCACATGGGGCACTACTTTAAGAAGTCGGTCTTTTATTTCTTTGTCAAAACCGTTCATGATGGACAAAACAATGATCAACGCGGCCACCCCCAATGCCATTGCACAGAGTGAAAATCCTGAAATAAAGGAAACAAAGCCTTCTCTGCGCTTACTGCGCGTGTATCGGTAACCAATAAAGAATGGGAGGTTTTTAAGCATGAGGAGATTAAACCTGAAAGCCAGAGCACAAACAACTCACAGCCGTCTCAAGCCGACATTATTTTACCGATCAACATGACACTTCAGAAATCAGGGACCCTAGCGTTGCTTATCCTCAAAATGGCGGTGCTCTCGACTGATCCGATTTAGGCCATTCATTGAGGCAATTCGATAGGCTTCAGCCATGGTCGGATAGTTAAAAGTGGTACTCAAGAAATATTTGAGGGTATTAGCTTCACCTTTTTGATTCATAATGGCTTGACCAATATGAATAATCTCTGCGGCCTCTGCTCCGAAGCAGTGAATTCCAAGAATCTCTAGGGTATCTTGGTGGAAGAGGATTTTTAACATGCCAACTTCTTCGTCATGTATTTGCGCCCGAGCAGTCTCTTTAAAGTAGGCACGGCCGATCTCATAGGGAATCTTTTGCTCGGTCAATTCACTTTCATTTTTACCGACAAAACTAATTTCTGGGATCGTCCAGATTCCCGTGGCAACATCTTTAACTCGGTATTGGTCATCCATATCACACATATGGGAAGCAGCCGCTCTACCCTGGTCATAGGCGGCTCCAGCCAATGATGGCCAGCCTATAACGTCGCCAACCGCATAAATATTGGGCACAGAGGTCTGATAATCATCATTAACCGCTAGCTGGCCGCGCTCATCGGCTTCAATGCCAATTTTATCTAGACCTAGAAACTTGGTGTTACCGGTACGACCGTTACACCACAGCAGTGCTTCCGCGTGGATGCGTTTGCCAGACTTGAGCTCCAAGGTAACGCCGCTATCATTGGCGATTACTCGCTCATATTCTTCATTGTGGCGCACCATGACATTTAAATCTCGCAAATGATAACTCAACGCATCAGAGATCTCGTCATCAAGAAAGCTCATCAGCCACTCTCGGGTATTAACAAGATCAACTCGAGTATCTAGACCTGAAAAAATAGAAGCATACTCACAGCCGATAACACCTGCGCCATAAATAATGATATTCCTTGGGGAGCTATCAAGATCTAAAATAGTGTCACTGTCAAAAACACAGGGATTATTAAAATCAATGTCTTCGGGTCGGTAGGGGCTAGACCCAGTGGCTATTAGAAAGAACTTACTGGCAATAGAAAGGGTTTTTGCATCTTTGCCAACCACTGAAATTTCATTTTCGTTGGTAAAACTTGCATGGCCGTTATGAATTTGGACACGATTGCGCGCATATCCTTTAGTACGACCTTCCACTTGCTTTGTAATCACATCATCCGCAGCTTTCATCATCTCTGGGAATGAAAACCAGCGCGGTTCTCCGATGGATCGAAAAAGAGGCATGTTGTTGTATTGCATCATACGGCGCACGGCGTGCCGCAATGCCTTCGAGGGGATAGTACCCAGATGAGTGCAGTTACCACCGGGCAATAGTTTGTCATCAACTACAGCAACACGTAAGCCTTGTTTCACTGCATTAATTGCCGCGCCTTCGCCGGCAGGACCACTACCAATTACAACTAAATCGTAGGAAAAATCAGCCATTCTCAAAACTCTTATGTTGGGCATCCATAGCGTTGTAGGCCTGGGTCTCAACGGAACCTTGCTCTTCACATTTATTTGGATCGTCGCCACATATCTCACAGGTGTAATTTTCTTCGCCTAAAGCAGCACCGACACCACCACAGGAACCTGAAATGGGTTTTCCTCCCATGAGTACACCAACTGACATCGCAGCCACTAGGAGTCCAAATATTATTACAGCCAAGATAATTTCTGCCATTTTATATCTCTGTCGATTTATCGTCTTTTAGTGATAAATTCTCAATACCGTCAAAAGTCTCACTAATAGATGTTTCAAAACCACTCTTCACTCGCGAAATCATGTAAACAGACAAACCTAATTTATTGGCAAGTTCCATTCCTTCATGCGTACCCATCACCATCAATGCTGTTGCCCAAGCATCTGCCTCTGCACAGGTATCAGATAATACAGTTACTGACGCCAAGCCATGGCTGATCGGGTAGCCTGACCGTGGGTCAAGGGTATGGGAGTACCGAGCGCCCTCGTACTCAAAATAATTACGGTAATCACCTGACGTTGCTACAGCACCACCAGATAGTGCCAATACTTCTTGCACCTGACTCACTAACGTCGGAGTCTCTATAGCCAGCCGCCATGGTTTTCCATCAGGATTAGAGCCACTGATTCGCATCTCCCCACCCACCTCTACCAGATAGTCCGGCAAGGCATTCATCTCCAGCAGGTCAGCCACTAAATCTACAGCGTATCCTTTGGCCACCGCAGACAGATCCAGCTGGACCGGCCGTGTTTTACTCACAAATTGTCGGTCCCCTTCCCTGCGCAATTTAATCGCATCAAGACCAAGTCCCAATAAGTGATCAGCAATATCGTCGGGGTTAGGAAGTTTATCTTCTCTACGTGTAGGTCCAAAACCCCACAAATCGACCAGAGGCGCCACGGTAGGCTCAAAAGCACCATCGCTAGCGGCCCACACTACCTCAGCAACTTTTAAGACTTTGTAGAAGTCCGTTGAAACCGCAAGCTCTTTGTTAATTGCTAGAGCATTGAACTGACTAATCTCAGAATCCGATTTATAAGTAGACATCGACTGGTCAACTCTATTCAATTCAGCCTCAATCAGCTCCTCAAGATTTTCGGGAGCTGGCTGATCGGCAACCACGGTCACTTCGTAGGTCGTACCCATCTTTGTGCCGGAGATTTTGATAATTTCTGGACCGAAACCGCAGCCACTCAGCAGCAGCGCTGTCATAGCAAACAATCCAAAAATATGCGCAGTCGAGACTTTGAGCAGTCCCGATAGCGAAATTCTTTTTGCTGCTTTAGCCGCCAAAATCATCAAGAAAAATATTGTCCTTTTCCACGCCGAGATCACTGAGCATCTTGACCACAGCCGCATTCATCATAGGAGGACCACACATGTAATATTCGCAATCTTCAGGGGCTTCATGGTCCTTTAGGTATTGCTCGAATAAAACATTGTGAATGAATCCAGTATAACCTTCCCAGTTGTCTTCTGGCTGAGGATCTGAAAGGGCTAGATGCCAATCAAAATTCTGATTCTCAGACGCTAACATGTCGTAATCATCATCATAAAAACATTCGCGGAGTGATCGAGCACCATACCAAAAGCTGATCTTCCGATCGGACTTAAGACGCTTTAGTTGATCAAAGATATGGGAGCGCATCGGAGCCATTCCAGCTCCACCACCGATAAACACCATCTCACTAGGGGTATCTTTTGCAAAAAACTCGCCAAAGGGGCCGTACACAGAAATGGTATCTCCAGGTTTTAAACTGAACACATAGGATGACATCTGGCCAGGAACAATACCCGTAGACCGTGGCGGCGGCGTGGCTATTCTAATATTAAATTTAACGACACCTTTTTCATCAGGGTAATTGGCCATAGAGTACGCGCGTATCACCGACTCTTTGACCTCTGATTCGTGTTCAAAGAAGTTAAAGTGCTCCCAGTCACCTCGGTATTCAGGCTCAATATCAAAATCAGAGTACTTAATGTGATGCGGTGGACACTCTAGCTGCACATAACCGCCAGCGCGGAACGCAACATCCTCGCCTTCTGGCAACTTTAAGGTTAATTCTTTAATAAAGGTGGCAACATTGGGATTAGACTCGACAACACACTGCCATCGCTTTACCCCAAATACCTCTTCTGGCACCTGCACCTTCATGTCTTGCTTCACAGGAGCCTGGCATGACAACCGCCAGCCTTCAGCAGCTTCACGACGAGTGAAGTGCCCTTCTTCTGTTGGCAGCATGGAGCCACCGCCGTCATTAATAACGCACTTACATTGGGCGCAACTGCCTCCACCGCCACAAGCTGACGGCAAAAACAACCCTGCTGCAGACAGTGTTTGTAACAACTTATCACCCGCTGGCACGGTAATAGTTTTTTCGCCATTTATTTCGATGTTGACACTACCTGATGACACCAACTTGCTGCGTGCCACTAAAATGAAGGCAACCAACGCTAGAATCACAGTAGTGA
>Ga0233426_10000797_pt1 | contig 31544 bp, 29 predicted proteins | sample SI_118_April2016_6_FD_179875 | JGI IMG/M metagenome (GOLD analysis project Ga0233426, IMG submission 179875) | Seawater microbial communities from Saanich Inlet, British Columbia, Canada - SI_118_April2016_10_MG | ecosystem: Environmental > Aquatic > Marine > Inlet | place: Canada: British... | reverse complement strand
CATCCAGTTTGGAAGAAAATTGAAGCCAGGGAATTATCTACAATACAATGTCAGTGCATTTAGTGGTCAAACATCCTCACTGGCTTCAGGTGACGAAGGGTAGCTAACCATTCATCGTTGAGAGATACAAGTCAGGGGTTCCTTAAAAGAAAACGAACTTAATACCTAGAACCATTAATATAGATGCCAAAAGAGGCTGAAGTAAGTTATTTGGAATTTTTGTACTTAGTTTTGCGCCTAAGACCACCGCAGGTAACGAGCCGACTAAAAGACTAGCTAGTAAAACAAAGTCTACATTCCCCAATAAAAGGTGTGCAAAGCCTGCGATAAATGTCAGTGGTACGGCATGTGCGATATCTACACCGACTATTTTTCGTGCTGCCAAAGCGGGGTACAAGGTCATTAATATTGCCGCACCAATTGCCCCAGCACCTACTGACGATAGCGTGACAAATACACCTAAGATTGCTCCCATAACGATTGTAACAGGTGCGGTATGTCTGTGAGCAAACGAAAGAAGTCTGCCTGCCTTATGGTTTTCTACCTTTAATCGCGAGCGAAAAAATAATACGCTAGAGGTAAAAACCAACATGATGCCAAGTGAGAAAGTCAATATATGGGAGTATTCGTTTGCATCACCAAATAGGTAGTGTAATGCCAAAGAAGTAATAATGGCTGCAGGAATACTTCCCCAGGCAAGTCTGCGAACTAAGTCCCATTGAATATTACCTTGTTTTTGGTGAGAGAAAATGCCCCCAGACTTAGTAATAGCGGCGTAAAGCAAGTCAGTACCAATAGCGACATTAGGTGGGAAGCCGAATAATAATAAAAAAGGTGTCATTAATGAGCCGCCACCAACGCCGGTAATGCCAACGGCTAATCCAACAACGGCACCCGCCATGATATAAAGTAAAAAAGTTGCTTCCATTATAATTTATCTTGTAAAGGATCTGCACAGTGTGCGCTTGATCGTTATTGCACTCGGTAATTTGGGTGTTCCCATTATGAACGATATAGTCTAAAGTTATAGATAACACTGTTTGTCATAATTAAATAATAAAATATGTTGGCAAATATACCGAATTCAAACTATTCTGGATAAGAATATTTACTTCTATTTTTATAACATCCAACACTAGGGGAGAAGGCTATGAAGCTTCAGCAACTGCGCTATATATGGGAAGTCGCGCATCATGACTTAAATGTCTCTGCAACGGCGCAAAGCTTATACACATCTCAGCCCGGTATTAGTAAGCAAATTCGTTTGCTTGAAGATGAACTTGGCGTGGAAATCTTTTCTCGTAGCGGTAAACACCTAACGCGCATCACTCCTGCAGGCGAAGCAATTTTGCAAACCACTGGCGAAATTTTGCGTAAGGTGGAGAGTATTAAACAAGTTGCGCAAGAGTTTAGCAATGATAAAAAAGGCAGTCTATCTCTAGCGACTACGCATACTCAAGCACGTTATATGTTGCCTAAAATTATTAAGGGCTTTATCGAACAATATCCTGATGTGTCTTTGCATATGAATCAAGGCACACCAATGCAAATTTCAGAAATGGCTGCTGGGGGCTCAGTGGATTTTGCTATAGCCACTGAAGCAATGGAGTTGTTTAGTGATTTAGTGATGATGCCTTGCTATCAATGGAATCGTAGTATTGTAGTACCAAAAAATCATCCATTGTGTCAGGTGTCAGAGCTCACTTTAGAAGAAATAGCAAAACATCCTATTGTGACTTATGTATTTGGCTTTACGGGTCGCTCTAAGCTCGATGAAGCTTTTATGGAGCGCGGACTAGCACCTAAGATTGTGTTTACTGCAGCAGACGCTGATGTGATCAAAACTTATGTGCGTCTTGGTCTAGGTGTAGGCATTATTGCTAGCATGGCTCACGATGAAGAGTTAGATAGTGATTTAGTATGTCTAGATGCTGGGCATTTATTTAGACCAAGTATTACCAAAATTGGTTTCCGCAGAGGTACGTTTATTCGCGGGTTTATGTATGAGTTTATGGAAAACTTTGCTCCGCACCTGACTAGAACAATGGTGGATGAGGCTTATAGCTGTTCTTCTCGGTTAGAGCTAGATGAGTTGTTTCAGCATGTGAGGCTTCCGGTCTATTAGTGACGGGAGCTAATAGCGAAACGAGGTTAATATTTCGATCTCAATAGAGTGATTTCACTGTCGTGTTTTATATTCAGTATTCAGCTCAGAATTAAAATGAATTAGGGCTGCAAAATATAAACAATTAACTACACTTATAACAGTTCATGTTGGCAGTGTAGGAAAACGTTTTATGTCACGCAAATCCACTATTTTATCTATAGTCGCACTATTGATCGTGATCAATAGTGGCGTTGTGATGGGGCTCTATTTCCTTGATTATATCTTTCAGCCGACCCCCGAAGAAATCGCAGCAGAAAAACTAGCGGTAGAGCAACAGAAGCAAGCTGCTGAAGATGCTATTAAATACGCTCACCTAGAACCGCTTCCAGAGTTTAAGTCACGTGTAGCTTATGTTGCTTCTATGGGAGAGGCGGTAGAAATTTGTGAGAACACACTGCAAAAAAAAGAAACAGCAAGGAAAAGCTGGTCAATTAACCATATCGAAAGCCGCTACCTTCCACATTTAGAGCAATATAAAGTGTTTTTAGACTATGTCACGATACCATCGGTAGGTGAAGAGCCTAAAAGCATGAAAGTAATCTGTGAAGTGGAAGAGGCTACCAAGCAGGTATCTAACTGGAAACCAATGAAAAACTAGTTCTATTTTCTATACGCTTTTTGCTATCAAAACGATAATGTATTAAAGGTGGTAAAGTACATCTTTTACTAATTTAAAGTAGATAGTATAAACATCCACTTGCCCATCGACCTGTTCAACGATAAAAAACGGTGCTTTGCTAACGTCATATTGCTTGGCTAGTAACATACCTAGGCTTTCAGCGTCGGCCTCATCAGCAACCACCACTTCATCAATAAAGCGCATTTGGTCGGCTGCTTCCATTTTTTCCATGACTTCGCCACACTTTTTGCAGGGTGAGCCATCAGCAAAAATCTTTTTAACAAATGTAATTTTTTTAACGGCCATTATTTGTGTTCCAAGGTTATATTTGATTGCCCATAGAATAGCAAAATCATCTCGTCGTCGAAAAGACTTTCCCTTTATAATGATAGAAAAATAGGGAATAAAGACATTTTTGTATCCTGCTTACGTCCAACGACTGACTATTTTACCAATTAATTGGCAGGCAATGTTTGTAGAAATAACTGATAGCGAGAATTGAATGGAAATTGTTTGTTTAGACCTAGAGGGGGTATTGGTTCCTGAGGTGTGGGTTGAGTTTGCTAAAGTGACGGGTATTGAGGAGTTAACGGCGACCACCCGCGATATAGCGGATTATGATATTTTGATGCAGCAGCGCATGTCTATATTGAAACAACACAACTTGAATATTGATGATATACAAGCCGTGATAGCCACTTTATCGCCATTACCAGGAGCGATAGCGTTTTTGGATTGGTTGCGAGAGCACTTTCAAGTCATGATTTTATCGGATACGTTTTATGAGTTTGCACAACCGCTGATGCGCCAATTGGGCTTTCCTACCTTACTATGTCATCGTTTGATAATTGACGAGGAAAATAGCGTTAGCGGTTATCAATTGCGGCAAGAAGATCCTAAAAGACAGGCTACCCTTGCATTACAGTCGCTTAATTACAAAATTTTAGCGGCGGGTGATTCCTACAACGACATCACGATGTTACATCAAGCCGATGCCGGCATATTGTTTAACGCACCTACGTATATAGCAGATGAATACCCACACTTACCTGCGGTGTATGGTTATGAAAACTTACAGCGTGCTTTAATCAACGCGAGTGAACGAGATATCAGCTGAGATCTAAATCACATATGAGCGCCGTGGTAATGTTGTGATAGTTAACGTTGTGATGAAGAGTGCTGTGATGAGGAGTGTTGTGATGGAGAGCACTGTGATGATCAATGTTGTCATGAAAGAGAACACCAAGCCTTCTGTTAATCGCTGAAGCTTGTTAACACATCGAGAATTTTATCAATTTTTGTTAGGCTTTCTTGATACTCTTCTTCGATATCGGAGTCAGCCACAATCCCGCCGCCGCCCCAACAAAACAGAGTCGAACCATCACAGGCTATAGTGCGAATGGTAATATTGCTATCCATATCACCGTTATTGTTAATATAAGCAATGCTGCCGCAATAAATAGAACGCTGACAATCCTCTAGCTCCTCAATAATCTCCATTGCACGCTTTTTGGGTGCGCCAGTGATCGAACCACCCGGAAAGCACCCTTCAAATAAGTCCATGGCTGTTTTGCCATTTTCCAATCTACCTTCTACATTGCTGACTAAGTGATGCACATTGGGAAAGCTTTCTAAAGCGAATAATTTAGGTACATGAATACTTCCCAGTGAGCAGCTTTTACCTAAGTCATTACGGAGTAAATCAACAATCATGACGTTCTCAGCCTGATTTTTAGTGCTTTCCTGTAACACTTTCGCGTTTTTTTGATCTGTCTCGCTATCGTTATCCCTCCCAATAGTGCCTTTAATCGGTTGGGTGAGTACGTGTTGCTTTTGTGTTTGTAAAAATCTTTCGGGTGATAGTGACAGTATCGCTTTACCGCCTAAATCCATAAAGGCAGAGAACGGAGATGCCATTTCTTGTCGTAGTGTTAGGTAAGCAATATAAGGGTCGCCCTTATATTTTGCTGTAAAGCACTGAGCAAAATTTACCTGATAGCAATCACCCGCTTGTATATAGTCATTGATGGTGGAGAGTTTTCTACGGTACTGAGCGTTAGTGATATTGGCACTGAGCTTGTCGATGGAGAATGAGTGAGTAGCGTTTTTATTTCTATCAACATCTTTACCTGTAATTATATCTGCTTGATGAATGGTCATAAGCTGTTTGACAGCGTTTATAACCGCAGTATCGCAATCAGGTAATGCGACAATATAGCTAGCTTGTATTTGATGATCTTGAACAACGGCCCATTCATATAATCCCGCAACCATTTCAGGTAGATCGCAATCACTAGGCGATAATTGTGGAATGTTGGCCTGTTGTCGCCCGAGTTCATAACTGAAATACGCTATTACGCCACCTGTGAAAGGTAGATCAAGAGAGAGGTCGAATGCTCCATCAATAGAGGAATGACTCTGTTGATAGTTGCTGGCTAACTGTTCGCTCGCTTGGTTAATAATTGTTAATGGGTTTTCATCGGTTATATTTGCAGTTGCTTCCTGATAATCACCGTTGCCATTCTCTAATGCATAGTGATAATCCATAATACTGGTTTTACTTCCTTCTGTTACCCATCGGCGACTTGGCTGTGCAGTCATCACATCATATCTACCAGAATAACTTTTAGGTTTGCCACTATCTAGCCAGCAAGCAAAGGGCAGGGCTCTAATGCGGTTAAATAGCACGGTGCTATCAGTATGGTAAGGGATAGAAATAATATGGTAGGGTGTAGAAACTGTGGGCATAGTCAACAACTTATAAAACACAGATGATAGTTTACCGCCAAGTTTTAAAAGATAACACCTGTAGTCATCCATTTACCAAAAAATAGGTCGAAATTCACTGAAGCGATATCAGTGAGCATACTAGAAAAGCTTTTGAATGGGCGATTTTTAGATATGCTCAGGGAATTAAAAGTAGTTGAGTAAGTGACTGATTTAACGAGTATGAGGAGAATATTTATGTTTTACCCGCTAGAACGGTTGATGAATTTATATGATGGCTATCAACGAGGTTTTACGGTTAATGGGCATTCACTGCTATTAGTACAAGATAATGGACGCTGTTATTTGTTGCGTAATACGTGTCCTCATCAGCAAGCCCCGTTAACCCATGCAACAATGAATAATGGGTACTTACGTTGTCCGGCACATGGAATGGAGTTTAATTTGATGACGGGTAAATCTCAGGGCGAGTGTAGTCAGGAACTTCAATTTATCGCTATTGCTTATGAGGGAAATCAGTTGGGGGTGGAGGTCTAATAGATCTTCTATTATCAATGACTTAACCAATAACGGCGATCATATGATCGCCGTTATTGGTTGTTCTTGAAGGTGCTAGCCTTTGGCTAGCACTCAGTCTTAAGCAATGGCCTTGGCTTGAGAAATAGCATTGCCAATATAGTTTGCCGGTGTCATGGCTCTAATATCGGCTTTAGCTGACTCAGGAATAGCTAAAGTTTCTACAAATTCAGCTAATATCTCTGGCGTAATAGTCACACCACGAGTTAATGCTTTTAGCTTTTCATATGGCTCATCAACACCGTAACGGCGCATAATCGTCTGAATAGGTTCTGCTAATACTTCCCAGCTGTTATCTAGGTCCGCTGCTATTTTAACTTCGTTGATTTGGAGTTTACCTAAACCTTTCTGTAGTGAAGCAAAAGCAATACCGCAGTAACCAAAACCGACACCCATATTACGTAAAACAGTGGAGTCTGTTAAATCGCGCTGCCAGCGAGAAACGGGTAGCTTCGCGGCTAAATGACCAAAAACCGCATTGGCAATACCGAGGTTGCCTTCCGCATTTTCAAAGTCAATTGGATTCACTTTATGTGGCATAGTCGAGGAGCCTACTTCGCCAGCGATAGTTTTTTGCTTAAAATAGCCTAGGGAAATATAACCCCAAATATCACGGCTAAAATCGATCATAATAGTATTGCTACGAGCAATCGCATCAAATAATTCGGCGATATAATCGTGTGGTTCGATTTGAGTCGTGTAAGGGTTCCACTGAATTCCCAAGCTGGTGACGAAGCTTTCGGCGTTTCCTTGCCAATCAATATCGCTGTAAGCAGATAGGTGTGCGTTGTAATTACCTACAGCACCATTAATTTTACCCAATAATGGAATCGCATCTATTTGATCGGCTTGTCGGCGTAAGCGTGCGACTACATTGGCAATCTCTTTACCTACGGTGGTAGGCGAAGCGGTTTGTCCATGTGTTCTTGAAAGCATAGGTACGGCGGCGAACTCCACTGACATAGTCGCCAAGGTATCAATAATCGTATTCAGTTGTTGAACCAATACGTCACGGCCTGCATGTAGCATTAGGGCGTGAGAAAGGTTATTAATATCTTCTGATGTGCATGCAAAATGTACGAATTCTTTGACTGCATCTAATTCTGCATTGTCGGCAAAAGATTCTTTAATAAAGTATTCCACGGCTTTTACATCGTGATTAGTGACACTCTCGATGTCTTTTACTCGCTGGGCATCAGCGACAGAGAAGTCCTTCACAATGGCGTCCAAATACCCATTGGCTTCATCACTAAGCGCGGGTACTTCTTCAATTTGTGGGTGAGCAGCTAACTGCTGTAACCAACGAACTTCAACTTCAACACGATATCGAATAAGTCCATATTCACTGAATATAGAACGATAATCGATGGTTTTGCTGCCGTAACGGCCATCAATTGGGGATACAGCCGTGAGAGACGATAAATCCATAGATATATACCTAAGTAAAAATATAAGAAAATAGGATGCTAGAAAAGGTCGTCATAATACCCGAAAACGGTCGTTGTGGCTAAAGGCTTTGTTGTGTTGACGAAGGTGTGCCGAGAACACACTTGGACTAGTGCTAGAACCCCACTAGATCCGAGGCAAAAAAGAGTAAATTAAAGGTGAGTAAGAGAAAGTAAAGTATCAAATACAGCATGTTATTAAATATCTCATCTACGCTGATCCCACTGGCAGCTCGCTATACTTCAACTATGCTAAATAATAAGTCCAATATTGTCAGCTTACGTTATTCGTGTGCGTGGTTTTACCCGCAATAAATTCAGGCTTAGTGAATAGTGTTGGTTTTGTAGTTTTGACGTTTTCTTTTTTATTTTTATATATCAATGGTTTGGAGTTCCTTTATGGACATGAGTTTGATTGTTACCAGTGAAAAAACAGCATTTTTAGCGCAGTTATCCCAAGCCGTCAGTGCTAAATGTAACGCGAAAATGGCGAACAAACTTATTCCTTTTGCTGAAGTCTTTTTTGATCACTATCCATTGGATGAGCTGTCGGGTCACGATATTAACGATGTGATTGGTATGCTGAAAGACGCTTATGAAGCTATTGTTCTGTACAAGCAAAAAAGAGCAAAAGTAAGAGTTTTTAATCCTCAAATAGAGGGGGACGGTTGGGCGTGTAATAACACTATTATTACGGTGCATTATAATAGCGTCCCTTTTTTGATCGATTCAGTCAGAATGGCGTTGACCAACAAAGGTTTGCTCATTAGAAAAATCAATAACCTTATTCTGTCCACAAAGCGGGATAAGGATGGAGAGCTAGTGAGTTTTTCTTTGCCTGATGATGAAATAAGTACCGTTGATAATACGAAAGAATTACTGATTTATATAGAAATTGATCGTCATAGTAAAACACAAGATTTACAAGCAATAGCCACCACTATTCGAAAAACAATTGCTGATGTGAATCTTGTCAATAATGACTATTCAAATGTTATCGAATCTCTACAGGTTCTTCGTGACACGATATCCTTTTCTAAAAGTCACCATACACGTGAAGAAATTTATGAGGCGAATCAGTTTGTTGCATGGTTAATGGCGAATAATTTCACTTTTCTAGGATATGCGTTTTATGAGTTTACCGGTATGCAGTCAGTTGAGTCTCAATCTACCGGGCAGTTAGCGCGCGCAGAGCTGCAAAAATCTTATGGTCTACTCAGTAAAGAAGATGAAATCAATAATTACTTTCCTATTAATCACGATAAATTACGTGATCCCGATGGGCCACTATTAACCTTTACGAAATCACCAATACGTTCAAATATTCATCGCCGTGCATATCCTGATCATATTGCAATACAAGCTTATGATGCTGATGGTAATTTTATTGGCGTGCATCATGTGGTTGGCTTGTATACCTCACAGGTTTATCGAGCAAAAGTGAAAGATATCCCTTTTATTCGCCAAAAAGTCGATGCTATTTATACGAATGCGGGCTTATCGGATCGTAGTTATACCGGTAAAGTACTGCGACAAATATTAGAAACTTTCCCGCGTGATGAACTTTTTCAAAGCGCTAGCGAAGAGTTAGAGAGAACCTTGCTCGGTGTGGTGCAGTTAAATGAGAGGCATATCGTCAAGTTGTTTATGCGACAGTCGAGCGACGATCGATTTGTGGCTGCAATGGTCTATATTCCTAGAGATCAATTCTCTAGTCAATTACGTGAAAAAATAATTGCTTATATGGGCGATGCTGTAGGAGCGGATACTCACGAGTTCTATACTTACTATTCTGAATCATTATTGTCTAGAACCTATATTATTTTTCGGTTAGACGAATCAAAGGAAAAGTTGTGGGAAGAAAAAATAATAGAAGAACAGGTTCGATATCTTTCTAAGTCTTGGTCGGAGTCTCTTGCACGAAAAATAAAGCTTCAACATAATGAAATAGAAAGCAGTAAGTTAGTAAAACAATATGGCGAGAGTTTTTCTAACGCTTATCAAGAAAACTTCTCGACGGATATAGCATTAAATGATATCAGTGTCGTTGATTATTTAAATGAAGATAATCGTATCGAACTGATTTTTTCTCAGCCGAATAAACAAGATAATAAAGTCGTTCATTTTAAAGTATTTAGTTATGGTGAGGCGCTTCCTCTATCGGATGTGATCCCTGTTTTAGAAAGAATGAATTTAAAGGTGATTGGCGAGCATCCTTACAAAATAAAGAAAGAAGAAAGTACTGTATGGCTACATGATTTTCTACTGCATACACGGTTAACAAACGATATAGATTTATCTGAAATACGCGACTTATTCGAATCAGCATTTATCAATATTTGGCGAAGAAAGGTAGATAATGATTTCTTTAATGGTCTCGTATTATCCGCTCAAATTGGTTGGCGAGATGTGAGTGTCTTGCGGTCATATGCTGCTTATATGAAGCAAATTGCGTTTCCTTTTAGTAAGCGAGCCATCACCAAAAGTTTGATGACATACCCTAAAATAGCTCAACAGTTAGTGGCATTGTTTTACTTACGTTTTCAACCGGTCAATGACTCTCAGGCAGAAGCTAAGCAATATTATGAGGAAAAACGACAGTTGAATGAGGATTTAGAAGCGGTTAGCAATTTAAATGATGACCGAATCTTACGCCAATATCTAACCTTAATTGAAGCAACTGTAAGAACTAATTACTTTCAGTATGATGATGGCAAACACAAGTCTTATATTTCTTTTAAATTAAATCCGCAGAATATTCCCGATGTACCTGAGCCGCGCCCATTATACGAAATTTTTGTTTACTCTAATCGTGTAGAAGGCGTACACCTACGGGGCGGTAAAGTAGCAAGAGGAGGCTTGCGTTGGTCCGATAGAGTAGAGGATTTCCGAACAGAAGTACTTGGATTAGTTAAAGCGCAAAATGTTAAAAATGCCGTTATTGTACCTAACGGAGCAAAAGGTGGTTTTATTGCGAAAAAAGCGAACATGTCAAAAGGGAGAGACGCCTTTCTCAAAGAAGGTATTAAAAGTTATAAAACATTTATCCGTGGATTATTAGATGTCACAGACAACTTAGTTAAGGGGAAAGTGGTCGGCCCTGAGAATGTCGTTCGTCGGGATGAAGATGACCCTTATTTAGTCGTCGCAGCAGATAAAGGCACGGCGACTTTTTCTGATATTGCTAACGAAATTGCGATTAAATATGACCATTGGTTAGGTGATGCTTTTGCCTCTGGTGGTAGCGCAGGATACGATCATAAAGCGATGGGCATTACCGCTAAAGGTGCATGGGTTTCTGTGCAGCGGCACTTTAAAGAAAAGGGCATCAATGTTCAGGAGAAAGATTTTACGGTCATTGGAATTGGCGATATGGCCGGTGATGTTTTTGGTAATGGTATGTTGATGTCAAAACATATTTGCTTAACTGCGGCTTTTAATCATTTACATATATTTATCGATCCTAGCCCTAAAGCATCTACCAGCTATGCGGAACGTGAACGTTTGTTTAATACTCCCGGAACAAACTGGGCAGACTATAACCAAAAACTATTATCTGCGGGCGGAGGTGTTTTTTCTCGAGAAGCGAAGTCCATTAAAATTAGCCCTGAGATGAAAAAATGCTTTGCTATATCTGCGGATAAATTAACGCCAACGGATCTCATTCATGCCTTATTAAAAGCACCTGTTGATCTTATTTGGAACGGCGGCATTGGCACTTATGTTAAATCAGAGAAAGAAAATCATAGTGATATTGGTGACAAAGCGAACGATAGTTTGCGTGTGAATGGCTCACAACTGCGCTGTAAAGTATTCGGGGAGGGGGGGAATTTAGGCCTGAGTCAATTAGGGCGCATTGAATACTGTTTAAACGATGGTGTCTGTAATACCGACTTTATTGATAATGCAGCCGGTGTTGATTGTTCCGACCACGAAGTGAATATTAAAATACTGCTCAGTAATGTGATGGCTAATGGTGGCTTATCTAATGCGCAGCGTAACCGTTTATTAGTTAGTATGACTGACACTGTATTGGAGATGGTATTAACGAATAACTATTATCAAACACAATCTATTAGTATTGCTCAGCGAGAGTCCGCATCGCGTCTTGAAGAATATCGCCGTTTAATTAATACGCTAGAAGGTAGTGGGCGACTTAATAGAGAGTTAGAGTTTATTCCTTCTGATCAAGAATTACTGGATCGCAGAGCAGAGAATAAAACCTTAACCAGACCGGAGTTAGCATTACTCAACTGTTATGTAAAAGTAGAGTTAAAAGAGCTATTAGCTGTTGATGAAATTGCAGACAATACTTATTTGGCATCATGGGTAGAAAAAGCATTCCCTCAAAAACTATTAAAGAAGTATAAGCACGGTATACATAACCATAACTTACGCAAAGAAATTATCGCGACTCAGTTAGCTAACGATATGGTTGATAATATGGGGATTACTTTTTGTAACCGTATGATGGAATCAACCGGTGAAGGTGCGCCAGCTATCGCAATCGCCTATGTTGCTGCTCGGGATGTTTTTTGTTTCGATACTTTTCAAGAAAAAGTTAAAGCGTTGGATTATCTTGTTCCCGCAGAAGATCAAATGCAATTATTATCCTCTATGATGAGGCGTGTGCGTAGAGGCACTCGATGGTTTTTATGTAATCGTCACCATCGCGAAGAATTACAAAAAACAGTTGATGTATTTCGTGCTTGTGTAACTCAAGTCATTCAAGAAACACCGAATGTATTAAGCGATGTAGAGTTGGTGTCATGGAATCAGCGCTACGAAAAATTTACATCACTTGGCTTAGATAGTGAGCTATCTAATATGATGGCGATGCCAAATCATTTGTTCTCTGGCTTGGGTATCACAGAAGCGGTATTAAAGAGTAAGCAAGCCGCACCAGATGTGGTTGATATGCACCATCTTTTAGGTGATAAATTAGGCTTTTATTGGTTTGCTCATGCTGTTACCGATGTGAAGGTCGAAAATTATTGGCAGTCAATGGCAAGAGAGTCATTTATTAATGATATAGATAAAGTCTTACGCATAATGACCGTAGAACTACTTCGACTAGGAGGAAAGCGCTTTCAGCACGAAGAAACATTACAGCTGTGGATGCAAGAAAACCCGGTATTACTCACTCGCTGGAGAGATATTGCGCATGAGTTGCAAACGAACAATCATACCGACTTTGCTGTGTTTTCTGTTGCTATGCGAGAGCTGAGTGAATTAGCCGAAGTGTGTCGTCAATGTACTAAACTCAATATAGAAATGTGATTAATCAACAACACATGAGTCAATCATTAAGAAGGTGTTTATGACAACGACATCAACAGAAAAGTACGTCAATATTGCGGTTAATATTTCGGCAGAAGAATATTTACGTGTATACCAAGGGACGGCAAAAAAAGTATCTACTATTGATAGTGAGGGAAAACGGATTAGTTTTCCCGCCAACATTCTTCAATCCTATGTGTCACATGATGGAATAGTGGGAGCCTTTACCATCGTAATAGATGAAAATAATCGCTTTAAAAAAATTGTCAAAGTGGGATAGTAGATAATTCAATATGAATGCTCAGATTTTTCATACTCTATGAGCTAGAGGTTGTTAGTATCTAAGGGGCTTCTGCAACAAACACCCCTCTTAATGGCGCCGGATGACCCTCAACGGTCTTAGAATTATCGTTGGGATCTAAAAAGTCAGATAAAGAATGAAACTTCATCCACTCGGTCGCACGTTGTTCTTCCACGGTAGTTTTAGCGATATCCACTAAGCGAGGATTACGGAAGCCGCATTTTCGTAACCAGCTAATCAATGTGTCTGCGCTAGGTAAAAACCATACATTATTCATCATTGCGTAGCGGCCTTCGGGCACTAGAGCGTCCCCGAGTTTACCGTCTATCAGTAAAGTTTCTAGCACTAATTGCCCACCTGAAGAGAGAGTGGCTTTTAACTCACGTAAGTGATCCATCGGTGATCGGCGGTGATACAACACGCCCATGGAAAATGTTGTATCAAAACTCTGTAAATCATGAGGCAACGCTTCTATACCGATAGGCAGCACATCCACGTCGATGTCCCCTAAAAAGTGCTTCATCATGTAGAATTGCACAATAAAGCGCGGCGAAGGGTCAATACCGATGACTCGTCGAGCGCCAGCGCCATAACTACGTAAACAGTGGTAACCGTTACCACAACCTGCATCTAATACTGTTCTACCCTCTAAGGGAGCTAAGTGTGGGATAACGCGATCCCACTTCCAATCAGAGCGCCATTCAGTATCAATATGAATACCATGAATAGACATTGGGCCTTTACGCCACGGTATTAATTGTTGCAACTGTCGCTTAATGTTTTCCAGTGTTTCTGCATCACAATCTTCTGCCTGACCAATAGCGACTTCGTGAGCGAGTTTATGCATATTGGTAGTAGTTTTGGGTAATGCCTCTAGTGCATCTTTCCACTGTTTAAGATCACCATAACGCTTTTCGCATAATCCCGCTTGGATATCCTTTGGCAATCGGGTAGCCCAGTCGGCCAATGGTTGCTTTTTTGATTGGTGAGATGTGTCGGATAAATAGCGCAATAATGATTGGTAATAATTAAGCATAAAATTTATTTGATCGCGATAAATGAGCAAAAAGTAAAGCACTGAAACCAAAGATCGGCGCTAGAAAATCCGCATTGCTGCAAGCGTTGCTGGTGAGTTTGAATACTATCTGAGCGTAATACATTTTCCAGCGCAGTACGCTTTTGTGCAATTTCTAAATCGCTATACCCATTAACGCGTTTAAAATTATGATAAAGCTCGGTCATTAGCGCTTGGTGAGATGTGTTATCAAAGTGTACTTTTTCTGATAAAATCAATATGCCACCGGGTAACAATCCGTCATAAATCGTTTGTAAAATAGTTTGGCGATCATTGGGGTCAATAAATTGTAAAGTGAAATTGAGCACGACAATTGAGGCTTTTTTAATTTCAAGTTGCTGTATATCGCCACAAAAAATCTCGACCGCTATCGTCGATGTATCTAACGCTATCGCTTCTTCGCAGCGTTTTATCATCGCAGGCGAGTTATCAATACTACGAATACGACAGTTTTTCGCTTGTATTCCATTTCGCATGGCTAGTGTAGCCGCTCCCAGTGAACAGCCTAGGTCATAACAAATGCTATTGTCTTGTGCATACCGTTCAGATATATCACCAATCATACTTAATATGGCGCTGTAGCCGGGGACTGAGCGACTAATCATATCGGGGAAAACCGCTGCAACGGTTTCGTCAAAACAAAAAGGGGACACTTGTCCTATGGGCTCAGCAAAAATACGGTCTGCTTGTTTATCATCGATGTTATTCATGTGTGCCATCAAATGTAAGAAAAAGGGCTAAAGAGTGCAAAAGGGTAAATACTTATGGTTATTGAGCGAGTCGTCAGTCGACGACAGGCCAGTAAGGCGCTGATTACCATACAACTATTTAGAGATGTTTAGATCGCTTATTTTAGCATTGTAAACGGACGGGGACACACAAGAAAACCCTAGATATAAGCAAAACTCACTGATAATTACCCCTAAAATCAGCATAGCTTGCAGAATAAGCTATTCTCTATAGAAATAAGTAAATAAGTGATAGCGATCTATGGAATCTACAGAATATGCGGGGTTACGGGTATTAATCATTGATGATTTTCCCAATTTCCGTACAGCGCTAGCTAAAAACATGCACACATTAGGTTTTCGCCATATTAATAGTGTCTCAAGTGGTAGTGAGGCGCTGAGCATTTGTCGTAAAAATCATTATGACATTATATTCTCGGATTATAATCTGGGTAATGGCAAAAATGGTCAGCAATTATTAGAGGAAATACGTTATTTAAAATTATGTAAGCTGTCGGATCTTTTTGTATTAATTTCTGCTGATACCAGTCGCGATGTAGTGATGGCTAGCTATGATTGTGAACCGAACGATTATTTAACTAAGCCCATCACCGGTAAAACACTGGAGCAGCGTGTTAGACGGCTTTTAGCGAAAAGGCAGGAGCTATCTCGTGTTTACGAGGCGATTGATAATGAAAACGTTGATGAAGCCATTGGCTTATTGAAAGATTTGTTAAGTGCCAACTCTCGCTATAGTGTCGATTGCCAAAAGTTATTAGGAGAGTTGTATTTAAAACAAAATAAGTGCGATTTAGCTGAAGATCTTTATAGATCATTATTATCTAATCGAGAGCTTGATTGGGCTAAAGTGGGCCTAGCGAATGTCGAGATGGCTTACGGGCAATGTTCCATTGCAGCTAATTCCTTAGATATTATTGTTAATGATCATCCTGCATATTTGAAAGCTTATGACAGTTTAGCGGATGCATGCATATCGCTTGGAGATAATGACAGGCTACAAAAAGTATTAGAAAAAGCGGCGCATGTATCTCCGATGTCTATAGGACGACAAAAGACTCTGGCGGACATTTGCCTTGTTAATGGTGATGTTGCAACGGCTATAAAAGCCTACAAAAAAACCATTAAATATGGCGCGAATTCTCATTACGATAATGTTGACAACCATCTTATTTTAGCCCGCGCTATTACGAAAATATATGATGAAGATGTAGATGCCGCATCTGGAACAACATTGGATGCTATCCATTTATTAAATAATATAGATGCTAAGTACGAAGTAAGTGACGCACAAAAAATCCAAGCGACGTTACTGAATAGTCAGGTCAATGCACTTAACGGCAATAAAAAAGTATCTAGTGACTTGTTTAGCCAAGCTCAAAAGTTAATGAATCAAGCAGAAGAGCGAGATGTAGAAATAGAAGTTGAACATGTAAATGCATTGATCGCTAGTGGAAAAAATAGTGAGGCAAAAGATGTTGTCGATGAAATGCTCATATATTATAAAAATAATCAGCCTGCCTTAGAAAAAATTGATTTTTTATTAGAAGAACCGGTCAGTATAAAAGGCAAAAGAATAATTGGTACTATTAACAAAAAGGGTATCGATTATTACAAAAGTAAAGACTTTGAAAAGTCTATAGAGTATTTTCATAAAGCGCAGAGAAAATATCCGCGTTATATCGGTTTAAAACTTAATTTTGTACAAGCGCTCATCAGTAGTATTAAAGAAGATGGTTATAATAAAGATTATATAGAGAAAGCACGATCTACTTTTAAGGTGATTGAACGCTACGTATCACCAAAAAACGATAAGTACCCAAGATATAAACAGTTGAATAGTATGTTTCATCAAACGGCACAACAAGCAGAATATCAAGAGCGTACGAGAATCAACAAGGAGAAACAACATGACTGATAAAAAAATTAACGCTGGTAAAGATAAGATAGATAACGAGCTTGATTTTTCCTTTGTGTTGGCTTCTAGCGTACACGATATGAAAAATTCTTTAGGTATGCTGTTGGGTTCTCTTGAAGAAATCATTGAAGAATCAACCGCCGACAGTGATGCACAAAAACATCGATTCTCGATATTACAATACGAAGCGACACGCATTAATACGGAACTGGTACAGCTGTTGTCGCTTTATCGGTTTCAACATCAAACGGATGTGATTAAGATTGATGAAAATTATATTGATGAAACGATAGAAGACCAAGTGGCGAGAAACGATGTGTTATTTACCACGCAGAACATTACCCTGGATGTGATGTGTGACCCAGATGTAGTGTGGTATTACGATAATGATTTAGTGGGTAGTGTTGTTCATAATGTGCTTGTCAACGGTACACGTTATGCGAAAAATAAAATGCAATTAACGGCAATGATAGATAATGATTACCTTGTAATAGAAGTGGCTGACGATGGAGAGGGTTTTCCTAAAAATATGATTGATGCCGCCTCTTTAGATAGCGACGCGCATAAAGATGGTAATAGCACTCAATTAGGTTTGTTTTTTGCGGCAAAAATAGCGGAGTTACATCAGCAAAAAGAAAAGAAAGGCTACATTGAATTGTCTAACGGGGGACCGCTGGGTGGCGGTGTTTTTAAAATTTATATTCCCTGATTGACTTTTCAAAACCAAATGTTGTTGACTAGGCCTTTATATGTAGTAAGGCCTCTACACTATAGAGGCCTGTTTTTTATCTTCCTACACGTAAATAAGTTCCATTCCTAGCTTCTCAGCTTCTTCCACTCCGTGTTTACCTGTCACAACGGCAGTGTTTGCTTTATCAGCTATTAGGTAAGTCTTAGCGACTCGATATAAATCATCGGCGCTGACATTAATAATACGTTGACGGAAAAGACTCCGTTTCTCATCATCTCTGCCGACTCTCTGAGCATGAAAAGCTTGCTTGGCTTCGCCAGCAGGGGAGCCTGGTTTATCTAACGAGCCGATGACTCCCAATATGGATTCTTCTATTTGCTGGTCAGTCATATTTTTTTCCAGTAGCCATGCTATCGCAGCGTCGAAGTCATCTAGCGTTTCTGAAAAGCGGGGATCGCGATAAGAGTAAAAACGGAAGCTAGCACTGTTGTTGTCTTGGCTCGCGCCACCACCATAAGCGCCGCCTTGTTCACGAATAGTGCGGTGCAAGAAACCGTTGCGTAATACGCCGCCCAAGACACATAACACGGGTGCGTCAGGGTGATTCATCGTAACCGTAGGGTAGGCTTTAGCGCAAAAGTGTACTTGCGATTGAGTAATCCATGCTTGATGAATTTTTTTCTGAAGCGCGGGTGCTAATGAAAACGGGGGTGATGATGTTGATCCAGTCAATAGGGGTGATAAATGCTGTGTTAAAGCGGCAGTTTGTGAGTCAATAGATTGTTCTTCGCTCACGAGTAAGCAATGCTTTTCACTATTGAGTAATTTTTCGTGAATGCTTTGCAGTGTTTGAATGAACTGCGGCGCATGATCTTTTTGTAGAGCATTATGTCGTCGCTTAATTTCTTGCACGCTGTTCAGCCCCATCACTTGCTGAACGGCGTTGGCGACGGGATTAAAGCTGGCTGAGGCGGCCTGCATTGCATAACTATGTCCATTGCCTGTAATGCTTTGTTCTCTGCCCGCTTTTGCCTGCGCGACCAAATCTTTTATTCGTTCTTCATTAGCAAAGTTGACTTGTTGTAAGGTGTCTAGCATGAGCTGAGTCATGGCTTGTTGATTTGCACTTAATGCCTTAGATGACAGAGTAACGTAGGCGTGGTGTTGCTCATTATTATCCGTATGGTTACGCAATGTGTAATACGCGCTGATACTACCGACGACCTGTGATTGGCGTTGTTGTACACTTAAATAATCCTGATCACCTAAGCCCATTTCGGTAAGACATAGAGTGTAATAGGGGAGTGCTATCCATTCTTCTTCTGTGAGCTCAGTTAAGGGAATGATAATTTGCTGGTAAGACAGGCCATTTGTACCAGCCTTGTAGTGGGTAATACTGTGAGCCGTATCCTTTATATAATGTGTATGACCGCTAGGGAATAAACTGGCATCTGGAATGTCGTTAAGTGTCACTTTGGGTAAAATATCGATGTTTTCTTCTTGTTGCTGTCGCTCTTCCAATGCCAGTGCTTGATCAATAATGGCTTGTTTATCTATTTCCGATAAGGCTGCTTTTTTCGTCTCTAACTCTGCGGTTTCAGCTACTTGATCTCTAGTTTGCAGAGTATCATCTGGTTGTAAAGTAAGCGTGATACGGTGTGTGTTTTTGATAAATAATTCTTGAATTAAGTTGGGTAAGTAATTTCTGTCTTGGATATCGTTACGCAAGGATTGAAAGGCGCTTTCTAAATCCATAAATTCTAGAATATCACCGCGATGTGTTGCGGGAGATAGCGCGCCCATAATTAACTGTAAGCCATAAGGATAGCCATCGCCCCCTATTTCACGCTGCTGTAACTCTAATTGATGTAGTGATGCTTCGATATGTTCTTGTGGCATACCGTTTTCGGCGATTTCAGCAAGCAATGACATAACCGATGCTTCAATTGCGTCGGTATCTTTGCTATTACAACCTTGCAAACCACATACAAATAACATTTCGTATTGCGAGTCATCACTACCGCATAATGGTGATGGGGATGTGCCATACGACGAGGTTTCTAATAGATGCTGTAGTGGTGAGGCACTATTATCGTAGAGTAAGCTGGATAATAAATGGACTTCTAAATTACGTTTTAAATCAACGCTCTTATCTAACAACCAAGCCATTACAATATGTGATTGTTTGTTTGGGTCATCACCTTCTGCAGGGGTATATGCGTAATTTTCCGTGACTTTTATGGGGGCAGGGAAGCGCTTTTCTGCAGGGACTTGAATTTTTTCGTCTAGTTTTTCAAAGCGAGTTAAGGATAAGCTTTCAAACTTTTCTTGATGCTCCGCTGCACTAATATCACCAAAGGTCATAAAGATAGCATTGCTGGGATGGTAGTGTGTTTGATAAAAATCCTTTAAATCGTCATAGCTGAGTTTTGGAATCTCTTTAGGTTCACCGCCGCTGTTGTGATGGTATGTTGTCGTCGGGAAAAGGTGTTTGCTGAGTGTTTGCCACAGTTGCGATGTGACCGAACTCATTGCGCCTTTCATCTCGTTAAACACCACACCCTTATAAACCAACGGTGTTTCGCTACTGTCGGCTTTTGCAAATTCTACGCGGTGGCCTTCTTGAGCAAAATCAAGAGGGTCAAGGCGGGAGAAAAATACGGCATCTAAATACACGCTGAGTAAGTTATCGAAATCTTTACGGTTTTGGCTGGCGAAAGGGTAGGCGGTCCAATCAGAGCTGGTCATCGCATTCATAAAGGTATTAAGAGAGCGGCGAATCATCATAAAGAAGGGGTCGCGTACAGGGTACTTCTCACTTCCGCACAGTGCGGTATGCTCCAAAATATGAGCAACGCCACAAGAATCTTCGGGTACAGTTCTTAATGCTACTAAAAATACGTTTTCGCTATTGTCGGCACTAATATGAATATGTTGAGCATCGGTTGCACGGTGTCGATATTCAGTAATGGTAATATCTAGGGAATCAATAGTCTTACTACGAAGTATGTCAAAACTAGGGTGTGCAGTATGCGGCATCGGTGACTCTCTTGTGGGGTGACAGTTAGGAAGCTACTTTTGTAAAACCATTGTTATAAAACAACTGTTGTAAAACCGTTTTTCAACCATGTGGTGGTATAAGGTGCTTCTAACAAGATTAATTATTTATGTTGCTGGTAGTGTAGCGGTTATCACTCATCTTTTCAGTTAATAATTCAGCCAATAATCAGTAAAATCGCTTTGTTAATGTAGGCAAGATGTTACTATTCTTGCCATATTATGATGAATAACATTTTAACTTGGTGAGAGAGATATGTCTGATTACTCAATGATTAACCTGTTAGCTTTTACGTGGTTTTGCATCGTTTGGGTGGGGTACGCGTTTTTTGCCAAGCATCAGGCCAGAAAAGGGGTAAACCTGTCGTCAGCGTTAAACCGCCAGCGTCTCAATTGGATGGAGCAAGTGATAGGTCGTGAGCATCGGATTATGGATGCCGCACTGATTGCGAATTTAGAGCGTAATACGTCATTTTTAGCCTCCACAAGTATTCTGGTATTAGCAGGTCTGTTGACCGCATTGGGTATTGTGGGAAGTATTGATAGTGTACTGCAGTCATTTCCGTTTTATGAAGTGAAAGAGAACTCCACTTTTTGGGTGCAGGTTAAAATATTAATGTTGGTGGTGATTTATGTCTATGCCTTTTTCGCGCTGACATGGTCTATGCGGCAGTACGGTTTTGCATCCGTGATGATTGGCTCTGCACCTAGCCCAGAAGAGGCACAGCTCCAGCCAATATTAAAAGAAAAGTATATTTATGCTAGTGCTAAAGTTATCGATATGGCCGGTCACGCTTATAATTATGGTTTGCGTGCGTATTATTTTTCTTTAGCTATATTACCGTGGTTTGTGTCTCCTTGGCTGTTTATAGCATCGAGTACCTTAGTTGTTATTGTGTTGTATATGCGTGAATTCCACTCTCGCCCTTATCATGTTATCCATGACTATATTAACTACATTGATTCTTGTGAGAGTAAAAAAGATTCACCTGATGAAACTAATCAATAGCTTGTTGTTTTTTTCATGATTCGACAAGGCATCCTTCGAAGTGCTTTTCAAAAGGTGCTCTCCGAAAAGCGCTCGTTTAAAGGTGTTTTTTTAACGGAAAAGGCCCATAGGATTGCATAATTAATTGTAGCTTTTGTGATCGTGATAGCTGTTTGATTTGATATTCACGTTTGCTGGCCGTGCTACGACTATGATTAGGTTCTTGGTAGCATAGGGCTATGGGATATCTGCCACGAAAAAACTTTGCTCCTTGTTTTTCTGAGTGTTTTTTCCAGCGAGCCATCATGTTGTTGGTGATGCCCGTGTATAACTGTTGGTCATTTCGCATAAGGATGTACACACACCACGAATTATCTTGATGTGCCTGATTTTTTTCTACATCTCGATTGCTGCCTGTAATTTCTTTATTCACAGTCAAATATAATAAGCGTTATGCTTTTTTCGCTGCTTCGATTAACACTTCTTTTGCCTGATTAATTTGCGCTGCTAAAAAATCGCTACCTCCACGATCGGGATGATTTTTTTGCATGAGTTCTCGATGGCGCTGAGTCACTTTTTCTTCTGATGGTAAATCATCAAAACCAAAAATTTGTAGTGCCTGCTCAAGATTCATTGCGCTGAATGAGTTGCTTGGGCTTTTGAGTGTAGCTCCAGCTGCTGATTTCTTACCCTTGAAAAAAGGTAGGGCTCTCAGTAATAACGGAAAAAACCGCTGTATGATCGGTAATGTTGCAGCAATGGCACCGGCAACCCAATGTAACCTACCGCTGAATACCAACAAAACCGCCAGCCCAAGTAGAGCATATAATCCATAGCGTAATCGCAGGCTAGGGCGTATGTCTTCTGGTTGCCGACTAATATGTCGAATGCCTAGCACGACTAAAACAATAAAAAGAATAATGATAAGTTGATACATAATGTGTGATTTTTTTGTTAGTGAATAAAAGTGAATGGTGTTGGTTAAATGATATTGTTCATATTCGCGTATAAAAAGCCTAACTGAATTGTAAAATAACCCGTAAAGAAGACAAGTGTTTTTGTTCGCGTGATAAGTTATGGTACGTTAATGGGTGATCATCTAACCAGCCATCAGGAAAGCGTAGTGTGATATGCAGCTCATTAACGGCGGTAGGGGTGTCATGATTCCTCGTATCACTTTCATTTTCTAATAACGTTTTGACAAACGCAAAGGCAATATGCGGTAGCTCAATATTATCTTCGCGACGCTGATTCAATAAAATGGCCAAACGTAAACATACTAGTGAAGGGTGTAATGCTTGCTGATGATCTGAAGAAATTAATGCTTTCTTATCCGCACTGATTTTACGTCTATGCGCGCCTACCAGTAGCGCTAATAGCTCTTGTTCGAATCGGCTAAACCCGGCCATATCACTTTCTTTTAATAAGTAATAGCTATGATGGTGATGACCAGAATGCGAAATGGTTAAACCAATTTCATGCAGTTGCGCAGCCCAATGTAATATTTTTTTGACATTAATACCGTTAACAATAGGTTCGGGTAATTGAGTGACAAAATGTGAAAGAGCAATATTAGCTCGTGTTGCCTGCTCTTTGTCGACGTGATATTTCTCCATCATTTTATCAACCGTTTGATCACGTATATCAATATCACGATGTTTGTGTTGTTCCCTAGAGAGGTGTTTTTCACTAGACAGGCGGCCTAAGGTATCAAATATGAGGCCTTCTTTTAATGCTGAATGTACTACATGAATTTCATCCAATCCTAGCTGATCAACGATGGCAGATAAAATCACGATACCTGCGGGTAATGTGTTTCGTCTCTCAGCGGATAAACCGCTGGTGTCCAAGAGTTTACCTTCGGTGTGTAGTTGGTTCAGCAACACACTTAAGCCTTCTTTGGTAATAACACCATTCACTACGTCGTCTTGCATCAATTGTGCAATGGCTTTCATTGTGCCGGAGCTACCTACGGCGATGTTCCAGCCTAGGCGTTGATAAGGTTGGCAAATAGCTTCTAGCTCAATGCTTGTTGCATAGTAGGTTTTCCAAATCATTTCGGCAGTGATGGTCTCTGGCGTTATGCTCTGTTCATCGTTAAAAAACTCATCGCTATAAGTGACGCAACCTATAGGTAAACTCTCTAATAAATGTGGTTGCTGCTGCTCACCAATAATAAACTCGGTGCTGCCTCCACCGATATCAATCACTAGGCTGCGGCCTTTATCAGCACTAATGTCATGAGATACACCTAAATATACCAAGCGTGCTTCTTCATAACCCGAGACGATATCAATACTGTGTCCTAGCGCGGCTTCGGCTTGTGTTAAAAAACGGTGGGCATTGCTAGCACTGCGTAATGCTTTGGTGCCCGCAATACGAATTTGCTCTGAAGGGATATCTTGGATACGTTCTTGAAAACAGCGTAGGCAGTGGAGTGCGCGGTCTTGGGCAGCTTGAGAGAGTTGGTTGGTGGTGTTTAGGCCTTTAGCAATCTGCACCATGTCTTTAACGCTATCAATTTTTTCAATCACACCGTCATTAATTTTTACCACTAATAAATGGAAACTGTTTGAGCCTAAATCAATAGCAGCAAAGTATGGGTTAGCTTCATCGCTTACGGCTGTCTCGGTAAGTGTCATCAGATGTCATCACTGTTCGTGGTAGCTTGTATTAACTTGCTACATGGTAATTTAAGATGCTTAGGCCAGTATAGCCTTTATATGTCGTAAACTCATAATGATGGTATAGATGTCGGTGTATATGCGAGTATAGGCGTATTGTTGGACAATATTGCTGGGTATTATTGCTGTTAATTAACATTAGGTAACAACATACATGATAGATTTACAGAGTCGGGACATTTTTGGTGTTCTTGTTCGCAAGAATAGCCACAAAGACATTCGTCGTTTAAAGCGCGAGTCGAGCGTGATGACCATCCACGGAAATAAATTTTGGAAGTCGACGAGTCTACTAATTGACTATTTAGAAACCAGTCCACCAAAGCCCAATATGCGTGTATTAGAAATTGGCTGTGGTTGGGGGATCGGGGGGATTTTTCTCGCAAAAAATTATGACGCGACAGTGACGGCTTTAGATGCTGATGAATCGGTATTTCCTTATTTGCATTATCATGCTGATGTTAATGGTGTGAATGTAACAACGGTAAAAGAACGATATGAAAACGTATCTATAGATATGTTGAGTGGGTTTGATATGGTCATTGCATCGGATATTTGTTTTTGGGATGAAATGACAAAGCCGCTGTCCGATCTTATTCATCGTTGTTATCAAGCGGGTGTTGAGCGTGTTGTCATGACTGATCCCGGCAGACAGCCGTTTCGTGATATGGCGGAAGCGTGTTTCGAAAAATACGCCGCCATTTATGAGAACTGGTCTGTCCCGCATCCGTATAACATATCAGGCTTGGTATTAGATATTGAGTAAGTGGTCTTAACTATAGTCAATAACAGTAGGCAACAACAATAGGCAATGACTTCATCCCTATTTAAGAGAGGTTTATCGTGTTTAGCTTTAAAAAAAATCAATTACCCACAGCAGATACCGCATTAAAAGGCCGTGCGACTCCGCTAGAGATTACGGCACCTCATACCGTCTTAGGATCTAGTCTAGCGTCACCGTATCCAGATGGAACTGAGCAGTTAATGGTAGGTCTAGGATGTTTTTGGGGAGCGGAGAAATGTTTCTGGAACCTAGAAGGTATAGTGACCACTGCAGTCGGTTACAGCGCGGGTTATACGCCTAACCCTACATATGAAGAAGTGTGCAGTGGCATGACTGGGCATAACGAAGTGGTTCTAGTCGTCTATCAACCAGAAAAAATCTCTGTTGAGGTTTTACTTAAGACATTTTGGGAGGCACATAATCCAACTCAAGGTATGCGCCAAGGTAATGACCAAGGTACGCAGTATCGTTCTGGTATTTACTATTTTACGGACGAACAACGGCAATTAGCTGAAAATACAAAACATCGATATCAAGCGGCTTTAGAGGAACAAAAAGGTGGTGGTATGGACATTACTACCGAAATTATTCCTGCATCCACCTTTTATTTTGCCGAAGCGTATCATCAGCAGTACTTGGCTAAAAATCCTAACGGCTACTGTGGCTTAGGTGGGTTGGGTGTCTGTTTATAGGTTTGGAGGCTGTTGTCTTTTGAGTTTTTGCTCACTATTTGATCGTCTAGAGGCTATATTCATAAACGTTGTGTTGTAAGCTAAAAATACAACGTCATTTATTTGACTTCCCTTCATTTCTTGGCTATTACTTATATAACTTTGTCACCGTGCTGTCGTAGTAGTTTATTCATAGCTACGAGGGTTTAGTGATCCGCCGTAAGTCCGTCATTATTGAGAAGTAGAGAATGTTAAAAAACAGTAAAGTAGTGGTTGTCGATGACAATGAAGCACGTCGTCAGAATTTACAGGTTATTTTAGAATTTCTCGGCGAAACCGTTATTGCCGAAAGTGAAATTAATTGGGAAGAGCGTGCATCTGAGTCAGAGTCGGAGGAAGAGGGCGAGTACGTTGCAGTGATCTTAGGTTCATGTCCGAAAAACCAATCAATAGAAAGCCGTATTCAGATGATTGGTAAATGGAGCCCATCAGCAGCGATTATTTTGATTAGTGATGGCGACGCTGATGATGGTAATAGTAGTGAAAAAGATAAGCCATTAGATGTGAAGAGCCTTGACGCGAGTATCCGGCAGCAAGTGATCGCCACTCTCGTCAGTCCACCTACCTACAACAAACTTCTCGATACACTTTACCGTGCGCAATGTTTTCACGAGGCCGCGTTAGCGTCCCAAAAGCAATCTTTACGCCGTCCCCCGCATTTATTTAGAAGTTTAGTGGGCAATAGCCGTGGTATTAAATCGGTTAGAGAGATGATGGCTCAGGTTGCTGATAAAGATGTCACCGTGTTGGTAACAGGTGAGTCAGGCACGGGTAAAGAAGTGGTCGCCCGTAATTTGCATTATCATTCTACTCGTAAAAACCAGCCTTTTGTGCCGGTTAACTGTGGTGCCATTCCTTCTGAACTATTAGAAAGTGAATTGTTTGGTCATGAAAAAGGAGCCTTTACAGGGGCGATTAGCTCACGCGCAGGTCGTTTTGAAATGGCAGAAGGCGGCACACTATTTCTTGATGAAATTGGTGATATGCCGCTCAATATGCAAGTGAAAATTTTGCGAGTATTGCAAGAAAAATGCTTTGAGCGAGTGGGTGGCAATAAATCGCAATCTACAAATGTGCGTATTATTGCTGCGACACACCGCAATCTAGAGGATATGATTGAAGCGGGTACATTCCGCGAAGATTTATATTATCGACTCAATGTATTTCCTATCGAGATGCCATCACTGAATGAGCGTCGTGAAGATATCCCTGTGTTACTTAATGAGATTGTTGCACGTTTAGAAAACGAAAAACGCGGTTCAGTGCGTTTTAATTCCACCTCTATCATGTCTTTATGCCAGCACCCTTGGGCAGGTAATGTACGTGAGTTGGCCAACTTAGTTGAACGCATGGCCATTATGCACCCTTACGGTGTGATTGGCGTGAATGATCTCCCACCTAAATATCGACATATTGATGTCAGTGATGAGACATTTGATTTACCTGAACAAAAAATAGAAGACGAGGCATTGCCAGCAGTAGTGAATATGAATGCTACCGCGTTATTACCCGAAGCAGGCATTGATCTAAAAGAATATCTAACGGGGCTAGAGCAAGACCTGATCCAGCAAGCCTTAGATGACAGTGGTGGTGTTGTTGCGCGTGCGGCTGAGCGCTTAACGATTCGCCGTACTACCTTAGTAGAGAAAATGCGTAAATATGGTTTACAGCGAGTATAGCTTCTCAAATAAGCCTATAAACAATTCGCAGGGCGTGGCAGCCCGGCGATTTTACTGGCTATTCTGGCAGGACTAGGCGGGAATAGTGTGAGTAAATAGATGCTATTTACCTTTTCTTTTCCTAAATGAATGCCGACATATTTTACTAGCGGTCGCATCGCCGGAGATACATCAAAGGTGTGATAAAACTCGCGAAGTAAGTGGATGACTGCCCAATGATCTTCGGTGAGAATAATACCTTCTTCCTGCGCAATACACTCCGCAACTCCCTCCGACCAATCATCAAGATTGCGAAGGTGACCTTCTTTATCTATTTCGATATTCTTTTCGGCGAGTTGTTTTGTGTTCATATAATTATTTTTTACTTTAGTAAACTAATTTTATTGTGCAACGAATATTGATAGTCACGCTAGCCATATGAGCTGAGCACCATAACTTAGTCTCTGGTATGTGCCAGGATTTGTTTTTTTATTCATAGCATTCACTAATGCTAACATGAATGCCATTGATACAAGTAAACAGGTTAGAGTAAATAATGTAAACATCTTGGGAAATACGTTGTTTAAGAGGCATAGAAGTGGTGCTATTAGTAACGATAGCGACATTATCGAGCCAGCTAGTGTGTGTATTTTATAAGATAAAGAGGGGGACTTTACATAAGGGTCTGCATCCATAGGAAAATAACCTGCTATCCATGTGCCAATGCCATGCAAGATTATCAGCCACCCGACATAAAATAAAATAGTAAGATTACCTACATAAATTAAGTGTCCACCAAATAATACAAATAGCAGCCCAAGAGGGTAATGGTTAACTAAAGGTGATATTTTTTCTACGGAACTATTTCTTGAGCCTAATTCACTAAGGAACTGTTTTGAATGGCTGTAGCCTTTATAATTTTTTGCTGTGACAATCACACTAACAAAAATCCATAGCGCCGCGATAACGCCAGAGTATGAAAAAAATAGTTTGATAAACAATGTGGATCCTAGCTTTTATAGGGGAAGCAGTCAGTTTTTATCGATTATGACTTATTGTTTTAATTCACTAATACCAGCTATGGCTCAAAGGAAATTCAATGGTGAGCTGAACAAATTCGTCATAATCAATTACTTGAATACTATCCGATATGTCATCTAGGCTAATACCACGGGCAAGTAAGTCGTTTTTGATCGCGTAGCAGCGTTTTATGTTGCAGACATTTTGTGCGTAAGGATGTTTTGGCATAGCGCCATATACGCCGTCTTCAAGCAATATTAAACCGTCGTCATTGTTGAAGCGATCCATGCATTGTTTGAGTAGAGTGCTGGAAAAAGGCGATTGGTTCACAATATGTAAAATAGCGCTCACAATTAAAAGCTCAGTAAGTGGTCTTGTTGCGATAATAAAGTTCGCAAAGCTTTGGGCTCCAGCACGGTAATATCTTCTGATATAGCGTTTAGCGCTATCCCTCTTTCTGCTAATGATGCGGCGCATACAAAAAGCTGGGTGATATCGTAAAGGGGGAGGGCGGATAATATACGCGCAATGTTTTTCTGATCAATCAATTCAGCTTGCTGGTTGTTGATTAGTTGAAATACACCATCATCGATAAAGGCGATGGATAGGTCTTGTTCATAGGCTGAGGTTGCTAAGATGGCATCAAGTGCATCTTTTGCTAGCGTGCTGCCATAAGGGGCTTGGCGTAAAACGAAAAGTAGTTTTTTGGGAGCATTCATTGTTCTAGTGTTTCCTTCAGCGGCCATCATCATCGAGCAAAGGTAATCAGTCTATCGGACTGTACCGTGGCTTCTACAAGTTGGCCTAACCCAGAAAGAGTAAAACCATCCGCTAAGTTGTATTGTGCTTTTTCGTAGCGCTGGGCTTCTCGCTGGTCAAGAATGCCTCTGCGTAAGCCAGCGGCAATGCAAATCACTAAGTCTATGTTGTAGGTTTTTGCTAACGCCTGCCAACGCGCTGTATGGTCAGTTTCATCTTGGGGTGGGCAAGGTAAAGCGGAGCCTTGGTATGCGCCGTCATGATAGAAAAATACACGATAGAGTTGATGTCCCTGAGATAGTAGCGCATGTGCAAACTGGTAGGCGCTGTCTTGGGATTGCGCAGATAAGGATGAATAAATAGCGAGAGAAAAAATCATAAAACTATTGTATACAAAAAAGCCCCAATAATGGGGCTTTTTAGAGAGAGCTTTGTCGACTATTTGTTTAGTCGTCGCTCATTACGCCTAGAATATAAAGTAGGCTGGTAAACAGGTTATAAATGCTTAAGTATAGTGATGTAGTCGCCATTAAGTAATTGGTTTCTCCACCGTTGATTATTCGGCTTGTGTCACAAAGAATAAAGCCAGACATTAACAGTACAATCAGTGCACTCATTGCTAATTGTAGTGCTGGAACCACAATGCCGAACAACGAAGCGACTGCCATGCCAACCATCGCTATAACGGCAACCATTAGGCCAACAAATAAGAAGCCGCCCATGAAACTAAAGTCTTTACGCGTTGTTAGTACGTAAGCAGATAAAGAGAAGAATATTAATGCTGTTCCGCCTAGCGCTTGCATAACGATTGTGCCGCCGTTAGATAGTGCAAGGTAGTGGTTAAGCATTGGCCCTAATGCGCCACCGAGTAAACCGGTAAATCCAAAAACAACAAAAATACCGGCAGCTGAGTTAGCTGTGCGCGGTAGCACAAACCATACTAGGGCAAGTGCGCCAAGGCTCATAACGAGTCCTGCACCGTGACCAAGACCCATTGCCATGGTAATACCGGCAGTAACCGCACTAAATAATAGTGTCATTGCGAGCAAAGCGTAGGTGTTACGAAGCACCTTGCTCGTTTCGAATGAAGCGCTAGGTGCGCCAGTTTGCGAATTGTAAATGTCTTGCATAGTAACCTCTGCTGAGTGATTGTTCGCTTTTGTAAAATGTAGTGAGTGTAATACTTTTGGGTTGTTGTCACCTATTTAGTGAATCCCCCTATAACGCTTTACTCGCCTTGTATATATGAGGCTTTAATGTGTTATTTCAATGCTTATCATACGAAAACCTGTATGAATATCAACCCCAAATTCTATGCGTGTACTCGTCCCTATTTTTGTTATTTCAATTATCAATAATACAGACGGGTTGATGGGGTTTGGCGTAACCGAGTCGCTTAATTTTTTTAGGCGCGTGATAACTGTCTAAGCCGGATACGGCAACGGTATTAGTGATCGTCATATCAACTACCCCATCTTCTTGTACACTATCTTCAGGTGTGTCGACCATAACGATTTCGCCTAACACCATAACGGTGTTGTTCATTAATGTATGATGCTCCTTATACTCTACACCGATGCGTACAAAGCTTTCCCCTACAAATGGGGCGATAAAGTCTTCATACCATAATGGTGTTAGCCCTGTTTCGGTAAATTCGGATTCGTCACGGTTATATCGAGCGGAAGTTTGATGGCTTTGATCAATAATGCCCGTGTTGACATGATTGATGGTGTAATAGCCAGTATCAATCAGGTTTTCTAGCGTATGACGATCAACCGAATGCGGACGATTGATAAAGCCCATAAGCGCGGGATCAGCGCCAATATGAAAAGCTGAGCTAATAATGCATAAATTAGTTTGTTGGTCTTTTGATACGGTGCCAACTAGGTTTGCACTTTTAAATCCCGATAATGAGTTAATAAAGTTGGCTCTATAGCGCTGAGCCATATTGTTTATGTCGGATTGGCTAAAATGGGACATCGTTTTAGTATTCTCATTAAATTTGTTTGCGACCAATTATACGTAATTAATTTTGTGTTGTATTAATCTGTTTTATGTATATAGAACAAGCATCTCTGTCACCGGCAATCTACAGTATGAGTCTCAAATAAGTATAGTTTATCTCGCTTCTTATGCATGGCTTGAAGGCTTGGCTTTTCCTCACTATGCTGATTGATAAGCGTAAATTAAATAATGAGACCTTTGCACGAAGCATTACAAAGGCCTCAATTTATTAGATAATAGTGCGATCCCATAATAGCCACTGAAAAATATTTATGTCTTGGAAAAATCTCAAACAACGCAGCTTAGCCGATGCCTTA
>Ga0233426_10000796_pt1 | contig 31572 bp, 28 predicted proteins | sample SI_118_April2016_6_FD_179875 | JGI IMG/M metagenome (GOLD analysis project Ga0233426, IMG submission 179875) | Seawater microbial communities from Saanich Inlet, British Columbia, Canada - SI_118_April2016_10_MG | ecosystem: Environmental > Aquatic > Marine > Inlet | place: Canada: British... | reverse complement strand
CTTCAACTATCGCTCCATGTTTTGAATGGTAAGTTTCATTTATCTCAGGGTTAAATATAGAATGAGATCCATCATTTGTGATTACAATTTTATTATTCATTTTTGCAAAGGTAAAAGTATTGCATAGACTATGATACAAGTTATAAAAAATAAATATTAAAACTATTTGTATTTTTTTTTCGTAATATTGTAGCAGATACTTAATTGTTAACTAAACACTTATCATTATGAAAAAACTTATTACTTTAATTTTAGGAATTGCTCTAGCATTTTCTTCTTATGCTACTCATTTAATGGGTGGGCAAATCTCAGCAACTTATTTAAGTTCAGATACAACTGGTTCACATTATTTTGTTGAGCTTGATGTTTATCGCGATACACTTGGCGTTCAAATGACATTAGCACAAACGGTTGAAATTTATGAATTAGACATTACAACTGGAACATATAATTTAGTTTCTGTTGATTCCATTTCTTTAGGAGCTTCAGGTGCTGTAGCTACAATGTCAGCTGTTTATGGTGTGGAGATTTATCATTTTGCAGATTCAATTACTTTCCCAGTAAATGGATATTATATGATTAAATGGAGTGATTGTTGTAGAAATGGAGCAATTATAAATATGAGTTCTCCCTTAACTGAGGGTATGGAGTTTTTAACTTATGTAAATGTTGATAGCGCAAATCCTAATTCCTCTCCGACTTACTTAGCACCTCCAGTAATTTATTTGCCTACAAATAATGTTTGGCAATACAATCCTTTGCCTTTCGATCCTGATGGAGATTCTTTAGTGTGGAACTTATCTGTTCCGCTTTCTAACAATACTACAGTTGCTGGTTATCAGTATTTATCTGATACTGTTTTGTATTCTAACACTACTGGTATATTCTCAATGGATGCAATTACAGGAGAGATAACTTGGGATCCTAAAATGGTTGGTAATTTTGTCGCTTCATTTGCAATTCAAGAGTATAGAAATGGTGTGTTAGTTGGTGCTATGAGTAGGGATATGCAATTTGTTGTTGTCCCTGATTCTACTAATGCAGTTCCTGATGTTTCCTTTATGCAATCGCCACCTACTAATAATTTGGGTTACCCTTATGTTAAAATTATGCCAGGACAAAATTATGACATTACTTTATTAGCTTCAGATGCTGATGCTAATGATGTTGTAAGTATGGATGTATATGGTGAACCATTTGAAATTCTTAATCCTGCTTCATTTAATGTTTCAACTACTGGTAATGGAAATGAAATTGAGGGGGTTTTTGCTTGGACTCCAGATATCAGTCAAGTGCGTTCTAAGCCTTATGTTGTTGTTTTCCGTACTACTGATAATTTCTTCTATTTTGATGAAACAGTTCAGTTTGAGGTGAGTTTAACAACTGCAGTTGAGGATGTAAATGTTTTTGAGGTTATGGATATTTACCCTAACCCTGCCAACACTAATTTTACACTTCCAATTAACTTAGATAAAGGACAAAGAATCACTTTGGATATTTATAATGTTTTAGGTGTAAAGGTTTCATCTGAGGAGTTAAATTTAGCTTCAGGAAATCATATTCTTGTTAAGGATTTTGATTTAAGAAGTGGGCAATATTTTGTTAATCTTGCTGCTGAAAATGGTATAGCAATTACAACTAAAAAATTAGTTGTAGTAAAGTAAATATAACAGTTTAATGCAATTGAAAAGAGAAGAGTAATCTCCTCTTTTTTAGTATGTTTTTTATCATAAATAAGTAGTATATTTTAGATTTATTTTTTATATTTTTGCAAAACGAAAATGATTCAAATCGCTCTAGAGTATGAAGATTACAAAAACAAGCATTTCAAAATTAAAATCAACAGATTTTTCTAACTTACCTTTTGGGACAGTTTTTTCTGACCATATGCTTATTTGTAATTTTAAGCATGGAAAATGGGGTGCTCCTGAGGTTTTGCCTTATGGCCCAATTTCAATTTCCCCTGGGGCTAAAGTTCTGCATTATGGACAGTCAGTTTTTGAAGGTATGAAAGCTTTTAAAAACTCAAGTAATGAAGTTTTACTTTTCAGAAAAGAAGAAAATTATAAAAGAATTAATCGTTCAGCTGTCAGATTATCAATTCCTGAAATTCCAGAGGATGTTTTTATGAATGGTTTGGATGAGTTATTGTCACTAGATAATGAATGGTGCAAGGCTGATGAAGGTTACTCTCTTTATATTAGACCTTTTATTTTTGCATCAAGTGAGGGAGTAAAAGCATCAGCTTCAGAAGAATATACTTTTATGATAATTTCGTCTCCATCAACTAAATATTATGCGGGTAAGATGAATGTAGTTGTTGAAGAGCATTTTACAAGAGCTCCAAAAGGAGGTGTGGGTTCAGCAAAAGCAGCTGGAAATTATGCGGCATCATTTTATCCAACTAAACAAGCTAATGCTAAAGGATTTCAACAATTAATTTGGACGGATTCAATTGAACATAAATATATTGAAGAATCAGGAACAATGAATATTTGGTTTAGAGTTGGGGATAAACTAGTTACACCAGAACTTTCAGATAGTATATTGGGTGGGATTACTAGAGAAAGCATAATTACTTTAGCTAAAAATAATGGTATAAAAGTTGAGCAAAGAAAAATACTTGTTTCTGAGGTTGTTGAAGGAATTAAAAGTGGAATAATTATTGAGGTATTTGGTACAGGAACAGCAGTTACTGTTAATCCTATTAACTCTATTACTTTTAGAGATGAGAAGTTAGTTATTCCTACAATTGAAAGTTCTTATGCTATAAATTTAAAACAAGAATTACAAGGAATTCAAAAAGGCAAGTTAGAAGATAAATTAGGTTGGACTTCTAAAGTTGTATCAAAAGTGAGTTTATCTTAATTTATTAATTTCATTTTGAAGTGCATAATTCCTGCTTCTTCAAATTCTGCTCCACTTTTCTTAAAACCCATCTTTTCATAAAATGGAATTACATCTGTTTGTGCATGCATGTAAATTTCACCTTTGTATTCTGATAAATCATTTAGTATTGCTTTAAGAACTATATGTCCAAAACCTTTTCCTCTTTCTGAATTTAATACAGCAAATCGCTCTAATTTAAACCCTTTTTCTGTTTTCCTATGCCTTGCTGTAGCTACTGCTTTTTCATTATAAAAAATTAAGAAATGAGTTGATTCTTCCTCAAATTCCCATTCCATGTCTTCTGGGCAGTTTTGTCCAATTACAAAAACTTCATGCCTAATTTCATGAGCCTTTTTCATTAAAGACTCATCTGAAAAAGTGAATTTTTTTATATCAACCATGCAAACGTTTATTTCTGTAAAAATATGTATTTTTGTTGAAACTAAAAAATTAAATAAAATGAAGAAAATATTTTTATCTGCAATATTGAGTGTTATTACACTTTTTGCAATGGCTACAAAACCACATGTTGATCATGTAAGAGTTAATACTGAAAATTCAACAGTTAAATGGAAGGGCTCTAAAATTTCATCTAGCCATGAAGGCACAGTAAATATTCTTAAAGGTACTTTAAATATTGATCATGGGACCTTAGTTGGTGGTCAGTTTAGTATAGACATGAGCTCAATTACATGTACAGATATTCAGCCTGAAAAAAAGAATAAATATTTAGTTGATCATCTTAAAGATGAAGACTTCTTTAATGTACCTGAGTTCCCTACAGCTTCTATAACTATTAATAATGCAGTTAGGGGGAGTGGGAATTCTTATAAAATTATGGCAAACTTAACTATTAAGGGTATTACTCATCCTATTAGTTTTGCTGCTGATGTAAATGTTAATGGAAAAAACTTTTTAGCAACTGCTAAAATTAAAATTGATAGAACTAAATGGGATATCAAATACAACTCAGGCAATTATTTTAAAGATTTAGGTGATAAACTAATTCTAGATGAAATTGAATTTGATATTTTCTTGCTATCAGTTAAATAGTGAGTTTATACATATTACTAGCAATTTCTATAGTTATATCATTTTTAATTGCAGTAAATCAAAGAATAAGGGGACTCAAATTTTGGTCCTCTTTTTTTAAATCTATTATTGCAGTTGGTGGGGTTTTAGGTACTATTTGGAAATTACTAAATTAGAGATTTCCTCAGCTAGCTTTTCTGCAGCTAGAGGATAATTTCTAAACCATAACTCAGGTTCAATCAATTCTAATTCACTTAAAGATGGTTTATTATTGTTGTCATAAACAATATCAACCCTAGCATATTTTGGTTTGAAAGGACTTGCTATAAGGCAGTTTTCAGCAAATAGAATTTCTTCTTTAGTTGGGGTATATTTTTCTACTCTTCCACCATGGTCGTCCTGCACTCGGAAATCACCCTTTTTTGCAATCTTTTTAACAGCATGAGTGTATTTTCCACCAATTAGTATCAGTGATATTTCTCCTTGTGTAATTATATTGTTAAGGAACTCCTGAAAGAGCATACTCTCATTTTCTATGAGTTTTTGAAATAAAGTTTCAAATTCAGAACAGTTGTTAGGATGAATTCGGTAAGTTTGTCGTGCTGCTCCTGATATAGCTGGTTTGAGTACAGCTTCCTTCCAGTTTGCTTTATCAAAGAGTTGTGCTAAAGTAATTCTATCTCCTTTTTCTACAAATAGAGTAGGAGCAATATTAACCTTGTTTTTTGCTAAATCTTGCAAATAGTGTTTGTCAATATTCCAATTGATTATTTCAGAAGAATTAATGAAAGTTGTTTTCTTTTTGGTGTCTTCTAGCCAAATAAAGAATTCATCAAATCGTTCAAAATAATCCCATGTAGTTCGGAAGATAGCGTATTTGCTACTTGTCCAATCAAAGTTTTTATCTGCCCAATCTTTTTTACAAACTGTTAATCCTTTATTTTCTAATGCAGTTTGTAATAGTCTGTCCTCATCTAAAACTTGCTGAGTATACCAATCTACTTTTTCAGGATTTACATAGCGGTGGTCAGTAAGGATTACAATATCCAACATTATTTAATTAGGATTCTTTTTTTCACAGTGCCATCCTTGTATATATAAAAAAGAGGAGTGTTTGGTTTAGGAATTGTTACTCTCCCTAAAACATCAACAATTTTAATTAATTTAGCAGATTTCTCAGCAGTGATATTCTTAATATTTGTTGGCAGAATCAATCCATTAATATCATATTTATTAAAAAATTCCCAAATCTTTTCTGCTGCATTTATGTCTTGGTTAGTTATTCCATTTGGGAATGGGGCGCCTGGCCAACTGTGTTCTCCTCCAATAATTTTATAATGTTCAACGGTTGCCCCATTGTCTCCATTTTCCCAAATTTGATGTTCAGCAGTACAGCCATCTATAATATTTATATCTGGCATATTAGTTAAAACAGGAGTGTTATTGCAATTATTAATCCCCCTCCAAAAATCTATAATATTTGGTACTGTAGTATAAAGTACGGTAGGGTCAGCTGTTCCATGTATTTCCATAACTGGCATGGGATGGCTTGGATTGCAACTGTTGAACCAACCAGGATTCATACTTCCTGTTACTGATGCAATGGCTGCAATTCTATCGCTTAGTTCACAAGCTAATTGATAGCTCATAAATCCTCCGTTAGACATTCCTGTACTATAAACTCTATCTAAGTTAATACTATATTCTGAAGCAATAGAATCAATTAATGTGGAAGTAAAATTAATATCATTAACAGTACTACCTCCCCAACCAACATTCCAGTGTGTGGCACCAGAATTATCCAAAGTTCCTTCAGGGTGAACAATGATAAACCCTGCAGTGTCAGCTATAGCTCTGAAGTCGCCATACCACATTTGTTGAGTCGCGTTAGATGTGTATCCATGAAAATTAAAAACCAGTGGTACTTGATTTCCTGTTACATAGGAGTTAGGTACATATAAGATGTAATCTCTTGTAATTCCTCCATGATTAATACTTGCATTAATAGTTTGTTGTCCAAGGGTAAATAATGGTAAACAGATAATAAGTAAAATTAATTTTTTCATTTAATTTATAGTAATTTGTTTTTTGATAGTCCCTTCTTTTGTTTTTATGAGTTTAATCTTATTAGTTTTACTTTCTCTTCCTAAGATATCCATATTAATAATCTTGTTACTTTTTGAAGTTGCTATCTCTGAAATAGAATTAGTATTTCCAAATGGAACAAGTTCTACATCCTCAATTACAATATCATTATTAAGTATAGTAGCATTTATTGTTTTTGAATAATAGCCATTTTTGCTGAAAGTTAAATTGTAATTTCCCTGAAAAATATGTCTGTGGTAGTTTCCAATTGGTAGATTAGAAAACACATGAGAACTATCTACATCATGGTTAGTGATTTCTATTTTTGCTTTTAGTGGATTTCCAGTAATGCTATCTGTAACTATTCCTCTAATTCCGTATAAGGATTGCTCCATATAATTTAACAATGAAGGGTAGTTTGCATCCCATAAAGTAGGTAAATCATTTGGGTTTGGTGTTTTGTCATCTGATAGTTCCAAAGTAAATTCTCTGCAATGTTTAAAGTAATTCATGTAATCTTGTCTTCCTCCAGCTACCGAATACCAATCCCATCCATTTGTTATTCCATCATTCAGATAATTAAAATATCCATTACCACTATTTGTTTGGCAACTATCAGCATATTCTTGTGATACATATTGCCACCAATTGTCATCTGCAGCTAAGTTGCTCCAAGTGTCCCAAGGGTAGTTGCATACTTCTGCCCCCCCGTGCATATTTGCTGAGATTGTAAAGTTGACAGTGTCAGCAAGGCCTAAAAATATATTTGTTTCTTCTTGATATGGATTTCCGTCAGGGTGCGCTCCATCTTCTGGATCTGGATAATTTCTGTTTAAATCAACCCAATTTGAATTATATCTAATTGCCGACCAAACATCTTGATTTCCTCCATAATAGGCTCCATCTGGATTTGCAAGCGGATTTATCCATATATCAATTTCATTTACTAATTCTGTTAATCTAGTATTGTTATTATATCCATTTAGGATGTAATCAATTAATCTCAAACTTAAAATATAACCAGCAAGTTCATCTCCATGCATTGATGAGGTATATAAAAAGGATGGTTCGTCTTCCTTTTGGCCTACATTGTCAGAAATTTGGACAATTAATATTTCTCTTCCTGAATTAAGTGTGCCTAAATAATGAAGTTTACAGATATCAGGGAAAGAATCTGCAAAAGCAATCATCATATCTACATATTCTTCATAAGTAGGGTAGTAGTCCCAATTATTTTTGCTGCCATTATTATATGAAATAATTTTCTTTGGAATAATTTTGTAATCAATTCCAAGCTTTAGAAATTCAGAAAACTCTTTTTTATTTGCATAAGCATATGCACGTTCCGCCTTTGTTTTGTGGTCAATAGAAACAATATCTGAAATATCATTTAACTGATTTTTATTTTTGTATTCAAAAGAGAAATTAAGCTCACCTCTTTCTAAAAAAAGTTCGTCAATATTCTGAGTAAACCCTATGAAAGGGATAAGTAAAAGGAAAAGCAGTTTTTTCATTATTTATTGAATTTATCTAAAGTTGATTTAACAGCATCTTTATGAATAGTAAAAGTCATCATTTTTAATTTTACAAAATCTTCATGGTAAAAGTAGTATCCAGGGAATTTTCCATTACGGGCACCTGAGCCACTATCTTTAATTAAAAACCACCAATCTCCATTCTCATCAATTTTATAACCAATTAAATGTATTGCATGGTCATCTGTGGTTGTTCCATTAGAAAATCTAAACTGACGAGCATTTTCATCAATGTGTTCTGAAGGAATATCGTAAGAGGGAACCATAGCTACATCATGTGTTGATGAGTATCCACTTTCTGAAACATCACCACCAATTGAGATAGAATAACCATTTTCAATAGCATTTTTTATAGCAAACATAAAATCCTCTAAAGGTACATTATAGTAGGCATCAGATTTCCACCAGTTATCTGGAACTTTGTATTCTTCCTGACTCCAGTATGGTTTTTGCATCAAACTCATAAAATCAACATAGTCGTTTGGCTTTAGTTTTGTTACATTCTTCAAAAATGATTTTGGCGTGTAGGTTTTCCCATTGTATTTGAATGAAGTAGGTGGCACTCCCATATAATGATTCAAAATAGCTTTGATATTTGAAAGAATTGCTCCCTCATCCCAAAAGTTTGTGGATTTACAATTATTTAGGTAAGTTTTAATTTCAGAAAACATTTTTTCATGATTGTAAAAAGGTTGGTCTGATGGTTTGCCTTCATAAGCTTCTGCAGGAACTATACCGTACCAATCCATCATTCTTTGTACTGCATTGGTTTCTGATCCTTCTCCTAAATGTGTGTTTCCCCTAGTGTTAATGAATCCTCTTGCTTTTTCAATGTATTCAAAATAGACTGGGTATAATTCCGAAAGGTTGATTGTTTTTCCTGTTATCCTATGGATTTCACTTTCGTAAAATGAAGTAGTTGAAAAGCACCAGCACGTTCCTGTGTTTCCTTGTGAGATTGGGTTTTCGGCCTCAATAATTGTAAATTCATCTAAACTTTGTGGAATTTGTTTCCCCTCAAAATTCATTTTAAAGGATTTGTATTCTTCCTTTTTACCTTTATCATATTCCTTACTTTCCTCTAAAATTTTACCGTAAAAGTTATTTGAATAGGACTCAAATTTCCCTTTGTCCTGTGCAATTACTGATGAAGAAATTAGCAGTAATATTCCTATTTTTTTTATCATAATTTAATGTTCTGATTTTGAAAGCCCAAAGTTAGAGTAAATTTGTAATTTGCACATCAAACTAACTAAAAACATTATTTAATGAAAGCCTTAATGCAAATTCTTAAATGGGTACTTATTACTATGCTTGCTTTTATGTCATTTAACTTATTTATTTCCCCAGAATATAAGGTAGAAAGAAGTGTAGAAATCAATGTGCCGGCTTATATAGTATATGAGCAAGTTACTGACTTGCATCAATGGGAAAATTGGGCTATTTGGTGGAAGAAAGATACCGCAATGATTACTAATTATTCAGGAGCTGAAAGAGGATTAGGTGCTAAAATGATTTGGATTAGTGATGTAGTCGGAGATGGGGATTTAGAAATTATTGAATGTAGTTCGCAAGGAATGAAAACTAAATTAGCTTGGGGAAATGGTAGTTGGCATTTTGAAGAAACTGAAAATGGAACATATGTTTCTTGGAGCATGAATGGAAAAATGCCATTTTTAATGAGTTTTATGACAATGTTTATTGAAGATATGGTTGGACCAGATTTTGAAAAGGGTTTGGTAGGATTAAAGGAAGTTTGTGAAAGTATCCCAGCCAAATCAATAGATTAACGATAAACTAAGATTATGAAAAAACTTCTACTTATATTACTTTACTTTTCTAACATCTGATTCTCCTGAGGAATATGAAGCATTAATTGTTTATGAAATTAATCATTAGCTTTATATAATAAAATCCCAGCCAATATCATATATAAAATATTTGGTATCCATACTGCTAATGAAGGAGATAAATTACTGTTAGTTGCAAATGTTGTACTTACTTGCATAAATAGTATATAAGTAAAAGCTATTAGTATTCCAATTCCTAAATGAATCCCAATACCCCCTCTTGTTTTTCTACTAGCAATTGAAACAGCAATTAGAGTAAGGATAATTGATGCAAACGGAAAAGCAATACGTTTATGTTTCTCAATTTTATGATAGACTAATTGTTCACTCCCTTTCATTTCTTCTTCCTTAATATATTTATTGAGTTCAAATAGATTCATTGTTTCAACTAAGGAGGTGCGTTTTGTGAAGTCAGTTGGATGAAGATTTAGTGTAGTGTCAATTTTATTTCCACTACTTAACTGCTCTCCATCTTTATAAAATTCTCTTATCTCATATTTATGTATAGTCCATTTCTGGTTTAAAGAGTCAAATTGAATGTAATCAGACTTTAGCTTTGAGGTTAATTTTCCATCATTAAAATTCTCAAGAGTAAATTTGTACCCAATTTCTCTCTTTGAATTAAAACTTTCCATATACATATATTGTCCTGGCAGGATTTGCATATGAATATTTTTAGCTCTGGAATACCTTTTGTTTTTAAGGTATTTATTAGTGAAATCAATGCGTTCACTATTAGAAGGGGGAATAATAAAATTCCCAAGAATAAATGATAAAGCCCCAAGTATTACAGCTGAAATCATAAAAGGCTTCAGTAGGCGTTTAAAACTCATTCCGCTATTTAAAATCGCAATAATTTCAGTATCTCCTGCCATCTTTGAGGTAAAGAATATTACTGAGATAAAAATAAATAGAGGACTAAATAAATTTCCGAAATAAGGGATGAAGTTAAAGTAATAGTCAAAAATAATTGATTTTATTCTTACTTCATGTTCCAAAAAATCATCTATCTTTTCGGAGATATCAAAAACAATAACAATTAGTAAAATCAATGCTAAGGCAAAGAAGAAAGTACCTAAGAATTTTTTAATGATATACCAATCAAGTTTCTTCATTTAGAGTCTAATGTCTAGTTTTTTAACCATCATATCTTTCCAAGATGTAAATGTTCCTGATTCTAATTGGGCTTGTGCTTGTTCCATTAGCCATAAGTAAAATCGGATATTGTGTAAAGTAGCTATTTGTTTACCAAGCAATTCATTACTTCTGAAAAGATGACGAACATAGGATTTTGTATAAGTGCTATCAACAAAAGAGGTCCCGTTTGGGTCAAGTGGGCTGTAATCATTTTCCCACTTTTTATTCTTTAAGTTTATAGTTCCTTCTGATGTAAATATCATTCCATTCCTAGCATTTCTTGTAGGCATCACACAATCAAACATATCAATCCCTAGCGCAATATTTTCTAAAAGATTCACAGGTGTTCCAACTCCCATTAAGTATCTGGGTTTATCCCAAGGTAATACTGAGCAAACAGTTTCTGTCATTTCATACATCATATGATGTGGCTCCCCAACTGAAAGTCCTCCAATAGCATTTCCTTCTCTTTCAAAACTTGCAATTTTTTCAGCAGATTGCAAACGCAAATCTTTATAAACACTTCCTTGTACAATTGGAAAAAATGTTTGTTCAAATCCGTATTTCCCTTCAGTAGAATCAAATCTATCACAACATCTTTTGAGCCATCTATGTGTCATATGCATTGATCTTTTCGCATAATCATAATCACAAGGGTAGGGTGTGCATTCATCAAAAGCCATAATAATATCTGCACCAATAGTTCTTTGCACATCTATTGCATATTCGGGTGTAAAAAAGTGATAACTACCATCAATATGAGATTGAAATTTCACGCCTTTTTCTTCTATTTTTCTTGTTCCTGAAAGTGAATAAACTTGATATCCACCACTATCAGTAAGTAAAGGTTTATCCCATCCTATAAATTTATGCAATCCACCTGCTCCTTCAATTATATCAAGCCCTGGTCGTAAGTATAAGTGGTAAGTATTTCCTAAAATTATTTGAGCTAAAGTATCTTCAACTAACTCATGTTGATGCACTCCTTTCACAGTCCCAGCAGTGCCAACAGGCATAAAAATGGGAGTTTTTATTTTTCCGTGTGCAGTTTCAATTTCCCCTAATCTAGCTTTGCTTTGCTTATCTTCTTTTAATAATGTAAACTTCATGTATGCAAAAGTAATTTAATTTGAAAAATATCGACTCGTGACTAATGAAAAGTAACTAGTACCTAGATTCTAGTAGCTAAAAACAATCTTTTAGTATTTTTGCACAAGTAATTACTGATGCTATCGCTTTTAATTAAGAGGAAAGTCCGGACACCATAGAGCAATATAATGGGTAACGCCCATCTGCCGCAAGGTATGGACAAGTGCAACAGAAAGTATGTACAGGTAATGCTGTAGTGAAAACAGGTAAACTCTATATGGTGCAATACCATGTATATCAGGATTTAAGGGCTGCTCGCTTTTTCCTGAGGGGTAGGTAGCTTGAGGTAATAGGTAACTATTATCCTAGACAAATGATGGCACTCTTAGGAGAACAGAATCCGGCTTATGTGTAATTACTGATCTAAAGCCGACACTTAGGTGTCGGCTTTTTTTATCTTTGCCTTATGAGATTTTTAATATTTATTCTGTCTTTTTTCTTTACGTTTCAGATTTCAGCTCAAGATACTTTAATGCCTGTTATTTTCTTAGATGATATTCTAATTTCAGAAGAAAATAATGGTTTTACTGTTGAGGATTTTGTGGGTTATGTTAAAAATGACACTACCTTTTATATGGGGTTCAAGCATTTGAGGTATTACTCTCATCAATATAATAGTGAATTAAATATATTCAATAAAAAAGGAGAAACAATTGGGACTTTAATTAAGAAAGGAACACACTTTTCTGATGAAAAAAAGGCTTGGATTGTAAATGATACTATTATTGATAATGGTAAAATCTTTAAAAGAAACGGGAAATACCGTTATTATACTCCAGAGGCTTTTGATGAGGTGTTCTTTCCAAAAGATACTATTGATGTAAGTCTGCAAATTTCAGATGATAAAAATGAAGATGACAGCCAAAACATGCGTGATGCCAAAACAGTAGGTTTTTCTATAGGTACTGATGGGGTGGAGCAGAATAAGGGTGGGGTAAAAAAGAAATTAGCCATTTTTGATATTGAGATGCAACAATATTATAACTATACAATTAGTGATACTATTTACAATGGCAGAGATTGCTATAGTTTTACTGTAAAAGTAAAAGAAGAATTAAAAGCAAAAGATAAGGAGAAAGCTTTAATCCGTAAGATTGTTTCCTATTTTGATAAAGAGAATTTTAATGTGATTTATAGAGAGTATAAATTTATATATAGTAATTGGTTTTTAGATTTAGATATGGATATTTTTGTTCATATGGATTATGTACGTAATAAACATATTCCAACTGACATCTACTATAAAGGATATTGGGATGTAATATTTTTTAAGCCTGAACGAGCAGAGTTTAAGTTAAAAAATACCAATTACTTAGTTGACTAAAGGTTTTTATGTGAACCATCACAGAAAGCACCTTTACTAGAATGTTTGCATCCGCACCAAGCTACTTTTTTATCTTCTTCCAAAATTACTATTTCAGGAGAAAATCCTGTTCCTTTATGGCTTCCGTCACAATAAGGGTCTTTACTGCTTAACCCACAAGTGCAAAAGGCTTTCTTACCCGCTTTTTCGTCTGTTACATAAGGTGATTTTTGTGAAATTTTTGGTAATTTTTCCATGTAGTTTTTATTTTTAGCAAATATAGGAAAAATTGATTACTAAAAATGATGAAACTTTTTTCTTAATAAAAAAGCGGATTATAAAAAAACCTTTTATATTTGCAGCCCAGAAATAATAAAGAAATAAAGTCATGCCAAAAAGAACATTTCAACCATCTAACAGAAAAAGAAAAAATAAACACGGTTTTATGGATCGTATGTCTTCAGCTAATGGACAGCAAGTAATTGCAAGAAGAAGAGCTAAAGGAAGAGCCCGTTTAACGGTTTCTGATGAAATGGGTCATAAATAATAAATGATTGATATTTATATATAGAGGTGTTGCTTTTGCAACACCTTTTTTTTAGGTTTTTTTCAGAGTAAAACTTGTTAATATCTATTAATAAATAGCACCTAAAATAAAAAACAAAAAATTGTAAATTCGCACAATACATAATTAAAGAAATGCCAAAAAATAATAAATTAAAATCAGTACTAATTATAGGAAGTGGTCCTATTGTAATTGGTCAAGCATGTGAGTTTGATTATTCAGGATCCCAAGCAGCAAGATCACTTAGAGAGGAAGGTATTGAGGTTTCATTAATCAATTCTAACCCTGCAACTATTATGACCGATAAGGTTGTTGCTGATCATATTTACTTAAAACCTCTTACTACTGCATCAATTATTGAGATATTAGAAGAAAGGAATATTGATGCTGTATTACCAACAATGGGTGGACAAACAGCCCTAAATCTATGTATTGAAGTAGATGAAAAAGGGATTTGGGAAAAGTATGGTGTTGATATTATTGGTGTTGATATTGCTGCAATTCATATTACTGAGGACAGAGAGCAGTTTCGTACGTTAATGAATGAAATTGATATTCCTGTTGCACCTGCTCGTATTGCAACTTCATTTTTAGAAGGAAAAGAAATAGCACAAGAATTAGGGTTTCCATTAGTAATTCGTCCTTCATTTACATTGGGTGGAAGTGGAGCTGCATTTGTACATACTAAGGAAGAATTTGAGGATTTACTATCCAAAGGTTTACATGCTTCACCAATTCATGAAGTACTAATTGATAAAGCAGTATTGGGTTGGAAGGAATATGAGTTAGAACTTTTGCGTGATGATAATGATAATGTAATTATTATTTGTAATATTGAGAATTTGGACCCTATGGGTATCCATACTGGAGATTCCATTACGATTGCTCCTGCAATGACTTTGGCAGATACTACTTATCAAAGAATGCGAGACATGGCAATAAAAATGATGCGTTCTATTGGTGATTTTGCAGGAGGATGTAATGTGCAGTTTGCTATAAACCCTGAATCAATAGAAGATATTATTGCTATTGAGATTAACCCTAGGGTTTCTCGTTCATCAGCCTTAGCATCTAAGGCAACTGGTTATCCTATTGCAAAAATTGCATCTAAGTTAGCAATTGGTTATACTTTGGATGAGTTAGACAATCAAATTACAAAATCAACTTCAGCTTTTTTTGAGCCAACTCTGGATTATGTAGTTGTAAAAATTCCTAGATGGAATTTTGATAAATTTAAAGGTTCTGATATAGAATTAGGCCTTCAGATGAAGTCAGTAGGAGAGGTGATGTCTATTGGGCGTTCATTCCAAGAGGCGTTACAAAAAGCTTGTCAATCTTTAGAGATTGGAAGAAATGGATTAGGAGCTGATGGAAAAGGAGAAACGGATCAAGATAAAATCTTGTATGAGTTAAAACATGCAAGTGGAGATAGAATTTTTAGAGTTTATGATGCCATGAGAATTGGTATTCCAACTAAAAAAATTCATGAAATAACAAGAATTGATTACTGGTTCCTACATCAAATTGAAGAAATGGTGGTGTTAGAAAAAGAGATTGAAAACTACACTATTGAAACTATTCCAACTGAATTGCTTTTAGAAGCAAAGATGACGGGTTATGCTGATAGGCAAATAGCTCATTTAATAAAGTGTTTGGAAAGTTCAGTATATGATAAGCGTAATAATGAAAATATTAAGCGTGTGTATAAGTTAGTAGATACTTGTGCAGCAGAGTTTACAGCCAAAACACCTTATTATTATTCTACTTTTGAAATGCCTAAAGAAGTAAATGGAGAACAATTTGCTGAAAATGAAAGTGTTTCTTCTGAAAAGAAAAAAATAATTGTTTTAGGGTCTGGACCAAATAGAATTGGGCAAGGAATTGAATTTGACTATTCTTGTGTGCATGGGGTGTTAGCAGCAAAAGAATGTGGTTATGAAACTATTATGATAAATTGTAATCCTGAAACTGTTTCTACTGATTTTGATACTGCTGATAAACTTTATTTTGAACCTGTTTTCTGGGAGCATATCTATGACATTATTCGTCATGAAAAACCGGAAGGAGTAATTGTTCAGCTAGGAGGGCAGACAGCACTTAAATTAGCTGAAAAATTAGAGCGTTACGGTATTAAAATAATGGGAACTTCTTACAATGCTTTGGATGTAGCTGAGGATAGAGGAAGGTTCTCGGAATTACTGAAAGAACACAATATTCCTTATCCAGAATTTGCAGTAGCAGAAACAGCTGAACAGGCTATTGAAATCTCTAAAACTTTAAATTTCCCAATTTTGGTTCGTCCTTCATATGTATTAGGAGGACAAGGAATGAAAATTGTGATTAATGAAGAAGAACTAGAACATCATATTGTTAATCTTTTAAAAGATATGCCAGGCAATCAAGTGCTTTTAGATCATTATTTGGATAAAGCCATTGAAGCAGAGGCAGATGCAATTTGTGATGGGGAAAATGTATACATTATTGGAATGATGGAGCATATCGAACCTTGTGGAATTCATTCTGGAGATTCGTATGCAGTATTGCCAACTTTTGATTTAAGCGACAATGTACGTCAGCAAATGATTGATATTACAAACAAAATTGCGGTTGCACTAGAAACGGTTGGGTTGATTAATATTCAGTTTGCCATTAAGGATGAAATAGTTTATGTAATTGAAGCTAATCCAAGAGCATCAAGAACGGTACCTTTTATTGCTAAGGCGTATGACGAGCCTTATGTAAAGTATGCTGCAAAAGTGATGTTAGGAGATAAAAAAGTAACGGATTTTAATTTTAACCCTACTAAGGGTGGTTATGCAATAAAGGTTCCGGTATTTTCGTTTGATAAATTCCCTAATGTAAATAAAGAACTAGGTCCAGAAATGAAATCAACAGGAGAAGCAATTTATTTTATTGATGATTTAAAAGATGATTACTTTACCAAAGTATATTCTGAGCGAAATCTATATTTAAGCAGATAATATGTTAGCAGGATTAATTAAATTTCTATTTTGGTTTTTCTTTATTTCTTATTTAATAAAGATACTTACTAGGTTGTTAGCACCAATTTTATTAAAACGTTTTGCTAATAAAATGCAAGATCGTTTTCAGCAGCAGTTTAATCAGCAACATCAAAATCCTCAAAACCCACCACAACAGGAGGGAAAGGTGACACTTGAAAAAACTAAATCTTCCACAAAAACTAAATCAGATAATGTAGGTGATTATGTTGATTTTGAAGAAGTTGAAGAGTAAAATACAAATATGGAACAAATTAAAAAACTAAGCCCACATCTAATAGTAATCCTATTATTTGTGGGTATTTCTTTTGCCTATTTTTCACCCGTTATGCAAGGTAAAGTATTGGATATGCCAGATATAAAGCACTGGAAAGGTATGAGTAAAGAAGTTCAAGATTTCCGTGAAGCAACTGGTGAAGAAGCACTTTGGACAAACTCCATGTTTTCAGGAATGCCAGCGTACCAAATATCTACAAGGTCGAATGGCAATTTAATACAATATGTAGTAAAGGCTATTTCTCTAGGAATTCCAAGGCCAGCCAATCTATTGTTCTTGTATTTGTTAGGATTTTATTTGTTGTTGCTCAGTCTAAAAGTAGATTATCGACTCTCAGCTGTAGGCGCAATTGCTTTCGCATTCTCTTCCTACTTTTTTATCATCATAATGGCAGGACATATGACCAAAGCACATGCAATAGCTTATGTGCCAATGGTAGTGGCAGCTGTTCTTTACACCTATAGAGGAAGGATGCTTTTAGGAGGAGTATTAACAGCACTTACTGTAGCATTGGAACTTTATGCTAACCATTTACAGATTACTTATTACCTAGTACTAGTACTTATCTTAATAGGGGTAGTTCAGTTTGTTAAAGATTTAAAAGCTAATAATCTTACCAGTTTTGCAAAGCGTTCTGGAGTTTTGGTTTTGGCTGCTTTATTGGCTTCAGGTACTGCTGTTACTCGCCTAAGTACAACTATGGAATACGGTACAGAAAGCACAAGAGGGAAATCAGAACTAACCAATAACTTGGATAATAAAACTTCTGGTTTGGATAAGGATTATGCTACTTCATGGAGTTATGGAGTTGCTGAAACATTTACCCTTTTAATTCCTAATTTTTATGGAGGCGCCTCCCAAGGTGAGTTAACAACTGATTCAGAAACCTATAATGCAATAAAAAGAGCGCCTAACGCCAAACAGCTCATCAAGCAATTACCACTTTATTGGGGAACGCAACCTTTTACTTCAGGGCCAACCTATGCGGGTGCAATTGTTATGTTTCTTTTTATTTTTGGTTTACTATTTGTAAAGTCAGAAATGAGAGTTTGGATTTTATTGGCGACTATAATGTCTATAATGCTGGCTTGGGGTAAAAACTTTATGCCGCTTACTGATTTATTTCTGGACTATTTTCCAGGGTATAATAAGTTCCGTGCAGTATCCATGATATTAGTGATTGCTGAATTTACTTTACCTCTTTTAGGTTTTGTAGCCTTGAATAAGTTTTTATCAGAAGGTGATGAGGATTATGAAACTGATAATAAGGTTGAGGATATTAAATCACAGAAGGTGTCACATGTTGTAGTTAAAAGTAAGAAGTTAAGGTCATTAAATCTTGCTTTCTATATTGCGGGGGGTATTACTTTAGTTTTTGCTTTAATGCCCAATTTATTTTTTGATTTTGTAGGTGGGCAAGACGCTAACTTGGCTAAAAGCGGTTGGCCAGTTGATGCATTGCAATCAGATAGGGCAGGGCTTTTAAGTGCTGATGCCTGGCGTTCATTTATTTTTATTGCACTTAGTTTTGGGGCAATGTGGATGTTTTTAAAGAATAAACTCAGTAGCAAACATGTTATCTTTATTGTTGGAGTATTGGTTTTGGCTGATATGTGGACAATTAATAAGCGTTATTTGAATGATGATAATTTTGCAAGAAAATCTAAGGTAGAAACACCTTATCAAGCAACAGCAGCTGATCAACAGATTCTAAGGGATAAAGATCCTAACTTTAGGGTATTCAATCAGTCTGTAAGTACTTTTAATGATGCTAGTACTTCTTACTTTCATAAATCAATTGGAGGTTATCATGGTGCAAAATTAAAGCGTTACCAAGAATTGATTGAAAACCATATTGCAAAAGGAAATATGGCAGTATTGAATATGTTAAATACTAAGTATTTCATTACACCAAAAGGACAGGCACAGCAAAACCCTGGTACAATGGGCAATGCTTGGTTTATAAATGAAATTACTACGGTTGCTAATGCTGATGCTGAAATTGCTTCACTTAACGGATTTAACCCTGCAAATACAGCTATTGTTGATGTTAGGTTTAGTGAGCAAATGATAGATGGTTTAGATAATGTTGGTGCTAGTATTACTTTAACAGAGTACAAGCCTAATTATTTGAAGTACAATTCTACTGCATCCAAAAACGGAATAGCCATATTCTCAGAAATCTATTATGATAAAGGATGGAATGCTTATGTTGATGGGGAGTTAAAACCTCATTTTAGAGCAAATTATGTATTAAGAGGAATGCAAATTCCTGCTGGAAAACATATTGTTGAGTTTAAGTTTGAACCTGCAGTTTATCATGTTTCGGAGCGTATTGCATTTGCATCATCTATAATATTGTTATTACTATTAGCTTTTGTTTCCACTAAGGAATTAAAGGCTTAATGAAAAAAGTATTAATCATCACTTATTATTGGCCACCAGCAGGTGGTTCAGGAGTGCAGAGGTGGTTAAAGTTTACAAAGTATTTACCAAAATACGATTGGAAACCAATTGTTTATACTCCTGAAAATCCTTACTTTGAAGTTAAAGATGAAGCTTTGTTAGAAGATATTCCTTTTGAAGCAGAGGTTTGGAAAACTGCAATTTGGGAGCCTTATACGCTTAAAGATAAAATATTTGGTAAAGGAGAAAGATCCCAAAGTGCAGGAGTAATTTCTAATAAAAAATCACTGAAAAATAAGTTATTGAACTGGGTAAGGGGGAATATATTTATTCCTGATCCTAAAGTATATTGGGTAAAGCCATCCGTAAAAGTATTGCTTAAAAAAATAAAAGAGGAAGGGATTGAGCAAATTGTTACTACAGGTCCTCCTCATTCTATGCACTTGATTGGTTTAGGATTGAAAAAAGCAATGCCTAATTTAAAATGGATAGCTGATTTTCGTGATCCTTGGAGTGAATTGGATTTATTTGATGAGTTTCATCTGAGTAACTCTTCAAGGGAGAAGCATAAAGATTTAGAAAAGGAAGTTTTACAAACAGCTGATATAGCCTTAACGGTTAGCGAAACATGGGTGGAGGATTTAAAACGACTTGGAGGGGGTAGAGTGGAATTAATCACTAATGGTTATGATGCAGCTGATTTTGAGCTAAAACCTAAAACGAATGACAAGTTTATTATTGGGCATTATGGTTTATTGAATCACCTTAGGAATCCTAAAAATTTTTGGAAAGCATTGGCTGATTTGTGTGAAGAAAATACTGATTTTAATGATAAATTAGAAATTCATTTATCAGGAACTATTGATGGAGAAGTATTGGCTGAAATAGAAGCTTATCCTCAACTAAAAGAGAAAGTAAAGCAATTAGGATACATTTCGCATGCACAGGTTTTACAGCAGTATAATGAAGCTGATGTGTTATTGTTATTGTTGTTTAATTCTAAAAGTGGAGTAGGAAATTATCCAGGAAAAATATTTGAATATTTTGCAGCCCAAAAGCCAATTTTGGTTTTTGGACCAGAAGGGAGTGATACTCAATGTTTAATAAGTGATTCTCAAACAGGATCTTATTTTTCATATGAAGAGCAAAATATCAAAAATGAAATTCTAAATCTTTTTAATGTAAGATCGAAACTAGTATCATCTGATATCAGTAGATTTTCCAGAGAGAACCTTGCAGGTGAATTATCAGATTTGTTAAATAAATTATAAATGGGCATAGTTAGAAACCAAAGTATAAAAAACTCAATTAGCTTTTACATTGGCATGGCTATTGGGGCTATAAATACTGTAATTATTTATCCAAATGTGTTTAAAGATAATCCTGAGCATTTTGGATTAATACAAATTTTGATTGCCTACGCAATTGTCGTATCAACAATTACAACTTTTGGTATTCCTAAAACATTTGTCAGATTTTTCCCAGCAATTAAAGAAAAAGGACAGCTGTATTTTCTGAGTTTAATCACTCCTTTAGTAGGCTTTGTTCTAGCATCAATTTCATATATTCTGTTTAAAGAAGAATTTTTTGTTTTACTAAATGCGTCTGACTTGTTAAAAGAAAATTTCTTTTACATTGTATTATTAGTTTTTTTTATTGGTTTTTATGATGTTTTAACATCTATTTCTCGTTCATTTTTAGATGCTGCAACTCCAATTTTTATCAATGAAGTTTTCTTAAAGTTCTATAGTATGTCAATGCTTTTATTGCATTGGTTTGGTCTTATTGATTTCTCAACTTTTTTAAAAGTTTACCTATTTGGATATGTTTTTAAGTTTATGATTTTATTTTTTATTCAGTGGAAAAATAATCATTTGGATTTTGAGTATTCAGTGCAGAAATTAAACCTTAAAGAGATAATTAGCTTTGGATTATTTGTATTAGTTGGTGGGACTTCAATTATGATAGTAACACGACTTGACATGATGATGATAGGCTCATTACTTGATTTGGAGCAAGTAGCCTTTTATACAGTTGCTTTCTTTATTGGAAATGCAATAAAGGTCCCTGGGAAATCTATTGCTACTATTTCTACTCCTTTAATTGCAAAAGCCTGGGAGAATCAAAATATGAAAGAAATACAGATCTTATATGCCAAATCATCTATTAATCAATTGATAATTGGCGGTGTTTTTTTTCTATGCGTTTGGATAAATATTGATCAGATATTTTCATTACTTCCTTTGAAATTTCAAGGAGGTAAATGGGTTGTTTTTTATATAGGATTGTCTCAATTATTTAATATTGCTTCTGGAGTAAATGGAGCAATTATTATAAATTCAAAGTATTATAAATATGATCTTTATACTAATATTCTATTGGTAGTTATAACAATTGCCTCAAATCTTATTTTAATTCCAAAACATGGAATTGATGGTGCTGCTATGGCAACAGCATTATCAGTTCTGATTTTTAATTTGATAAGATTGGTTTTGATAAAAGTTAAAATGAAAATGCACCCCTTTTCATTGAATTCTCTTAAAACAATAATAGTTTTATTTACTATATATTATTTACTTCAATACTTACCAAAAACTTCAATTGTATTATTAGACATATTTTGGAAGTCATCTATTACAATTATAATTTATATTCCTTTGGTTTTATGGTTAAATCTTTCTGAGGATTTGACAGCAATTGTCAATGACATGAAGGGTAGGTTTCTACAATAAACCTATTTAGAAAAAATCCCTTTTATTAGTCCTTTTATTGTCCATAAACTTTTTAGATATCTAAACTTATTATTAGCAATTAAGTAGATTAAAATATCAAACGATTGTTTTAGAATTTTGAGTAGAATTATTAAAAGACCAAGCATACCTTGATCTTTTATATTTTTGAAAGAAAATTGTAGTCCACTTAGTACTATGCGTTCTTTTAAATATTTTTTTTCTATTTTCTGATTTGCTTCAAAATGAGTAATTGACATCATATTTAAATTATATAATTTCTTGTCTTGATATGATTTAAATATTCTGTAAAAAAACTCTGGTTCTTCACCAAGTCCAAGAGAGCTTCCCTTCATTCCCAGTGATATGTTAAAGGTACCTACTTTTTTAAATACAGATTTATGAATACACATATTTCCACCTGCAAATCCAGTTCTAGCAGTTATATTATTTATAAATCCATCTGTTTTTTTATAACTTCTAATAAAATAAGATTGATCTATCCATTTTGGACATTCACTTTCAAACTTTGGATAAATTGGTCCCCCAAAACAAACTGTAGGTATAGTTTTTATAGCATTTATAAGTGCATCAAGCCATCCGTCATTAATCACTGCATCATCGTCAACAAAAGCAATAAATTCTCCTTTAGATAGCTCAATACCTTTGTTTCTTGCGAAACTTATTCCCTGGTTTTTTTCGAGATGGTAAGTGATCTTATATGAATTTTTTAATTCTTCAATAATTTGGTTTGTATTGTCAGAACTATTGTTGTCAATAAGAATTATCTCAATCTTCTTTTCAGTATTTAAGTTTACTTGTTTTATTATTGATTCTAAACAAAGTTTTGCAAAACTTTTTCGATTATAAGTGCATACAATAATACTTAGAACCATTTTCTTTTTAGTTTTTGAAGAAAACTCTCCTTCTCTATTTGATTTAATTTAAAATTACTACTAGTATCCCTTACAAGTTTGTAACCAATAAAATCTAATATTTTATTTTTTCCACTAACGGTATTGAACTCTTCTATTGTCCAAATTTTCACATTACTCGGAAATATTAGTTCTAATTTTTCAGTTTCTAGTTTATATTCTTCCCAATATAATTCAATTGATCTTTTTTTGTTAGATTCATTATATTTTGGAAAACAAAGATCCCATTTTTTATCTATTTTCCAATCTTTCCCATTATGCTTGTACCAATGGTTTCTACCTTTAGTCTTATTTAAGTAGCTATTCACGACTTCTTCTTTTAATCTAATTAATCCAATTATTTTCACATTTGGATATTTATTGATAATTTTAGAAATATATGGAAGGTAATACATTCCTGTATCTCCTATATAAGAGTTTTTAATATTGTATTCGTGTAAATAATCTAACCATGCGAATAATTCATCTTCATCTCCCTCCCATTTTATCAGTTTTCTAATACTTTCCTGTTCAATTCTACCTTCATGAAGAATTCTCATGCTATTTTGGTGAGATAAAAAATTAGAAAGAGATACACTTCCACTTCTACCTGTTCCAATAGATATGACTAATTGTTTTTTTGTTTTATTCATTTAGTTAAAATTTTTCAAAAAACTGTAACCAAATTTATTGATATCGATTTCTAGTTCCTTTTCTGCTTTTCTAATGCTATATCTATAGAAAACGTTTTTAGTATTTTTTCTCCATAAAGAAAAGTATTTTTCATTTACACCTTTACTGATTTTGTTCTCTGAAAGAGAGATTTTAGTTTTAAGAAAATCTTCAACAACTTTTAAAGTTTCTAAAGGCTTATTTATTAAGTCCTCATAATTTATATCTATGCTATTTTTAAGTTTTTTCTTATCTTTTAAATATTGATTATGACAAACTATCCAATGCTTTATTAGAGAATAGTGAGATGTTTTTGACCATTTCTTTGTTGCTAAAGAAGTTGCAATTGGGTGTCTCAAAATTGTAATAAAAAAACTATTAGGGAACATAGCTTGTAAAAAGAGTGTTCGTACTAAATTTGGTGGTGATTTTTCAATCAGAAATTCCTTATTTAAATCCCAGTGTTTACTCCATTCTTTAAAAAGTTTTTCTTTATTATGTTTTGTTATTAATTTTGAGTTTTCATTTAAATATGCATCCGTATTAAAACCAAATTTTCCAGGCCCTCCATATTTATTGGCTGGATTATATACGCTTTGAAAGTGCTGTCCTTCATCTTCAATCACTCCAGTATTTTCGTGACCACTAATATTTTCTTGTTCTTTAAGAATTTTAAATAGGAGAGAAGTTCCACTTCTATGTAATCCACAAATAAATATAAACTTATGCTTATCCATCTAACATTTTAATTTTTCCCACTCCCAAGCAGATTTCATAGCTTTTTCTAGGCTTTCTTTGGCTTCCCATGCTAGTTTACTTTTTACTAAGCTACCATTAGCATATATCTGTTCTATATCACCATCACGCCTTGCACCTATGCAATAGTTAATGCTTAAATTGTTAGTTTTTTCAAAAGCTTTAATGGCATCCAATACACTTACACCAATTCCTGTGCCAACATTAAAAGCATATTTTCCAGGATTGTTAATTAGAAAATTCATTGCTAGTACATGCGATTTGGCTAAATCCACTACATGAATGTAATCACGGATACAAGTTCCATCAGGAGTGTTGTAATCATCTCCAAATACAGTTATTTTTTCTCTTTTACCAATTGCTACTTCAGTTATGATAGGAACTAAATTACTGGCTTTGTCAGCTGAACAATCCCCAATTAAAAAAGAAGAGTGGGAACCAATAGGATTGAAATACCTAAGGGCAACACTGTTGCAAGTATCATCCTTTAGCATGCCTTCACAAATTTGCTTTGTTTCTCCATATGGAGATTCTGCTTTTTTAAAAGGTGCATCTTCAGTAACAGGTAAAAAATCAGGCATACCATATACAGTGCAAGAGGAGGAGAATATAATATTTTTCACTTCATTCTCTTGCATGCATTGTAATAGTACTTCCAATGAACCCATATTATTGTCGTAATACTTTTGTGGGTTTTGTACTGATTCTTCTACTGCTTTGTAGGCTGCAAAATGTATAGCGCCTTCAATAGTTCCTTCTTCAGTAAATACTTTATCCATACCAACTTTATCAGTACAGTCAGTATTATGCCATTTTATTTTATTACCTATAATTTTCTCAATTCCTTCAATATTTTGAGTGGAGGTGTTACATAGATTATCTACTATAATAGGAGTGTAACCTGCTGCAGTGAGTTCAACTACTGTATGTGAACCAATATACCCAGCACCTCCTGTTACTAGTATTTTTCTCATTAAAATGCTCTATTGATTCCGATTAACCATCTCATTTGTACAAAATCCTCATCAGATGCTGGTGCTCTGTTTAAGAAAAATGGCATATCAAATCTGATAACTAAAGGTCTTACAGTTTCAAGCGGACCAAAGTTTCTGAAAGTATATGTAAATCCGATTCCTGCATCTGCTCTTAAATCAGAAAAAGAAGTTTTGTAATTTTCCTTAGTTAAAACCTCATTACTAATTATACCAGCATCAGCAAAAAGGTAAGAAGCAATATTGTTTTTTCTAATAGAATATGGCAAATAAGCGGTAAAATCAATTTCAGTATTAAATGCAGCTCCACTTGTACCGTTATAGTTAAAAGATGCAATTGTTCCATCTTCATTAAACTCTGGAGCTAAGTATCCTGAGTAACCTCTTAAGTTTAACCCTCCTGCTGAATGAAAATAATTTGTTGTGTAGTCATAGTCCATCAAGTCAGCTGATACAATTCCTTCTGCTCTTGTAAATTTAGAATTCATCATTTCTTCATTATTAGCACCCGCTAATACTAGTTTGCTTTCTTCTGCCCAATTATTACCTGTTCCTAATTGAAAATAGGCTCTAGTTTTTATTTTTAGTTTTTCAATTTTATTGTTGTTGTTAGCAGTAAGGATAAGTTTGTTGTAATCGTAAGCACTTCCTAATGCTGATGTTTGTAGCTTTAAATTAAGTGTCCCTTTTCCGTAACTATAATCGTACTTGCGCTCTAAATCTATATCAATTCTATTGTTCATTTTTCGTAAATCCCAAGCTGAATTAATCAAGTAATTATCATTTACTCTGTATAAAGATAAAAAGTCAACTGTAAGTTTATTGTCTCCTTTACTGTCTGATTTTACTAGGCTAAGTTTGTTAGTGTATAAACCAGCTAAGAATTGAGTGTTAAGTTTTACTCTAGTATTTAAAGAAACTTTATCCAAGTTAGTGTTGTAGTTTAATCTGTAAGAATAGTAGTCATAATCATTAGGATTTGCAATACTATCTTTTTGTAAAGCTCCTGTATTAAACCAAACGCTCGCATCAAATAAATGATGATGTCTCATGTACCCTCCATTCAGGTTTAATCCCACTTTCATTCCATCATAATTATTCCACCATACATCTGGGCGGTATTTAATTTCATAATTTGTCCAATCTGGATATTGGTATAATTTATGGTCAAAACTAAATGTAGTATTGCATTTAGAATTATTGTCAGGCATGTAAGCGTCAGCTAATCTTCCACTTGGATCAATAATTACTTCTTCAATTCCTGAAGGAATATTTAAAGTAGTTGTATAATTAGGGTGAATTAAATCCCAACCATGCCATTTGTCTAATACGGTAGCATCAGTCTTTTTTACAAACCAGTTATTAGGTATATGGTAATCGTAGGACTTTCCATCTTTTGCAATTACTTTAAAATCAATTGGCATCTGCATTCTTGACTTTCTTTCAAAAGTTACTGTGTTTCCTTTTGCTTCTACTGAATAATCAATTCGTTTTGTTGATTCTAACCATTGATCAAAAAACCAGTTTAAATCTACTTTTGTATACTGAATAATTGTATTTCTAAAATCCTCAGTATATGGGTGCGCCATCTTCCAAGTATTAAAATAATGTTTCATTGCATCAAGGAACAATTCATCTCCCAAAACATATTGAAGATTATAAAGCATTGATGCAGTTTTGTAATATACATGCCTGTAGCCACCACCATGGCTTAAAGCTCCATTAAAACAATCTGAATGAGTTGCAATTACAGGGTCATTGTATTTTGTTGCATCATTAATGTAAGCATAATAAACTCTACTGTCAATTGCTTTTGTAGGCTTCTCAAAATGAGCTTTATATTTATCTGTGGTTTTGTTTGTAACTAAATAATCTCCATCAATTTTTATTAGACCCCATGCAGTTAAGAATTGAGTAAAGCCTTCATCTAATAATGCTCTGTAGGTTTCATTATTACCAACTTGTCCAAAGAACCAATTGTGCCCTATTTCATGAACTAGAAGTCCTCTGTAGCTAGGATCTTCACCGCTATCTAAAGTAAGCATAGGATATTCCATTCCTGATCTTGCGTCAGCAACAATCATTTTATGATATGTATATCTTCCAAAATCTTCTGAGAAAACCTTAATAATTTCTGCAGCATACTCAGCCGCATTCTGCCACCTACTTGCGTGTGGCTCTTGAGCTAAAGAATAACAAACTTTATCCTGCCACCAAGCTTCTCCAATACGGTAAGTTGGATCTGCTGTAAAGGAGAAATCATGTACATTCTCTGCATGAAATTTCCATATCTTTCTTTCTCCTTTTATGTATGGTGTAATAACCGAAGGAGTAGAATTCCATGGCTTATCTTTAAAATTTTCTATATCTAGTTTTTCTCTTAATTCTTTTGGTAATACTTCATCTCTATTTAATAAAAAACCGGTAGCTCCTACAACAAAATTAGAAGCAAAATCAAGCTCTACATCAAATCCACCAAAATTACCATAGAACTCTTTACCTAGATGTTGGTCTTTTGTCCAACCGAATTTTGCGTCATAAACACAAATTCTTGGGTACCAATGTACTCCATTATAGTGTTTGAATCCCCAAGAATTAAAAATAGCCATTCTTCTTCTAAGATCTCCACTATCAAAATAAGTTTTAAACTCAATATCAAAGGTGATACTGCTATTAGTCTTAAGAGTATTTGGTAAGTAAACTTTTAAAATGGTATTATCTAATTCTGTTTTTACATTTAGCCCATTAACAGTAATATCATTAATTATAGTTCCTAGTTTTTGAGCTTCATAGTCTCCATATTTTGGATCTTTTCCATTCTGAAATTGCAATTCCTCAAGATAAGAATCTGGCTGGAATGCATTTTGATATAAATGAAAATACACAACATCTAATTCATCTGGGGAATTATTGGTGTAAGTTAATTGCTGAGTAGCAGATATTATATCTGTTTCTTCATCAATCTTAGCTTTAATGTTATAGTATACATCTTGCTGCCAATATGCTTTATGTGGCATTTTATTTTTCCAATAATTTGGGTTGTCAGCATTCTGATACGTGTTAGGAGTTGCTAAAGCATTGTATTTTTCTTGTGAAAATGATAATGAGCTAATAAAAAGAATAGCTACTAGTAAAATATTTTTCATGTTTGAATTCTTAAAGTGTGCAAATTTACAATTCCTATTCGGAAAATTGCTTGTTTTCTTTAGCATTTGAAATACTGGCATTTAGTTCAAATCCTGTAAGTAGGATAATGGAGTTAAAATACATCCAAATAAGGATAATCATTAGTGTACCAATAGAGCCGTAAACCTTATTGTATTGCGCAAAATGATTGATATAATAGTTAAAACCTATTGAGGTAATAATAATCCCTAAAGTAGCTAGGATAGAACCTGCTGTAAAGAATTTCCATTTTCGTGTAGTAGCAGGCCCAAAATGAAATAAGATTGAAATACCTGAAAATAACATAGCGAGCATTACAAACCATTTTCCATATAGTATTAAGTCAGCCGAAAATTTACTGATGATTTCAAAGTCAGTAAGGTAGTTAACAGCCACTTTTCCGAATATGATAAGCCCAATCGTAATAATTAAGAGCAAAGCAAGGGAAAAAGTTAAGGTTATGGAAAGTGCCTTTTGCCTTAGTAATGAACGGTATTCATTAATGTGGTAAGAGGAATTAAAAGCCTCAATTAAGGAACTCATTCCGTTAGCAGAAAAGTAAAGTGCTAATATGAAACCAATAGAAAGTAATCCTCCTCTAGGGTTATTAATGATATCATCAAGTGTGTTAAAAGTAATTTCATTGGTTGATGGTGGTAAAACTACTGAAAGTAATTCTATGAGTGTTTCTTGCAATCCAGCAATGGGAATATAAGGGATAAGCGTAAAAAAAACAATAATGGAAGGAAAGAAGGCTAAGAAAAAATTGAATGCCAAGGATGATGCTCTGGTTGTAATTGCTCCCTCCAATAATCCTTTCCAAAAGAAAATAGTTACATCATAAATACTAAGCCCAGCAAAACCTAATGGTTTTATTTTTTTTGCAATATTTATGATAAATTGGAACATTAAATTGCTTTTAGACTTAAGTCAAAGTTAAGTACAGAATGAGTTAGAGCTCCAACTGAAATAAAATCAACTCCACATTTTGCATATTTAGCAATTGTTTCTTCTGTTATTCCTCCACTAGATTCTGTTTGACATTTATTGTCAATAATGGCTACTGCTTCTTTGGTTGTTTTGTAATCAAAGTTATCCAATAAAATTCGTTTTACTCCTCCTTGTTCAAGTATCTCATCTACTTCTGTTAAACTCCTTGCCTCTACAATTATATCAAGGTTTTTATTGTTGTCAGCAAGGTAGGTTTTCGTTTTTTGTATTGCATTGGAAATTCCTCCAGAAAAGTCAATATGATTGTCTTTTATCATAATCATATCGTAAAGTCCAAACCTATGGTTTACACCCCCTCCAATTTTCACTGCCCATTTTTCAATGGTTCGGTTTAGGGGAGTAGTCTTTCTTGTATCTAATAATTTGCAATTAGTATCTTCAATTAAGGTATTCAGGTAAGCTGTTTTTGTTGCAATTGCACTCATGTGTTGCATGCAGTTTAGTGCTAAGCGTTCCCCAGTTAAAATTGAGATAGAATTTCCTTTTACAATAAAAGCAATATCACCAAATTTCACTCTATCCCCATCTTGTAGAAACTGTTCTATTTCTAGGGATGAATCCACTTCATTGAAAATCATTTTAGCTAATTCAATTCCTGCAATTATACCATCATCCTTTATTAATAAATGTGCTTTGCTAGTTGCACTAGCGGGAATACTAGCCAATGAAGTATGATCACCATCACCCACATCTTCCTTTAGGGCATTTTGTATAAAGTTCTTAAGGTCTTTCTCTGTCATACAATCAAAATTATTAATATTGCCAAAAATACAAAAAATGAAGATTGTATTACTCACTATCGGAAAGACATCAGAAAAGTATTTGATTGAGGGCATTGCTCAGTATCAAAAACGCTTGAAACATTATACGCAATTTGAGATGCTGGAAATTCCAAATCTTAAAAATGCTAAGAATTTTTCGAATGCTGAACTGATGAAAAAGGAGGGGGAGTTGATATTGAAGCAATTACAAAATTCTGATCATTTAGTGTTGTTGGACGATAAAGGAAAGGATTTTACTTCTCCTAAATTTGCACAGAAATTACAAAGCTGTATGCTGAGCGGAAAAAAGCGTTTGGTATTTGTTGTTGGAGGAGCTTATGGTTTTTCAGAAGATCTATATGCTAGAGGAAACGAAAAATTATCTTTGTCAAAAATGACTTTTTCGCACCAAATGGTACGCCTGTTTTTTGTAGAACAAATATATAGAGGATACACAATCTTGAATAACGAACCTTATCATCACGAATAAATGAAACTAGTCTTTGCAACAAACAATCCCAATAAATTATCTGAATTACAAGATTTAGTTCCTGAAGGAATTGAAATTTTGAGTTTAAAAGATATTAATTGTAATGAGGAATTACCTGAGACAAATCCTACTTTGGAAGGGAATGCTTTGCAGAAAGCAAAATATGTGTTTGATAATTATGGGTTTAATTGTTTTGCTGATGATACTGGATTGGAGATTGAGGTTTTGGGTGGCGCTCCTGGAGTGTATTCTGCTAGATATGCAGGGGAGGATTGCATAGCAGAGGAGAATATGCAAAAGGTATTGACCAAATTGGAAAATGAGGATAACAGAAATGCAAAGTTCCGAACGGTAATTGCACTGATTATAAAAGGGGAAGAAAACCTTTTTGAGGGTGAATGTTCAGGAAAGATTGCAAAAACTAAAAGTGGGGTTGAAGGTTTTGGTTACGACCCAATTTTTATTCCTGAAGGACATGGAATTACTTTTGCTAAAATGTCAAAACAAGTAAAAGGAGCAATAAGTCACAGAGGCAAAGCAGTGAAGCAATTAGTTAGCTTTTTACACCGATAACCAATCTACTAAAAGAAACTTAAGAGAATATTCTAATTTTCTGAGAAATTTCCTTTTTTAAATTTTTAAATTTGAATTTATAAAGCTAATTCTTGAATAAATAAAAACCCACTCTTTTGAGTGGGTTTTTATTTATTCTTTATCTAATAGAGATTTGTTTTTCTATTGTACCATCATCATATAAATAAAACAATAACTGATTCTGTTTAATTGTATTTACTTCTCTACCATAAAGATCAACTATCTTAATTAATTGTCTTG
>Ga0233426_10000794_pt1 | contig 31619 bp, 32 predicted proteins | sample SI_118_April2016_6_FD_179875 | JGI IMG/M metagenome (GOLD analysis project Ga0233426, IMG submission 179875) | Seawater microbial communities from Saanich Inlet, British Columbia, Canada - SI_118_April2016_10_MG | ecosystem: Environmental > Aquatic > Marine > Inlet | place: Canada: British... | reverse complement strand
TTGCCGCCAAACATATGGTTAAAGGTAAGCTTGTTCATCTGTTCTGTGGCAGTGGCAATAACTTCTTGGTTGCCATAGCCTAAAGCTGTGCACCATAGACCAGCTAGTCCCTCAAGATACTTGTTGCCTTTGTTGTCCCACACGTAACAGCCTTCACCACGTTCCACAGTAACCTGTTCAATGGCCTTGAAATTAGTAGTTGGATAAATGAGATGTGTCATGACTATTTTCCGTTATTGTTATTATTGGTCAATACCACCAATACACATATATTTAATATCTAGGTAGTCGTCCATGCCGTACTTGGAACCCTCACGACCACTACCGGACTCTTTGACACCACCAAATGGCGCCATTTCATTAGAGATAATGCCTTCGTTAATGCCAACAATGCCATACTCAAGCCGCTCTGCCACACGATAAACCCTACCTATGTCACGTGAGTAAAAATAGGCGGCAAGTCCAAATTCAGTATCATTAGCCATTTCAATTGCCTGTTCTTCACTCTCAAAAGTGAATATTGGCGCTACTGGGCCAAAAATTTCCTCAGAGAAAACCCGCATATCTCTTGTGACATTGGTCAAAATTGTTGGTTCAATAAAACAACTACCCAGTGAGCTTCTTCCACCCCCAGTAATCGCTATAGCCCCTTTAGACAATGCGTCCTGAATAAAATCACAAACACTGGTCGCTGCCTTTTCATCGATTAACGGCCCAACTACAACGTCGTCTTGGACACCATTGCCTACCACTAGCGCCTTTACTGCTGCTGTAAATTTGCGGGTAAATTGATCAGCCACGGCCTCATGTACTAAAATTCTATTGGAGCAAACACAGGTTTGTCCAGCATTGCGATACTTAGAGATAATAGCGCCCTGAACTGCTGCATCTATGTTGGCATCATCGAATACAATAAAAGGTGCGTTGCCACCCAACTCCATAGATGTGCGTTTTACCGTAGCTGCACACTCAGCCATGAGCTGCTTACCTACCGGTGTTGATCCGGTAAAAGTAACTTTTCGCACCAGCGGATGGCCGGTTATTTCAGCACCGATTTCGGCAGTACGACCAGTGACAATGTTCACCAATCCTGGGGGGAAACCTGCGCGTTCAGCCAATACCATCAATGCTAATGCAGACAGTGGCGTGGCATTGGCTGGCTTACAAACCACCGCGCAACCAGCGGCAATGGCAGGCGCTATTTTTCGCGTTAACATGGCATTAGGGAAATTCCATGGAGTGATACAGGCCACCACGCCAACCGGCTGTTTGATCACCATAATACGTTTGTCATTTGACGGTTGTGGAATAATATCGCCATAAACACGCTTTGATTCTTCACCAAACCATTCGATATAATTTGCTCCATAGGCAATTTCACCACGAGCCTCGGCAAGTGGCTTTCCCTGCTCTGCAGTTAGAATGTGAGCCAGATCTTCTTGGTTGTCCATAATTAACATATACCAGCGGCGCAATAGTGCTGCACGCTCTTTTGCCGGAATCAATGCCCACGACTTTTGCGCTAAGGCAGCTGCTTCGATCATGCGCTTGGTCTCTGCTGTGCCGCACTTGGCGACCCTAGCTATAGTATCTCCGGTAGCCGGATTAATTACCTGAAGGGTCTCGCCGCTATCTGCATTAACCCAGTCGCCATTAATGAAAGCTTGCGAGGTCAGTAAACTAGGGTCTTTTAGTTTTAATTCCATAAAATTTTCCAACATCTTTGGTGATAAGTTCGTAATGTTACGCTAAAACATTACCAAACAGTTACTATCATGAGGTTTAGTGTGCACGATAAATAATTCATGTAGTGCATAGCAATACCCCAGCTTAGGTATAACTATTTAAAGGGCTTATCAAATTTTGACAGAAGAATATAAAAGATTAAAAATATGCTTTAATACCGAACAACAGATTAGACTGACATCAGAAGACCGACGTCGGAGCGTACGATAGCTTGTGAAAGAATAATGACAAATAGAAAATTCTCACTGGCTACTGATGTTATACGAACAGCTAACGGCTGTAGCTAGAGTCTTGTATTTGGAAAAATGCTGCTGAATAGACTTTTTTTGTCGGCAGCTCCGAATAAAAAAATAGACAAGGCCCCTATATTTAGATCTATTATCGACAGTGATACTGATCAGCACGCTAAACCTACTTGTGGGGCGAATACCTGTAAGATCTAGTGCAGTACTATAGGTTTGAATAGCCATGTTAATCAGGCCTGTCGGTTAGGCACGCCAACACCATAACAGCTAAATTAAATGCAAAATTCCAAATCCATAGGCTACGCCTACCTATTAAAGAAAGCCTGGCCGATCATTCTGGCCAATGCCTCAGTTCCAATATTAGGTCTGGTTGACACTGCTGTTATAGGACACCTTGGTAGCATCAAGGATCTAGGGGGAATTGCCTTTGGTGCGCTGATTTTTTCTTTCGTCTATTGGAGCTTTGGTTTTCTAAGAATGGGGACTACTGGCTTGGTAGCTCAAGCATCTGGGGCTGGGGATCAGTCAGAAGTTAGAGCAGTACTTGGCAGAGCACTACTTATGGCAGTTTGCCTGGGCATTTTGCTAATTTTGATGCAATGGCCTATTCGATTTGTGGCTTTTACATTGTTAGAAGGCAGCGTGCAGGTTGAGACTGCCGCTCAAGGGTACTTCAATATTCGTATATGGGGTGCTCCTGCTACCCTAGCCATATTTGTATTGATGGGGCTGTTAATTGGCTTGGGGGAAAGCAAAAAATTGCTCATTGTTCAGTTGTTTTTAAACGGACTGAATATCTTATTGGATGTCTGGTTTGCCGGTATTCTTGGCTGGGGTGCCAGCGGTATAGCCTTAGGGACCGTGCTTGCAGAATGGGCAACAGTATTGCTGGCTGGCTGGCTAGTCTATCAAGAGTTGCACAGGGGTAAAGTACTGGAGGATAAATTTTGGCCTATCGCTAAAATTTTAGACTTATCGGCTTTATTAAAAACCGCATCTGCAAATGTAGATATTATGTTGCGAACGCTAATGTTGGTTTTCTCTTTTGCCTTTTTTATTAATCAGAGTGCTGTCTTTGGTGATACCATGCTTGCTAGCAACCACATCCTATTGCAGTTAATTTCATTTTCAGCATTTTTCCTCGACGGCTATGCCTTTGTGGTTGAAGCATTGATAGGCAACGCAGTAGGCGCAAAGCGCAAAGACATTTTTGATATAGCCGTTCGGCGTTCAACTATCTTAGCGTTAATCACTGCAATATTTCTAGCATCAATTATTCTTCTTTTGGGGGGTAATATTCTGCTACTTCTGACAGATATAGCCGCGGTAAACCTTGCTGCAAACCACTTGCTCCCTTTTGCAGCACTTTATGTTTTACTCTCGTTTGCGGCATTTCAATTAGATGGCATATTTATAGGCGCTTCGTGTACTCGACAGATGCGCGATGCCGCAGCGCTATCTATTACAGTATATCTCTGCGCCTGGTGGGTTCTATCAGACCAATATGGAGTTCAGGGACTTTGGGGGGCGATGATTATTTATGTGGTTGCCCGCGCCATCGCATTGTTACTGTTTTATCCCGCACTGCGACGGTCGGTTGCTTAAGAGGACTAATTAGAGATTTCTATAGTGTGTGTTGTTGGAAATAGCGACGCAATGTGCCAGAGTTTAACCATGAAAAGACATGTGAATTCACTCTTTAATAGAACCACTTTTGCATCCATCACAACAGCTGAAGTCTGTGTTGACCATAATGAGAGTCCATACAAATAAAATGCTTACATTGAGTATCCGACGACAATTCTGATGGGAATTAATACCAAAGCAAAAATTACCAAAATATAAGGATTTATTTCACTGCGAGTATCAGCGACACCTTGTGAGCATAAAAAGCCACCGTTTTGTGCAAAAGGCGGCTGTTTTATGCAAGAACCATTAGTCAAAAATCATTAGTTCGGATCACTCATTTCAGAACCAATACTACAGAGGTTTACCGTCTTCGTTTAGTTCTACAATAGTCTCAAACATTGGTTTTAGGCTATCTAAGACTTTCGCTTTATCACCTACCACTACGGTAATCATCTCATCCAGTCTAAGATGTTTAGCTGCGAGTAAATTTAACTCCTCTTTACCAATGTTTGCTAGGATAGCGTTTTGCTCATTTACAAATGTCTTATCAAGATCATAAGTCATAATTTCTGACAAAAACCCTAGCTTTTGATTTGGTGTTTCGTAGGCTCTGGCATCACGCTGGCCAATCGCACTTTTCATAAAATCGAGTTCTTTGTCTGTCAATCCAGTTTTTTGAAACGCGCTAATTTCATCCCTAAATTGTTGTATCGAATCTGCCGTTGTATCTGCACGAACACCCGCTTGAGCTCTATAAATACCTCTGAAGTCATTGCCACTAAAAAATGAACGGGCACCATAGGTATAACCCTTGTCTTCTCGTAAATTGAGGTTAATACGACTATTGAAGGCACCGCCTAAGTTGTAGTTCATTAAGTCAGCTCTAAAGTATTCTCCTGTGGCATCATAATTCATAGCCCGTTTACCTATGCGTATCTCTGACTGCGCAGCCCCTGGTTTATCAATAAAATACAGCGTATTGACTGCTAATGCTGGAAATGTTTTTACAACCGGTATTGGGCTTGATTGACCTTGCCAATTATTAAGCACTTGTAAATGTTTAGTGATCTCTTTGCTCGTGATATTGCTAACAACAATCACTTCAGCATTGGCAGGCCCATAATTGTTTTTGTAAAAAGTTTCTACATCATCAAGGGTTAGTTTCTCAACGCTAGCAATGCTGCCATTATTGGAGTAAGCAAAACTATTATTAAAACCGAACACTAATTTACTGAATATTTCTGTAGCCATTGGGCTGGCATTTTTCTTAGCATTCTTTAAGCCCTCTATTTGCTGTTTCTGCAACCGATGAAAATCAGCTAAATCAAACTTGGGCGATGTTAGCCGTTCCAAAGCAATAGCTAGAGTTGGCTTTATATTTTTAGATAAGGTTCTAATGCTGAGTGTTGTAAACTTGTCTGCGGCACTAAAATAAACACTTGATCCTAATTTTTGCAGCTCATTTGATAGCTCTTCAGCCGAAGATGTTAAGCTGTTTTCACCAAGCATACCGGCGGTTAAAGAGGCCAATCCAAGTTTATCTATGCTCTCTCGCGTTTGACCGGCAGGTATACGAAGCTGAATAGTCGTGGTAGGAACTTCGTCGTTAACTGCGCCCAATACGTTGATACCATTTTCCATTTTAACCCGGTATATATCGGGGACTTTAATGCTCGGATTTATCCCAGGTGAGGGAACGATTTTGCGATCAAAATCTGACGTGCCTGGGCGCAATGCTACGCTGTCCTCACCGATTTTTGCCGGAATGCTGCGCTCATAGCGCTGCCATGTATCGGCTCGAGCAATGGTATCTGCCTGCCCTTCTTGCACAATACTCATAACAACGGAATGTTTATTCTTGATATAGGTTTTATAAACACGCATCACATCATCTTTAGTGACATTTTCATATCGAGCAATATCATCGCTTATACCATTGGGGTTTGAGCGGTAAGTTTCATAGGCAGCAAGCTGACTGACTTTTCCGGCCACACTTTCCAATCCGTAAACCATTCCTGATACGATACTAGCCTTGACGCGTTCGATGTCATCGTCAGTCGCGCCACCTCGGCTTTCAAATTCTTTCAGTGAGGCGCGAATAATAATATCTAGCTCAGTTAGGTTACTGCTCGGCGTAGGCAATGCCAACAGCGTAAACTGACAACTTAGTTCACTGCATGAATGGCCTGCACTTGCTTGAACCGCTTTGCCGTTTTTCACCATATTTTTGTACAATAACGATGTTTTACCGCTACCTAAAATTGACATAAGTACATCAAGAGGTGCTTCATCGGGGTGATTTGCGTGTACTGTGGGAAACGCCATGTAAATCAAAGGTAAGCCGACATTATCTTCCATAGAAATATAACGATCTTGATCTAAGGACACTTGAGTGTATTTAGGTTTTGTAACCTCAGGTCCTCGTGGAATACCGCCAAAATATTTTTTGACCCAGACCAATGCTTGCGCTTCGTCCATATCTCCTCCAATAGTTAAGGTCGCATTATTGGGGCCATACCAGCGCAAGAAGAATTTTTTTAGATCATTTAAATCAGCACGATTAAGGTCTTCTATATAGCCTATTGTGGACCAAGAATACGGATGACCCTCCGGGTAGAAGGCTTCGCCAACTCTTTCTCTTAGTAAGCCATAGGGACGATTATCATAATTTTGACCACGCTCATTTTTGACGGTTTCGCGCTGATTTTCAAATTTTTCTTCTGTTACCGCGTCAAGGAAAAAACCCATGCGGTCAGCCTCTAACCAAAGCATACGTTCTAACTGGTTAGACGGGACCGTTTCATAATAATTAGTACGATCGCGGTTGGTGGAGCCATTAAGCGTGCCACCAGATTCGGTAATCAAACCAAAGTGTTGTTCATCTGCGACATTTTCGGACCCTTGAAACATCATATGTTCAAAGAAGTGTGCAAAGCCTGACTTACCAGGGTCTTCACGGCCAGAACCAACATGGTAAGTAATATCTACGTGGACCAAAGGATCTGAGTTATCTGGGTGCAACACAATCGTCAAACCATTATCTAGAGCATATTTGTTAAATGGGATAACTATTTCACCGTCTGTTTTAGTCACACTAGCAAGCTTTTTAATACCCGCTGGCAATGTTATGGACGAGACCTCTAATTCTGCGAGGATAGCGTTTTTAGACGTGGTAGTTGCCTCACAGCCACTGAGACAAAACAAAGCAACTATACCTAAAGCTAACAGTATCTTTTTATACATGAAAATATTTACATCCATTTGTAATTAAGTATGCTTCGAAGAATAAACCATGTACTTTATCGATACAAACGCATGGATAAGGGATAACGAACTGATAAGGTATTAATTTTATCGGATAACCAAGAAAGGACCCACTCAAATGAAATTAGCGTTCAAATGGATCGGTATTACAAGTATTACGCTGGCAATGATGACTGGAATCGGATGGACCGCGATTGGCCCGGATTGGCGTGCGCTTATTGCTGACCCGCCACAAAATACCGACCTATTGTTTTGGGAGCAAGGTCAACGCGAAGTTATTTTTAAAATGATGGATAAAGTCCCTTGGCTGGTGAAGTCACACTTGATCGAACCAAGCACATTGGTGAGAGAGTTACCACATGGCGAGCCGTTAGACTTTGATACTGAGATGGATGATTTTTTCATCGAGCAGCATCTGGCTGGTGCGCTTATTTTGCATAACGGTAAAGTTCGCTATGAAAATTATGCCCTTGAGCATTCTCCAGAAAAGCGTTGGACTAGCTTTTCTGTTGCCAAGTCGTTTACCTCTAGCCTGGTCGGTATTGCTATCAAAGAAGGCTATATCAAGAGTTTAAATGATAGTATTTCAGATTATATTGAGGGTATGAAAGGGTCGGCCTACGATAATGTCACCATTGCACAGCTACTGACAATGACATCAGGTGTGCAGTGGAATGAAGACTATGATGATCCGCAGTCTGATGTTGCTAAATTTAGTACTCATGCTGGCAATGATGGTCTATCCGGTATAGTTAGTTATATGCGGAAACTACCTAGAGACTACCCTGCCGGAGAACAGTGGCAATATTCTACAGGCGAAACTAACCTGATTGGCGTTTTAGTCAGTGAGGCAACTGGACAGACCCTATCACACTACTTAACTGAAAAGATCTGGAAGCCATTTGGAATGGAAAGCCAAGCAAGTTGGCTATTGAGTCCAGATGGCATAGAGATGTCCGGTTGCTGTATACAGGCAAGTTTGCGTGATTTTGCGCGTTACGGCCTGTTTGTACTAGAAGATGGCAAAATAAATGGTACGTCTATTCTACCTGAGGGTTGGTTTGCAGCAGCCACCCGTGATCAAATAGGTGTTACTGGTTCAAATGGTTATGGGTACCAATGGTGGACGTTTGCGGACGGCAGCTTTACCGCGCGAGGCATTTTTGGGCAAACGATCTTTATCGATCCGAAACGACAGCTGGTGATTGCCTTTAATGGTAATTGGCCCAATGCCACCGAACCAGAGTTGAATAAGCAGCGGTTTGAATTTATTGACTCGGTTCGTCAAATTATTGATCAAGAAAACTAGTCCACCTAATTGATCAGATAACGCGGAGTATTATGACGGTGCCGTACTTTTATTTTACTAACAACGGTTTACATACTCATCTTGTATTCCCGACGCAGCAAATAAAGGATCTTGTGCCCTCGCTAAAACCCTATTTTTTAGATACTACTTGGTTGCAAATAGGCTGGGGGGACTACCAATACTATGGTAACCCTGAACAGACAAATTGGATGGGGGCAAAAGCACTTTTTTTACCCACAGCCGCAGTTATAGGAATGCTGGGTATCAATACCATTCCTGAGGATATACCTAAAAATACAGCATTCTATAAAATCTCCTTAGATACTATGCACTGGAATGCAATTTTGGGATTTATCTGCGCGCACTTCAAAACTGATGCTGCTAATCAGATTGCAATGATTAGGGCTAAACCAACTGGTGAAATGTTTTTCGCCGCTCATGGTACATATTCTATTTTCAATACTTGCAACCATTGGACTGCCAAGGCACTAGCAACAGCGGGTTTAAGCATGAAACCATCACGGTCTTTTTCGCCTAATTATGTTGAAAAATCTGTCATCGCGCATAATGGCAAGATGGTAACTGAATAAAATAAAGCTAGTATCTAGCGTCGCGCAGGTGTATCGATGCAACTGATCATTCCATAGTTATGGCAAGGACCTTTGTATGTATGTACCTTCCAGCTAAAAGGCAGACTTAAGCAATATGAGTATTTAGAAATAGTAAGTTTTTCAAACCGGTACGTTGATATTTAACGGATAGACCCCATCTACTAACACAAACAGAAAAGGAGTATCGCTTTGGAACAATATCGTGGAACAACCATCCTTTCGGTCCGGCGTAACGGCAAGGTCGTTATTGGCGGCGATGGACAGGTAAGTCTGGGCAATACCATTATGAAGGGAAACGCACGAAAAGTGCGTAGACTATACAACGAGCAGGTAATAGCAGGGTTTGCTGGTGGCACAGCTGATGCGTTTACACTTTTTGAGCGTTTTGAAGCCAAGCTTGACCAACATCATGGCAACCTTACCAGGGCTGCAGTGGAGCTAGCGAAAGATTGGCGTACTGACCGAATATTGAGAAAACTCGAGGCATTGCTAGCGGTAGCAGACAGTGAAGCGTCGTTAATCATTACTGGCAATGGCGATGTTATTCAGCCAGAAGATGATCTCATTGCCATAGGGTCTGGCGGCCCATTTGCCCAATCGGCTGCCAGAGCACTGCTTGATAATACAGAATTAGATGCCCGCACCATTGTTGAAGAAGGTTTAAAAATCGCTGGCGATATTTGCATCTACACCAATCATAACCGAACCATAGAAGAATTAGACGCAAAGGTATAACTATGTCTCAAATGACTCCTCGTGAAATTGTCCACGAACTCAACCGCCATATTATTGGTCAAGATGACGCTAAACGTGCGGTGGCCATTGCCTTGCGTAACCGCTGGCGTAGATCTCAATTAGGCGATGAGATGCGTAATGAAGTAACACCAAAAAATATTCTCATGATCGGGCCAACTGGCGTAGGAAAAACAGAAATTGCGCGCCGACTAGCCAAATTAGCCAACGCGCCATTTGTCAAAGTTGAAGCCACAAAATTTACCGAAGTGGGCTATGTGGGCAAAGATGTCGAATCGATTATTCGCGATTTAGTAGAAACGTCGGTAAAACAGTGCCGTGAAACAGAAATGATTAAGGTAGATCAACGTGCCATGGATGCAGCTGAAGAACGCGTACTAGACGCTCTACTCCCACCGGCAAGAGTTGCCGATGGTCTAGAAGAAAAAAGTTCTAGCACCCGGCAGGTGTTTCGTAAAAAACTTCGCGAGGGCTCCCTCAATGACAAAGAAATCGAAATTGCCATGAGCCAGACCCCTGCCGGTGTAGAAATCATGGCACCTCCTGGCATGGAAGAGATGACATCTCAGCTGCAAAATATGTTCAGTAATATGGGCAAAGATAAGACTACTAACCGCAAAGTTACCGTTGTTGAAGCCCTGAAACATATTAAAGAAGAAGAAGCAGCTAAACTGATCAATGAGGATGATATTAAAACAACGGCAGTTGACGCTGCGGAGCAAAATGGAATTGTTTTCTTGGACGAAATTGATAAGGTCTGTCGCCGCGGTGAGAGCGGCGGCGCCGACGTGTCTCGGGAAGGGGTGCAACGAGACCTGCTGCCATTAATTGAAGGCTGCACTGTATCAACCAAATTTGGCATGATCAAAACCGATCATATTTTGTTTATTGCATCTGGTGCCTTTCATTTAGCAAAACCCTCGGATTTGATTCCAGAACTTCAGGGACGACTTCCTATTAGGGTCAATCTCAATGCATTAACCGTTGGGGATTTAGAGCGCATTCTCACTGAACCCTCTGCATCACTTACAAAACAACAATGTGAGCTTATGTCTACTGAAGGGCTGACTATTACATTCACCGAAGATGGTACCCGACGAATTGCTGAAATTGCTTTTGACGTTAATGAGGGCACTGAAAATATCGGTGCTCGGCGACTACATACCATCTTGGAACGCCTGTTAGAGGATATTTCATTTAACGCATCTGACCTTGGTTCGAAAGGTGACTCTATTACTGTTGATAGTGCTTTTGTAGAAAAAAATCTTGGCGAACTGGTAAGCAACGAGGACTTAACGCGCTTTATACTGTAAATTATTGAGTACATGGCAAATCAATGTTCACACCGCAGACACTTCGTATAAATTCGGTTAAGGATACTCTTATATTGGAGTATCCCAACGGCAGTGAACATCAGTTTTCCGCAGAGTATCTAAGAGTATTTTCACCTAGTGCTGAAGTTCGTGGCCACGGTAAAGGGCAAGAGATATTACAACATGGAAAACGCCATGTGCTAATTAGTTCGGTGGAAAAAGCCGGTAATTATGCTATTCAAATTACCTTTAGCGACAGCCACAATACAGGTATTTATTCTTGGGATTATTTGTACAAACTGGCCGATGATTATACCAATAATTGGATCGATTATTTGTCTCGTTTACATCAAGCGGGCAAATCAAGGGATACTGATACGCAAGTTGTAAAAATAATAGGCTGACCTAATACCCGTGAACTACCAACACTTAATGCTACAGACCGCTGATTTGTGCGGCATTAAGTTTTATTAAATGCCTCATATCTGATCTCTGGCATACCTAAAACAACAAACTAAGGCTACAATAGCAATTAATTAATCGATGAACCGGTGCTCTAATGTCTGATAAAACAACGCATTTTGGCTTTAAAACCGTTAACGTTGAGGAAAAGGCAGATAAAGTCGCCGACGTCTTCCATTCTGTTGCCGGTAATTATGATTTGATGAATGATCTAATGTCTGGCGGTGTCCATCGCCTTTGGAAGCGTATGACTATCGAAATGTCAGGGGTAAGAGCTGGCCATAAGGTATTGGATATTGCTGGCGGCACTGGTGATTTAGCTGCCAAATTCTCTCGGATTGTTGGCCCCACAGGTACAGTTGTTTTAGCTGACATTAATGATTCGATGCTTAAAGTAGGCCGAGATCGTCTGGCAGATCGTGGCATGGTCAGTAATGTGCAGTTCTCTCAAGCGGACGCGCAACATCTGCCGTTTCCTGATAATACGTTTGACGTAATTTCCATTGCTTTTGGCCTAAGAAACGTTACTGACAAAGATATGGCCTTGCGTTCAATGCTGCGAGTACTTAAACCCGGTGGACGACTCCTGATACTTGAGTTTTCAAAACCTGGCAACCCATTATTATCCAAACTATATGACACCTACTCCTTTAGCGTACTGCCGCGCTTGGGTAAAATGTTTGCAAATGACTCTGACAGTTATCAATATTTAGCAGAATCTATTCGCATGCATCCTGATCAAAGTACCCTGTTAGAAATGCTCAATTCCGCTGGGTTTGCCAATACCGACTTTCATAATATGACTGGAGGAGTGGTAGCCTTGCATCGTGGGATAAAACCATAACCATGTTGTCTTTATTAAAAACCACAGCATTTGATGCCACTGAAGTTCTGATTAATCAGGCTCTTACCCATGATTCTGCCTCAGCACGTGAACTGGCATCTCTTGAAGGTAAAGTCATACTGATTCAGAGCAGTTTGCCGCCCATTGAGATAGCCATAGAAATCACATCAACCGGTATTAAACTGCACCAGCAATGGAGCGGCGACACCAATGTCCACATTAAAGGGACCCTGGTTGCTATGGGTGCAGTTGCGATCAATAGCAGAGATAATGGATCGTTGTCTGGCGCTGGTATTAAGGTGGGTGGTGATCTTGATACCTTAAATAAACTAAATACCATAATGGGTCAGGTTGATGTTGACTGGGAAGCTGCTCTTGCTGAAGTAGTGGGTGACATCCCTGCGCATTTATTGGCACAGAGCATTCGTCAATCTGCTGAGTTTAGTGGCAGCGCATTACAGCGCCTTTCCACTGGTGCTGTTGAAGCAGCTCAAGAAGAGTTTAGGTTGACGCCAAGCCAGCATGAATTTGAATCTACGACACAAATAATTCGACAACTCGCCTCTGATGTTGATCGACTTGAAGCAAAGTTTATACGTTTGAAACAAAAATTTGAGCAACAGTCACAAAGGTCTTCTTCATAGTGAGTCGTGTAAAACGAATCAGCAAAATCATCAATGTGGTGGGTAAATATCGCCTAGACTTGTTGTTGGATAAATCAAAATTGTCGTTTGGACTCAAATTGTTATTGCTACCAATAGGACTTTTTGGCAAACCCAAGGGGACTCGTGGCGAACGCCTCAGAAAAGCCTTGGAAGAACTTGGCCCAATCTTTGTTAAGTTTGGACAACTATTATCAACACGACCCGACCTTGTTCCTGATGATATCAGTGAAGAGCTCACCGCTTTGCAAGACAATGTTCCACCCTTTTCTTCAACACTATTTAAGAGCAACATCGAGGATGCATTAGCAGGGTCAGTGGATGACCTGTTCAGTAGCTTTGATAAAGAACCTCTGGCCTCGGCATCAGTTGCTCAGGTTCATGCTGCCGTCCTCAGCGATGGTCGCGATGTGGTTGTTAAGGCTGTTCGTCCTGGTATTGAAAGTACCATTAGAAAAGATATTGCTCTGCTTTATACAGTAGCTAAACTGGTGCTCAAATATAACGAAGATGGCCAGCGCCTGCATCCCGTAGAAGTTGTTAAGGACTACGAAACAGTTATTCTTGAAGAATTAAATCTTCAGTCTGAGGGCGCTAACGCATCATTGTTACGACATAACTTCTCCGAGTCATGCTTACTGCATGTACCTGAAATTCACTGGCCCTATTCAAATAAAGACGTATTGGTCATGGAGCGTATCTACGGGGTGCCCGTAACCGACATTCAGACGCTAGAGACTGCAGGTGTTGATCTCAAATTACTGGCAGAACGCGGTGTTCAAATCTTTTTTACTCAGGTTTTCGATCACAATTTTTTTCATGCTGATATGCATCCAGGCAATATTTTTGTGGATATTTCTAACCCCAAGTCGCCAAGCTACATTGCTGTTGATTGTGCAATTATGGGATCGTTGTCCAGTGAAGATCAATTTTATATGGCCCGCAATCTTCTGGCCATGTTTCAACGAGACTATAGAACTGTCGCAGAACTTCACGTGCGCTCTGGATGGGTACCCAAAGATACCTCAATCAATGAGTTTACCGGAGCAATAAGGTCTGTTTGCGAGCCTATTTTTCAGCGTCCTCTGAGTGAAATTTCTCTGGGGCATATGTTAATTGATCTATTTGCCACCGCGCGACGATTTAATATGGAAGTTCAACCCTCTCTGGTATTATTGCAGAAGACATTGCTCAATATTGAAGGGTTAGGTCGTCAACTGTATCCAGACCTTGACCTTTGGGAAACCGCTCAACCCTACTTAGAAAGGTGGCTAAAAGATCGCTATTCACCAAAAAGTGTTTTTACGCAATTAAAGCGATATGCACCAGATTGGTTAGAGCATTTTCCGCATATCCCACCAATGATCTTTCAAGCATTAAAGACTGCGCAACGAGATAATACGGGAAGCCAAGACCAGATTGAGCCAATCTCAAACCTAAACACCAAACGCGGCATGTTTGTTAATACCCTAGGCTATTGCGCTATAGGGGGTGGAATTGTATTAAGCTTAACCCAGAATATGCTGTTACAGGGTATTGGATCCCCCTTAACTGTAGGACTAATACTAGTAAGTACAGGAATTGTTTTAACTCAACTGTATAGACATTAGAAATCTATAGCAGTTGTCGCCACTGGACTGATAGAGAGATATACTGGATTGAAAAAATGAGTTATTTGGATAACATTCGCTGGAACCAAGATGGGTTAATCCCTGCCATAGCGCAGGATGTCGAGTCAGGGGTCGTCTTAATGGTTGCCTGGATGAACGCAGAGGCGCTCACGCTCACAATAAATGAGAACCGAGCAGTTTATTGGTCGCGCTCCAGACAGGCTCTATGGCGTAAAGGGGAGTCTTCTGGTCACGTTCAACTGCTGTCAGAACTGCGACTAGATTGCGACAATGATGTTATTTTAATGAAGGTTGAGCAAGTCGGAGAAATCGCCTGTCATACGGGACGACAGTCGTGTTTTTATCGGGTTTTTAAAGAAGGTCAGTGGCAAACAGTTGACAAGGTTCTAAAAGATCCGAAGGATATTTACTAATGAGTGATTCTATTCTAGAAGCGTTGGATAAAATTTTAGATGCGCGTAAAAATGCATCTTCGGATGATTCCTATGTGGCGAATCTACACGATCAAGGTTTAAATAAGATACTTGAAAAGGTTGGTGAAGAGTCCATTGAAACTCTGTTAGCGGCGAAAGATGCACAACACAGCGGTGACAATACCAACCTTATTTATGAAACAGCAGATCTTTGGTTTCACTCTCTGGTTATGCTGTCCCATCTTGGCGAAAATGCCAACAGCGTGCTCAATGAGTTAGAGCGACGTTTTAATTTATCTGGCCTCAAAGAAAAAGCCAGTCGACAGAGAAATTAGCCTAAAGGAGAATAGTAATGGGTTTTGGATGGCAAGAATTGCTTATTATATTGGTCATCGTCGCATTGATCTTTGGTACAAAAAAGTTGCGTGGTATAGGCTCAGATCTTGGTGGAGCAGTAAAAGGCTTTAAAGATTCTGTATCCACAGCACCTCTAGATTCAGATGGCAAAGATCAAGAGTCGCCCGCTGCAGAGCAACATAAAACATCAGATAGCACCAAAGACTGATTCAACTATGATTGATCGGCTGACCACCCCATATGTTTGACATTGGCTTTTCTGAACTTTTGATAGTCGCAGTCCTTACGCTTATTGTGATGGGACCAGAGCGACTTCCTGAAACTGTGCGCACCATTAGTCTTTGGCTGGGTCGTTTGCGCCAGTTTTTGTCCAGCGCCCGAACAGAAATTGAAGACGAAATTGGAATAGATGAGATCAGACGTCAGCTCTACAACGAAAAACTGATGCGCGATTTAGACAAAGCAAGACAGGACATAGCAGATATAGAGCCAAATTCGATTTTGGCCGATGAGCAGAAAAATGACTGATCAGGAATCCTTGGACAGTCAGCCTTTTATGGCACATCTGATCGAGTTTAGGAACAGAGTCCTGCGCTCTGTTGTTGCTGTATTACTTATTTTTACCGGCCTTTTCTCATTTAGCAATGACCTCTATCTGTATATTTCTGAACCCATAAGAGCATACTTACCTGGGGACTTAACCATGATCGCTACAGAGGTAGCGTCACCGTTTTTAACACCATTCAAACTTACCCTAGTTCTGTCTATTTTTGCGGCAATGCCCTATATACTTTATCAAACATGGGCCTTCTTGGCACCGGGACTCTACAAGCGCGAAAAGAAAATTGTTTTACCGCTATTTTTCTCCAGTGTAGTACTATTTTATGGCGGAATGGCTTTCGCATACTATGTCGTTTTTCCTCTAGTATTTATGTTTTTTACCAGTATTGTCCCCGACGGCATTAGTGTTATGCCTGATATCAGAAGTTATTTAGATTTTGTTTTAAAACTATTTTTTGCCTTTGGGCTAAGTTTCGAAATACCGATTGCGGTAGTTATTCTTTCTTGGATGGGCGCGGTAGAGCCGGATAATCTGGCCAAAAAGCGACCCTATGTTTTTGTGCTCTGTTTCATTTTGGGGATGCTACTTACACCCCCAGATATTATTTCTCAGACACTACTGGCTATTCCTATGTGGTTACTATTTGAAATTGGTATTCTCTTTGGTCGAATGGTCACACCTCCACAGATTCCTGATAAAAATTCAAAATAGCCCTTCCCTAATCGCTTTATAATGGGTCTGTCTGGCGATTCGGGAAATCGCAGCCTCTGGCACAAGAAATTCAAATGCATGAAAACCACCCGAAAAAACCTCTAACTGAACTGTAACGTTGCATTGTTGCAATCGCTCTGCGTAGGCTTTATTTTCATCAACAAACAAATCCACTGAACCAATTCCTATGTAGGCTGGGGGTAACCTGTGTAAGTCTCCTGCATGGCTTGGTGCTGCATATTTGGATGCGCTGAAAAACGCCACATCAGCAGTAGTCTGCTGACCTAGGTAGTGCATCCACCCTTGAAGGTTGGAGTGACGATTCCAAATACGCTTGTCGGTGATATCAAAACTTGACGCAGTGGTCGAGTGATTATCAATCATAGGACATAACAAGGCTTGAAAGATCACATTAACCTCACCTTTATCTCTGGCAAGTAGCGCAAGCCCGGCGGCTAAACCTCCACCAGCACTAATACCTCCGACGGCAATACGTGAAGGGTCAATTCCCAGTCCCAAAGCCTGATCTGCGGTCCATAAAAGAGCTCCATAACAGTCGTTTAGAGGAGCGGGAAATGGATATTCTGGGGCAAGCCGATAATCTACCGAAATAACCATACAACCCACTGCTTCGGTCATTCTTTTAACGGTATAGTCCTCAGCCTCCAAGCTACCAAAACAATAACCGCCCCCATGAATCCATACTAGCGCAGGAAGTGGCACCTGAGACGCTTTGGGCCGATAAACTCTAACAGGCACCTTCACATCATTGTGATTAACGATATAATCCGTGCTGCTTACACTATCTATATGAGGCTGCTGTGAACTCAAATCAATACTGCGTTGGTGTGCCATTGCTCGAGTCTTTTCAAGATCAGCCCAAATATCAAATTCAGGCATTAGTGCTAATGCTGCCTTCAGGTCCGGGTCAACTAAGGTTAAATCCATACTATTAATATCCTCGTCAATGACTTTTTTATCAACCGAATTACTTAATATCACCACCAATATAAAACCATTTACCGGCGACAAAAGTAAAGACTGATCGTTCATGCATTACTTGACGCTGTCCGGCTTGTTTAAAAGTTGCCTTGAACTCCACCCATCCTTCGAATCCATTTGTTCCAGTTTCTATAACTTCTAGCCCCAACCAATCCTGAGTTTTTTCCGAAAGTTGTGCCTCAGAGAGCATTTTTGCCATCGGTGGAAACCACGTTTTAAGTAAGTAGTTACCATGGCCACCCAAAGCATAGGCTACATATCTAGAGCGCATCAATTGCTCAGGTGTCTGAGGCAGCATATCGCCCTGTAAAAACGGCTTGCAACAAGCATCAAAAGGCTGTGATTGTCCGCACAAACAGTAAAAATTCATATAAATTATATTGACCTATCGTTATTAAGTTAAAATAATACCCCAATTAATTTACAAATGGCCACCAAATGCCCAGTTTAGATATAGTTTCAGAAGTAGAAAGTGCTGAAATTCTTAATGCAACCAACAATTCAGCTCGGGATCTGACCACCAGATTTGACTTTCGAGGAGTAGATGCCAGCATTACCTTTGCCAATGATATAGTAACGCTCAAGTCAGAGGCCGACTTTCAGTGCCAGCAACTTCTGGATATTTTTGCCGCTCAACTGGTGAAGCGAAAGATTGACCCTACTGTGATGGAATATGACGACCAAGCGATGCATCGTGGCAAAACCTTTTCTTTAGATGTATCTTTTAAGCAAGGCATTGCAGTGGATGTGTCTAAAAAGATGATTAAACTAATTAAAGATAAAAAATTAAAAGTACAGACCCAAGTTCAAGGTGATGAGGTGAGAGTGACGGGCAAAAAACGCGATGATCTTCAACTAGTCATGGCGCTGGTGCGTGAGTCAGATCTTGGCCAGCCTTTTCAATTTAAAAATTTTAGAGATTGATCCACCATAAAACCTAGGTGTCAGACTATTCAAGGGCAACAAAGGTCATAGAAATACTGTTGACACAATGTCGTATGTTTTTTTCGGTGTAACCCTCACCTGCAAAAATATGGCCTAGATGACCGCCACAACTGGCACAAAGTATTTCAGTACGCCGGCCATCAGCGTCTGGTTCTCTTGTTACTGCTCCCTCAATTTCATCATCAAAACTGGGCCAACCGCACTGCGATTGGAATTTGTGCTCAGAGCGATAGAGAGGACTGTCACACTGTTTACATAGGTATAAACCACCTTCAAAGTGGTCATCATATTCCCCCGTAAAAGGTCGCTCAGTGCCCTTTTGTTGAATTACATACTGCTCTTGTGCATTTAATTCATTGAGTGCCTTGCTCATTAAACGATCCTTTAACGTGTTAGGTTTTAAAAGTCTTATCCTGCACTGCGTGCCAGAGTTTTACAATACCAAAATTCAAGGTAATCAGTGCACTTAAAAGTCTTTTATCAGCTTTTTTTGAACAGGCTTCAGCACCAAATAAGGCCAGATAATCAATTAGTGGATGCCCAAGATGACTATACTCCCAATCAATAAAAAAGACCCCACTAGAATTTAGAATAATGTTTGCGGGGATCAAGTCATGATGAGCAATCACTGGCGTCCAATGCGCATTGTCAATTTCTTGTGCAGCGGCTTCTATAATCGAAAGATCGTCGAAATTAGATAATTGATCACTGTAAAGTTGAATATAATCAACATAACACCTGGTTTCTAGATGACCTACCTCAATCTCCTGAATAGCCGCCAACGCATTGCGAAATTGGTTCTGTATCATGCCATCGGCGAAATCTTCTTTCAACGGATGCCGGCCGTCAACATATTCAGTAACCAGCGTGTTTGAATCGCTATAATAAAGTGTAGGAATACATGAAAGAGAGTTTAAGGCCCCAAGCAACATCTTCTCGCGTTGACGATCAATACCTAACGATAGGCCATTGTGTCCATTGACTCTTACCACAGCTTGAAAATCCTGATTACCCACCAAAAATGATTCATTGGTTAGGCCTGCGGTTAATCGTCGGATCAATGTGGGGGGGGCTCTAATCTCTTCAGGTCCAAAGTGCCAGTCCTGCCAGTTAGCAATGGTGTTATGTAGCAAATGTTGTGTTCTGTGTAACATAGACTTTCTTCCACTGATAGTATCCAACGACTGCTAATACAAGATAAAGTGAGAACATGGCCGCTGTTTGATCTAAACCACGATCAATATAAAGTAAAATAGATAATCCATTAATCACAATCCAGTACAACCAGTTTTCCAAAACCTTACGAGCAACCATTAACGTAGTAAGCACACTAGCCCACGTGGTGAAGGAATCTAAAAAAGGTCGCTGAGCATCAGTATTTTCAGATAGTAGTAACCCCGAGATTAAACTCGCAAAAATAATCCCAACGATAGCTAACCCGTGATCCTGAATACGCCAGCGTACAATCTTGACCCCGCTACTATCGACACCACCTTTCTGCCATTGAAACCAGCCATAAATGGCCATTCCCATGTAGTATAGGTTTAGCGCTGATTCCATATACAGACTTACATCTCTAAATATCCACACATAGAGTGCGGTACTAAAAAAAGCGCAATACCAACAAAGGCTGTTTTCACGCATTGCCAACATTAAATATGCAATACCTAGGACCACCGCCAATGTTTCAAGTGTAATCCAGTCGACATTCACCTAAAGAGCCTCATAACCGGGGATTATCTTAGCCACATACACTGCCATGTGGTACTCGCGGTAGCATACTGCAATGGTTTTCTGAACGGCACCCATAGCATACTCATATTCACCCTGTACTACCGTGCTAGTTGGGAAGGTAGTAATTTTGAGATTACTAAAGCAATTTATTTTTTCAATAAAACCATCAATCGGAGGAATAAACTCCTCTCGATTAGGATACATACTAATATCAATTGTTACCTGCATTTAAACTGTCCTAATTGTTGTATGTAAATAAAACTGGCCATCAAAAAGTGTATTGGGTATTAATACCAAACGTTCTTGGTTCGCCAAATTGATAATAGGGTTCAACCACATAATATTTTCTGGGGTCATTACCAAAACCACCAAAGCCACGGACAATTACATCTTCATCGGTTAGATTTCGACCCCATACTGATACATGCCAGTTATCAATAGCGTAATCAACGTTGACATTTAACAACTCGTAGGACTGTGTTTTTTCATTATGACTTGAAGATAAATAGAAACTATCCTTGCCTTCGATCTCCATAGTTAGTGCTAATTGTTCACTGATCTGCATACTAAAGCCCAAAGCGAGCTGATAGGATGGCGCATGTGCTTGTCGGCGACGATTCAGTTCCTCTGAAGCTGGAGTATCATATTCGGTTTGTAGCCAACCCACAGCGCTAAATAGGGTCACAGTATCGGTTGCTAACCAATTTAAGGTCGTTTCTACTCCGTAATTATGACCCTTGGCGGAATTGCCAAAATAATCAGTAAAATCACTAGCATTGCTATCATCTCTGGACTGGACTAGTGACTGTTTAATTTGAATATCTTTACGCTGTTGATAAAAAGCAGAGATTTGCGCCTGAAGACGCTTGTCCCACCACAGGCCCTTTATACCTGTCTCGATATTCCACATAACTTCGGTATCAAAAGCGCGATCTTCAGCCGATAAGGATGAATCACTATTTACACCTCCCGCTTTGTAGCCTCGAGATATTAAACCATAGACCATACTGTTTAAACTTAAACTGTATTGCAGCGCGACTTTACCTCCCCACAAATTTTCATCCACAATATGGTCTACAGAATCACTATCTTGATATTGAGCTCGGCGATTCTCAAACCTTATCCCTGTAGCTAAGACCCATTCAGATGATAGCGCTGTATCTAACTGACCATAAATAGCCTTATTGCTAGTATCAAAAACACTGGTAAAGTCTTCTAAATTATAAGTATATTGTCGTAACAGATCCTCATCCTGCTCCCGCGCATAAACTCCAAGCACCCAGTCGGTGTTTTTACCTATTAAAGAGACTGGCTGCTTGGACACCAAACGCAGATCAACAGTACTATTTTGACGTTCGCGACTGTAGTTATCTTCAGAATTATACTCCCAGCCATCGCATGCTTGACCGGCGCATATCGCAGGATATGCCCAATCCTCATCATAGCCGTATTCTGTGTCACTATCGGCATAACTTATCAGACTCACTACCTCAAATTGATCATTTGCCTGCCACTCACTTTTTAATGAAAAAGCGCTGGACTGTTGGCGATCATGGCCGGGTTTGTCAGACAAAGTCTGACGATTATTATCCAGGGAAAATGCATCATATCCATTGTTTGCGTTGACATGAAATAGGGTTAAATTTAACGTTAAAGATTCACCTAGGGTGCCTTGAAAAATGCCTCGCAGACTCAGCTCATCAATATTGTTCGTATCCTCCCTGTTCAAAAACCGATTAGACATATATCCATCACTTTTATGAGTTTGTGCTGCAATACGATAATTAATTGATTCACTCAACGGACCACCTACAGCAGCGGCTACTGTCTGAGTATTATGACTGCCAGCTCCTAATGACAGGTCACCTTGGAGTGTCTCACTGGGTTGATTTGCGCTAATATTTATGAGACCCGCCAACGCATTGGCACCTAAAATTGTCCCCTGGGGCCCACGCAATATTTCAATTTGATTAACATCCATAGTGGTTGCGCCACCTGCGATACCGCTGAAGTCAATGCCATCAATCAAGATACCCACGGAAGGATTCAAAGGTTCTATGAACTGACTGCGCTCACCAATACCACGAATCTGGATAAAACGACCTCTTGAAGCACCACTGGCAAAATTTACGTTAGGCGCGACATTCAATACCTGTTCAAGATGTTTAGCTTGTCGTCGAATAATGGTTTCAGAATCAATTACAGAAATACTCGCAGCGGTGCTTAGCAAAGTTGTCTTGCGAAAATCTGCAGTCACTATTACTTCCTCTATTGTCTCAGGCGCTGTTTCTGCCGACACTATCAATGAAGTAATAAATAAGGAGATAAATAACCAAAAAACCAAGTGCTGTTTAAAAACACCGACGACAAAACTGCGATGATGGGGATCAGAGCTAATAAATAATGACATGTAGAGCCTCAATAACGGTTGTTAAGGAGACCCGGAATGAAAAGACGAAGTAAAGGGAAGAACATCCTATTCCTACGCCGGCATAATCCGGATCAGGTTCAAAGGGTCCTTCTCAGGTCATAATTCATTGACCGCCCCTTAGGAACCGCTAGCGTAACATAATTAACACAATCGTCATAAAGTATCTTTTCGACATAAGTATGTTGATTAAGAAAAATATGTTAATTTATGGTAAAAAATACTGAAAACAGACTTAGGATAGACATCATGAAAAAACGTTTGTTATGCACCCTAACACTAGTTTTGGCGCTTATGAGCGCCAGTTGCCAGCAAAAGGGTGATAGCTTATTGCCAAAAGAATCAAATGTGCTGTCATCTGATCAAATTATTCGATTACTTGATCAGATGTATATGCAAGAACTTCGCGAAAGTCCTCAATCAATGACTTACCTTGGTATGCGTGAACGCTATGGCGAATGGGACGATATTTCCGATAAAGCTAAAGACAACCGTCTACAAATGATCAAGAACCAGCTCGCAAAGATCAACAATATAGATCTGTCAATGGCCGATGCTTCAACCAAACTCAGCGTTAAGATGTTTGTCGAACAAGCTAAACAAAAAATTGCTAGTGATAAATGGCGTTATCATACATATCCGGTTAATCAGATGCGTGGCGTTCACAGCATGATCCCGTCGTTCTTAATCAATCAACATCTGATTACAAATGCTGAGGAAGCTAGGGCCTATATTCAACGTATAGTGAATTCATCGACATTACTTGAACAGCTGATCATCGAACTGAGAACACGTGACCGCAAAGGTATAGTTCCGCCTAAATTTGTATTTCCACTAACTTTACAGTCGATTGAGAATATCATAACCGGCGTTCCCTTTAGTGCTGGCCCTGACAGTGTCATATTGGCTGATTTTAAAACTAAAGTAACGGCTCTAGATATACCCCAAATAGAGCAGCAACAACTAATCTCTGTAGCTACCGCAGCACTAGAAGACTATCTAGGTTCTGGATATCGCATGCTGTATCGCTATTTGGAGAGAACACAAACCAATGCAACTGATGATCATGGCGTTTGGAAATTTCCCGATGGAGAAGCGTTTTATAACTTTGCACTTCAAAAAACCACTACCACTGATCTAACCGCCGATGAGATTCACTCTCTTGGACTGGCGGAGGTGTCGCGTATTCAAAGCGAAATGCGAAAAATCAAACGTCGAGTAAAATTTGAAGGAACACTGAGCGAGTTCTTCGAGTTTATGCGCAACGATCCTCGCTTTTACTATCCTGATACCGCTGAGGGAAAACAGGCTTATCTTGATGATGCAACCAATATTATAAACACGATGAAAGGCCGGCTAGATGAGCTCTTTTCCACTCAACCCAAAGCCGACCTAATTGTTAAAGCTGTTGAACCATTTAGAGAGGCATCCGCGGGTCAAGCGTTTTATCAGCGACCTGCCCCTGACGGTAGTCGCCCCGGCATCTATTTTGCGAACCTTTACAAAATGAGTGATATGTCAAAATATAATATGGAGGCCTTGGCTTATCATGAAGGTGTTCCAGGTCATCATATGCAGTTATCAATAGCGCAAGAACTTGAAAATATTCCAAAATTTCGTTTATTTGGTGGCTATACCGTATTTAGCGAAGGTTGGGGACTCTATTCTGAAGCACTGCCTAAAGAAATTGGCTTGTATTCAGACCCCTACTCTGATTTTGGTCGGTTGTCTGGAGAACTCTATCGCGCCTGTCGTTTGGTAGTAGATACCGGAATTCATGCCAAGCGGTGGACACGTGAGAAAGCGATCAATTACATGAATAATAATGTGCCTCATTCAGAGAGCTATAATCGACGCCAAATTGAGCGGTATATAGTAATGCCCTCTCAAGCCACTGCGTACAAAATTGGTATGCTAAAAATTCAGGCTTTACGCAAACGTGCTGAAATGGCACTAGGCAACCAATTTGATATCCGTGAATTCCATGATATCGTGTTAAAAGATGGATCAGTGTCACTTCCTATACTAGAGAGTAATATTGACCTGTGGATCACCACATTACAAAACTAGAGGCTATCAGGATAGAATCATTGTCATGTTAGTGATGGATATGGTTTTACCTCATCTGAAAGCATCACAGACGAAACAACTGGTCTCCACAAACTCCTATATTCTAGAGCATAGAACAGAGGATTGGATAGCAACACAAGAGACCTTTTGGTCCGCCGTAATGAGTCAATCAACGTCTAGACAGTGCATGCTAGGATACGGCTAACCTCACTCAACGAGCGGCCAGATTGATCAACTAAATCATTGAAAACATCCTGGACTCGTCGTAAATCTCTCTGAGAATTAACACTGAATTTATCCAAGAAGCCCTGATTGATAAGGGCATCACAAACATCTTTGGTCATTAGAAAGCTGTCTTTTCCCATACTTCTGAGCATCATAGGACCAGTATTGCCGCCAAGTCTGCAACCCTGTTTTTTTAGGGACAACCATAGCCCCACTATATCCTCAGACGGCCATTGGGCAACAAAGGAGGCAAAGCTACCATGGCGCCTTTGCTGATCCAGAACATAAACTGCATTGTTACGAACCGCCACAATTTTAGTAAAATTTCGGACAATACTGGCATCCTGAGCTAAGGATTCTAGTCTCTCATCACTAAAGTGAGCTATAGCCAATGGATTAAACTGTGCGAATGCTTCTTCAAATCCAGACCATTTGTGGTCGATAACTCGCCAGACAAAGCCTGCTCGAAAAACGCATCTGGTCATCATCGACAGATAGCGATCATCAGCAATAGCCATTAAATCCTTGACGCTTTTAACCTTTGGCATAGTAGCTTCCAAAAGAGCTACAGAACCTTTGTTGTAAGCAGCCAATTCATAAAGCGCTTGAAATGATGTCACCATTGTTTCCTTTCTATTAACGAGTGATTAAAACGCAAACCCTACTAGCTGACTAATAAATTTGAGCGCAATGAAAGCTAAAATAAGACCGAACAATTTGTCCAACCAAAAATATCCTTTTGCTGAGAAAAAAGAGGATTCGGTTCGAGAGATTATTAAGGCTACCAGCATGTACCACAGCATATCAACGCCACCAGCAATACCTGCCAACCACAGTTTTTCCCAAATATTACTATCTAACCGCACAAACTGACTAAACAGCGCAGTGAAAAACAACAGTATTTTTGGATTAACAAGTGCAATAATCAACCCATCTCTAATGGCCGCATAGTTCGATGTTATCATTAGGCTCGAGTTATTGTTATCTACAACTGATGCTGAAGATATAAGTAATTTAATTGCCAGTAATAGCAAAAAAAAACTACCAAATAGTTGGATGATATTAAACAGGTATTGATTTTCTTGAATCAACACAGATAATCCAAGCGTGGTAATAAGCGCATAAATACCAATGCCAATGCCATGGCTGATTGCCGCATAAAAGCCAGCGGTTCTATCTGTTGCCAAGGTGTGTCTTATAACAACAGCCAGACTTGGGCCAGGAGACATGGCACCGAGTAAACAGGCCAAAAAAGCTGCCGACCAAAAAGCGACATCAGTTTGATTTATTAATTCCATCATGCGCCATTTATACAGGGAACAACTTAATAAAAAAAGTAAAAGTTGGACAAACCTTGGGCGGCGTAGCGAACTCTTGGATGTCTCTTAATAGTGTTGACAATAGCAATAAGGTTAATAGCAATAAAATAGTGTTTGATCCGCGATCAAAGCATAACTTGCGACTCGGCTAGTCAAGCATTTTGGTGACCCGATGTAAAAGGTCTAATTTATCTTCGCAATTTAGGGCACGTATGTTTTTACACAAATCATCTACTGAAAAAAATAAGGTATGTTTTGGAATCTCTGAATCTTCTGGACTAGTGTTGAGCGTTTTACTGCCGTAGAGGGACTCTACTGAAACACCAAAATGATCTGCAATTTTTACCAGCGCAGCGCGCCTAGGCTCAGAAGTGACACCACTTAAAATGCGATTAATTGATGGTTGTGGAACCCCAGTTGATCTAGCTAGAGCGCTTTGGGTTAATTTATGGCTGTCCATTAACATAGCCAACTTCTTTCCGAGAGGTAGTTGCATAAGTAGGTTAAAACACCAATATTAATTTTATTCTAATTCGAGTATAGACCACATCTCTCTGCAACTGCCGTGAACTGATCAGTTACTAACAATACAGGCCAATATTCTAAGGATTATTAGATGGATAAAATTTTCATCTTTTTATAATGCGTAATGCGTATCGACGTTTCGAGGGATCAGTTAATTATCTACAGATAATTCAGAAAGTTGACAGTAACCGATCAGGTCGGTCAGTAATAATGCCATCCACACCAAGATTACGTAAATGCTGCATCTTTTCAGTATCATTAATAGTCCAGACATCAACCCGAAGGTTAAGTCGGTGGGCTAGCCTAATGAGCTCAGGGGTCACCACCTGCAACCCACCAAATGAGGGCGGAATTTGCATAGCAAAACCGGGGGAATCATACAGATGGCCTAACCCAAGTCGCTCAAGTAGAGAAAACCATAAAAGCTCAGTTTTACCTAGTGATGTCGGCACCACAGGACAGGTCTTTCGGAAATACGTTAGTACTGAGCTATGAAATGACCCAACCATAACTTGATTTTGTAGATGGTGAGCTAAAATTTGATCACATAAGGCATCAGCTGCATCAAAGTGTGTAGGTTTGAGCTCTATCAAATAGCGCTGATTAGGAAGCCGTTGAAACATTGTATTTAAAGTTGGGATCCTCATACCGGCTGGAGAGATTGCATTAGGATAATCTATCTCGTGAAAACCTGCTTGGTAAGATTGAATCGACTCCAAAGTCATATCGACAATTGAACCTTTACCATTAGATGTAGTGTCAATCTCTGCATCATGTCTTACCACCAACACTTTATCGGCGGTCAAATGAACATCAATTTCAATAACATTAGACCCAATCTCAATAGCATTGACAGCTGCTTCGAGAGTATTTCCAGGCAATAAACCACGACCACCTCGATGAGCAATGACTGAAAAGCCAACATTGTCATAATATGGGATATCTTTGACCGGCGCATAGCCTGGAATCAACCAGAGAAAGCCATAAAAACAGAATGACCCGATAATCAATCTGAATAAAACGTTCATGAAAACCTCCAAGCTATCAGCACTAACGGTCGGGAAAAATGTTCGCGAAGGATATGTTTGTCATCTTAACCTGACCGACAGTTAATAATTAAATCGTCTACTACAGAGGGGTCCGCCAAGGTGGATGTATCACCTAAGTTATCCAACTCATTGGCTGCAATTTTGCGTAAAATTCGCCGCATGATTTTTCCTGAGCGAGTTTTTGGTAAACCTGACGCCCACTGGATAATGTCTGGTTTAGCAATGGGACCTATTTCTTGAACGCAAAGTGATACTAACTCAGCGTGAAGAACCTCGTCTGGCAATACATTGGACATAGGTGTTACATAGCAGTAAATTCCCTGTCCTTTAATGTCATGGGGATAACCAACAACTGCGGCCTCTGCAATCTTTGCATGCAACACCAAGGCACTTTCAACTTCCGCAGTGCCCATTCTATGTCCTGACACGTTCAACACATCATCAACACGTCCGGTAATCCAATAATCTCCATCGGAATCTCTTCTAGCGCCATCGCCTGTAAAATAGTAACCCGGATAGGCGCTGAAATAGGTTTCAATACAACGCTTGTGATCACCATAGACTGAACGAATTTGACTGGGCCAGGAAGCCTTTATCATTAACAAACCTTCCCCTTCGCCCTGAATTTCTTTGCCCTTGGTGTCCAGAAGAACCGGCTGCACTCCAAAGAATGGTTGCGTAGCTGATCCCGGTTTTAATGCTGTGGCACCAGGAAGCGGAGTTAGCATGTGGCTACCTGTTTCAGTTTGCCACCAGGTATCTACAATCGGGCACCGTGATTCTCCAACAATACGGTGATACCAATCCCAGGCCTCTGGATTAATTGGTTCACCTACTGTCCCCAATAGTTTTAAAGATGATCGAGATGTAGACTTAACATATTGATCGCCCGCTCCCATCAAAGCACGAATAGCTGTGGGCGCTGTGTAAAATTGATTTACCTGATGTTTATCTATTACTTGCCAAAATCGCGAAGCATCAGGATAGGTAGGAACCCCTTCAAACATCAACGAAATACCACCATTGCACAGTGGACCATAGACAATGTAACTATGGCCGGTTATCCAGCCAACATCAGCTGTGCACCAATAAACATCGCCTTCTTTATAGTCAAAGGTATACTTGTGGCTCATGGCAGCCATCAATAAGTAACCTGCAGTGGTATGCATAACTCCTTTAGGCTTACCGGTTGATCCTGATGTATAGAGTATAAAAAGGGGGTCTTCAGCGCACATGGATGCTGGTTTGCACAGCCCGGACAAATCTTCAATACCCTTGTGATACCAAATATCCCGAGATTCTGTCCACGCCACGGTACCACCGGTTCTCTCTACAACGACACAGCTATGTACCTGCGGACATTGCCTGAGAGCAGTATCAACATTGCTTTTTAAAGGTATGTTCTTTCCGCCTCGATAACCCTCATCAGCGGTAATTACCAGTCGACAGTCCGAGTCCAATATTCGATCTTTAAGTGCTTCTGGTGAGAAACCGCCAAATACAACTGAATGTACCGCCCCAATTCGGGCACAGGCAAGCATTGCATAGGCCGCCTCGGGAATCATCGGCATATAAATACACACGCGATCACCTTTTTTAACGCCTCTTTCACGCAACAAATTACCCATTTTTGATACCTGAGTATAAAGCTCTTGATAGCTTATTTTTTTGTCTTGTGAGGGGTCATCACCCTCCCAAATAATCGCCGTTTGATGCGCCCGAAAAGGCAGGTGCCTATCTATACAGTTGACCGACACATTAAGCTTCCCGCCACTAAACCACTCAGCCTGACCCTCTGCGAAATCACACTGAGACACTGTATTCCAAGGCTCGTCCCAAGACAGAAATTCACTGGCCTGCTGCCCCCAAAATAGATCAGGATTTTCTATAGATTGACGATACATTTCTTTGTATCTGTGTTGATTGATCCACGCTGTTTCAGACCAATTTTCAGGAACAGGATACGCTTCAATCTTAGTCATAATGGCATACCTTAACATCTACGTTAATCATAAGAACGGTAAAAAAATACATCACTTGAGTGTAATGGTTTGAGGCTATCATGCTCAAGTCTGTTTGATGATTTTGGCATCAATTATTATAATTTGGCGCATATTCGCAGCTTCTTTTGAGCGCTTAATACTACGACAAGATGCCAAGTGGAGCTAGCGGGTAAAAATAGTCTAAAGCGATACCAACATGGTAACTATTTTTCTATTTTCCAAATTGATTATAACGCGTAGGTTTTAAGCTACTCTTGATTTTTTCTAAATGCGTTAAAAATTCAGGTCCACGTCGAAGAGTAAAGCCGGTGGCTAAAACATCAAGAATAACCAAATGCACAATTCTTGAGGTCATGGCCATATACTCATCTGTATTTTCAGGAACATCCACTTCTAGGGAAATACTACTGAGCATCGCAAGAGGAGATTTAGGGGACGTTAGCGCAACAACCATAGCGTCATTTTTCATGGCTATTTGAACAATGTCGACAATTTCTTTAGTTCTGCCAGTATGAGATATAACAAAAAAAACATCGCCAGGAGACCCAGTGGAGGCAAGCATTCGCATCATTAAAACATCATCATGAAAAGATACTGGCAAGTTAAATCTAAAGAATTTGTTCTCAGCATCTCTAGCAACGGCACCGGATGTTCCTAAGCCAAAAAAGTAAATTCTATTTGCCGCAATCAACTGATCTACGACGTCATTGACGATTTTGTGGCTTATATTATCTCGCACTCGGGCAAGATCATTAATGGTACTGTCAAAAATTTTTGGAGTATAACTGTCGACCTGATCACCCTCATCAACATTTCGATTAACAAATCGAACGCCAGATACTAGGGACTTTGCCAACTGTATCTTAAAATCGGGAAACCCAGCCGTTTTAAACCGCTTACAAAATCGATTGACACTTGGCTCGCTGACATCCGCCTTTTTCGCAAGACTTGCGATACTTGAACGAGTAGCTGCTTCTGGATCGAGCAATATGGCCTGTGCGACCTTTGTTTCAGACTTGTTTAGAGACGCCAAGCCATTGGTAATAACGTCAATCAGGTTCTCATAATGCATTTAGCTGTCCCTCCTACCCGTGTATACAGACCCACCCCGCGCGGGACTTCAATAGTCTATCGCCAAATAATGGCTACCGATACAGCTAGATAAGACAATCCCCCTAATTTAAAAGACTTAACCTAATTTATGTAATAAAATAACGAATAATTTGTAATAAACTATAATAACACGTATTATTTACGTAATTTTATTACAAAAGATACAATCTTATGTACAAGATAGCAATTAACGGATTTGGTCGTATTGGTCGCAATATTCTCAGAGCATTGTATGAACGGCCTGAATTACGAAAAAAAATACAGGTTGTTGCTGTCAACGATTTAGGTGATACGGCAGTCAATGGTCACTTACTTAGTTTCGATACTGTTCATGGTCGCTTTAACCAAACCGTGGAAGTAGACGATAGCGCTGTGTATATCAATGGTGAAAAAATTCACTGGTTCAGTAAAAGAAGCCCCAGCGATCTGCCGTGGGGAGAGCTTGATATAGACTTGGTTTGTGAGTGTACTGGTATTTTTACTGATCGAGAAAAGGCTAATCTGCATCTGCAGGCAGGAGCCAAAAAAGTAATTATTTCGGCTCCGGGTAAAAATGTCGATGCAACCATCGTCTATGGTATTAACGATCACCTGCTCTCTGCTGAACACAACATTATTTCTAATGCCTCATGTACCACTAACTGCCTGGCACCTATGGTAAAACCTTTACACGAGCAGCTGGGATTAGAGTCAG
>Ga0233426_10000793_pt1 | contig 31620 bp, 24 predicted proteins | sample SI_118_April2016_6_FD_179875 | JGI IMG/M metagenome (GOLD analysis project Ga0233426, IMG submission 179875) | Seawater microbial communities from Saanich Inlet, British Columbia, Canada - SI_118_April2016_10_MG | ecosystem: Environmental > Aquatic > Marine > Inlet | place: Canada: British... | reverse complement strand
GCGCTAAATCGTAAGCAAAGTGACTGGCCCTTAGATCCGCGGCAGGCCCAAAAACATTGATTTCACGATAGCTCAGGTCATCTTTGTAATGGAACGCGACCTGTCCACGGGTATAAAGCCCGCCCGAGGCAATCAATGACAGTTTGGCTTCAGAGATTGGTTTTTTTAAGGGCGCCAAGGCGATTGCTGTGTCGTTATAAACCCATTGATAGCTGGGATAACCCAAAGCCTCATACTGTTTTTGGGTGCGCTCGATATAATCGATGGGGGGCTGCTCACTCATACCGTATCCTCTTTAAAACCTAGTAAGACGTTAACAGTATCTTGTCGCCATGGTCTACGGCTGGCGCCGGCAGGATCCGTGCAGGCCGCCTGCGCTACCACCAAGTGATATACAGCGCGATGAGAACCAAACTCACAATTGCTGCCGATAAATTGAACGCCTGGGTCGTGCCGAATTCAATTTCAGACAGGTCGATGGCGCCTGATTGCTTGGCGCCACTTTGCCACAAGCTCACAACGACAGCGAGTAATCCGCAAAGCACAAAGACAAGTCCGACTCGATCAATAAACGGCAGTTCTGGCCAAAGAACCTTAAAGGCAAACGATAGCAATGCCGAGCCCACAGCGGCCATCAGCGCCGCACTCGCAGTGGCTCGAGGCCAAAACATACCCAGCAAGAAAATTACGACGATTCCCGGGGTAAAAAATCCGGTGAATTCCTGAATGTATTGAAAGGCCTGATCGAAATTGCCCAAGAGGGGCCGGGCGCAAACCATGGCTAACAGCATAGCCCCGAGTGCCGCAGCACGCCCCACCCAAACCAAATGGCGCTCTGCCTTCTCCCTTGAAAAGGGTGCATACAGGTCTAAGGTGAAGATGGTTGCAATGCTATTAATCATTGAAGCGAGGGACGACACGATCGCAGCCAACAAGGCTGCGAAGACCAAGCCCTTTAGGCCAACCGGTAGTAACGTCATGGCCAAAGGATAGGCTTGGTCTGGGGCATCAAGACCAGGCTCGAGGACAAACATCGCAATACCCGGCAACACCACAATCACGGGCATCAATAATTTCAAAAACGCGGCAAAAGCCATGCCTTTTTGCGCGGCCTGCAGACTATCGGCGGCCAGTGCACGCTGAATAATGTATTGATTAAAACCCCAATAGGACACATTCATAACCCACATCCCGCCCAGTAAGACCGACAGACCCGGCAAGCTGATGTAGTGCGGATGCTCCGGCGCCAAAATCATGTCGAATTTTTCAGGCGCGGCATCAAGCAACTGGACAAACCCTTGCCAAGGCCCTGCGCCCAACGCAATCCGATCGAGCAAAATCCACGAAATGAGCAGCCCACCGGCAACCAAAAGCACCACCTGAAGCAGGTCGGTAAACGCAACCGCTTTTAGTCCACCATACAAGGAGTACAAAAGTGCAAAGACCCCAATCAAACCGAGCCCCGTATTCAGGGCCAACCCAGTCACGGTATGAATGGTGAGCGCCCCCAGCCATAAAATGGCGGTTAGGTTGACAAAAACATAGACCGCAAGCCAAAACAATGCGAGAACAAGGCGCACTCTCGAATCGAAGCGTTGCTCCAAAAATTGCGGCATGGTTTGAATATTGTGCTTTAAAAAAACGGGCAACAAAAACTTACCAACCAAAATCAAAGTGATCGCTGCCATCCATTCATACGATGCAATGGCTAAACCAATCGCATAGCCCGAGCCCGACATACCAATGATTTGCTCAGCTGAGATATTGGCGGCCACCAAGGACGCACCCACCGCCCACCAGGGCAGAGACCGACTCGCCAAGAAATAATCCTGAGTTGTTTTTTCGTGTCCTGCGGGTTCGCGTGAAAACCAAGTGGCCAAGCCAATGAGCAGCACGGCATAGAGCCCAATAATCACGACATCAAGGGTTGCGAGCATCAATGGCTCCTTTTTGTTTGGTGGCCCTTGGCGCAAGCACCTAGGCATTAATCACTCGCCCACTGTCCTCGGGCGGTTGTTCTTCTTTGGATTCAGTTTCTGGTGACGCCACGTTTCATGATCGCTTTACCGCATTGGCTGGCCACGTGCGCGACGGCAAGCCCAATAAGGCCCTTGTAACACTTGCTTTAAGTCGTTTTTGACAACGCCACTGACAGATCCACCCGGATCGTCTGCAAGGCGTTGGCCGGCAGCGTGATGACCGCATGCTGGCCAAGCAAACCAAGACCAAAGGTTAGGGGCGTCATTTGGGTATTAAGCAACTGAATCGATATTAGGCCCTTTGGGCTGAGGGTTGCGCCGACATGCAACGCGTCCTCGGGCCAAGCATCGCCCTGAATTGAAACCGTCACGGCCTGATCTCCCGGCCGTATGGTGCGGCTAAACTGCGACAGCACATCAAAAATAGGCGTGAAGTAGACGTCTTGGGTTTCAAGGTTCACCATAATGGGCGCGCCACAGAAATTGCCAACATGATTTGGACCACCGCGTTCATCGAGCACTGGGTTCCAGTCAACCCAACCTGAAACCCAATGATTCAAGCTACCAATAATATTTCGCGCATAACGATGGACCGGCGTATACATCGGGTGATCGTCCGCATTCGGTGCCCAACTTGCCGTGTAGGCCCAATCCGTTGCCTTGCGCTGCCACCAGAACGCATCATTGTTAAACCAATTGGTTTCGGTGAAGCCAGCCGGGTCGCCAATGCCGCCCGGTGCTGGCTTACCCAGATCGTCGATCGTGCCTTCGGTATGAATGAGATCAAATTCTGGAAACCGCGTGTGTACGCGCTCTAAAACGTCCCCATACACATTTGTGGTACTCGCATACCAATGGATGGCGCTGCCATACACATACTGCGCAACATCCGGTTGACTCAAAATGGTTTCAGCCCAATGTTCAAGGCGGTCACGGTTTTGATCAAAGATCAATAACTTGGTCTCGGCATGGGCGCTTGCCTGCAATTTTGGCCCTAAGTGATCTTGAATGAAGCGGGCCTGGCCTTCCGCCGTAAAATGCATACTCTCCCATTGCCCGCCATTGCCCTCGGGTTCGTTCACGGGGGTCAGCCCCCAGATCGGCACACCCGCCGCGGCGTAGGCGTCGAGATAGCGCAGAAGGTAATCGGCATAAACCGACTCATAACCCGGCTTTAATTGACCGCCTGTGCCTTGGTAGTTGTTTTCCGCCGTACCCGGCTGGTAATAACCCGCGATATCCTTCATCCAGGGCGGCGCAGTCCACGCTGAGGCAATAATACGCAAGGACGAATCTGCTTGACCTTGCTTGATGGTCAACGCCTCGTCGATCATGGGTAACAAATCAAAGTCTGGCTCGATAACACCCGGATAACGTGCAGGGTCGAATCCCAAACGGTCTTCGGCGATTGAGAAATGCTGAAGATCTAGATCATCGGCGACCGGCGCGTAGTCATACTTGCCTTCAACCGAAAAATCGGTCGCACCAATGGTCGTGCGAGCCAAGGAAAAATTAGCCCCCTGATCAGAGAACAATTGCGCCATCACAGACCGCCGCGCCGCTTCCGGCAGGTGCGCTAAAACAAATGCGGAAGATTCGGTAAATGACGTCCCGATCCCTGTCACGGTTTGGCGCGTCATCAAGGGATCAATTTGAACCTGCGCGACCCCGGCCCGGGTATTGTCTGAGCTGAAATGCACGGGGTCCATGACGGCAAGCTTGTGGCCTGCCGCACTCGTCAATAACACCTCGGTTGAAACCAAGCTAGGCACTTCTTTCGCGCGGAGCGGGCTTGTCTGTAAACCGATGATCGCGAGCAGTGCGACCTGGAACCCAATATTGAACTGCCGACGCATGCGTGCCTCCCTTTGATGAAGACCAAAGGTTCACCGGTTTTGACAGCGCTGTCAATTTTGTCAGCGATTTAGCGCTTAATGCGTTGGTTTTGCCCTGCCCGGCTCAGACAACCAGCACTGGACCGCTTATTACCCGTGCTGTACTAGCGGCCATTACCCCGCGCTGGATCCTTGGGGTCTAACAAAGCCAATTGCGTCCGTAAGGATCCCGGCGTTTCGGTCCCAACAATGTAGATAACCTCGCCGACCACCGCGCCCTCGGCGTGCAAGGTCCCGCGCGGGATGTTGAGTTTGTCCCCCGGTTCAAGGGCATGGTGCTGGCCCGCCTCATCGACAAGATACGTGGTGCCTTCGATCACATAGCCCGACACATCAAGATCATGCCAGTGCAGCGGCAACTCAGGCGATGCGCCCGAAACAAAGGTGGTTGGCCAGTGTCCGGTTTGAGCCAAATCCTCAAACACTTGTTCACGGCGCTCAAAAAACTTTTTCTGTACGGTTAAACCCATCACCCCTCCCGTTTTTTAGTTCAATCTACACCACACTGCGGGCAATCTGCACGCGCCTTCCGAGGCGCATCCTGAGTGCTTTGGGCGTTTAACCATAGTAATCCCCGCACAGATTCGCTACATTCTCGCCGGGCGTCAGAACAGCCCGATGCCGCAACCGCCTCTGGTGCCCAATGGATATCACGTTATGAATTCTGTTTCACAGCGCATTGCTGAAGAACTCCTCGTTCACGAGCGACAAGTCACCGCCGCGATCGAATTACTCGATGATGGGGCAACGGTGCCTTTTATCGCGCGCTACCGAAAAGAGGTCACCGATGGCCTTGATGACACGCAACTTCGAACCCTTGAAGACCGTCTCAGATATCTACGAGAATTAGACGATCGCCGAGCCGCCGTACTCAAAAGCATTGACGAGCAAGGCAAATTAACGGAATCGCTTAAGGCTTCAATTTTAGCGGCGGATACGAAAATCCGTCTGGAAGACTTGTATCTCCCCTACAAACAAAAACGGCGCACCAAAGCAGAAATCGCCCGTGAAGCGGGCTTGCAACCGCTCGCCATGGCATTGCTGGCCGATCCAAGCCTTGATCCATGGGTATCAGCTGTCGACTATGTTAATGATGCCGTTGCTGACCCCAAAGCAGCCTTAGACGGCGCGCGACAGATCCTCATGGAACGCTTCGCAGAGGATGCCGATTTGCTGGCCGCACTGCGCGATTACCTGACAACCCACGGCGTCATCAAATCGACCGTTACGCCAGACAAAGCCCAAGTCGGCGCAAAGTTTTCTGACTATTTCGATTATTCAGAGGCACTTGGCAAAATTCCATCACATCGAGCCCTCGCTCTGTTCCGAGGCCGAAACGAAGGCATCCTCCAAGTCAGCCTACAAATTGCGGACGAGGCTGACTTTGAAACCCATCCTTGCGAAGGCCTTATCGCGCGCAAATTTAACGTCGAGAACCTCGGCCGGCCAGGGGACGCCTTCCTGCAGGAGACCGTGCGCTGGGCCTGGAAGGTCAAAATTTTTATCCACCTCGATCTCGAACTCAAAATGCAGCTCAAAAGCCGCGCAGAGCTCGAAGCCATCAAAGTCTTTGCGACCAACCTGTCCGACCTATTATTGGCGGCCCCAGCTGGCCCAAAAGTGACCCTTGGGCTCGACCCCGGCATGCGGACCGGCACCAAGATCGCGGTCGTTGATGAAACCGGGAAGTTGGTGGATACCGCAACCATCTACCCCCACGCGCCACAAAATCAGTGGGATCAGTCGATTGCCACTTTGGCGGCTCTGTGCGCGAAGCACGAAGTGCGCTTACTGAGCATTGGTAACGGCACTGCTTCTCGTGAAACCGACAAACTTGCCAAGGAACTTGGCCGCAAACATCCGGCGCTCGCATTGACCCCACTCGTTGTGTCAGAAGCCGGCGCCTCGGTTTATTCTGCCTCTGCGTTGGCGGCCAATGAGTTTCCCGAACTGGACGTTTCGATTCGAGGCGCGGTCTCGATCGCACGCCGATTACAAGACCCTTTATCCGAACTCGTGAAGATCGAACCCAAAGCCATCGGTGTCGGGCAATACCAACACGATGTCAGTCAAGCTCAGTTATCGCGATCACTTGATGCGGTGGTCGAAGATTGCGTCAATGCGGTGGGCGTTGATGTGAATATGGCCTCCGTGCCGCTTTTATCACAGGTATCGGGTTTAACTAAAAGCATGGCCGAGAATATCGTGGCCTACCGGGACGAGAATGGGCCCTTCACCAACCGAAAAACGCTCTTAGCCGTGCCCCGCCTCGGTCCAAAAGCCTTTGAACAGGCGGCGGGCTTCCTGAGAATTCGAGGGGGCGATAACCCACTCGATCAATCAGGGGTCCATCCTGAAACCTATCCTTTGGTTGAAACTATTATTCAAAAGAGTGCCCGCCCCATCAAAGACATCCTGGGCGACGCGCATTTTGTAAAAGGCCTTAAAGCAACCGATTTCATATCGGACGCCTTCGGTCTCATGACCGTCAAGGATATTTTTGCTGAACTTGAAAAGCCTGGCCGAGACCCCCGACCCGAATTTAAGACTGCGGCCTTTGTCGATGGTGTCGAGACCATCGGGCATTTAAAGCTCGACATGATCTTAGAAGGCGTTGTAACGAATGTGGCCAATTTTGGCGCGTTTGTCGATGTGGGCGTCCACCAAGATGGGCTGGTGCACATCTCAGCCTTGTCGAACACGTTTGTGAGAGACCCGCGAACCATTGTGAAGGTCGGCGACGTAGTAAAAGTAAAAGTCATGCAGGTGGACGTTGACCGCAAACGCATCGGTCTCACCATGCGGCTTGAGGACGAAGCCAAGAACCAGAATTTGGATATTGCCCGGGATAAACCCGGTCAGGGACCGTCGAGAACGCAACAACGCAAAGAGAGCAGCCCCCCAAACGCGCGCCCCGCTCGTGGTAACCATCCTAAAAGCCAGGATAAACACGCAGGGAAAGCGGGCGGAAACGACCGCAAACCGCCCCTTAACTCAGCAATGGCCGATGCGCTTGCTAAGGCGTTCAAAAAATAACGCGTTTGGCGCACCGTGCCAAATTGCCGCCTCATGCGCCAGATCTTGATCGACGCGCCTGACCACTTGCACCAAACGTGATACGGCCATGGCGGCCGATTAGGACGCAATCCAAGCTTTTGCTGCACTGCCCAACGTTTGATGCCCGAGACCTGTTGCACCCAGGCAGCGTTCCAAGCCCATCCCAGGCTAAATCGGATGAGGAATGGGCGGCATTGCCCCTGTCAGCATGCCTTCGGCACGTGTTTTGACCAGATCCACATAGCGTGGATGGGTCATTATCCAGAAGGTTCCATCGTTAATTGCCCGGAGCACCGCTTGAGCAACAGCCTCCGGCTCGATCGCTTCGGTTGCTGTGATGAGCCCTTCCTCGCCAAAGGCATCGCCTTTGACGCCGCCCGGTCGATTGCGTTCGCTGACGCCGATCTTGGTTCGAACCACCCCAGGACACAGCACCGAAACCCGGATTGGCAACTTTTCGGCCATCGCATCGGCCAGAAGCACTTCGGATAAGGCCACCACACCTTGTTTTGCAACATCGTAAGACGCAATACCGGGAAAGGCGACGACACCCGCCGTTGACGCCGTATTCACCACATGGCCAGGCTCGCCAGAAGCAATCATACGAGGCACAAAGGCATGCACGCCATAAATCGGTCCCCAGAGATCAACCCCCAGGACCCACTCCCAGGATTCAATCGACGCTTCCCAAGCCAGGTCACGATGCACAACGCCTGCGTTGTTGCATAAGACATGCACCGCACCAAACGCGTCATAAGAAAAATCCGCCAGGGCCTCAACCGCTTTTTGATCCGAGACATCACATTGCATTGCACAACAAGAAAACCCTTCCGCCTCCAACTGCGCCATGGCGATCTCCAATGCGCCTTGCTCAACATCAGCAATCACTAGGTTCATGCCCTGGCTGCCAAATTGTTGCGCCATTGCAAGACCAATGCCCGATGCGCCCCCAGTAATCACCGCTGTTTTGCCTTGCAAGCTGCCCAGTACCCCAGTCATACAATCTCCTACCCATCATGGTTCATCCTGAAATCGTAATTCAATCAGGTTGTCATTGCTCGTCGTTTTTGCCTTAGGGTCAACCGACTCGCGCCGGCCCGATAGCACCGCGCTCAATCAACTTAATGGAAGATCCCTTACAAAAAAATCAGCGCCTGCCGCATTCACCACAAGAACCAAACTGCCCATTCAATTTCACAGCCTTTAAAGTAATGCTCATCATTAAAATAGTGCTATGCTTCGGGCAATCAACACGTCTTAGAAGAAGGCTAACATGCGCATACTCCGAACCCCAGATACCTGTTTCGATGGTTTGAAAGACTACCCGTTCGAGCCGAACTACACCCAAATCACAACCGATGATGGCAGCGCGCTACGCATTCATCATCTCGATGAGGGCGCACGGGACGGCGATCTTGTGTTGTGCCTGCATGGGCAGCCCGTCTGGAGTTATCTTTATCGCAAGATGGTGCCGTACTTAACCCAAAGCGGTTTAAGAGTCATCGCGCCAGACCTGCCGGGGTACGGTAAGTCAGACAAGCCCGCAGCCCGCGAAGACTACTCCTACGAGCGACAAGTTGAATGGATGGGCCAATGGTTGGAGGAGAACGATTTCAACAACATCACGGTTTTTGGACAAGACTGGGGCGGCCTGATCGGGCTTCGTCTGGTTGCCAATCATCCCGACCGATTTGCGCGCGTCGTCATCTCGAACACTGGCCTGCCTTACAACCCAACAACTTCGGAGCAACTCCTTCAAGAGATTCAACAATTTCGAACGGATGCCCCGACGCCATCACTGATGGCCATGCAAAAAGCGATCAGTGGCATGCCCAGTGGCGACCCTGCATTGAAGTTCGCTTATTGGCAAAAATTTTGTTGGGAATCCGAGCAACTCCCAGTCGGCATGATGATGCAGATGATGATGGAGCGTCCCTCGACACCCGTTATGGCCGTCAATTTCCTCATGAATCAATTAGGCCTATTCAACTACTCGCCCTGCCGATCCGATGTTGCCAAGGCCTATGATGCGCCCTTTCCTGACGCCAGCTACAAAATGGGGCCCAGGGCTATGCCAAGCCATGTGCCAACAACGTCGGCTTCGGCTTCGCTGGCGCAACAAGCAGCAGCCTGGCAGTTTTTTGAGACCTTTGAGAAGCCGTTTCTCTGCGCCTTTGCAGACGATGATCCGGTCACCAAAGGCGGCGATAAGATTTTTCAGGATCGTGTGCCAGGCACCAAGGGTCTGCCCCATACCGAAATCAAAGGGGGCGGGCATTTTGTACAAGAACGCGCGCCGGAACAGGTTGCTGCCGTCATTAGCCAGTTAATCGCAAGCACCTAACGATGACGCGGTTAAGCTGAACCTGCGGCAGCCGCTGCGCCAAGGCCTTGATCAATTTTGACCCGATCCAAGCGAGCACATCAGTGCAGATGTCGAGTGCCAGCTGCGCTAACAGTGCAGCTTTAGGCCCCTCGAAAGGGCGCGCAGGAAGCGATCGGATTCGCCAACCGGTCGTGCCGTTATGACCCGCTCGATCAAACAGCATTAGGCCGGTTTCACAGGCTCCATCCGCTGACCATAATCCCAGGCCGAGATCCAAACCGGTTTGAGCCGAAGCTCCAGTTCCTCATCCACTCGGCTCATAAGCCACTTGCCCAACCCGGCGTTCGTGTCGCCCATGTACCGCGTGATGAGCCGCGGCAAGCTCTGCGCCGCGGCGGCCGCATCAACCTCGATCATCGCCTTGCCTCGAACACCACAATACGGCGGTGTATTGGAGGCGATTTCAAACGCACACCGCGGATTCTTCGCAATCAACCGCGCGATTTGACTGCGCGCGTGGGTTGCGCAAATGAGCACGCCTTGCACGGGATCATAATCAAACCACAGCGAGCAAATCGTCGGGAAATCGCCATCGGTAATAGCGATCCGCATGGGGATTACGGTCTTTTTCAAATAGTCGGCAATTTCTGCTTCGTCCCAGCTACTCTTCTGACGCACCTTCATCATTTGGCCATCTCTATTGGTAAGGGTTCGTGGTTTTACAACGCATACTGTACAACATGGGGCGCATCCGCCTTAACGGTTAATGGCTAAAAGGCCTGTCTCTTTGGTTTTTCATTCGCACACAATCCATCCGCACGCTTTCGATCCCCACGCTTTCGATCCAAGCACTTTCGATCGCGCTGCCCGACGCTTTTCTCTCATGAAACGAAGCATTCGCGCAATCTCACCGGCCGGATAGCGATCTTAGATTTTAACCATCAGCTTGCCTAAATTACCGCCAGAGAACATAAAGCCCAGGGCTTCCGGGTAGCTTTCGATGCCCGGTAAAATCTCCTCCGGCAGTGTGATCGAGTCTTCTTTGATCCACTGGCTGATAGCCGCTTTGGCGTCGGGAATAGACTCTGGAAAATGAAAGTAAGCAAAGCCTTCCATCACCGATTGCCGCTCTGCCAAACGAAGATAGAGCGATGGGCCCTGCACCTGCCCCATATTATCGTACTGCGACACGGCGCCACAGATCACAACCCGTGCCCGCAAGGCTAAGTTGTCTAAGACCGCGTCCAGAATTGCGCCGCCCACATTATCAAAAAACACATTGACGCCAGCTGGTGCCAATCGCTTAAGTTCGCTTGCGACATCTTGGCTTTTGTAATCGATGACCGCATCAAAGCCCAATTGACTTGTGAGGTAGGCGCCCTTGCGATCGCCGCCAGCAATGCCAATGACCGTGGCGCCCGCTTTTTTCGCAATTTGTCCCGCAACGCAACCCACCGCACCGGCAGCCGCTGACACCACAAACACGTCACCCGGTTGCACTTTCGCCACATGGGTCATGCCAATCCAAGCGGTCACCCCGGTCGAACCGCCCAGCAAACCCAAGTGCAGGCTCAAGGGCCCGACGTCGCCATCCACCTTCTCAAGCAGATCTGGTTTTAAGGTTGCAATCGTTTGGGCACCTAAGTGACCGCGCACAGCCTGCCCTACCGCCCAGCCTTCGGCCTTGGATTCAACAATGCGGCCCACTGCGCCGGCCAGAACGACCCCTCCTAATGGGACCTGTCGGTGGAATCCCTCCCCCATAAGCATGGTTCGCGCGCCAGCGTCGACCGAGACATATTCAACCGCTACGCGGACTTCCCCGGCTGCCAGCACCTGTAACGCCTGGTCCTGCACTTCAAAACAATCTGGCGTGGCATCACGTTCTGGACGCTTCACTAAAATGACGGCTTGGTTTTGATTGGCCATAAATCTGCTCTCATCGGTTATAACAGCCGAACATACTATCCGGACCCAATAGAAAGGCAATGATTGATCCTAAAAACTGATCTTAACGGACGCTGGCGGAATCCAAACGTTGAAGGAGAGCTCAATCTTGCACTGGCTATGCAACATGAGACCGGCATTCATCCCACCTTCGCCTGCACGGCTTGCATCTTATTAGCTAGCGAGGGATGCTACGGTTTGATTCCAGAAAAGAACAATCGATGAGCGAGCTAGACCAACCTAAGTTATCCGTTCTCAGTCCACAGGTTCGAAATTACGCTTTGGGCGTTTTAGTGGTCGTGTATACCTTCAACTTCATTGATCGCCAGATTTTATCGATCTTACTCGAGCCGATTAAGCAGGATTTGGGCTTATCCGATACCGCCCTTGGGATGCTCACTGGCTTCGCCTTCGCGCTATTTTACGCAACGCTTGGCATCCCGATTGCCCGATTGGCAGACCGCGGCAATCGTCGCAACATCATTGCTGGCGCGCTCACGATCTGGAGTGTCATGACGGCACTATCGGGCCTCGCCCAAAATTTTTGGCATTTACTCATTGCGAGGATCGGCGTTGGCGTTGGTGAGGCAGGTTGCTCACCACCGGCTCATTCTATGATTGCGGACTATTTTCCAGCCGAAAACCGGGCCACCGCCCTTGGCATTTATTCACTCGGAATCCCGGTGGGTATCCTGTTTGGTTTTATTGCCGGCGGCTGGATTAACGAATTCTTTGGTTGGCGCATAGCTTTTTTCGTTGTGGGTATCCCTGGTATCGTGCTGGCCATAGTCGTCCGCTGGACGATGCGCGAACCTGAGCGCGGCATGGCAGAAGGCAAGCAAGCAAGCGCAGATCAACCTGGCGTCATGGAGACCTTCACCTATCTTTGGAAAAAACGCTCCTTTCGGCATATGGCAGTCGGCGGCGGTCTCACCGCCTTTGTCGGGTATGGCATTGTGACCTGGGTGCCCTCATTTTTGATGCGCTCCTACGGCATGCAGACCGGCGAAATCGGGACCTATCTTGGTCTGATTCTGGGGATTCCAGGCGGCATCGGGATTGCGCTGGGCGGCTACTTAGCGGATCGCTACGGCGCTAAGGATAAACGCTGGTATCTCTGGGTGGTTTCTGTCGCGCTCGTGCTCGCCGTACCGTTAACCGTCGGGGTTTATATGAGCAATAGTGCAACCGCCAGTCTATTGTTTCTGATTATGCCCGTGCTGCTCGGTAATTTTTATCAAGCCACCACTTTTTCCCAAGCCCAAGGGTTGGTCCCCTTGCGCATGCGAGCTGTGGCCGCAGCCGTTTTGTTATTCATTCTCAATATTATTGGGTTAGGTGCAGGCCCTCAGGTGGTTGGCATTTTATCCGATCTGTTGCAGTCCAGTTATGGCGATGAATCATTGCGGTATGCATTGCTAATCGTTTGCCTTGTGAACCTTTGGGCGGCCTACCACTATTTTGTGGCCGGAAAATACCTAAAGGACGACCTGGTGCTCGACGAGTAATCACATCCAAAAATCGTTACGCGAGACTTCGAAGATAAGCGCGCCAAGGCGCGCACTCCGCCTTTAAGCTGACCCAACAGTAGAACACTTCGCGCCAAGTCGTCCGGTGGGCCGGTTTAAAGTCATGCTGGTTTGTCCAGTCAAAAGCTTTTTTGGTTAAACCCTTGCGACCCACACCCCAGCACTCGGTGGCGCGCAAAGAATTTACAAGCTCATTTCGATCAACACGGGTGTGCGGCAATCATTGTGTTGGACTCAAAACAAACGCCTCAATCACGGCTTGGTAGTCCGACACGGCACGCCGATACCGTTCAACATGTACGGCCTCGTTATTACCGTGCACCCCACGCGCCTCACCGTCTAGATACAGCATTGGTGAAAATCCGTAGCTCTGAATGCCCAGATCTCGCGTGAAGTGACTGTCCGTAAATCCCGAGGCCACCGAAAAGGTAAACCGGGCGCCTGGGTGGCGAGCGCCGAGTGTCGTTTGAATACTTTCAATCAAGCTTGATGATGCATCCGAAATCGCGGGTGAAAAAGCCATCGTCAGCTTAACCGACAACCCCTCGCCCGCTACGCGCGCCTTAAAATCCTCTAAGAAGTCACTCGCCGCGCGATCCGGCAGCATCCGACAATCAACCTCAGCTTCGGCGACCGGCGGCACCACATTGATTTTAGTCGACCCCGTTAACATCGTGATCGAGCAGGTATCACGAAGCAATGCATGTAGCGCTGGGTGGGACCGGTGCAACGCGCGAACAAAGTCAGGACGTTGCACTGCCCCTGCGATGTCCTGGTAATCAATCGCCTGCTGGCCGGACAGCCCAGCTGCCAGACCTTTGAAGTATCGATCGACTGGTGGAATGACCCGAACCGGAAAGGGCGTATTTTGAAGCTGGTTGAGCGCTTTAAGCAGCTTAGTCACAGAAGACTCGGGCCGAGGGTATGAGCCATGGCCAGGCTCGCCTTCAGCTGAGATCTTGAGCCAGACCGGCACTTTTTGCGTGACTTCGATGGCAAAGACTTTCTCCCCCTGCTGAAGCAATCCGCTGCCGCCCTCGTTAAGCAGATAACCAACACCATCAAAGGCATTGGGGTGGTTCTTGATCACCCAGTCAACACCAAAAAATCCGCCGGCCTCCTCATCGGCACTGGCCATAAAGACTAGGTCGCGATTCAGGGCGACACCGGACTGGGCAATGGCCACAAAGGCTAAAAACTGCGCAATACCGGTGCCCTTCATATCGACCACGCCGCGGCCGTAGAGATAACCCTCCCGAATCTCAGCTTGTAACGGATCCGACGACCAATAGCGTGGATCACCCGGGACTACGTCGGTATGCTGCAGCAACATAAGCCCTGGCGCTGCGCCGCCCTTGAGCCTTGCCCACAAGTTGCCCCGACCGGGCGCAGATTCACCTGTTTCATACGCAATCCCTAGTTGATCTAAGTACCGCGCATAAAAGGCGACCGCATTGGCTTCGTTGCCCGGCGGATTTACCGTATCAACCTCAACAAATTCGGAGAGGAGGTTAATTGGGTCCAACTCAGCTTGTGCCGAGACACTTCCAATACTGCCCAGAATGAAAACACCGCCAGTTAAACATTCTAAAAAATTGCGCTGTAACCGCTTAAACAATTTCTTTTTGGCCTTCATTTCACCCTCTCGTTAAAACGTGTTGTCGGTTTTATCTACGTGAACGCCTGCAGCTTCTGAATTCCCAACGATTCCTTTTAAGATTCTGAAGCTCACGGCACTTCCTCTATCGAAAAGAAGTGCCAAGCAGGTTTGGACCTGCACGATCTATTGCGCAGAGACTTTACCGCCTCGAATCAACCGGCCTGGGCGTGCGCCGGTATCGTTATCAAACCGGCGCGTGACCACGCCGTTAATGATCGTCGCCCAATACCCCCGAGCACCTTGCATGAGCCGCTTACCACCAGCGGGCAAGTCTTGTCGGACCTCCAGGGCCCCCAACTGCAAGCCTTCAAAGTCGATCACATTGATATCGGCACGCTTGCCTTCGGCAAGATGACCTCGATCGGTAAATCCAAATAGTTGCGCGTTGCGATACGTTCCTCGGTGAATCAAATAACCCAGATCAAGCACCTCACCTCGGCTGCGATCTCGCCCCCAATAAGTGAGCTGATAGGTTGGGTTAACCGCATCAAAGATTAAAGAGACATGCGCGCCTGCATCACTTAAGCCGGTCACGGTCACCTCATCCATTTGCATTGCTCGGACCGCATCCAAGTTGTACTCGGAATAATTGGTAAAGAACATGATGGCCATGGCGTCCGGTGTTGCCAGCAAATAATCCAGCAAGTACTCGGCCGGCACTTGTCCTTGCTCCGCCGCACGATGCGAGAAGGCCTCCTCGACGGTCGGCTCGTAACTGCTACTGCCCGTCAATTCAAAAATCTGAGCATGATTGAGCTCGGCATGCGCAATTCCAAAGGTCATGGAACCTGGCGCTACGCCGCGCGCATCATTGGACTCAGAGAGAAGCGCCGCTCGAATCTCAGGCGTCTTGAGCTTTTGCCGCAACGCGGCAAGCGGTAAGTCCTTATACTTTAAGTAAGTGGGTTTGAGCATCCAAGGATGATAGGTACTCAGGCTGAACACCAAGCCCGTGGGCCGACTGCCAACCTGCGGGAAAATTTGAGCACCCAGCGCGTTATGGTCCTTGACCTGTTCGAGGGCGAGCTGCCATTGGTCGTGCGAATCATCTACCTGAAACAACGTAAAGGTCGCGGCACGGCCACTTTCACGACTGAGCTTTGCTATGAGATCAATCTCGTCCGAGAGTGCGGTGTGCTCTTCAAAACCTTCTCGCCCTGCGCCCAGCGTGCTAGAAGGAATCAATTGGAAAACGCCCGACCCCGCGCGTTTCATTGCGCTCGCAATCGCCAACACTTCGATTTCATTGGCAAACGTTCCCGGCACTGGATCACCGGTGATCGATCGATGTCCCAAAATTCTTGAGGTTGAGAATCCAACCGCACCATCGCGCAGCGCCTGCTCGACAATGTCTGACATACTGTTCAAATCATCCTGTGTTGCGGCTTCGTTAGCGCGCCCTCGGGCGCCCATCACAAAATTACGAACCGCGCCATGCGCAATCAGTGATGAGATGTCCAAGGCGTAGGTTTTAGTCTCCAACAAATCCAAATATTCGCCATAGGTTTCCCATGCACCCCAGGGCATTCCTTCGTGCAGCGCACTACCGGGAATATCCTCAACCCCCTCCATCAAATCAATCAGATCTTGTTCGCCGCCCTTGGGTACCGGCGCAAACCCCACCCCACAGTTGCCCATAACGATCGTGCCAACGCCATGGCTCGCCGACGGATTCATCTCGCTATCCCAGGTCACTTGACCATCATAATGGGTATGAATGTCGACCCAGGCGGGAGCCACAATAGCGCCATCTGCGGAGATCACGACTTTCGCGTCAGCGGTCAGGTTCGGCGCCATCGCCTGAATCAGGCCATCCTTGATGGCGATGTCTAGCCGCTGCGGATTCGGGTCCAACCCGTCATAAACCAGACCACCTTGAATAATAATATCGTGCATAAGATTTCCTTAAAGAAGGGCTACCGCTGGCCGCCCTAACCCGATCGATCGGCCTTTGAATAGGGCGACGCTGTCATCAAAATCAACCTAGAAGGGCAGCGACAGGTATCTAGGTCAGTCTTGCGCTGACCTCATAATAGGCTTCAAAAATGCTTTCTGCCAGAGACTGTTTTGGGTCCCAGACACATGCCGTTGCCCAAAGACAGGAACACAAATCGTTAAGCGCTCAAGGGCTAAAGCAGGCCCATCTTAGCTACAAGCCACGACAACGCTTATCACCGAATCCGATTTTCACCAGGCGGTCCCTAGTACCAGCCAGCCGTCGGGGGTGGCCGCACAAAACAGAATGCAAGCCAGAACCCACTAATCAGCAGCACCATGAACGCCAGAACGATACCGAAGACAAATCGCTTAATCATGCGGACCGCCTAATTGCACCCGTCGCTGTATTCACCACCATCCCGAAAGCACTCCGCCCGGGCGGTATCCACGGCGCCGGCTGCGCGCCGGCGGGCGACAGCGCTGTGATCGGCTAGCAAAGCCTGTGGGATCCGTGCGCCTTCCTGGTTGAGCCATCTGAGCAAGCCTAGAAATACCGCTCCGGCGGCGAAACTGGTTGAAAATTTTAGAGCCATCTCTTTGCGGCCTATTCGACGTCTGAGCAAGCGTTATCGCGATCGCAAGCCATCTTTTTGGAGTCGCCAAAGCAAGACATCCAAACGATCCTGACCGAAAAACGGCTCGCCTTTATAAGCACAGGTCGGCACACCCCAGTGCCCAGCGTGCTCATGCGCCACTTGATTGGCAGCAATCACCGCGTCCAAGCGATCGGCCTCGATGATGACGCGGCGATCCATGACCTCCAGATCAAGGCCTGCCCGATGGGTCGCCTGGGCGAGATGTTCGCCCTGATCCCAGCCTTCCGTCCCGCCCCAGATGAGCGTTGAAACTTCATCGGCAAAGACAATGCCAGCCCCTAATTCTTCTGCCAGCGTGCCCAGCCGAGTTAACCGATCAATATAAGGCTGGATCTCACCCGTCTGCCGTCGCCCTTGTTCATCAACAATTTGTACAACCGGGTCAGGGCGCGGCCAAACGAGGGGTAATGCTAGAAATTCTGAAACCCGAAGAACATCGATCATAAAGTAGGAGAACCACTGCGGCTGCACGCTATGAAAAAACTCAGGCGTGCGCACGGCAATCGGATAGACCGGCCGAAAATTCACGGCGAGATCAAATTGCGCCTGCCAATCGCGCAAGCGCCTCGTAGCCAAATATGACCACGGACTGCGAAACGACCAGAACACATCGATTGTCATAGTTTGTGGTTGCGCCATTGCTTTCCGCCTTGAAACTCGCCCTTTTCACGCTCAACATCGGTTTTCACGCATACCGGACCAGCATCAAGACAGCGCGGTCAACCAGCCGTTTTTCAGCTTTTAGTGCCTTAACCGAGGCACTGGCATTACGCGTTTATGGCCTTGTCAAAGGCTGGCCGCGCCGAGACCCGCGCGATATACGCAAGGAGCTGCGTCATCTCATCGGTAACACATCCCGAACGCTGACTCATGAAACAGGCATGACCTAACATAATGTCTGCGCCCGAAAAATCACCGATCAGATAATCGCGCCCAGCCAGCGCATCATTAACAGGCTCTAATGCCTTAGTCAGCAAACGCTGAGCTTGGGCTAGCACTTTTTCGTCTCGACGGTCTGGTGGCAGCAGGATGGTTTGGACCACGATCGTGTTAATGGGCGGCATGACCATTCCTTCACAGTAGTGAAACCACTGTAAATATTCCGGAAACAAGGGCGAGGCAACCTCGGGTTTCAATCCGCCGTTTTTGTGGCGCTCAAGAATGTACTCAACGATGGCGCCAGACTCAAAAAGACTGATATCACCATCATCAAGAACCGGAACACGACCAAGGGGATGCCGCGCTCGGTGCGCGTCGGACTTCAAATCTTTGGGATGAAAATCCATTCGGTTGAGCTCATAAGGTAGTGCCAGCTCTTCAAGCAACCAGAGGATCCGACCGGCTCGAGAGTTGGGTGCAAAGTGTAGGGTCAACATTTAACAGTACCTCCATAGAGTTTTCGGTGTTCATTACGCGGCGGGTTCGGCCGATAAAGGCGGCAGCAAATACGCGTCGAGGACCCCTAAGGGCCCCAGCACATTCTCGACCGCTGCCCGGTCTGAATTAGATAACCGAAGGATCTCTGTCCGGATATGGCGCCGAGAGACCTCGCTATACTTTAGCGCCCGCATTGGTACCGGACCGTCGCCAAGATCCAGCTCGCACCATTTTTCTCTCTCGGCCAAGGCCAAGCGAGATGCCTTCAAAAATTTATGATAGGTGTCGTGCATGTGATGAAAGAATGGCGTTAGGGTTTCCGGAAGCACATCACCAGGGCAGTATTGTCCATGGCTCGATTCTGCCTCGAAGATCTGGGTCATGCGCGGCAACAAGCTCGGCACGCTCGATTCGATCCAGCTCCGGGGTTCAGGATCAGATGCGATGTGTGCTTTAAACAGCCCGGCAAAGGTGAAATCGCCCAAGCTCGCGGCGCCGCCCAGTAGATAAGGCTGCTCGCTAAAATGCGTCGCTACAGATCGCATCAGCGTATCAAAATCCCGCCGAACCTGAGCTGATTGATCTGGTCCGCAACCTCGATTGAGGCAAGCCCGTAAGCCAAAGTCATCGCGAATCGTTTGAATCAAAATAGCGGCAGCCCGTTGCGCATCTGGATTCAGTCCTTCAGCCTGAAATCGACCCTTGCGATTGGCATAGAAACCCTCAGCAATCGCCTCCACATTATCGGGGTAGCACCATCGACTATTAATTGCATAGCGGCCAAACCACTCATCCGCCCAATCTTCGAGTAAATGCGCCGCAATTTTTTGCACCGGTGTCGTAGGCAGCAGTGGTCGATCCGGATATTTATGATTCAGCATCAGGCCAATGGGCGTCGTGTCGTGAAGGAACCAACCCTCTGGCGTTTCAAGCCCCGGTATAAAATGAGTGCCTAACCGTGCCTCGACACCTGCCTGCGTCGCCTCAGACTTTAATTTGAACGTGTAAGAAACGCCCAAATAATTCAGCATGCCTTGCAACTTGCGTGTGAACAAACTGTGTTCGCCTCCCCACAGCACATACTGCCCCTCAAACACCCATGTTTCTCCTTTGCTTACTTGTCTTGCTCAGCATGCCTCACCTCTCAGATTCGACTCTCAACCAAGTCGAACCTATTAATCCCAAGGACAACCCATAACGGGCATCGGTCTTCAACGCTGGCCGCTTTGAGCGGCAATACCGCGCCTTGTCGAATCGTCGCGTGCACTGAGGCGCGCCGCCGGCACATGCTAAGCGTTAACGCCACAGCTTTCGCGCGAAGCGATCAAGGGCCGCGTCGAAACAAAACTAGCCGCTCTTCTCGACAAACCCGAACAGGTCCGTGGCCTCTGTTTTTTAAGACCTCTGTCTAGAACATAATGGAATTCATTATATTTTGCCAGATGAACCCGTGCCCAAGAAATTCGACGCCTTAAAAAGAAGTTCGCATCATTTATGGGTTCTGCTTTAATCCAAGCTCTACCGCAAAGACGACCGCTATGAAAAACTGTATCCTCCGCGCGCGCCACAAGCTCACCTACAGCAGCCTACTAAAGTTCTGTCTTTTGATTTTATGGGCCGGTACGGCAAACGCGGAGTCCAAGTCGAGTGAGCACTCGCTAACATTATCTTCTGGTGCCAACGCGACCTTGAAACTTCCCCCTGCCAAGTCGAGTGCCCGCGGTATGGTCATCATGATTCACGGCTGGTCAGGGCAGAAAGATGAAGTAGGAGATCTGTTTAAGCGCCAAGCTGAAGCGCTTGCGGAGCGAAACATTGCCTCACTGCGAATGAACATTCGAGGTGAAAGTGAACGCGAAGCCACCAACTATCGTCTAACCAGCACGTTTGTCAGCCGGGTGCAGGATGCCCAGGCAGGGGTTGATTGGACGACCAAACACTACAGCCAGCTACCCATCGGCCTACTTGGCTTTAGCTACGGCGGCGCCACCGCAATGGAACTGATCAGCCAGCAACCCGGGCTGTATAAAACCCTCGTACTTTGGTCAAGCATCCTCAATCCGAATGAACTGCTTCTCGACCAACCCGCAGAGCCTTTTCGGCAAGCCTTGGAAACCGGCGAAGGTGCGATACAGGACTGGACCACTCTTTTGATCACTCGAGAACATGTGCTCGGCATGATCGGCTTTAATCCCATGCGCGGGCTGCCCCAGTACCGCGGCGCGCTTTTGTCTTTGCGCGGCTCAGAGGACTCCGTGCCACAGCACGATCCCAAAATTCTGAAGCAAGCCGGCGGCACTCGGCTTGAATATCGGATTCTGCAAGGCGCCGATCATATATTTAACGCGTTTGATCCGACAAAGCGCTACGGCGAACGCATCATCGAGCAAACCGCCAGCTGGTTCGAGCAAACCCTGCCCCCAATCCAGGCCCAAGCGACTAACCCGCGACAGACAACGCCGTAAAACGAATGCTGGGCATCTTGGCTGAACGCTCCCAGTTCCAATGCTGCACACTGCCAACCAACGCGATCCGCTTGAGCAATTCATAGAAATTGCCCGCAACGGTAATGCCGCGAACCGGCTGCACCCGCGCGCCGTCTCGACACAGATAACCAGATGCGCCAAAACTGAATTCGCCGGATATGGGATTCGCCCCGGAATGCATTCCAGTCAAATCCGTCACAACGAGATACTCCCCCGCCTGCAATGCCGCGTCATCCGCCGTACCAGCATCGATTTCGAGCTGATGCAAGCCCACTCCCAGCGTTGACCTTGGGCCGCGGGTACCATGCCCGGTCGAGGCTGAATTAAAATAAGACGCGGTCATGCTGTTGTGAATGAGCGATGACAGGGCGCCCTCTTTAATAAGGCACAAGGACTGTGCCGGGGTGCCTTCACCATCAAACAAAGCGTAACCAAATCCATCTGTGTCGAGCGGCAGATCCCTCAGAGTGAGCTTTGAATCCGCAATCTCTTCTCCCAGCTTATCCCGCATGGGGTTCACCCCATCTTTCGCAGATTTACCAGAGAACATCATTGAAAACACGTTAAACAAAGAGGGCAGGATTTCTTCATCAAAAATCACGTCATATTTGCCGCTGGGAATCGCGGCGCCCTGCAAGATATCGAAGGTGTTTTGATACGCTCGGTCCACCAACCGATCCGGATCCAACTCAGCAAACCGCCGCGCCGCCTGCCCAATACCCTCCATCGCATTCTTATCGCCAGACTCGATGAGTGCATAAGCATAACAATGCATCATTCGGGCTTTTGATCGGGCCTCGAGACCAGTGGTTGAGAAAACCTGGCGCTCACCAATCGAATCCTGAACGCCGTTATAGGGCACGTTCTTAACCATCGGCTTTGCCGCAAGCTTTGCCTCAATCGTCAGTGCAAGTTCGATTTTCTCAGCAACCGTCGTGTAATCAGTTGGACTCAATTGCGCGTCTTGGGTTTCAAGCTTTAGCGCGTTGGCGAGGATTTTCTCGTGTGCCTCAACCGCTGCGTAACTGGCATTGAGCAAGGCCTGATCAACCAATGCTGAGAGCGACTCCCCATCCGCCGCTTCACTGTAGGCTGTACCCACGCGATTATCTTTAATCACACGTAAGCCAAAAACCTGACTCGAAGTGACTTTGTGTTCCTCTAAAGCACCGTCTTTCGCCTTTAAAGATAGAGCCTCACCTTGATCGATGATGAGATCACCTTCAGCGCCCGCGGCACGAACCCGATCAAGAATTTGTTCCGCTTGACTTGCAATACTCATCAGGCCTGACCTCCGACAAGGATCTCATCCACCTTTAGCGTGGCTTGACCCACCGAGGTCGGTACGGCGCCCGATACTGACCCGCACATCCCGCAAGCTAACGAAAAATCTTTCCCGACCATGGAAATTTCTTTTAACACTGCAGGCCCCGTGCTGATGAGGGTGGCCGCCTTGACGGGATATTGAATCTTCCCATTTTCGATATAGTAGCCTTCGGTGACGGCAAAATTAAACTCACCGGTACCTGGCTGAACGGAACCGCCGCCCATTTGAGCCGCGTAAATGCCACGGTCGATTGAGCTGATCATGTCATCAAACTCTGAATCCCCGGATTCAATAAAGGTGTTTCGCATTCTGGAGGCTGGGGCGTATTTATATGATTCTCGCCGGCCTGAACCCGTACGCTCATAACCTGTTTGCGCTGCTCCCAATCGATCCACGAGAAAGCTGGTCAGACGGCCATCTTTGATGAGCTGAGTATTCTGCGTCTGCATGCCTTCATCGTCGATGTTAATCGAGCCCCATTCGTTGACCATCGTGCCATCATCAACGGCACTGACCGCTTCATTGGCAATCATTTCACCCATTTTGTCGTGAAAAACCGACGCTTTCTTAGCAACCGAGGTCGTCTCGAGCAGATGACCACAAGCTTCATGAAAGATAACCCCACCGAAACCATTGCCGATCACGACGGGCATCCGACCAGACGGGCAAGCTTTTGCGCTCAGATTGACCAGCGCCTGGCGTGCTGCCTCATCGCCAGTTTTCTTAGGATCAACCTGCTCTTTGATTTCCCAGCCCAAGAGGCCGCCATCACTCCACATACCCGTCGCCTGGTCCTGGCCGTCCGAGGCAATTGCGGTCAGCGTTGCTCGGACATAGTTTCTTGCGTCCGTGGTGTGCAAGCCTTCGCTATTGAAAATCTCAATACGTTGCTCTTTCTGACGGCAAGCGCCCCGGGTTTGAGAAATGAGGTTGCTGCTGACCCGCGCCGCCGCATCTGCCGCTAGGAGATACGCCACCTTGCTGTCGACATCTGCATCCGTAGATAAAATTCGATGTGCGGGGTGATGCTCGACGGGCTCCGAATAATCGAAGGCCTGCATCAAAACCCTCGGGTCTCTTAGGTCCATGGCCGCGAGCTCACCCATAATCCGTTTAAGTTCCTCGGCTTCGGTTTTGTTGGTGTAGCCGTACAGGACCTTGCTCCCAAACACCAACCGCACCCCAATTCCAAAATCGATGCCAGACTCAACGGACTGAACCTGATTACTGAGCGTGCTGATGGCATTGGTCAAACTGCGTTCAACAAAGAGCTCCGCAAAATCGGCACCCAGCGATAATCCGTGATCGATAACGTCCTCGGCTTTCGTAACCTGCAACATGAGATTTCCTTTTCGTTAACGTAAATACTGTATGGTGAGCATCGCCTGCCACCTTTCACCGCAAACAAGCTATAAGATTTGGTGAGCCTGATTTCTACCGGTCCGCTGCGTTTCTCGGCTAAACCTATTCATCGTCTGTTAACCTCGTAAAACGACTAGTTTATGTCCAACAAGCCCAGGAGTTTTCATCTTATTATAACGCGGACGAGGGCCAACAAGATTGATTACCGGATCTTAATTCTCTTTGGCGAGTTGACGCGGGCGCGCAGCCGCCTCGAAGCAATGCCTCCTTTACGTAGCTAAACCCGGCGGCACGCAGTTAAACCCCGCGGCGCCGCGCCGATCCAGTTTAACGCTGCTCGTTACACCCATCACGCCATGATTGATTTGAGCAAGTCGTAGCACCCAAGATCATCTGACGCCGCGGATTGACGCGCCACCATTTGCGCCATCCAAGCGTAGGCGGTTGGATTGCTTACATCCAGCGTGCCCGCAACAACCGTTACATACACCCAATTATACAAAACACTCAGCCGATAGTTTTCAAACGCTGCAGCACCATCGAGCCCTCCGATACCCATCGCTTGCAAACCCGTCGCATAGCGCTGAACCAACGCTTGCTCATGCGCTCGCCGAACCGCTGTTTGGGTACTTTGCCCCAAGAACAATGCCACATCGTTCATGCCGCTGGCTCGCAACGGTCCTTGCCAGTCGATCACCATCACTGGATCGTGTTCGATCGACGTGCCATAGAGCAAATTTTCCATCCGGAAATCACCATGGCAGAGCGTGACAGGATTCTGGTTCATCAGAGCTTGCAGACTCGGCAGCGCTGACAAAAATGCTGGCAAGTGTTGAGCATAATCAGGCGTTAAGTAGTCCGCGAATCGTTCAATGGTCGCAGGCGCACCAATTGCTGAGAACTGCACCATGTTATCGGCATGGTAGCTACCAGAAATAGGCGGCACCCAATCTAATTCGGTCACTTGCCCCCAGAAGGGTCCGTGCAATTTTACCAGCTCGTCGATTGCCAATTCGGTCTGACGAAGGTCTGCACCAATAACTTGGCTGCCCACTTGGTAATCCGATAAATCTTCCATCAGGATCAGAAACTGATCTCCTTTAAAACCAACGAAATAAATACTCGGGGTACTGGTCGCGCTTTGAGGGGCGATTTCCTGAAAAAAACGCGCTTCACGCTCGTAGAGTTTGTAACTCATCGAGATTTCACGATTAGTTGGATTTTGCGAAGAGAATTTTGCAATGAGCGTTGGCGGCGCGGCGCCTTGATCACCATGATAGGTCAGGCTTAACTTTGCCAGCTCAGCCATCATCCCCGTGCCATCACCGATCAAGGATTGCGTAATGCCACTGACCGTGCCGCTGCTAGGCAAACAACCGTGTTCTTGCAAAATATCCGTGAGTAGTCCGTTGGAAAAACCGCTTGGCAAGGCTGGAATTGAAATCATAGGTTGCTCCTTAATTCGACCGAAAGTCTCCTTTGAGCATGTTTTAAAATAGTTTGCATCGCAAGCGAGATTGATCAGAATTTATCTGACTTGGCGCGCCCCGAAGGTTGATCAGTATAAAAGGGGGCATGGCATGAAGTGCGCGGCGTCCCAGTTTCTGAGATCTCAAAAATGCCGTATCTGACGCCAGAACATCGCAGACGACCGCCGCCGCAAGGCGGTGCTTGCAGCTAAAATGCTTTCGCGATCGCTGCCCACCGTGAGGATTTATAAGGGTGCGTAGACGACCTTCCCCAGATTGCTACAGGCCTGTACCGCCATCAACCGGCAGTATAGCGCCCGTGATGCCCCCAGCCTGCTCGCCAACCAAAAACAGCGCGAGACCCGCCACCTCATCGACCGTGTTGAGCCGCTTTATCGCTGATTCCTGCGCATACCCATCCTTAAAAGCTTCATACGTCAGCCCCATCGACTCCGCCGCTGCAGGGCCCTGTGCCATCATTAGATCGGTCTCCACCGCTCCAGGACTGATTGCATTAACGGTAATACCTTGGTCGCCATATTCAAACGCTGCTGCTTTGGTGAACCCGTTCATGGCATGCTTGAAGGTAATATAGTGCGACACATTTTTTTTGCTCGCCTGGCTGCCCTCCACCGACGACACATTGATAATCCGACCCCAATGGCGCTGCAACATATCCGGTAGCACGCGGCGGGTCGCCCAAAAGCAGGAATCTAAAATCCATGCACTGGCCTCTTGCCAGGCCGCTTCGCTGAGCTCATGAATCGGCGCGAATCCGGTTGAGCCGCCGGCGTTGTTCACCAAAATATCAATCCTGCCGAAATGCACAAGCGTTGCATCAACCATCGCTTCCACTTCTGCTTTTTCGGTAACGTCGCCTCCGATGTAAAAGGCGCGATCACCCGCAGACAATTCCTTCACCGTCGCCGCACCCTTGTCGGGCGACCTGCCATTAATCGCAACCGATGCCCCTGCCGCCAGAAAAGCCTCCGCGATCCCTCGGCCAATACCGCGGGTACCACCGGTTACGAGTGCTACTTTACCGTCCAAATTGATCATTGCGGCAACTCCTTTAAATGTCAGCAAATTTAGCTCTTATGTAACCACATTCAAGCTTGAGATGAACAGCGCGGCAGTTTGGTCACGGCTACGGCTTTTTAGTTAAACCACAAGTACTCTTCACAAAAACAGCCGCAGCGATCCACTAAGGTTAAACCGTCGTCCAGCCTGCAAAGCATTTCTGAACGCGCACCTCAAAAGGCAAGCCATTTCCTAACAGGAGGTTTGACTCTTTTAGTTGCCACTGCGATTCTTATCCCCAGACAATCCAGAATGGGAAACCCTGAAATTACCGCGCGCATCCTATTTGAACCAATTCACTAGGGCGCGCTTACGCCAACGCAAAAGAAAACGTTGCCGCAAGGTAACCAACAACGACGTTTCTATAGCGGGAGCAACAAGCTTTGGTTCAGCGTGGTGATTCAGCTACTAACGCCATTCGACCGACAAAACGCTTGAAATCAAGGATCAATATGTCCGCCACCCAGCGCAATATTTTACTGATCACCACGGACCAAATGCGCTTTGATGCGCTCGGCTGCAATGGTGGCACAATCGCAAAAACCCCAAACATCGATCAACTGGCCAACAACGGCATCAACTACCAACGCGCGCACAACCAAAACGTGGTGTGCATGCCGGCCCGAGCAACCATCATGACCGGTCAACATGTTGCATCCCACGGGGTCTGGATGAATGGCGTCTGCCTGCCTGAAGAGGCGCCCACCATCGCCCATCATTTACAGGCACACGGCTATCAAACCGGCCTGCTCGGCAAAGCCCACTTTGAGCCTTGGCTTGGCGCCCCTGAAATTTTTTTTGAGAACCGCATGGCAGCGCTTGGTAGCACGGGCCCTCATCGTGGTTTCGACCATATGGAACTCGCCAACCATTTTTTTGAAGGCCATTCCCATTACGACGCCTGGATGCAATCTCATCCAACCTATAAAGATGCGTTTTATCCCATGGTGACTGACCGCGGTCAAAATACCGCCAGCGGCGGCGAAACCGGCGCCTTGCAAGTCTGGCCCATGGACGTGCCGACTGAGCTTTATCACACCCACTGGGTCGCCGATCGCACCATCAACTGGCTATCCGGGCTGAATCAGAACCCGTTCTTTTGTTGGATGAGTTTTCCGGACCCCCACCACCCTTGGGATGTTCCAAGGAGCGAGCTGCATCGCCATGATTGGCGAGATATGCCTTTGCCGAGACTTTATCGAGAGACCCACGAGGAACGGCTCGCGTTGCTCGACCAAAAACCAAAGCATTGGCGAGGCTATTATGAAGGCACGATCTGGAGCAACCTAGAGTCGCCAAGGGATTTTGTGCCGGCAAGCCTAACCCCAGATCAAATCCGTGAAATTAACGCCTACACACACATTGAAAACGAGCTCATTGATGATGCGGTCGGTCGGGTTGTCGCATGGCTGACCACGAACAACCTGATAGACCAAACCGACATTTTCTTTACGACCGACCACGGCGAGCTTCAGGGTGACTTTGGCCTGATGTTTAAGGGCCCATATCATGTTGACGCGCTCATGCGTCTGCCTATGATTTGGCAGCCTGCTAAAAGTGCGAGTCTCACCCCACAAACGATCCAAGCGCCGGTAGGGCACGTTGACCTGGCCAAAACATTTTGTCGCATCGCAGGTATCGCGCCACCAGACTATTGCGAAGGGGTGGCGATGCCGACAACAAATGATGAGGCCAAAGCGCAAGACCGCCAGTTTCAGCTCACAGAATGGGATTCAGAACACGGGCCAATCGATATGCACCTTAAAAGCCTGTGTCACAAGGATGGATGGCTGATCACCTGTTATGAGCCCAGCCATCTGTATGATGGCAGCGAGGGAGAGCTCTATAATTTAAATGAGGATCCGGACCAGGTCATCAATCTTTGGGACAACCCCAAACACCGAGAGACCCAGCAAGAACTCAGACAACTTCTTTATGCATCTTTGCCAAAACCCCGATCGCCAAAGCTTGAAAGGGTAGCTCCTGTTTGAGGCTCCGGGTCAAGAATCAACGACTGATCTCGCGGCACAAAACAACCTGACCCAATAACGATCGAGCCTCGACCCAGTGCGGCTAGGCTTTATGGCTTAATCGCAGAATCTACCATTGCACCTTTTGGTTACTCGGCTTTATGAATGGATCCTTGCTGCACTTCAACTAAGAAAAGCAACAACGACTATTCGCCACCATATCTTGATCTAAATCCAACGGGCCGCCATAAAAACCAAAGAGCTGCTGACAGGCAACGATACAACGCAAGCTCGCGGCAGTTTTTTCAAGGAGACATCTAAAACCTGGCAATGATGTATGCTCACTATTTCGCTCAAAAAGAACCCGTTAGCGGGTGCTTTTTGAGGCGCTGACCCTCTGTCAGAAACAGAAACCATCGCGAGTAACGCAACATAAAACACCCCGGTATCAAGGCAATTTTTTTGGGGTTCTGAATTGATAGTGTTCAGCGTTGGTGACAACGCCCACACCCTTAAACTTTTATGCATCTTAGGAGTTCAGCATGCACATTATCCTCCGGGCTTTTTTGTACGGGATCCTTATCTCGTTGGCCACGGCCTGCGCTCAAGAAATCAACGATCATCCTGATACCATTTACATTCATGGCAATATCATCACCATCAATGAAGCCCAGCCTTTCGCTCAGGCGCTGGCGACTAAAGAGGGTCTTATTTCGGGCGTTGGCGACAGCGAAACGCTCTTAAGACTAAAAGGCCCGTCAACAAAGATCGTCGATTTAGCTGGTGCAACCGTCGTACCTGGTTTTATTGACGCCCATAGCCATTTCGCAGGCGTTGGCACCCAAGCTATGGTCGCTAATTTATTACCCGCGCCCGATGGACCCGTAAATACCATCGCCGAGTTGCAGGCTGAAATCAGCCACTTCATAGCAACCTCCCCGATTGCTAAAAACTATAAGGTCGCAATCGGCTTTAACTATGATGATTCTCAACTCGTTGAACAGCGACACCCCAATCGACATGACTTAGATGCCGTCTCGACCGAGATCCCGATTGTTGTCATGCACCAATCCGGGCACATCGGAGCGTACAATTCAAAAGCACTTGAAATCATGGGCATTACCGCCGAGACACCAGACCCTGCGGGCGGCGTCATCGAACGTGAAAGCGATGGCAAGACGCCCAACGGGGTGATGCAAGAAAATGCGCACTTCATGATATTTTTCCGATTAATCCCAGATTTCAGTACGCCAGATTTGGTTACTTTATATAAAGCAGGCGAACACGCTTACCTTTCTAACGGCTTTACAACCGTGCAAGAAGGAAAAACAGATCTTGAAACACTCAATATACTGCCGCAGATTGCCGCGTCTCATGGGTTTGATATCGACATTATTTCGTACCCTGACATTGCAGCGATCGGCGGAGAGGCGTTACTCAAGGACCGACAAATCTCTAAAGAGTACCTGAACGGCTTTAGGATCGGTGGCGTCAAGCTGACATTCGACGGATCGCCGCAAGGCAAGACAGCTTGGTTCACAAAGCCCTACCTGGTGCCGCCGAGCGGGCAACCACCAGAGTATTCAGGGTACCCCGCGTTTACGGATGAAGAAGCCCTTGAGTGGATGTCCTTAGCCTTCGCCAACAATTGGCAGTTACTGGTGCACACTAATGGGGATGCTGCCATCGATCAATTGATCAGGCTGCTCAAACGCGCCCAATCCAACCTTAAAAATCGAGATCATCGCACGGTGATGATTCATGGCCAATTTACTCGGAAGGATCAAATTAACAGCCTGAAAGATCTCGGCATTTTCCCGGCGCTCTATCCCATGCACACCTTTTATTGGGGAGATTGGCACCGCGATTCTGTGACGGGCCTAGAAAGGGCAAATAACATTTCACCGACCGGCTGGATGATTGATCAGGCTATGCGCTTTAGCATTCATTCAGATGCCCCGGTAACCTTCCCGAACTCAATGCGCATTATTGATAGCGCCGTAAACCGGACCACGAGGACCGGCAAGGTCCTTGGAGCCGCACATCGACTTTCTCCGATGGACGCCTTGAAGGCTTTGACAATTTGGGCCGCCTACCAGCATTTCGAAGAATCGATCAAAGGTTCGCTGGAGGTGGGCAAGCAGGCGGATTTCGTGGTCTTGGACGCGGACCCATTAACCGTCGAAACCACTAACATCAAAAACATGAAGGTTTTAAAAACCGTCAACAATGACAAAACCGTTTTTACCCATGGAGATTAATCCAGTCGGTTCTTTAATAGGTCAATGCTAAAAAAGCACACAGCGCATACCTGCGCTACCGCTTAAATCCGGTACACTCACAAGGGCAATGTAACCCTTTAGGGATGACCGGCTAGGTCTGTCGTCAGCACAATTGGTTCGGTTTTTTCAATCCGCTTATCCTTCAAACACCTTTAAGGTGCAGGATTGCAGGCTAGGGGGGGGTATGAACGCGTCCCATGAGCCATACCGATTGAGAAGGCACGTAACGTAACTCATCAAGTCAAAGCCATACAGGCTGCCGCAAGCAAAAAAAGCCGCCTTTTACGTCACGAAGGCTCAAAGCATGACCGAGCGAGCGACCTCTCTCACCTCAGGTCAAAACACACAAGTGCTTGAAAACAAGGGTCTGGAAGACATCTGCCTGCGAGCCATCCATTAGGCAGTCGTTGTACGTCCTAAGGAACCCCTCAATGATGCGAGCCAGAATTAGCGAGTTAGGTTTTTAGGTCAGAGGAACATCAGCAATTGGTTTGTTTTCTACGCGCCCAGTTTCGCTAGCTTGAATGCTACAAAAGCGGTCACAATGGCGACCTGACCACCCTATTTTGGAGCATCTCTTTAATGAATCCGACCCGCGATTTCATCCTGAACCAAACCATGCTTCGGATCACCAATCCAAAGCAATCGGTCGCCTTTTATCAAGACGTGCTCGGCATGACATTGCTGGACCAATTCGACTTCCCTGAGATGTCGTTTACTTTATATTTTATGGGGTATCCGAGCAGCGAGATTCCAACAGATCCAGCTGAGCGTGCGAAATGGGTCTTTGAGCAGACCGGGTTAATCGAGCTCACCCACAACTGGGGAACCGAAACCGATGAGACTGCCGGCTATCACAACGGTAATGAAGAGCCTCGCGGATTCGGCCATATTGGCATTTCCGTGCCCGATGTTTACGCCGCCTGCAAGCGCTTCGACGCGCTCGGCGTTGACTACGTAAAACGTCCGGATGATGGCAGCATGAAGGGACTTGCCTTCATCAAAGACCCCGATGGCTACTGGATTGAAATACTCTCCAGCGATGGCTTACGAGACCTGATCCTCAACCGTTAATCAGCTGCGGTCGGCAAGTCCTAAACCCTTGCTAATGTCCTTATTGGCTTGAGGGTCCATGAACGGGTCTTAATCAACGTCCTGGCCAAAAATCAGGGTAAAGCCATTGTTATCTGCAACACCAAAGTCGCGAACGCCGTAATCTCTGTCGCCGATCTCATGGGTGATCTTTACGTTTTTATTAACGACTTCGTCATAATACGTGT
>Ga0233426_10000788_pt1 | contig 31731 bp, 34 predicted proteins | sample SI_118_April2016_6_FD_179875 | JGI IMG/M metagenome (GOLD analysis project Ga0233426, IMG submission 179875) | Seawater microbial communities from Saanich Inlet, British Columbia, Canada - SI_118_April2016_10_MG | ecosystem: Environmental > Aquatic > Marine > Inlet | place: Canada: British... | reverse complement strand
TAAAGTGGTACCCCCTACGGAATTCGAATCCGTGTTACTGCCTTGAAAGGGCAGTGTCCTACCACTAGACGAAGGGGGCTCTATTTGGCGAATGATGCAGGACTCGAACCTGCGACCTGACGGTTAACAGCCGTCTGCTCTAAAACCAACTGAGCTAATCATCCTAAAAAAACATTTCATGAGGCGAGAGTGAAAACCCCGGTTATTCATGCTCCTTAACTAACGAAAATTACCGGTTTCGTAAACGTCAGGCACAAAAAAAGCGACTCGGTGAGTCGCTCTTTCTGTTGGTTCTTGGTTAGAAGTTAATTGTAACTTCCACTACCAGCAAACAGTGCAACAGACACAGAGCGACGTTCGCAATTAATGCGATTCTCTCGTTCAATATTATTTGTCATGTTGCTCATGGCAGTAACCTTAAAAATAATGTAAAAGCAAAAAACTTGCTTAACTGATTGGTATATTAACACACTTTAAGTCAAGGTCAATGGTTATTTTGTTTTATTTTTGTTTTATTTTTAAATGAGTCGTTGGTGGCGAGACCGTCGCCACACTTCGCCTAATTGGTCAACGCAATTGTTTTTTTGCTCAAACCCTTATCTCACGTCACGATGAATCTCCCGTGCATCAGGCTGTGGCAAAAGTCAACTTAAAAGTAGGGCACAAAAAAGAGCCTGTTACAGCTCTTTTTCATTTACTTTAAATGCGAATAGTTCTCATTCGCTAAAAAGGGATATCATCGTCAAAATCGATGGTTGGCTCTTGTGGGTTGACCTTCGGTTGCTGTTGATTATTCTGTGGCGCTTGCTGAGAATAACCGCCCTGTTGAGGAGCAGAAGATTGATTTTGCTGACTTGGCGCACTTTGTTGGTTTTGCTGTGGTGCTGGCTGAGAATAACCGCCTTGCTGTTGACCGCCGCCAGTGGGTCTGCTATCTAACATTTGCAAGGTGCCATTAAAGCCCTGTACCACAATTTCGGTGGTGTATTGATCTTGACCTTGTTGGTTTGTCCACTTGCGTGTTTGCAATGAGCCTTCAATGTAGACTTTAGAGCCTTTTTTCAGGTATTCACCGGCAATTTCAGCTAATTTACCGAACATTACCACGCGATGCCATTCTGTTTTTTCTTTTTTCTCACCCGTTTGCTTGTCTTTCCACGTTTCAGACGTTGCGATCGTGAGATTTGCGACGCCGCCACCATTGGGCATAAAGCGTACTTCTGGATCTTTACCTAAATTACCTAAAATTATTACTTTGTTTACGCCTGCCATGGTATTTACCTGCTTTGTAGTGTTTGTGGGTGGTGATTAAAATAAGTTATCTATCGTATAATTGTTTATTGCAAAAGTCAACCGATGTATTGGAATTTTGCAATGAACGCTTCCTCTTGATCTTATCACATTAATTTGATCAAGATGTCGAAAAACTCCCTGTTGTGAAAAAAAATAAACGCTCCATTGATAAAACAATGTGATAGCATTGTTTTATCAAACACATTTGTCAAAAGGAAGGACATACTATGGGCTCAGCATTGAGAGAAATAATTTACCATAACGATCAGCACAAGGGCGAGCTACGTCGCTGCTTTGCGGCAGGTTTTAGCGAGGATGGTCATGATTGCTCGGTGGATTTCGGTATGTTAGGTCGACACCAGGCGGAAGAAATGTTACATGACGCAGAGGTGGGTGTTGTTTCTTCTTGGCAGTATGTGCATACGGAAAAGCAAAAAGGTCGGTGGTATCATCGCGTAGAAATGCCCGGTGCTTATGGTATGGATCGCTTGTGGTTACTGGTTGAAGAAAAGCACATCCCCGATGTGGAGGCTAAATTCAAGGCGGCTCTCGGTTAGACGACATCCGAATTTTGTTTGATTAACAGCCACCCTTGACATGTGGCTGTTTTTTTGGGATCATCTCGGCAAAACATGATTATGTTCAAAAAAACCACAAAAGGAACTGCTGTTATGCCCGAGGTTGAATTTTACATTATTTACAAACAAGGTTATTATGGTCAGGGGATCCAAGGGATCTGCCCCAGTCTTGAAGAGGCCTCCTCCTTGGCTGATTTGGCCGCCGAAAGGGATAAGGATGATTACCATTCCTATGATGTTTACCCCGTGCCGATGAGTCAAATTGCTGACTTAGGGGGGAATCATCGTGAAGACACCGGTTGGATCGAAAAAGAACCGCTGTATAGCACGCGAAAGAAAATCATCTTGGATGCCTAAAAAAGGATAGGTTTTCTTTATTTCGTTTGTTGCTGTTTTAATCAAGAGAACATTGAAAAAAGCGGCTTAAATGTTCAGCGGTTAAGATGACCCCATTGGGGGATAAGGCTGTTACTGATGTTTTACCGCTGTCTATCCGACGCTTATGAATTGCAGAAAATGGGCTCTTTACAATGTACAAGCGCCCATGTCAACCAGTAATCTAACCAAACGATCCGGCAATACGTTGCATTCGGGGTGATGAAGCCACCGTGTCCATCATCGAGGTATTCAGCGGTTACGCCCGGGTGTTTTTCTTGGAATGCTTTTTTACGCGCCCTGAAGGTGTCCACTAATGCTGGGGTGATGATTTTGTATCCGGGGTGTTCATTCAACAATCCATTGTCTTTATCAAAAAACAAGTCGAACATCCCCGCCTCCGTCATGCAGTCACTCCAGCCAGAGTAAGATGGCCAGCGCACATTTTCATGATCGGTGGGCTCACCAAACGCGGGGGCTTGATCATGACGTTCGTTCTTTACCTTAGTAAAGTGGTACTCTGGATCAGAATTGTCGATTTCTTTTTCGCCGATAGCAAGTGTATAACCCATAATAACTGCCTGTTTAATGAAAGAATAACTTGTTGTATGGTATGTTACCACGAAAACCAAGTCAACCTAAATGAGGGTTGATTTCGCTCTATTTTTGCCTGCTATTGTTTGATTTAAACTTTCGTGGGTGATATCATTGAGTAAAACCCCCCAAGACATTACCTTTTATTTTATTTTGCCGCGTTTTTATCGTCGGCTGTGATATTATCAAGGTAACGTGTGATCCGTGACAACAAAAAGTGAGTAAACAATGCCTAACTTTATCGATGACCAAGCCATCAAAAAATTTAAAAGCCTCGTGGTATTAGCCACCAAAAACTTGGTAACCGCGAAAGACAAATGGATGGTGCGTAATTTGCCTAATGATTACTTTGAGCGTGCATTGCGTGAAGTATATGATGGTGACTTAGATCTCGCCAGTGATGTTATGTTTAACCGCTTTGATAAGATCGATGACTCGGCGGCCGTTCATGAGGTGGAATCATTATACACCGTAGATCCCGCGGCGGCTATGCTTGCCGATGCGATTGAAAACAACGAGCCTCTACTCGGTATTTCTGACTCAGACAATGACGGGGCGTTATCACAATCGATCACCATGGAGCTAAAGCGCATAATTAACCAGCCGATCACTGTACAAGGCGCGGATTACAACCCCGGATTTCACGGTTTTTCCAATGAGCAGGTTCAAGCATGGATTGATGAAAAAGGTATTGCGTACACCGACCCTTTTACCGTGCTGATCACAGATTTAGGTACGAACCAAAAAGACATGCAAAGCGAATTTTTGACACGCTTTCCGCAAGCAAAACTGATCGTCATGGATCACCACAAACCGAATATTGATCAAATGTTGACGGTAGAAGGCCCTCGTAGTTTGTTGGTCTCTCCTTTTGTTAAAGGTGGTGCTTTCTTAGCCGTGAAAGAGGGTGGTGGTGTCTCAGGTGGTTACTTGTTATATACGGTGTTGAAAAAATCCTTAGATAAATTAAGAGAGCGAGAAACACTTGTTCTTGATGATATTACCTACCTAGATCGTGTAGAGCCGATGAAACAAATGGGTAAAGCCGCTAATTTACTCGATGGTGTTGGTTGTGATGCACGCTTAAAGCCTTTGCGCGAAAGTGAAATTGACAAAGCGAAAGATGTGGCGAGCATGACAAAAAATGGGCGCTCTTTTAGTCGCTGGTTATTACCCAATCAAGAATCGCGCGTCGCAGCGTTACAAGGTGTTTTAGGAGATGTGGGCGTAGAAGAATTTCAGCGTCTACGTAGGGAATGCGAACATCAAAATCATATGGCGCGTGCGTTAGTTGAAGTGTTACCTCTTTTCTTGTCCGAAACTCCTCCGGAAAAAGACATTGCCGCGATTGTTGCTCATTGGGTTATGGATACCCCTGTTGAAGACAGCCAAGATCGCGACTACGTCAAATTATTGAAACCTTATTTGTTTAACTTTCATTATGAAAACCAATTTAGCCCGAGTTTAAAAAAACGCTGGCTCACCAGTGCAGAAAATTGCTTTTCTGCCGTAGGTCGTGTCGAAAAAGACATGCTGGAGCAGATCCGAAAGTACGAATTGATCACCGAAATTTCTCACGATTTTGCCATGATCACCCAGTCGGCCAGTCGAGATGTTGAACACGTATTTACGCCTCGCCAGCTATCACAAGCCTATCACAGCATGAGCAAAACGGTCGATATGACCGTTTCATCGACGCAACAAGGACGCGTCGCGCTTAATTGTAAAAGTAGTGAGTCTATGTATGAATTACTTGCCCCTATCATGAAAAAAGACAGCACTGGACAAGATCCGTTTCCTTTTGCTGAGCTCAACTATGAAGGACACGGCGGCGTCGGTGGTTTGACTGTTGATCTCAAGGAAGGACAGTCGTCTGAACAAGTCTTAGAGTACTTGGCCGCTTATCTTAATGAAAGAGCACGTGATTTATCCAGCAACAGACGTTTGAAAAAACCCATTTCAGTTACTCCCGATCAGATCCCTATTTTTGGTCAAATGATGGCTACTATGCACGTGGAAGATCAACCCAGCGCTCAATTTGAAATGATCTTACGAGTCGATCCTAAAATGGTATTCGAAGATCGATATTCGTTAAAAAAACAAACTGCGAGTGAGTTGGTGGCCAATAAAGAATGGGAAATGACCAAGGTCCCCTTAGGTTTTAGCTCGGATGATGGTGTGATCATGATCCCCAACCAAGCGATCAAAACTTTGAACAGTGATGATTTTAAAGGCGGCTTGAAGATCCAGCAAATCGGGAGGAACACGTTTATCGCCAACCAGGTCTTTACTGGAGAGCAGTTGGGGAAAGAGCCCTTACCGAACGTAAAAACAGCCAACAAGCGCGAACAACAAGAATTGATAAAATATTATCAAACGCATTATCAAGACAAGGAAATCCCTGAGATCACGATCCCACGGCAAGAGGCCATCGATGCCTTACAATTCACTGGCAATGGTCAGAAAGTCTTTGAGATAAGCGAAGCTGTGGCTTTAGGGATGCTTAACGGCTCAGATGCGGATGCCTTTGGCGTCTTGGATGTGGAAGCCGATGGCGCGAGTAATGCCCAATGTTTTAATTTAGGTTTAGCTATTTACGAGAAAAAACCCAATAGTGGCGTGCTGATGAGTGCGGCAGAATTTGACGCGTTTAAGCTATCAAGTCCTGCAGGTATTAAAAACTTCAATATCAACGAAGATTCCTCAGTCATGATGAATGAAGAGGTGCAACTGGCGTTGGTGGCTCAGGTGGTCAATAATGATAATGGCGAAGATATTCGCATCAGTATCAAAGCGCAGAACTTAACCAACATGACCCCAGAAATGTTGAATGTGATCGGTTGCTCAGCGGAAGAAGCACAACAACACCTACTCAATATCCTGAAAAGTCACGGCAAGATGATCATCCAAGCGCACAACTTACAGTATGACAATAATATTGCCCGCGTGAATTATCCAGAACTTTATGAATACATGAGTCAATGTATTCATTCTGACAGTATGGTGCCGGCAAGAGATTATCAAATTGCCTACACCAACATGCAAGTTAGTGCTATTGAAAAGGTGGAGTTTGTCGTGGCTCAACATGACGGTTACAACCTTACCTCTATTTTAAACAACCCCGACATGCACGAGGCAGAATTTCCATCTGTGAAAGGTACTCACGTCTTACACATCAGCAATGATGAAATTAAACTTTATAATAAGAAAACACGGTTAGCATCGACCCTTGAGATCTCGCGGGAAGATTTAGCCGATAACCTTGGTCGTGGCATGAAGCAGATGCAGCACCCAAAATCTGGCATTGCCACATTGATGCGTATGGCCACCGTGAAAGATATTGTATCTCAACAACCGGTTAAAGAAGTCCAGTACATGCCTTTTGAGAGCCATGGGATCGCAGACTTATCAGCAGATCTGTGGACGCATTTTCAAAACAATTACGCCTATGACATGAGCCCCGAAGAAAACGTGCATAAGTTCATGATGTTGCCAGACGTTGCTGAAGCGGTTAACAACACTAAAACCTTTGATGAGCTAAGTGACGTCGGCGCGACATTGTTTAAAGCACGAGATTTCGGCGCGGGCAACAAATATGACCCATCCAAAAAATTCCAAAAAGCCGGAAAACAAACGCCTGCGCAAGAAAAATCGCAGGCGAAAGCGCAAGCAAAACATGACGATGCGGTCTTAACCTTTGAAGGTAAAGATGTCCTGCTGGCGAATGCGAATTCCTTTGTGAAGTTAAACTCCGCCAATGCCGAGCGCTTTGCCAACACTTGGGCGTACGCCATGGTGTTAGATCACTTTGAAGCCACACAGATGCACCCGAACCCAGATATTATCAATGGGGTATCGGAAGCAACTGGCGTTAGCGCAGATTTGGTTAAAGAAATTTACGCGAACACCTATGCATACCGTCAATCGCGCGGAGGGATCCCTTCATACCATGTTCATGAAACACATAATAACTTCAACCTCGAAGGTGATGCGTATCAAGAGGGTCAGGTCGTCTTTCACATGATGTATGAAAAAATGCGCAACCCTTATTTGGAATTCGGGGGTTACCGACCGGTTGTTGAGGCTATGCAAAAACAAATGGCCACGGCCACGTTGAAACAGTTGGTGCGCAACATTGCCAATGTCGCCTTGGATTATGATCAATTTAATGCCTATGGCACCAAACAATTAGCGAACTATGCTGATGGCGGCGTATCGATAAAGAATGACGTAGGGTCGATTGCGCGCATGAAATCGAAAACACTCAGCGACAGCGAAACTGCAGTCTATATTGAATTGCCCAACTTCGATGTGCAAGAGTTTAATCGACTCGACCCTAAAGATCGTGAAGATTTAGAGAAAAAAGTGGAGACTGCAGTAACTACCTTGATCTTAAGTAATAGCCGGGGAGAGAAAAAACTTACGCCAGAGGATCGTACGCTTATTGAGGGGATCACAACACATCCGGAAATGCTCAAAAACCTAAGTGAGGTCAAAGAGATTTTTGGTGACATGTACAGTACCGAACGTGAAAGCCGATTGAAAGGCTTGCTTAAAGATGCGACAGATGCGATATTGGGCAACAAACCCTTGAAAATGTCGTTTAACAAGAGTGTGCCACCTGAAGATCTGGACATGGCAATGAAAGCCCTTAAAGTTGGTATCGCGACATTGAAAGAGCGTCAAAACTTCAATTCATTTGTCAGCCCTTCAGAATTGGATGAAGTATTCCTTAAGGCGAAGGGGCAGTATGCGTCACTGCAATTATCAATGAGCGAAGGGGTCTCCATGGATGCTCCCGGTTTCGAACCCCTTGTAGGTCCTGAAAAATCAGGGAGAACGCGGGTGATGAATGCTTTGAACAACGTATTAGAAGATCATGCCGATGTTAATCCGACGCTTGCCAGTACGGTGTTAAACATCAAGAAAGATCCGATCGGTTTTCTACTGACCGCGGGTAAAGGGGATCTGTCCTTACTTACGCCAAGTCTGGAGGCAAAACGTGAGGCCAGAAAACAAGGGCAGGAGCCTGACGAGCAATCGCCCGATGTCCGTTTGAAATACAGCTAGAGATTTCGTGACCGTTAAGTGACAAAAACAGCTCTGAAACTGCAGGGCTGTTTTTGTGTACATGTTTGCGCTTACGTGATACCAGCGGTTTGGTTAAGCGTTTTTAACGGGGTGTTTTCTCGGTAGACTGTTGGGCGAAACTTCCCCCTAACCACATTGCCCCAACGGCGGCAAGTGCCAGTGTCCCGATCGTGATCAAAGCAGCGACCTCATTGAGGTGATTTAAAAGCGACCCCCGTCAAAGAGAGCCCGATAATAAGTGAAAGTACATGAATAAGTCGCATTGTTCATTCCTCAAAAAAACACTGTATTCAACAATGCACCTCACAATAGATGTAAAGTCAAATCGGGAAATTGACGAAAAACACACGCGTCAGGTTCTTGAAATCGCGAGTGTGATATAATCATCACATACCAAGGAGTTGTTATGTCCATCAAAGAAAAAGAGCAGGCATTTTTGTATGCCCAACACCATTCGTTACTCGACAGCCAAGACAGGTTGCGGGTGGGGGTGCTTAATCAGCGTCATGAAGACTTTGAACAAAGTATTAGCACGCCCGAATACGATCAATGGCAAAACAGTCAATGGTTAGCGGCGGTCGCCATCCCTTTAAGTCAGACCGATCAAGCTCGGACGTTGGCCTTGTTAGCGCAGCGTATCTTATATCATGGATCACCCGATACGGAAATCGACAGTTTATCCTTAGGAGAGCATGGCGCGCTCTTTTTATCGCATGACGTCAGTGCCGCGCAACATCATGCCGGTGATGACGGCAAAGTGTATCTCAACCAGGTAACGCCTAAAAACCCGCTCTTTGTCGAAAGTACCGATCTGACCTATGATATTGAAATAAGCCCGTTGTTACCAGAAATCAAAGCACAAGGCTACGACGCCATCGTTCCGCTTGATTTTGGTGATGTTGTCGTGCTGGACTTGTCCATATTAACCCCCGTCATTAAAAAGCCAGCCCCTCAAGCATGGTATCATGGCAGTGAAAATTGTTTTACCCATTTTGATGATAAAAAACGGGGAAAGGCCAATGGCGGGGAAGATACCAAATTTGGTTTTTATCACAGCAAAACCGAGATGACCGCGATCAACTACACCGGTGATGTGGATGAGCCTTATGCGGTTGATGGCGAAACCGTGGCAAAGATCATTGCGGAGTTCAACACCTTGGGATATGGTTTAGACGAATGGGAAAGAGCGGTGCAAGAAACTACCCCTCGATTTCGAGCTGACGATCCGAGCAGTTATGAAAAGGGGATCAAAACCACACATGGTTTTATTAAAAAATCTGTTTTGTCCGGAGATCACAAGCACATTGAGATGAACGGAGCCCCCTGGGATGCACGTCGACAGGCTCTCCTTGCCCGCGAAGCGATGGATGAAGGTTATGATGGTGTTGTTTTCCAAAATATGACGGACTCGGGTTGGTTCAATGATATGGAAGATGACATTGCCCTCACCTTTGATACGCGAGATATTGCGGCCTATCCGCTCAGCAATGGACAGCCGACCATTACCCCCGATCTCAAGAGTCAAGCGTTAGCGGCTGATCTAAATAAAATCATCCATCAATATGAAGACGTATTAACGCCCACGCAACTCACGATCAAGCTTCAGCGTGTCATAAGAGACCACGGCATACAAATGAGTGATGAGAGTAAAGAAACACTCGAGAGAAGCGTACAGTACGACACCTTAGATGATGTTTACGCGTTATCAAGCAGTTTGGTGTATGAAGAGCAATACAAACGGGAGCATACCCCTGAGCCAACACACCATATTCCGGAGCAACGATTAGCAGCCCCGGCCTTACGACGCAGTTAGTCGAAAGAGAAGAAGAACACATCTTCTAGTGGCAAGAGAAGCCCCAAGCGCCGTCATCTTCTTCGGGTTGCGCTTTAAAAGAAAACGCGCCATCAATAAATAAAATGTCGGTCGGGGTATTGAACTCTTCGTAACGTTTTTCCCCGACTTTTCCACTCTCACTGCAAACATAAGGGGTGAGCCAATCTAGCAAGAGTTCAATTTCATCGTTGTAGTTTTTGATCGAATTAAGTAGGGATAAACGCCAGTGTCCCCCCTCGCCTCGGGTTAGTGACAAGAAAGGGTCGTCTGCTCGATTATTAAATTCATCTGCGCCACCTTCCCCCAATAAAAATAAGACACGAGAGTATTTGAACAAGGGGTGGTCGGGGAACCTGATACTCTCTCTCGCACTAAATTCGTCGCCACACCAATTGTCCCACCCCGCATGTGCGAGTGGGGAACGGATCAAGTCGATGATCTCTTTATTTGTCGACTTGGATAATAAGACGGTTAATTGAATGTCGGTATACATACCCATAAAAGGCTCCTGTCGCCGCTAAAAAAAGAGCGGGGTTGACTGTTTTTAATATTGAAATAACACAATTTAAGATTGTCCGTTTATTGTGCCGGGTACTTGTCCACCAAATTCCCTTCACAGGTAATATAAGAAACGTCCGCAAAAAGCAATGTCGCCCCCGAAGGGAAATGAAAAACGTTAGCCCGTGTCTTTCGCCAAACGTGTTTTAACCAGTTGGAACGCTTTTATCGCGTACGTACGGGTGAAATCATCGTGACGTGACGGCAGGATATGTTCACGCCGATCGATATCAATGGCATTAAAAACGTGGATAAGCTGTGGTAGCGTCGGCGTTTCACCAAACACCTCATGGTAAATGGCCTCATAAAACGGCGAATTTTTCCCAGAGAAAAAATCACTGCCTGATTGTGTGTACAGATCCCCTTCCGGATCAAAAAGCAACACCAGGGCATTACGGGAGAGAAAGGTCGGCGCGACGTCCGAAAAGACACGGTAGCAGTCGTTGCACCCTTCACCGAGCCCGGAAAGTGCGGCATTGAGTAATAAAGCGTATTCTTGTTCGTTGATCGATAACATAATGTTACCCCCTTTCTTCAGATTGACCCAATTGTGCATTGACTTCATCGCGCACGGCGTGCGGGCTACGTAAAATCGCCAACGTTGCTTCTGCGCCATCGCCATTGAAGTCTAATTGAAGCAAGCTGTAGTGTCCATCGCCATCGATCAAAACACCATGACCATTATGGGTGTCCGGAAACGCGTCGTCCATCGTTTGACAAAATTCAACCAACTCATAGGCCATTAAAAAATCAGGATCACGGAGGCGCAAATAAAGTTCCGCCACCGATTCAGGGCTTGTAGCGACAAAACGAGACGAACCTTCCGCATAGCCCGTCATGAGTTCATTGGCTTCTAACATCTCGATGAGAGACAACGTTTTTACCGCATCGAAGTCTTCATCGGTAAGTTCTCCGATCTCTTGCCTCGCCATTAAGGTATTCATCATGGCGCGATGGCGTTTTTTGATGACGACCATGTCTGGCGGTATTTTACTGTTATCGATTTCTGGTTTCTCTGGAGCCGTTGAACGAAGCAACTCTTTGGTGTTTTTTACATAGTGCTCTCTCAGTAACCCAAAAATCCCCAGTAACACTTGACCACCAATAAAAGACCAGCTTTCAGTAGGCGTTTTTAGAAAAAAACCGTAACTCAACCCCATGATAATGGCACCCACCCAGAGAGTGTTCATGTATTTAGTCGAATGGTGAAGCATAAGCGTTCCTTTTGGTTATTTGAAAAGTTATGATAGCACCTGTGCTTATAAAAGCAAGAGATAAGATCGCATTTGATCTGTCTATATTGTTGTATTATTAAGCAAAAAAACGTGATATTAAAAAACAACTGAAAACAGCGAACTGTTTTTTTTTTAAGAGACGAGACGCCTAAGTATGGGGTGCATTATCGACAGCCCCAGCTTATTTCTTAGCTTTTTAGCCGGATCACGACCCCAACGCCCCATTTCTGCTACAATACGTCTTTATATAAAAGGAGTGTTTTTATGATCGGTGGACCCATCGGCGATATTATCGGGGCAATCTACGAGGGGAGAAAAGCCCTTTTTAATGACAGTGGTTTGATTGTCGGCTATGTTAAAAATAATCAAGAAACTTATTTTAAGCAACCTCAAGGACTTATTCATGATGATGCCAGCTTCAGTGATGATGCGGTGCTCGCGCTCGCGACCGCCAGTAGTTGTGTGAGAGCTCACAGCTACGAAGATGAATATCTACGTTTTTTCACGATGTTTAGTGAGCCCAATCAGTGGTACTTAGGTACGGCCGGGTTAGGGTACGGCGCAATGTTTCTCGAATGGGCGATCCGAGATCCGGGTGAGCCACGCGTTCCTTATGGGAGTTATGGTAATGGATCAGGCATGCGCGTGCCCGCCATTGGTTGGTCAAATGACAGTTTAGTTGGGGTGTTGAACGAAGCGCGCGCCAGTGCGCTGTGTACCCACAATCATCCCGCTGGGATCAAGGGAGCCCAGGCGATTGCGATGGCTATTTGGTTAGCCAGAAATGCGGTATCCCCTGAGGAAATAGCGCATGCGGTCACGGCCGAATTTGGTTACACCTTTGACTTTGAGTTAGAGCATTTGCGCAGGAATTACGTTTTTAATGCCACCTGCTCAGGTAGTGTACCTCAAGCGATCTGGTTGGCATTACAGGGGCCAGACTTTGAAACCGTGATGAGGAACTGCCTCTATATCGGTGGCGATACCGACACTATTGCGTGTATGGCCGGCAGTATTGCCGAACCACTCTATGGGATTCCACCGTCTATTTTAGAGCGTTGTTATCAGATCATTGAACGAGATGGGCCTTTTCTACTCGATACCTTTGAACGTTTTGCGGGACGGTATTTACCGCATTACTGCAACGAGAACGGCGAATTGCTTCGAATAACGGCGCGCCCCCAAGAGTACCGCCGCTTAACACTGCCGAACTGGGTGCGTAAGTTATGGCCTAAAACCTCTCCCCAAAAGGACGCATCCGGATCACGTCCTTGATAGGCGTTGGGTAGCCGATATGCTCGGCTCGTTAATGAGGGAGGGAGCGACGGTATTGCCCACAGGTATCGTCGGTTGTCGAAGCACGACGATCGCTTGGCAAAAGCCAATAATCGCCTTCATTTTGTTCTCATCGGATAAGGCGTCGTGATCGCGCTCTGCGACAAGCCGCATTAAACCTACCTTGTCCGTGCGTGCCCAGTCGCCTAACTCCGATTGAATGGGCTCCAGTAATTTTCGTACATATTGGGGTAACGTCAATTGCTTGTAATTTTCGTGTGCCAACGTTACCAAGGCCAATAATTTGGTCTCATGTGCATCAAAGGTATACTCTTTCTCTTTTGTCGGAGGCGACGGTATCGTGATCTCATGCCCCAGTAGGTTTGCTTTGCCGCGGTGCTTGGGATCAAAGCTCGCATGAATGGATCGGGTTTGCACGGGCGAAAAAACAACTTTCATGCGCTGTTCGTTTTCACTATCAATCAATTCAACACTATCATGGAATCCCTTTTTGGCCGCCGCTAATAAAATAGCTTGATGATCATCCCAACAAGAAATAACTCCATCAATACGAGGCGACGGTACACCCAAATGCGCGGCCATCTCATCATCGACAACTAATGGAGTGTTGCTTGACAAGAAAACCGGGTATATCGCGCCCCCGAGCACATTTCTACCGATGGAATTTGTCTCCGCATAATAAGAGGCTAATACGGTGCTGGAGGTAAAGAAAAACCCCACTTTATCTGCCCAATATTTATCCCCTATTTTATTGGGATCGAAGGCTAAAATATCAACCGAAGACTCTCCAATAGCGGGTGTAGTCCCGTGATACCATGTGGTGTCAATATCAAAGCCTTGCGCTTTCGCGCGCCGGAGTCTATCCGGTAGTGTCATGGGTAACGTGCTTTGTGCTAAATAGGCGGTCGGGGATGTAGCGTTCATGGGCACTCCTTGTCAATAGTGCCCTTATCTTATCATATTTCTAGATTGAATGTGTCACGAAAAGATGACAGCTACGCTGCTTTTGCGACTTTAGCTGTGGCCTTGTTTCTTACCCATGTGCCACAGTTTCGCACCTCGCATTCAAAAAGGTCAATTTGGCCAAAGAGATCACCTAATTTTCTAAAGCCATAATTACGCTGATCGAAAGAGGCGATGTTAGCAATATGTAAACCAACATTCGCAAGATTAGACCAGCCATCATCCTCTTCATAAGCCGAGATTCCTTGGCGTAACAATTTGATCAGTCGCGTGTCGCCATTAAACCTGTTACGGGAGAGTGGCGTGGTTTCGTTTTCAATTGAAGGTTTTCTGCTCGTATCGCTTTTTATCACATCCTCTTTGGTGATCTCATCCAAAAACAAAAAGGTTGAGCAACTGTTCTCGAACGGCTCTGGCGTTTTACGCTCACCAAAGCCTATGACTATTTTCCCGTCCGCAATGCAGCGCGTGGCGAGCGGGGTAAAGTCACAGTCAGAGGAAACCAAACAAATGATATCAACGTCTTTGGTGTGCAGAATGTCCATACAGTCAATTACCAGCGCAATATCAGCGGCATTTTTATTTTTCGTGATATCAAACTGTTGTACAGGTTGGATGGCGTGCTCATGTAAACAGTCCGTCCAAGATCTTAACTCAGGTTTTACCCAATTCCCGTAGGCCTTGCGAATAGTGACCAAGCCCTTTGAGGCGAGCGTGCTCAATATTTCATCAATTTTTGACGCCGGGGCATTATCAGCATCGATAAAAAGCGCGATTTTATTTTTTTTTCCATTGTAGTTCATATAGCCTCCTTGGCTAATGATGGCCGATAAATTCTTTACAGCCATAAAAATACGTGATGTGGTGAATATTGACAGCTTTGGGCTAAAAGTTCTCGAGAGAGAGAGCGGGGATCATCCAGTTACGCATCGTTCTCTTCCTTGAGGAGTTTTTCATTGCGGTCAATGTAGCATAGCGTTTTTTTATTGGCAAGCTGAAAATACCGTAAAGTCCATGCTTTATTTGGGAAGGCGTTTAGGTGTCTTTTTTTTTGCGATATCTTGTGTTTAACCATGAAAACATATGTACTTTACGAGGTATGGTTTGTTGATCTTTTTATTGATGCCACCCCAACCATTGGTTCCGTTATTTGTCCGACAAAGTGGATGCTAACGAATTGGCCGCCGCCCATGTGAAAAAAAAGAACACCCGTACCGGTATGATGACGTACCCGTATTTTAGGTGGATGGTATGTTTTCATCGACTGCGACGAGGACTTGAAGGTGTCGGTGTTTCATTAACGGGGCTTTTCACGCCAGGCGCTGCGTTATCAAAAGGGACGTAACCTTCTTTATCTACGACTTGAGCTATCTTGTTGATTAACTCGGTTTCGCGTTCGCCGGGAAGCGATTGATTTGAAGCGCGTGAGACAAATTGCTCGACCGTGCCTTTTTGCTTTTCATTCAATGGGCCATCGAGTTCGGTCAACAATTTGATCATTTTATTTACGCGTTGACCGGTCTCTAAGTTCGCATACATTTTATAGTTATTACGTATTTCATCCATTTTTTCTTGGCGATCATCAAAAATAGCATTGATTTGGCGTTCTTCTCGACCCGTCAAGTCATCTTGACTGTCAACGCGATCGTAGCAATTCATGATATTGTCTTGCGTAAATTGATAATCCACGCCACGTGCATCATCATCGTACAAGACATGCTTGGTTGCTCCGCCACGGGTTAAATCGATCAAGGCAAAGTTGATCTTGCTGGGAATCATGGCCGCCTTTGAGCCTTTTTCAATATTGAGCACCATTGCACGGATCTTTTGCCCTTCTTTGCTGTAGGTGCGTTCGGAATTAAATTCGCGACATTTTTTCCCTTCGTGCTCGAATTGTTGTAAGTTTTTCATAAGTCCCTCTGATGGTGAACTACTTTTGTTACCTTTATATTATCACACCTTAACGTAAAAAATTAAAACACCTCTAGCAACTTACTCTTTTTTTCTCGCAATCTCGATGGTACTCCTTAACCCAAAGAAACGGCTTAGGTAGACATTCGCGTCACTGGCATTTTTTGTATTTAAAAGCGCTCTGCCCGCTTCGCTTAGTGTAGGTAAATTGATCGGCTTAAGCGTAGAGAGGGTTAACAACAACTCTTTGTCTTCGCGAAAAGCGCGTTTAAAAGAGCGTAAGGTTTTTAATACGTCTTCGTTATTGCCTACGGTTTTGTTCTTTTTGATCTCCTCATCTATTTTTCGTAAAATATTTTTATCTTGCCCTGGAGGCAACGCGGTAAGTATGAAGGTTCGAAACCCATCCGTTTGCAACTGTACAAAAGAGCGATCAAGAGAGGTGGCTAACAATACGTCCAGTCTTGCCAATGGTGAAAACGACAATGTATTCACGGCGCTATTTATTTCCTTATAGACCCCCGATAGCCTGGCATCAATAGTGATCGCACCGAGACGTTTCATCAACAGCGATACGCTTAGTTGAACGTTTTGTGTCGTTGGGTCGAGGATAATTTCCCCTTGGCTATTGAATCGGATCGTGTCCGAACCTGCTGAAAGGTGAGTGTATACTTGACGTTTTTTGCTCGAAATTTTGGTGCTGGGGGCTTTGGTAAGGCTGATCTCCTTTGCGTTATACTGTAAAAACGAGACCCCCTCTTTCTCTGGTGTTGTGTTAACGGTTAACTGCGCAATGGTTATGCTCGGTGAGTCGGGCGAACCATAGTGCTTGATCGTCACGTTGGATAGCGTCACACTGCCTTCTAAAGGGTTTGCTTTAACTTCTTCTGCGTGGATATATATTTCAGGGTGGACTTTATTGAAACGTTCTACTTGGACGGAGACAGCTTCGTATGCTTGATGATCTAAATGTTTATTACCGAAAAAAAGGCCTGCGACAAGAAGCGCCGTCGAACAGAGGAAATAAAAGAAAAATGATTTTGCCGACATAACGCACTCCTGATCAGTAGGGTGTTATGTTAGCACATTACATCAACAATGTTCTTGCGCCCAACAAAAGTGGTGATGCCATTGATTTTATCATTCAAGTTGGCAATTCATCGCCTCAAAGGGATTTGTGATCACCAAGCTGATAGGTTCAACCCAGACCGGTTACTTGTATACGGGCATTTAGCGATGGCAACTTGTTGATGTTATTGCTTTGGTGCCCGTCCACGTTGTCGATAATGCCAATGCCACTCCCCTAAAATAAGCCCGAGTAAAATCGTTGCTCCAAGGCCAGTTGCCCATTGTTTTGCAAGCATTGACAGGCTAGCATCCGGTAATAACCAAACAACGAATAGCCCCAAGATAACACCAGTGATCGCTCCACCGAATTCACATAAGCTCATTTTTAAAGCCTCGCTCATAAGACATTATCCTTGTCGAGGGTAGCCAATCGCTGGATCATTGCTATACCCGCTTTCGTGGGAGCAAAATAGTCACTATTGTTCTGTCTTAAGGCATTATCATTCGATAACGATAATAGGTGCTGAAAGAAACATGATGGCGTCACTTCAATAGAGGGCGCATAGCTTACGGCGAGCATGTTTTTTTGCTCTTGGCAAAGAACAACCGTGTTCGCGCCCGCATAAAAAATAGCTATTGTGCTTTTCCCGTCACTCAAAAAGCCATTGAAGGAGACTATCAGCACCTCTTGAGACGGTATAAGAGCGTCCCCTTTTAATGTCCTAAGTGGATTGAGCCATTCGTCCTCTTGTGCTAATACATACATGTCCGCTCGCTGACTGTAGGAGTGAGCACCAACAGCCAGTGCCCATTGCCCTAAACGTTCACTTTGGCAACCATTAATGAGCATGTCGTGAGAAAAAGCGTTCATAATGTTCCTTTGAGGGGTTGAAAACTTACCGATGGTAACACAGGCTTCCTGCAAAAAAAAGACTTCTCTCGCGCATCTAGAACAAAAAAAATCAATCAACAACATTATAGGGTTCTTCTTCTTTTATTCGAGGTGACTCGAAAATTGGGTGGCCACAATGCACTTTTTGGGCCGTGTAGCGTAAGCCATTTTCCCTAACGGCACACAGGTTATGAATTCGCGTTTTACCTGTGCATTCAGCGCGTTTTTTTTGCCGAGCAGAAATACGACTTTTTGTGCCAAAATCACACTATTTATCCCCTCTGGGGAAAAGGCATATTAACGTCGTTTGTTCATCAATGGGCAGTTCGATAGTGTTCATGCGTTTTCCTATTGGCCATTTATCACAAGAGTGTGTCACAAAAAAAATACGATTTTATCATTGGGTTTATACAATTATGATATAATGAACATCTCTTTTAAAGGGAGTTGTTAATGCCGTCACTTTATTTATATCATGGTACAGGAAACTTGGTGTCGATCCATGAAGATGGCTATGATCCCGAGATGACCAGTCAGGGCGGCCATGATCAATTGGGTAGTGGTTTTTATCACACAAGTTGCATTGCCGAAGCGGCGGGTTATACCGAAAAAACACGTTGTGACATGCCCCCTGATACGCAGAAGATGGGAGGCGACCAACATCCAGGTGTCGCGTTTGTTAAAATCACCTTAACAAACCCCTTATTTCTCAAACTTTCAGATCATCACATGGGCGATCATGATCATCAGATCAGCAAAAAGCAAGCATACCAAATGATCAAGGATTGTCCAAGACTCATGAATATCGACGATTCTCCGTTGAGGGACATGGTGGATGACTTTTCGGTGGGTTTTAGTGAAAAAGATATTCAGCAAGTTGCCGGTTATTACGCGGGACAAGCCTTAGACAGTATTGAAGCTGACTTTTACGGTGAGAAAGGCGAAGGTGCTGCCTTTCGGAAATCGGCCACCACGCACACGGGCTTTGATGGTGTGATCCATGAAAAAGATGACGGGATACATGTGGTGGCTTGGTTTCCGGCGCAAATAGAATTCACCCCGGTGCATCATCAAATGTACGCTGTGCAATCTCAACTGAACCGCTATCAAGACAGCGGTATAACGCAGGAGCAACTCAAGCGAAAATTATTATCTGTGATCAGCGACCCCGCATTGAAAAGTGTGTTGGCAAAAACTGACGATCTCTCGTTAGAATCTTTGACCGCATTAGCCGCTGACTATCAACAAGAAACCCTGAAACCAGTAAACGACAGCGCGTGTCTGAGCATTTCGGAAAATAGATCGATAGTCCCCTCAGCCATCCTGCGCCAACGTCGTTGACTTTTAGTTTTGCATACGATATATTTTAGAAAACAAAACACACAAAGGCGTTTATCATGGCTTTTCAAGAATGTTTTTCACAAGATCGTTCTCCAACGATCACGCCTGCGATCCGCTGGACGGCCAGAGTGTTGGTCACCTTACTCTATGGCGCGGTATTCGGAGGTACTTACCTACTCTCGACACTTTTATTTTAAAAACTATCGCTTTCCCTCTTTACTTTTACGTGAGAAAAGTCGCTTGCATTAAGGTGCTGCCGGGTGTACCATTGGTGCGTGAGCTGTAATAACGACAAGGCACTCCTGATGAAAACACCGATCATTCGATACTCTCCCACGTCCTTTCACTTAAAATATGGTTTTTTAGGCTATCTTTTCGTGATCGGTTTACTCTATTTTATGTTGCGAGAATATCCCGACATTGCTCCCGTTTATTTTTTTAGCGGTGGCCTGTTATTAGTGATAATTAACTACATTAGCTGGTTTGTTTTCGATACAAAAAAACGTCAACACTATGATGAACACTACTGCGCTTCACTCGCAAGCGTTGAGTTGGCTCGCGTCGATGCGTTGGTGAGATCTCGAAAGACGGACAGGAAAACCCTCCGCTTTCTTCGAACGTATGTGAAAAAACAAAAAGCAGCATGACCCCCTGAACGCTCGTTATGTTATGAGTTTCAAGTCTTATGGCTAAATTGTGATACAATAATTGCACCCCCCCCCCCATCAGAGCTCGATTTTAATGATCCCTCAACATTTTATTCATGGCAGCACCGCCACTCCCGATAATATTGATGATTTTTCGCTCAAACTTTTTGATTATAAAAATGACCGAAATAACGACCCAGATAATGAGTGGGTCAATAACGGAGCCGATGCCTTTGGTCCTGGGATCTATGCCTTTTCGGTTACCCCCGGCGAAGGCGTGTGCGATGCCGACTTGGGCATTGTAGAGCATTACGGGCGTGGAAAAAATGGTCAGGGCTCAACCATGGGGTTTCACTTAAAAGACGAAGAACTCCCCTTAGCCAATGAACAAGCGCCCGACGCGATCCCTGTGCACGAATGGATCGCGGTGGTTAATGATTTTATGACTCGATTACGTGCCGATATTGGCTATGATCCCGATCTTGCTGAAGCGCTGGCTTATCGCTTGAAGTCTCAGTGGGATGATGATCTTGAGCCGCCCACCCAAGAAGATCTGAGTCGCCTTGGCATGTTGCTCGGAGGGGTGGCGCTTCATGAAATAGATCCAGAAGATTATGATGATCCCGAACAGTGGTGTGAAACAATTATCGAACTTAGAGACGTTTATGATCCAGCCGCCTATATTGATGAGCGTGGAGGCGCAGAAGAATTAGTTGACCAAGCGATAGAGTCATCAGAGAACTTGTGGGATGTCGTTAAACACGTGTACATTGATGTGGCCACCGTCAGTGCTCGAGGAGGAATGGCGTCTTTTAATGACACCTTTCAAAAAGCCGTGTTTTCACAAGTGAGCGATACCGACTTGATCAGTGTCGCCCAAGTGGATGATGATAATTTTTATGTAATTTTTAATACACCAAATATTGAGTTGGATATGATCAAGCAAACGCGCCTCAATATTCATGAGCCCGATTACGATCGCTTCATCGACGGGCTTTTTAAGATCCACGAAGATTATGGTGACGTGTTAGAAAACGATCAACTTGGCCTAAAGATAAACGCCTTGGGGAAATCAATGTTTGCACAAACCTTTGAGCCGAAAACCTTGAGGTTGCTACAGATCACATCGTGCCCCGAGGCGGTTTTTCCCAAACTGATCCAGGAAATAAAAAGTCAAATGGGCACATTGAACGAGCAACTTTGGGAGTGCTCACCGGGGCACAGTCAACACTATGAACTTACTAAAAACACAGAAAAGCCCGCTGGGTCGCGAGAGTTTAACGGAGCCCCTAGACGATGAGTTAGCCGCATTCGCGCAAGATGTTCATGATGCAAACACCATCGGAGCTCAGGGTGATACGGTTAAGATCACGACTCAACATACTGCCGTCGGGTATGCGAGAGAGTTCTTTGTCGTCGAATAATTTTTCAAATAATGCCACGACTGTTTTTTTGCTCAACCCAGGGTTAACCGTAGAGCACCCCTTTGTTTTCGTTGCACTCACCAGTGTCTGCAACTCCCCCCAACTTCGCGTATTATGCATCGCTTGTTGCTTGGCTTGGCGTTTATTCATCACATTACTCCGAAAACTGGGGGATAAAACTGATTTGTTCAATAGACATGCCCGGAAAAGCGACGTTAAAGTCCGTTAAAATCTGAGGATCCGACAGGTAGCCTAAACGAAGTTCTTCGGAAACAATGAGTGCATCCATTTCATCTTGAGGTAGCTCAATGATCGCCAACATCGTCATGATCACTTGTTGATCGATTTGTTTTAAGTGGCTTTCCATGATCAGTCGATGAACGAAACTGGACTCAACCGTTGGCTCAATGCCATCTTCAAGGAGTTCGCTCACCAGGTTTTTCGCCTCATCAAACGCGCCATGCAAATCGAGGCCACCTTGAGTAAAAAACGCCGCGGAAAAAGGAAGAGGGGGCGTCAGTAACCCTTTGAAGATGAGGTGCTTGTTTATCGAGATCAAATGAGCATGTCTAGACAAATCAACCCCTTGTGGTTGACCATCAAGCGCGCTATCACAGGGCAATAAAATTAAACTATAACCCGGGCTCGGCTTTTCAGGGAAGATGGGGCGGAAGCGATCTAGGTAAAAAGAGTTCCAATGCCAATCATATTCATATGCGCCACTTTGCGCAATCGTGATCGACACACGTGCTATAAGAGCGTCAAGCCATTGAGAAAACCCTTCCGGATCAAATGCACTGACTTGAAATTCAACCCGTCGTTCACGGCCATTGAATCCAGTGAAGGTATAGCAAACATACGCTCCATCTGCATGACGGACAAAGGCGTTGTAATACAAACCGGTTATCGCCTCGTCATTAAGCCATTGAACAAACCCTTCAACACTGGCAATTTTCGTTTGGGTGTCGCTAATGCGCTTTTCTTCGGTCCACCAATATCGATTGACGCTAAACTCATCGGTTGGGTAAGCAATTAAATGGTCTATCCAAAGATTTTTAGCGAGTTTAAACGTCGGCATTTCTTGGAAATGAGTGAGTTCAATTATCAGCTCATCATTGCCCATCAATTTTTGCAATGAAGACAATGATGATAAGTAGCTAACAACAAAATCCGTATCGGTCACGCTTAATCCAAACGCAGATAGAGGGGGATAAGTCGCCTGGAGCTCTCCGTCTTTTTCGAGAAATTCGATCGGGCACGTTAGGCATTCTAAGCTATAGGCATTTATGTCATGCTCCCACTCTGTGTCTAAAAAGAACAACTGGAGATCGCAAAAATGCCGTTGAAAATAAGCAAGCAGTGGCGGAAGAATATGTGTAATCATAAAACGCCAATCCTCGTCTTGATCACTCACTTCGTTTTCAGGCAGTTCTAGTGAGGTTAATACCTGAAAGTAAAACCAAAGGCCATCTTCAATTTCGTGACATTTTCCGGCTAATTGAAGCGTATCGATATCGGGCAAAAGCAATAATTCATAATTGGGTGCGAAGGAAGAACGGCCATCACCTTGCTCAAGGGGTTGATACGGTGCTAGCCGACAGTGTGATTTTAATTGGAAGGGCGCAATGTCATCCCTCTCCTCCTCAATATCAAGGGGGAATTTCAACACCCGACCGAGCGCTTTGTTAACCGCGAAGATCTCAGCGGACGAGAGTGATGGGCTTTTCTTGATCAATACATCCGCCGTCGCCGTGGAGACTCGTTCAATAACGTTTGGGTGAACGATGAGGCGCTGTGCAATATAGACAACCGTACTATTTGAAGATTTCATATTCGCTCGTAATAGCTAAAAACCTACCGTTAAGATAGCAGGAGAACGATCAAAAGACAATTGTTTTATCCTAGGGTTATCGGGCGGTTTTTGATTAAGTGTGATAGGATAATGTTAAGCATTGATGAATGAGTATATTATGGAACGCACGCCGTACGTTATTTTTATCGCCCCCCAAAGTCGTCTTGATGAGTCGGCACGAAGAGAGCAGTTAAAACTAGCCACAAAAGTCGCCCTTCACCAGGGGCAAACCCCGATCACCCCAGAGTTACTCTATCAGCCCTTGTTGGATTGCGTGTCGGATCTGTCTTTGCGCCGAGAGATCGTCGCCGCGTTGGCGCTGCAGTGGCAAGAAACCCTCAGTGAACACCGTTATGAATCCTATGTCTTATTATCCGACCCGGGAGAACAACCGTCACTGAGCCCGAATGAACGTGTATTCTTTGAACGGTCAAAGGCCCACCAGCCGTATGGGCTAGCGCCTTGGTATTGTCCTGATTACTTTGCAGAACATGCAGACATATCGCTTCCAGTCGCGAAAGGAGCCGTAGTTGACCTTTCACACATCACACTCGCGACGTCCGACAAAATAATCACACAAGCATTGCTTTGTGCCATTGAGCGACCGCAACTCATCCCGACCGTGATAGAAAGCCCGTTTGCCGGAGAGATACCAAAGCACTTAACCTATGCGTTTGATGTGTTGCCTCAACTGCTCAATGCGGGACGCTTACCTTTTGGTAGTCATTTTGTCTATACACAAGTGCTCGACGATAATAAGGCCGGAGAGCGAGAGTTAGGGATCGCCGCGGGGTTGGCCATGTATGATGTTTGCCACCATTCCGTTTACCTGTTGGATCACGGCGTTTCTGTTGGGATGGAAAGAGCCTATGAAGCGCAGGCGGCACATCATCAATCCTGTGATTATTGGCTTGAAGATACCTTGCATCACCAGTGGCCCAAAAGCCTTGCGTTGCCCGCGCCGCTAGACAAGAAAACACAATCATTAGATATGACGCTGAAGCCCGAAAGCTCGAGAGCGTTAAAACGATAAGAGCATAGACGCCGTACCAATTTTGTAAACGCACCGCCAGGAGAATAGACGTGGCCAAATACAATGAAGAAAAAGTGCTATATTTTTCCGAAAGAAAACCCTTGCACCTGAGCCCTCGAGAGCGAAGCGGTACCGACTTGTCCATTATTGTCAACAAAGCGGTTAAGCAAGGGCAACTTACCCTCAAAGATCATAATACCTCCGGTCGCTATTACGACATTACCGACAAAGGACGCGTCCGGTTATTGACGTTACAAATACAAACCCGGAAACGCTTAGGAAAAGATACCTCTGAGCACGAGGGAAAACTGGATGCTCTCACCGAAAAGCCCTCTCAAAAGGCATCTCGTTCCGCACAGGATGTTCCTACACCACCGAAAAAAGCCCCGGCGTTTGCTCAAGAGATGTTAAAAGAAAGTCTATTGGCCATCAAGCTCGAGGGCGTGCTTACTCAATATCATGATGAGGGGAAGATCACGCCGATCCAACAGCACCTGCTCGATGAAAACTACCTCCGTGTAGATGCCTCTGATGATGTGGGGAACTATTATGTCCCAACGGACAAAGCCTTCGGTTTTTTATTGAATAGCCCAGAGCAACCGGACACCCCTCTTCTTTTTGGTGACTATCGTCAGCAAGGAGATCAATTGGCAAAAGCAAGACTTTCCGCCGAAGCTTACAGTGGGGTGGGAGATTTGTACTGGGATGATACCTTTGAACAAGGGGTTCCCATTTCAACCGCTGTTGCAGACTTAGTGACAATGCAAGGCTGGTTAGCCGAAAACTGCCCGTCTGCCCTCCGCGCTCGCCATACACGCGTGAGTTCCTTGTGCAACGAGATTTTAAACGATTACGCAGAGAGCCTTGAACCAAAACAACTCCAGCGGCTGATCACGGATCGGGTGAAAGATCGGGAAGGATTTGTTTTAGATCCTCAAATAGCCTACAACCTGAGTCATAAAAAAGCCCTGCCTTTAGTCGCGGTAGAAACCCTCAAGCCAAGTGACGAAAAGGAAACAGCTCCGGCTTCTTTGGGGGACTCACCTATCTCTCGTCCCTCTCGAAGCCGATAGTGTAAACGTTAAGGGGCGAGGTCACCAATGGCACTTGCCGCGCCTTCTGCCGCAGAACGGATCCCCTCAGCAACCCCTTCGACCACTGTTTCGGTGGCTCCCAACAATATATCGCTTAAGTCGCCATTGCTCTCGGCTTTGGCTTTGCGTCGTTCGCGAGCATAAAGGTAAACCATGCTTACGAACGATACGAGCGCGATAACATAAAGCCAAAAAACCGAGATCAACTGACTTACGCTCATGCTTGCGGTAATTTTTGTGTCATCAATGGCAATGTCCACTAAAAGCAATCTGGCCACATTTTGTTTCTGTGAGTGCGATCGGAAACACCGGTCTTGCAATTGCAAAATAGAGAGCGGTGAGACAAAGGGTAGTCAGAAACAAATAACAAAAAAGGCGCATTTTCTTTCCTTTAATATGAGGTCATTCGAGGGAGTTTATTGAACTCTTGGTGGTGCAAGTTTTCCCATAGTGAAAAATGCGACTGATCGGAAAATTTAGCGACGATCCCTGCTTTTGTCTTTTTGAACGTAACGGCGGCGGTGGCCAATGACCAGGCTAAACTGATCCATTCATATCGATTAACATGAAATGTTCTTTTTTCCACGCTAGTCATTTGCTCGCGTTGCTTTCTGGCTAAAAAAGTGTCTTGCGGCCATTGTCGTTCACTCACATAAATCTCCTTTATTGATGCGTTCAATAATATCGCTATCGATAACCGTAAATAGTGTTAACCCAAATCCCCTATTCGTAAGCGTTGAGCTATTTTTATTCTTCCGCCATTTGCTCGGTCAGTGTTACGGTGTTTCCAGGGGAAAGGGGATCTTTCACCCGATCCGTCATTTGTAAATACAGCCGCATATTGGCGCGTAAAGGGTGATCCTCTATATCATATTTTTTCCCACCATAAGCCACCCCCATATTTCCGGTGAAGAGCCCTCCGCCGTTAAGGGCGTACGTCACCCCTTGTGAGAAAATATATTCAATGATCGGCCATGCGGCCGCGGGATCATGACAGGGATCGAACTTGTAATAGCTAGGATCCTCTACACAGACGGCGTGACCACTCCCCCCTAGAGCTTTAATGCTCGGGATTAAGCCTCGACGCTCGGCACACAAGGTGTTTATTTCAAAGTCGGTGTGCTCGCTGTAATCGATATATTCCATAAATGACGGCTCTGTTTTTTGAATTGCATATAACATAACAGCTTGACTCACCAATGTCCATGTAATAGTAGGTGGTAATAAGGCGATTTACGGTTAACAACGTCTGCTAACAGTAACGCGTTCCCCGTATGAAATATATTTAACACGCCCCCTATGTAGCCCTGTACATTTATCTTCATTTTTGTTATATTGTTTATTTTAACGTGTTGAGGATAGATGACAAATGACCATAGAAACACAATATGTTGTAAAACATAAAGGAGTAGAAAAACTCGTGACTGTTGATAGAAAAGAAGCCGATCGCTACGATAAAATGCTGGCTGTTGGGGATAATTTGGTAGCTTTTTTAACCGAGCAAAACATTGAGGCGTCAGAAGCTGTTATGGAAGAAATTGCCATTTCGTTAGCCAAAAACAAAGATCTTGTGGGGAAACTATTGCGAGGGCAGTCGTTTGACGCTCTTTCTAAAGAAAGCCCTGCCCAAACAAAAGAAACCGAATAACAGGAGGGGGAGCCCCTCCCTACTTTTAGCTCACCGGTAATGCAGCGGACTTGGCTTTATCAATAAAGGCCGCTAGCTTTTTACCATCCAATCGATATTCATCAATCGAAAGCCCCGTAGACACCAAGACATGTGTTAAAAAAGGCGCGAAATACTCTATGTTTTCTAACGTCATACCGCTTGCTATCGCCAACGGCGCTTGAGGACCGATCTGCGCTCTCATTCGTTTTATTTTTTCAACATCCGGAGCCATTCCCGTTGCCGTCCCGCTGGTCGTGGGTAACATACCGTGGGCTAAACAACGTATCGCCGCTTCACCTGGGGAGAGATCAATGGGCTGATATTTAAACGCGACGGAGCCAAACACCTCGGGTAAAAATTCTCCCGATGTTTTTTGCGCTTTCAAACGTGTTGCACAGTGTAAACCGTCACGGGAGATCCCTTCCGAGCGAACACCCGGCGCATCTACCCAGATCATTTCAATTTCTTGGGCAATCGCAAGCGTGATCACATCGTCAAACGTATTGCTCAATAAATTAAGGCCAATGCGCTTATCCGGGTAACGCGCCTTTAAGGTAATGGCGGGTTGGATAAGCGCATTATCTTGCCCGTGGTGAGAGATCAAAAAAACACCATCCGCGCCCGCGTTAAAAGCCACTGCGGCCTCTGCGATCGTCAGTTCTTCATTTTTATGGTGAATAACGGGGTATATACGAATGCTCATACGAAGTCCTTGCAATAAAAATTGAAATATAACAATATCACACAATTGCCTTAAGAGCAAAGGCTCTGTGCGCCTACCAAAAGCTCGCCTGTCCCGTAGGTATAGCAAACAAAAGGCCATTTTTCGCTCTGCTGTTCACAATAACGGTCGCTAAAAACCCTTGGTCTTTCAAAAGCACAAGGGCTTTTTTACATTACTAAGGCAGCGATATGATCAGCTCTCTAGCGTGTCGCCATTGGCATGGTGAAGCGGATCGAATTGTCGACTATCCAGTTCAAACGACAACCGCTTAGCCGGGTCAACGTTGGGCTGCAACACACCATAACGCAACATTTGCACGATCCCTTTTTGACCAGACCTCAATGATTCTTTCAATGTTTTTAATGATGCGGGCACGTCATCTTCTCGCTGAAAACAAAATGTACGCTCTGCTTTTTCGATCCAAGCGTCATAATCCCCGGTTTTATTTGAAGCAGTATAATCGCTTGCTAAAATGAGGGTGATGTCCGGTTGCGACAAAAAGTAACCCACCGACGCATTGATGTTGATCTCCCGCCCAGACAGCCCTATTAAAGTGATGCGCATCGGCTGACGGTTTTTCTTATGCCAATTGGCTAATAACGCTAAGTGATCTTTGAGTAATGTTTGCACCACATCCGGTGCTTTACAGAGCGCCGGGAATAAGCACAAGTTAAAGGCATCTTTACTAAATACCTGTTGCTCTGTGTACGCGTGCGCGTGGCGTGTCGCGAGGTAGGATAAGATCCCATATTCTTTCGATTGACGCAAGACGCTACTCAATCGCGTGCGCTGTTCATCGCCTAATTCTCCCTCACCTCGTCCCAACCGATCAAGTAATGTGGCGAACGGAAAAGAGCCCAACTCTGCTTTTAATAGGGTTGCCACCCTCACTCGATCGTCTTCGCGCTCAAACAAGGTGTCAATGAGTAAACTATTGTCTGCGTGTTTTCCGTCGACTAGGTTTGCTAAGTGAGTGAGTGTCTGCGGTGCATCATTCATCGGGTAACAGGGGGATAAATAATTAAAGAGATGCAATGCTTGCGATTTGCTGGGGCTATGACCACCGAGCTTTTGACGGGCAATTGCATACAAAAGCGAATCTCCCTTGACGTCAATAAGCCAGTCGTTGCATTGAGGCTCCTCTTGCATGTGCGCAAAAAGTTGATGTAAGGCAAAACGCTCGGTTCCTGAGTACGAAGATCCTAAATACAGACTGGAGCGATATGTTGGGTAATGCGCCATGTCCAAACCAAAACGGCCGCCAAACAAGTCTTTAGCACGCGCGATGAAATCATGCCAAAAGCAGGCAAGGCCATTTTTCTCAGCCTCGAGATCGAGCGCAAGACCCATTGTTACCTTGTTTTTCTTTTTGTTGCGTTTCGCATCTTGTTTGACATTTTGTATGCTTCGCCCTGAGGGGAGTTTAATCTTCAATAGTGGATCAGGGGCAGTTTTTTCGGGGCTTTTATTGTGAATAGTCATGTTAAAATCCATTAGACATGACCGGTGCGGGCGTAATTACCCTAGTGACTTGCGCTCTATATTACTGTATAGAATGAAGCTTCCTTTACCGGTCTAACCAGTCGGCCATCAGTTGACCTGAGTCTATCCTATCACATGTGAAAATAAAGCGCCGAGAAAATACAGGTGTTCGTTCACGCAAAGAAACGCCCCTTGCGTGTGAGGTGTGATATAATAATCAACACGTCTCTGCAAGGAATAACGATGCCCCTCAAGATCCCTTTAAAGGTGAAGAACTTCCCCTTAACCATCAACGACACCGTCCTGTTGGATAAAACATATGCGTTTTTACAAAGCAGTGATGATGGTAAACGTGCTCAGTTTAAAGATCCGGTCTTAGGTACCCTTTTTTCCTATGAACGTCATGCTAACTCCGGGCAGATGACGCCGCTTTATGGGGCACCGGATGTGAATCGTGAATCACTGGCCAAATGCCAAGACAGTGAGATGAACAGTCGACGTGTTTTTCAATACCTGCCTCACCTGAATTATTTTAACAAAATAGAAGATACCAAGATCCCTTCGACTCAAGATCCCCTCTCTGGACTTGTTGCACAAGCGATGAATGATGATAGGATGAAAATAGTGCGGCTGACGAATGACGATTGGGCGACCTTAAAAAAAGCCGAGTTAGGGTATCAAGATTATTTAGGTTTGTCGTTGGTGAATTACCTTAACCAAGAAACCGATCCGTCGGCAATGTTTTTAGAATCCAATCAAATCATTAGGCGTGCCGTTGACAAGTGGGTTGCGGTGTTATCGACGGCAGGGCTGGTTATTGACGCCACACCTATCAAAACATCGTTAATGGCGACTTCTGTTGATTTTAGACAAGGGTGTCAAGCGAAGGCACGCATGGTGGTGTCTGGTGTGGTCGACACCCCGAAGGTCCAGGTGCCTTTTAAGGCTTTCAAACAGCAACTTTATGCACAAGAAATGATCGAGCAGGCCATAGAGAAGCCGATCACACCCCCCGAAGCCCACGACCGATTTGATCGCCTTGTTCAACTGGGCTACGATCGTCGCGAAACCGGTGAATTTCAGCTCCGGGATACCCACGTCTACAATGCCGTTCTCTTGACCAAAGATGATGTGCCCAGTTTGTTGGGGATCCCCTGTGTGTCAAAGGGAGAAGGGCGATTTGCCATAGTAGAAGACGCAGACGCCTTATTTTTTGTCGATACGCTCACACGTCCCATATCGCCCGTTTTAGATGAACCGACAGTCGGGGTTGTTCAAAAAAACAATCGTTAGAGCACCTTACTTGGCCTAAATTGAAACGTTAAAAAAGTAGTCCTTGAACGTTCAACAAAAATGGTATAGTCTTGCCTTATAGGTTTTCGTCACCTAGGCATGCCTCAGTCAACACTGATTGCCAAGACGATTTCTGTTGACCGATCCATAATGCTTAATATTGGGTGCGTTAACGCGGTGAGGCTCGTAGTTAACAGCAAATACCCATGAGTAAAGGTTAATCATTATGTCTCACTCTTTTTATGTGCGCGTTTACCCGTCGCAACTTATCGCGTTTAAATCAAAATCCAAACAACTGGCCAACGCCATTGCTGAGACGGCAAATGGCGTACGCTTGTCTGCTTTTATACGCAATGATCTCCTTGCTGTCGGGTTAGGTTACAAGGGGCACTCGGATTTACATCAACAAGCCCAAAAGATAAAGCAAGCGGATCCCGGGCACCCTTTGTTTTTATTCACAGATCCGATCGTTCGAGAAAAAACACAAAAAGCCTTCTGTCAACATCTCCCGTTTCTTTCATCCGACGCGGTTGCGTTGATCATCGCTTCATTGTCCTATCGAGAGCAGGCCATCAGCATGCTTGCCGCGCCTCTTACGACACCAATGGGCAATGAGGTGTTTTTACAACCTGGCACCCCAGCGCGCGCGCGTCTTAATGGTTATTTTATCGCATTGGCTGGGCTCAAGAAACAGGCGGGCGTTGCCTCTCAGGCACTCACGCACCGCACACTGCAGACCGACAGAGAGGCGTTAGGTGGCGCGCAAAAGCTCATGAGTGAAAATATCAGGGCCGTGAATCATATCATTCGCATTCTCGGTGAGCTCAAGACAACGGTGGTTGATCTCACTCATGAACAATTAAAGGCGTGGTTGTTCAAGTACGATTTGCATTTCTCACACCTGCGCGACAAGCCTTTTTATTACGTGATGTTAAAAGAAGTCGCGGGAAAGGAGTACTTTTTCCTGTCACAGTATTTCGGGGATGGCGACGGCTGCGCAGGGCATTCCATCTCCCTTGAGGAAGCGAGGGAGATCATGTTTGAGAACATGAGCATTAAAGTGTTGCCTCATCAACCGGTTGAGCATACCTTTATTTCAGCGTTAGCCATGCCAGAATTGTGCAGTGATGTTTATCGAAGTCATGAGATTGATGAGCGCACCTGATAAATAAAAATCACCTTCTCGGGGATTTCGCCGTGGGCATGGGTGACGTATTTGGTTCGTCTTGGTGTTCGCCGACAAAGGCTTCACTTGGACTTTCAACCGCTCCTAAAACAATGATCAAACCTGATCATTGGCACGAGACAAACAGTGCTTCTCGCTTGGTTGCCGATTGTTCGGCAATACACACGTAATATCTCAACTCGGCGGGGATAACCCGTGAGAGGATTGCTTGCGCAACGCATGTAAAACTGCAAGTTTCCGTGGTTTTCTCACAACACCGCTCCAATACGACCACATGTGCACGCCAGCTTTCCTTGCA
>Ga0233426_10000779_pt1 | contig 31945 bp, 30 predicted proteins | sample SI_118_April2016_6_FD_179875 | JGI IMG/M metagenome (GOLD analysis project Ga0233426, IMG submission 179875) | Seawater microbial communities from Saanich Inlet, British Columbia, Canada - SI_118_April2016_10_MG | ecosystem: Environmental > Aquatic > Marine > Inlet | place: Canada: British... | reverse complement strand
TAAATTCGTTAGAATTCGCGGTCCACAACTCGGCATTGAACAACCGAAACCACCAATACCGCGCCGTGTGCTTGCCCTGCAATTGCGGTGCGGAAATCTCTTTTTTCACCTCATTTGGGGCCGCTTGGCCATTGGCACCTGTGGACAGGGGCGCAAACAGCGCGACCGCCAAAACGGTGTTTAAAATCTTCAAGATGAAACCTCCGTTTCAGGTGCAGCAGGCGGATTGCGAAACCCCGCGCCTTTCCACCACAACCGCGCGGCCTGCCAATGGATCAACGCCAACACCCGCAACGATCCAAGGGGGCGTGCAATCGCCGCGCGCAGAATTGAACCGTTGGTCATGGTCTGACGACGCCCATGAAAGGTCGCGTAAACGCCGCCATCGTTACCACTGCGATAATCGATCACGATGCCAACATGGCTCTCCGTCACATCAAATCGAAACGTGTATTGCCCCTCAACGGGTTGAAACGGCGACACATGGAACATCTTTCGCGCCTTCAACCGATCCGTAGGCGAAATCCGACGCAGGTCTTTGTGATAACACAGATAGGAATGCCGCCCGCCATAGGTATTGCTCACCTCCGCGATCACCATGCGCAAGATATCAGACGTGTCATACACCAACCAAAAACTCACAGGGTTGAACACATGCCCCCACACACGGGGCTGTGCCAACAACAATATGCGGCCCTGCGTTAGCCCTTCAAATCCGTGTTCGGCCAGGACGCTGTGAACCCAGTCCAAACCGCGCCCTTCGCCGACCGCCCCACCATGATCCACATCATGCAACGCCGTCACATTTCCTTTGTTGCGTGAAAACAGGCTTGGCCCATCGTCAGCCTTGGATAAATCCGCCAAAACGTAATCCACACGGTAGCGGAATGCGTTTTTGATTGCGCCGTGGCGACCATGATAGGTGTGGCCGCAAATGTGATCTGGTCCTACGCCCATTGCGGAATCATCCCCATATCTTGTGCCACATCTACGCCGCTGGAATAGCCGTCTTCGTGAAAGCCATTGCGCAAATACGCCCCACAAAACCAAGTATTCCGCTGCCCCTGTAACGCCTTCAACTTGGTCTGCGCATCCAAGGCCGCCCGATCAAACACGGGGTGCATGAAATTGCTTTCCTCGTAGATCAGCTCGTCCTTGATGTTCACACTTGGGTTCAATGACCCCAGCAGCAAATCATCCTCTGGGATCGGCTGCAGCGTGTTCATCCAATAGGTAATCCCCACAGGATCAGACACATTTTGCTTCGCGGTTGAATAGGTCCAGCTTGCCCAACAGGCCCTTCGCTTTGGCATCACGGCGGGGTCTGCGTGCAAAACCGCACGGTTGTTCTGATATTTGATCGCGCCCAGCAATGCCTTTTCATCGGCAGATGGGTCTTCTAACATTTTCAACGCTTGATCCGAATGACAGGCAAACACAATGCGATCAAACTGCTCCCATACACCACCAGCCAAGCGCACTTCGCCGCCCAGCCCAGTGCGCCGCACGCCGACAACATCGGCACCTAAACGGATATCACACCGCTGATTGCGCATCGCCGCCTCCATGCGTTTGACGTATTCGATTGATCCACCCTCAACGGTGTACCACTGGTGCTGCCCATACACGCCGAGCAGATTGTGGTTCTGGAAAAACCGAGTCAACGCCTGCGCAGGGAAAGACAACATCTGTTCCAGCGGCGTCGACCAAATCGCACCGGAAAACGGCAGCAGGTAATATTTCTGAAACCATTCGCCCATTTTAAGACGATCCATCAACTCGCCCAGCGTCACGCTCGGGTCTTGGGAAGCCTTCAACGCTTTGGAATTGAACCGCATAATATCAATCAGCATCCCCAAAAACTTGGGGTTCACCATGTTGCTTTTCTGCGCAAACAGCGCCGCCAAATCGTTGAGCGCATATTCCACGCGTCCCCCGTCTGCCGAAACCCCAAAGCTCATCTTGCTTTTGACAACGGGCACGTCCAATTCTTCGAACAACGCAGTCAGACGCGGGTAATTCGCGTAATTGAAAACGATAAACCCTGTATCAACTGGCTGATCGCCATTTTTACCTGCCAAAACAGTCCGCGCATGCCCGCCCAACCGTTTCTCGGCCTCAAATAGGGTCACATCATGCGCCTTTGACAACAAGTGCGCCGCCCCCATGCCAGAGACACCTGCCCCGATTACAGCGATTTTCAGTGGGGCACTCGGAGCAAACTCAAACGGCATTCAGCATTCCTTACTTGGTATTCGTAAAGGATACGTTTCGCCGTATTGAATGGATCACAAAAACAACTGCTAAAAAAACTTTGCCCCCAGTGATCCAATTTCGAACCCACGCCGTATCCCCCACATGATCGAAGCAAACATATCCTGGCAAAAAACCAATGCGCCGCCGTGGCGTGTAGGATATGGTGCGCTTACGAAAACTAAAAAATTAAGGAAACCAATGGCACGGGCCCAAAATCAATCGTGTCTTGAGCCAGATTGGTCAGCCAACATCTTACGCGTGCGCGATACGCGCGACGAAACTGCTTTTGCAGAATTGTTTGCCCACTTCGCCCCGCGCATCAAAGGGTTCTTGATAAAATCTGGCGCGTCCGCCACCATGGCCGAAGAATGCGCCCAAGAAACAATGGTCACGGTTTGGCACAAGGCGCATTTGTTCGATCCAACCCGCGCCTCAGCGGCCACCTGGATTTTCACCATTGCGCGTAACAAAAAAATTGATGCCTTTCGCCGCTCCGCGCGCCCTGAACCAGAAGACCTCGCTTGGGGCCCCGAACCAGAGCCAGAGGCCTCTGATGCTTTGGTGCTCCAGCAGGAAACCCAAAAACTCGCCAAGGCGCTCGAACAGCTGCCGAAAAAGCAACGCGACATCGTGCGTCGCGCCTATTTTGGCGACCTGACACATTCCGAATTGGCCCAAGAAACCGGCCTACCCCTTGGCACAATCAAATCCCGCATTAGGTTGGCGCTAAACCGCCTCCGCCAGACTTTAAGTGAGTGAATAGAATGACCGTGAAGCACGTTTTAAACGACCAATTGGCAATGGGTTACGCCGCTGGTGCCCTGCCCGAAGCTTTTGACATTGTTGTCGCCGCGCACCTGTCCCTGTCGGACGAAAGCCGCGCGCTTGTCAGCAGCTACGAGGCCGTTGGCGCCTGCGTCATGGAAGAATGCGACAGTGTTGAGTTGAAATCAGATGCCTTTGCGGCAACGCTGGGCCGCATCAAATCCAGCGACACAGTTATCGAAAAACCGGGACCAAAAGGCGTGTTGCCAGAACCCATCCAAAAATACCTGGGCGGCGACCTGGAAAAGGTGAAATGGAAATCCTTGGGCGGCGGCGTCAAACAAGCGATCATCCCGACAAACGACACAGCACAGGCGCGCCTGTTGTTTATCCCAGCGGGGCAATCCGTTCCCGATCACGGCCATCGCGGCATGGAATTGACCTTGGTTTTGCAGGGATCATTCGCGGATGAAGTAGACGAATTCGCCCGTGGCGACCTCGAAATCGCGAATGAGGACCTAAACCATCAACCCATCGCCAGCATGGATGCCGATTGCATTTGCATCGCGGCCACAGATGCGCCTTTGCGCTTTAACAGCCTGCTACCACGCTTGCTGCAACCGTTCTTTAAAATCTAAAACCCCTCGGCGCGGGGGAAATTGGGGGCATCATCGGCCCCTTTTTTCTGCCGTTTTGCGAATATTTCGCACCAAAAACCAAACAATCGCCACGACTGGCACAACAACAACCGCGCCAACCCAGCTTTCACTCCAGCCAATTTTCGCGCCAAACGGATACAAAAACTTCACCAACAGGCTGACCGCATAATAACTTATCGCAACCACAGACAGCCCCTCGACAGTTTCTTGCAGACGCAATTGCAAGGCCGCGCGTTTGTCCATGTTCTTCAAAATCTCTCGGTTTTGCTCATTCACATGCACGCTCACCCGCGTCCCCAACAACCTTGATGCCCGCGCCGCGCGCCCCGATATATCCGCCAACCGCATTGATGCAGACCGACAGGTCCGCATCGCAGGTTCAAACCGCCGCGACATAAATTCAGAAAACAATTGATACCCAGCAAGGCGTTCTTCCAACAGCACATCCACCCGCGCATACACCAATGCGGAATAAGCCTCTGCCGCAGTAAATCGAAAGGTTGTTTTCGCAGAAAAACTCTCAATCTTACTGGAAATATCCAGCAGCGTGTTCAACTCCGCTTGCGGATTCTCCGCTTCCTTTGACATGCCAGCGACAACCGCGCCAAGGTCTCGGTCCAAATCCGAAAGACCCGCGAAAACATCCCGCGCAATCGGCAGGGTCAACATCGACATGGTTTTATAGGTCTCGATCTCTATCAGCCGTTGCACAATTCGCCCCATCCGATGGGCACCCGTGTTCCCGATTTGAAACACCGCAAACCGAATGTGATCTTGCGCATCCAAACGGAAATCACCAACAATCGCCGCCTCTTTTTCCAACACAAAGGCCGCCGCCATCCCCTCGTCGAAAAACCAATCCGCACCAACTTTTTGAATACGCTCTATCGCCGCTTGCGGTTCGCGTGCTTGTTCGATGCGGACAAGCACAGATGACAACAATCGCCCAGAGCTTTGTGCCCGCCATTTTTCTGGGAAATACTTGAACAGATCACCCGAAAACGGAATTTCGGAAACCTGATCAGCAAATAATGTGTAGGTCGCAAACTCCGAATGGCGTTCCCATTTCAACCGCACTTTGCCCAAATCTGCGGAATGATGCGATGCATCTGGCGCTGGGTGCGCGGCGCCGTACCGATCCATCAGCGCGATCAAATGCGCGCGATCCGCATCCGGGTTCGCCAGATCCCGTTCAATCGCAATAGACGCGGCACTGCTTGGTCCGCGCACAACAGGAAAAGGCCGCGCATGCAATTCATTGCTCAGCACAATTCTCTCTGGATGAATTTCCAAACCCGACAAAGACATTTTCGCACTCCAACGCTTCACTTATGTGAACGCGATGAAATCACGCGGAACAACCCACAACTTAACGCTGCGTCAATTTGTGCAACAGGCCCTAACTATCCTCGGGCGCGATCCGCACGATGTTATCCGCTGGGCTTTCTTCGATTTCAGCAAAATCAAACGCATCGAGCCGTTTCGCGCGATTACCTGCTTTCGTCGCCGAAATTTTGATATCTTCCACGTCCTTGGCCGCCTGCCCAAAATGGCGATCCAAATTACCAACCCGTGTTTCCAGCCGATCTACATCTTTGTTCAGCAGGCCCAGTTCCTTGCGAATGGCCCCCGCCTGTTCCTTCATCCGCGCATCTTTCAGAATGGCGCGCATCGTGTTCAACGTCGCCATGCAGGTGGTCGGGGACACAATCCAAACCCGCGCATCAAACCCCTCGCGTACCACATCGCCAAAATTGGCGTGTAATTCGGCATAAACGGCCTCAGATGGCAGGAACATCAATGCCCCTTCTGCTGTTTCACCCTCAATAATATACTTCTGCGAAATCGCACTGATATGCGCGCGCACCGCCGCTTTCATTTCGCGCACCGCGATCTGAACCATCGCAGGATTATCCGCCGCACGAATCTTCTCGTAAGCCTCCAACGGGAACTTGCTATCAATCACGATCGGCCCGGGTGGGTTCGGCAAATGGATCAAACAATCCGCCCGCTTCCCGTTCGATAACGTCGCCTGAAACGTATACGCATCGGGCGGCATCGCCTTTTGCACAATGTCATTCAGCTGAATTTCCCCAAACGCCCCGCGCGTCTGTTTGTTCGACAGGATATCTTGCAGCGACAAAACATCGCCTGACAGTTTTTCAATATTCGTCTGCGCCTTATCAATCGTCGCCAGTCGTTCCTGCAACTGCGTCAAAGATTTCGTCGTCTTCTCGCTGCTGCCCTGCAACGTGTCCTTCATTTGCCCCTGCATTTCAGCCAAGGAGCGCGCGCTTTTCATCGCGTTTTCGTGCAGCTTATCCTGCATCTGCTGTTGAACATGCGCCAATCGGCTTTCTACCGTGTGCATCGCCTGCGCCTGCGTTTGGGTCATGCTGTCCAGCCCGCCTTTCAACACATGCTGGCTCTCGTTCATCACCCGCAGACCTTCGCCCATCATCAACATCTGATTGGCCAGCGGCTCCGCAGCGCGTGCCGCCCGCCCCGATGCCCGTAGCGCGAAAACCAGCAAGAACAACACCAACACCAAAGCCAAGCCCAGCGCGATGCCCCCTAGAACCAAAGGATCGTTGAAATCAATTTCCATCAGCGCCGCCCAAACAGTTTTTCAATGTCATGTAATTTCAACTCCACATACGTCGGGCGGCCATGATTGCATTGCCCAGAATGCGGCGTTGCTTCCATTTCGCGCAACAACGCATTCATTTCTTCGGCCCGCATCACCCGCCCAGATCGGATCGAGCCATGACAGGCCACGCGGCTTAAAATCGCCTCTAACTTGTCTTTCACGCTTTGGGTCTGGTTCAAATCCGCCAGCTCGTCTGCGATATCATTCACCAATGCAGCTGCGTTCACTTCGCCGAGCAACGCAGGGGTTTCGCGCACACAAACAGCCGTCCCACCGAAATCCTCGATCACAAGGCCAAAGCCCGCCAATTCATCACCCGCACTTAAAACACGCCCATGATCATCCGCAGCAAGTTCCACAATTTCAGGGATCAACAACGCCTGCGCTGCCACACCATTTTCGGCCATCTGCCGTTTCAATCGCTCATACACCAACCGTTCATGCGCGGCGTGCTGATCGACAATCACAATCCCATCTGGCGTCTGCGCAATCACGTAATTCTCGTGTACCTGCGCACGCGCCGCCCCCAACGGTTGATCCGCAACAACAGGGGTTTCAACCACCTCGACCCGCGCAGAATAGCTCGGCTGCGTTTCTGCAAACCCCGCTTGGGGCGCAGCAGAATAACGCGGCTGGGATTGCCGATCCATCTGATAGATCGCCCCCGCAGGTGCGGTTTCAGGGCGAAACGCCCCCAGCGTTGCATCCGCCACCGTGGTCGATGCACGATGCCCTGCATCAGCCAACGCATGGCGCAACGCGGTAACAATCAGTCCACGCGCAATGCCAGGATCACGAAACCGAACCTCGCTTTTGGCAGGGTGCACATTCACATCCACCAGCGTTGGATCGCATTCCAAAAACAGCGCCAGCGCAGGGTGGCGGTCACGGTGCAGAAAGTCAGAATATGCTCCACGGATCGCCCCGAAAAACACTTTGTCGCGCACGGGTCGCCCGTTCACAAACATATATTGCGCCGCTGCAGACCCGCGTGAATAGGTCGGCAGGCTGGCAAATCCTGTAATCGCCAAACCCTCGCGTTCGGCATCAATGCGCAACGCATTTGCCGCAAAATCCGCGCCCAGTATTTTGGCCAACCGCGCATGCAGCGCATCAAACAGATCACCCGTCTGCGGCGCGACTTGAAACACCACGCGGCCTTCACCGCCCCCCGTCACATCGCGCAACGTGAACCCGATCAACGGCTCTGCCATCGCCAAGCGTTTGATCACATCAATGATCGCACCGCTTTCGGATCTATCCGTGCGTAAAAACTTTAGCCGTGCAGGGGTCGCATGAAACAAATCGCGCAATTCGACCACCGTGCCCCGCGACAGTGCCGCAGGTTTCAATGCATCTAACGCGCCGCCGTTCACCGAAATCGTCGCCGCCCCATCCGAGCCTTCAGCCCGCGATGTAATCGTTAATCGCCCAACGGCCCCCAAAGACGGCAGCGCCTCGCCGCGAAACCCAAAGGTGTGGATGTTCAGCAAATCCGATCCGTCGATTTTCGATGTGGCATGACGGGACAGCGCCAAATGCAACTGATCCTCAGGAATGCCGAACCCATCGTCAGTTACGCGCAACAGCGTTTTACCACCATCAGCGTAGGCCACCTCGATCCGTGTCGCATTCGCGTCGATGGCGTTTTCCACCAACTCTTTCACCGCGCTCGCGGGGCGTTCAACTACTTCGCCTGCCGCAATGCGGTTGGCCGCAGCATCATCCAGCTGGCGTATCGGCGCGCGATTTGCGCTTATGTTGGGGTCAGGGGCGTTCATGCCACAATGGATAGCACGCAAAGCCCCGATTCGCGATTGCCGAATTCAGGGCTTTGCACATGATTAACCACGATACATCAATCGGTGGATACAACGCCCTCAGGCTGGCCAACCACAACAAATCGCAACCCATCAGGCTGCAAATGCTGTTTGGCCACCCGCGCGATATCCTCAACTGTCACCGCATTTAGACGCTCATTTCGCGTATTGATATACTCTGGTACAAACCCATCCAACTGCATGCCTGCCATCACCCGTGCAATCTTGGCATTGCCATCAAAGCGCAGCGCATACGACCCGGTCATGTACTTTTTCGCCTTGTCCAACTCTTCGGGCGTAACGCCGCCTTCTGCCATCCGTTTCCACTCAGCCGCGACAACGTCAATCGCCTCGCCTACCGTCCCGTTCGCAGACGCCACAGACCCGCCGATGTATTCGGTCGCACCCAACCACGCGATGTAAGTGTAAACGCCATAGGTCAGGCCACGCTTCTCGCGCACCTCATCCGTTAGGCGTGATCCAAAACCGCCACCGCCTAGAATGTGGTTCATCACAAACATTGGCATGAAATCTGGATGATCCAAATCAACACTCGTTGGCTGCGCCCAAAGCGCGACAGATTGCGGCGATGGAAAATCAACAACCGTTGTGCCGCCAGTCGCACCAAACGCGACCCGCGCAGGTAAATCAGCACCTGCCTCTGGCAACCCGCCCAACAGCGCGTCCAACATCGGGCCCAGCTCTTCGGCAGTAACATCACCCACAACGGAAACGATCAAATGATCTTTGCTCATGCTGGCGCGGTGTGCTGCAAACAAATCATCGCGCGTCAGGGCCTTAACCGTTTCCAACGTCCCATCCGTAGGCAGGCTGTAGGGATGCCCCGCAAAGGCAATCGCATTCAAGGTTTGCCCGGCAATGGATTGCGGGTCTTTCAAATCGCTTTCAAGGCCAGATAAAACTTGCGCACGTACACGGGTTATCGCCGCATCATTAAACGCAGGCTCAACAATCGCTTTTCGCAACAACGCCAATGCTTCATCCGCGTTTGATTTCAACACTTGCGCAGAAACCACAACACTGTCGCGCCGCGCACTAAACCCGAAATTCGCCGCGAGGCTTTCGGTTTCACGGCGAAACGCCGCCGCATCCATGTCGCCCGTGCCTTCTTCCAGCAATCCAGCCATCAAATTGATTGATCCCGTTTTGCCCGGCGCATCCAAACTGGTGCCGCCCTTAAATCCAACCTGCATCGCGATGATCGGGATCGAAGGTTCGTTCACTAACCACGCCTTGATGCCCCCCGCGCTAGTGACCTCTTCAATTTTGATTTGCGCCGCAGCGGGCAGGGCTGCGATCACTGCAACCCAAAGAACTACGAAAAATCGGATCATTGGGATTCCTCCGTCGCGGGTGGCAACATTAAACCTGTCACCGATTGTTTTAGCACCAACACTTTGCGTGCGGCGGCCATAATGTCTTCTTCGGTAACGCTCTGCAAAACATCAGACCAGCTTTGCACATCTTGCACCGTCAAACCCGCCGTCAACGCCTGCCCATAGGTGCGCGCCACGCCGGCTTGATCATCCAACTCGTAAATATCCTCGGCAGCGATTTGCACTTTCAGACGTGCCAGATGCTCTGCATCAACACCCTCTTCCAGAAACTCCGCCAACACCTGATCAACGGCGTCTTGCAAATCGTCCAGCGTCACATCAGGGCGCGGCATCGCGTAAACGCCAAATGTTTCAGGGTCATACGACATCGAATCGTACCACGCACTGGTGTGAACCGCGATCTTTTGCTCCAGCTGCAGTTTTTGCCCCATCACCGATGAAATACCCGATCCGCCCAGCAATTGCGCAAACAACAACAACGCGGCGGCTTCTTTTTGATCCCCAGACTGGCGTTTTGGCGCTTGATAGCTGCGCACAAAATAGGGCTGTGTTTGACGCGGATCCTGAAACGTAACCGTCACAGGCGACAAATGGGGCGGCTCTTTGGGCCGCACCCGTTCTGGAATATTATCAGACGGTTTCAACGGGCCAAAATGTTCCTCTGCCAACGCCTTCACGTTTTCTGGGGTCACATCACCGGCGATCACCAAAATGGCATTGTTTGGCGCGTAATAGGTTTCGTAAAAATCCAGCGCCGCTTGCAAATTCAACGCTTCAATCTCGTGACGCCAGCCAATCACAGGGTTGCGATACGGGTGGTTCATAAACATCATCGCGCGGCGCTGTTCTTGGAACAGGCTGTTAGGATCACTTTCCGTGCGCGTGTTGCGCTCCTCGATCACCACATTGCGTTCTGTTACAACGTCTTCTTCCAACAGAACCAGATTGCGCATCCGATCGGCTTCTAACTGCATCATCAACGGCAAACGATCCGCGGCAACCCGTTGGAAATAGCCCGTGTAATCATACGACGTGAAGGCATTGCCCACACCGCCATTTTCCTTGACGATCTTGCTAAACTCACCCGGTTTCAGGGTTTTTGTCCCTTTAAACAGCAGGTGTTCCAGAAAATGCGCCACCCCCGTGTATCCCGCTGGCTCATCCGCCGATCCGACACGGTACCAAACCATGTTGGTCACAACAGGCGCACGGTGGTCTTCGATCACCACCCCTTGCAGCCCGTTTTCCAATTCGAATGTCGTGACCTTGCCTGTCTCGGCAAAAACGCTTTGCGCTGCCAGAACGGCCGCAAAACAAAAACTAACAGTCCGCAACAGCATGGGACCTCCAATGAGTTAACTCGTTGATGAAACAGTAGACTGTTGGCGCGCACAATCAACGCCACTCAACATAAACGTGAGTGACGTTACAGTTTATCGTTTTTCGACGGGCGAAACAGACGGTGTTTTTATACCTTTGCGGCGCAGCAATTCATTTGTGCGACGCGCTTCCAAAGTATCGTCTTTATACGTTTTCAAATAGGTATTCACTTTGAACAGCCGCTCTAGGAATAATGGGCCGTTGTCATCGCGGAATTCTTGATCTTCTTCAGCAAGAACTTCACGAATGTTGGATGCTGTGCCACGGCGTTCGGCAGCGGCCAACAAGGCGCCTTCGCCTGCACCAACGCGCGTGCTGTCCAAACGATCAGGCTGTCCACCAAGGGCAGCAACGGCATCGTGTTCCGGCAACGGGTCTGTGCGATTGCGGGCACCGGGTTTTGGCTCGGGTAATGAAACCAGATCATCAGGCAATTCCAACGCACGGGTTGGAACGATCCCGAATTCATCAGGGCCATTCTGTTTGTTTTCGTCACCAGCAAAGAATCGACCGACCCCTTGCGTTGTGTCACAGCCAGCAACAACGCCAACCAGCGCAACCGTCACTACAATTTTCAACCCAGCAATTTTCATTGCGAATACCCTCAACCTGCTCTTTTGTTGTGTTTACCGAAGTTTTTGGCGGGCGTCACGCTTTTCTGTGCAGCTTTTCAGAAAACAGCACCAAACCGAATGCCCCGACAAAAATGGCGATATCGGCCACGTTGAACGAATAAGGGTTTCTCCACCCACAACACGACATATTCAAAAAGTCGGCAACAGCGCCGTAAACCACACGATCCACCGTGTTGCCCAGCGCCCCGCCAACGATACAGCCCACCAAAAACGCGCCGAACCACCCTGTGAAACTGCGGCCCCACCACAAAACCCAAGCGGAAATCGCGATGGACACAACAATCAGAATCCAACGCAAATCGTAATCCGCCAAAAGCCCCAGATTGATGCCCTCATTCCACGCCATGCGGAAATTCACCAACGGCGGCAGCACATCAATCGCCAACTTCATTTGCAAATCCAGATACTGAACCACAAAAAACTTCGTCAGTTGATCGAACACAAAAATCCCAAGGCTCATTGCCAAAATGCGCTTCATAGCTACCGTCCCTTTAGTGGCGAAAGTGCCGCATTCCTGTGAACACCATCGCCAAACCCGCGTCATCTGCGGCTTTGATTACATCTTCATCGCGCATCGAACCACCTGGCTGAATAACCGCTGTTGCGCCCGCTTCTGCGGCCGTCAGCAACCCATCTGAAAACGGAAAGAACGCATCAGACGCCACGACCGAGCCTTGTGTCAGTGGCGCATCCAGCCCCAAAACATCCGCCATATCCTGTGCCTTACGCGCGGCAATCCGTGTGCTGTCCACGCGGCTCATTTGCCCCGCACCCACACCCACAGTCGCGCCATCTTTTACGTAGACAATCGCGTTCGATTTCACGTGTTTTGCAATTTTCCATGCCAACAACAGATCGGCCATTTCCTGCGCATTTGGTGCGCGTTTCGTCACAACCTTTAAATCAGCAGGGTTCACAAAGCCGTTGTCACGATCTTGGATCAAATACCCGCCAGAAACCTGCTTCCAGACCTGTCCGCCTGTGCGCACATCAGGCAAACCGCCCGTGGTCAACAAACGCAGGTTTTTCTTGGCCGCAAAAACCGCCTTCGCCTCATCTGTCACATCAGGCGCAATCACAACTTCGGTGAAAATTTCAACAATCTGTTCCGCTGTTGCCGCGTCCAACGTCTGGTTCAGCGCGATAATCCCGCCAAACGCCGATGTGCGATCACAATCAAACGCCGATTGATAGGCCTCTGCCATGCTCGCCCCAGTCGCCACGCCGCACGGGTTCGCGTGTTTGATAATCGCACAGGCTGGCCCGTTGGCAGGGTCAAACTCCGCCACCAACTCAAACGCCGCATCCGTGTCGTTGATGTTGTTGTAAGACAGCTCTTTGCCCTGATGCTGCTCTGCCGTGGCAACACCGCGCCGCGCATCCCCATTGGAATAAAAACTCGCCGATTGGTGCGGGTTTTCGCCGTACCGCATCGTCTGCACAAACGTCCCAGCAATCGCCTTGCGCCGTGGTGCATCCGTCCCGATCGCACTGGCCATCCAAGTCGAAACCGCCGCATCATAGGCACCTGTGCGCGCGTACGCCGCCTGCGCTAAACCTTGACGAAACGCCAGCGAAGTCTGCCCGTCGTTGGCATCCAACTCGCCCAACAACCCATCGTAATCTTCAACATCCACAACAACCGAAACAAACCCGTGGTTTTTCGCCGCCGCACGGATCATCGCAGGCCCGCCAATATCTATGTTTTCGATGCAAGTGTCGTAATCGCCGCCCGCTGCAACAGTTTCTTCAAACGGATACAGGTTCACCACCAACAAATCGATATTGCCAATGCCGTGCTCCTCCATCGCCGCCACATGATCCGCATTATCGCGCAACGCCAGCAATCCTCCATGCACCATCGGATGCAGCGTTTTCACGCGCCCATCCATCATCTCGGGGAAATTGGTAATTTCGGACACATCTTTCACAGGCAGCCCCGCATCACGGATCGCCTTCGCCGTGCCGCCCGTCGATAACAACTCGACCCCGCGCGCATCCAACGCACGGGCCAGATCAATCAGACCCGATTTATCAGAAACAGAAAGAAGAGCACGGCGCAGCGGTTGAAGATCATCAGACATGGGAACAGTCGTATCCTTTTATGTGTCCGCGCAGGCCATTCAATCAACTGCTGCGCGTCAAAGTCCAGCTAATGCCGCCCTCATAATCCACAACGCGCCCCATGACCACAACCTCTTGTGTCGCACGTGGCTTAAGGCGGCCTTGTTCAATAAATATTGTGTCGCGCAACTCCAGATCTCCGTCTTTCGCACGCAACAACCAGATCTCGCCTGTTTTCAGCTGAATAGACGCGATTGTCCCGTTCAGGCCCAGCTCTACATCCACATCTGGGTGGAACCGAAAATGCGTTTCAAACGGCATAGCGCGGTTTTCATCCGCACGCGCACCAAAACGCACACGCTCGCCTGTGGATTTGCAATAAAACCGTTCTTCGCCCTGCACTTCTTCGCCAGAATGCACGACTGCCAATTGGCGCTCATGGATCAGACCGTGCGATTGACTGTATCCATCATGGCGCGCCAGTAAGGCTTGGCCAAACTCGTTATCGTCCTTTTTCGCGTTCACAAAACTCGGGGCCGCAACCCAGCGCAAGCGTTTGTCTTTCCCGATAAACCGCGCCGATGATACTCGATCCAAAACCGAAACATTATGCGCCGCGCTCGCCCGCGAGGCATTTCGGATTTGCGTCGCATAGCCCCGCGCTGGCCCCATGTTCACCAAAATCGGCACCCGCCCCGAAGACATTTCAAACGACAACGCGCCAGCATGCACATTTTGCGAATGCTCGCTTGATGGCATGTTCGCGGTATCAACCACCAAAACTGTTCCCGACGCAGACATGCGCGAATACCCCATCGCACCGCCCATGCGCGCAGGGCTGCGAATCCCTGCATCGGCCAGTGCTTGATCCACGCGATCCGCTTGCCCCGCAGCGCCACCGTGAAATTGCACCATCCGTCCATCGCCCAAACGCAGCGCACGAATGGCAGGCGCGATGCGCTCCAACGCCAGCAAAATCTCGCTGTCTATCGCTTGCCCGTGAACGCTGACCGCTTGGTTCACCCAAGACAACAGCGTGAAAATCTCCATCAATTCTTCTGGATTACGGCTGGCAATCCCGCCATCTGCCCCAATCTCGCGCACACATTCGCGGCCCAGCGCCTTAAGGGCGGGTTGCAAAACATGGCCCTGCCCTTCCAGCGCCAAACCGCAATACGCCAATCCCGTAAGCGCTTCGAACCTCGGCAAACCAGCGCGCACAGATTTCCACCGTTTGCGCAGAAAATGCGCCTGATGCCCCAAACTGCGGAAAAACGCCTGCGACTGTTCACTGTCTGCACGTTGCAAGATCAGGATCGCATGATTGATCCAGCGCACCACACGCCGCCCCGCCAGATCGGGCACCCAGCCATCACCGCGCCCACGACCATATCGCTCCACCCACTCAAAAACCCACGCCTGTGCCTTGGCCCGCGCCTCTGGCGTATCGACAGCGACGACATCATCGAGCCACGCAAACCCGTGCATCTGAACCCGCTGATCGTGCCCAAGGCTCACAATGTCCCAAGGCACCGAATCTGGCATTTCATGAATATTTCCGCGCACCAGATAATTGCCCGCCAGCATTTGCACACCGTGCGCCGCTTGCCCATAAGATCGCGGCTCAGGTTGGGACACAAACGCAGTTGCAGGGGATGAAAGCCGCGCGGTTCGCATCGCCACACGATCAGCAATGCGCGGCCAAACACGGCGCAATCCGCGCCACGTTGCCAAAGGATATTGCAGAACCTGATTTGCCCAGCTCATGTTCGTTAACTGCCTGCCTGTTTCATAAAACGTATAGGGGGCAGCACCGCGCCTGTCATCACTGCTTGTGCAGTAACGCCATATAAAACCCGTCCATACCACCCAACTCCGACCAGTAATTGGGCCGCAGACGGATTGCACCCTTTGATACGGCCCACGATGGATCGAGGCCATAATCCGCTGGCGTAACCGCCTTTTCGGCCATATCGCTGTCTTCCAGCAACCGCGCGATTTGCCGCTCTCCCTCGGCTTGGATCAATGAACAGGTCGCATACACCATCCGCCCATTCGGGCGCAGCCACGCGCTGGCGCGTTTCAACATCGCTTGCTGCAAACTCAACAACGGCTTCAAATCCAACGAAGGCCGCACGTAGGGCAAATCAGGATGGCGCCGAATGGTACCCGTTGCCGAACACGGCGCATCCAGCAGGATCGCATCAAACGCGTCATCTGGCTCCCAATGCATCGCATTTACCACTTCCATGCGCGGTTGAAACCCCATCCTGCGTGTATTTTCCATCACACGGTGCATCCGCTCTGGCGACAGATCGAGCGCGGTCACATCTGCCCCCGCCGCACACAACTGCATGGTTTTGCCACCCGGTGCCGCACATAAATCCAAAACCCGTTTGCCACTGATATCACCGAGCAAGCGCACAGGCATCGCCGCTGCCGCATCCTGAACCCACCAATCGCCGCTCTCAAATCCATCCAACGCCGAAATTTGCACCGACTTGCGCAAACGCAAACTCCCCGTCGGCAACACGTCAGCATCCAGCCGTTCAGCCCATTCCTCTGCCCGTTCAGGCTCTTTCAGCGTTAAATCAAACGGCGGGCGATCCAAATGCGCCCGCTCAATCGCTATCGTTCCCTCTTCGCCAAACGCTTTCACAATCGCGCCGCGTACCGCTTTGGGTAGTTGCGGCACAGGCATATTCTGCAGGCTCTCTACATCCAGCGCCCCCAATTTACGCCCCACTGCATTCACCATGCCGCCCAAATGTTTCGTCTTGGTACTGGCGCGCACGATTTCCACCGCCGCATTCACCGCCCCATGCGCAGGGATACCATCCAGCACAATCTCCGCCGCACAAATCCGCAAGGCATTCAGCGCACGCAATGGCGGCTTATGCTCCAAAAACCCCTCAAGAATCGCATCCAACCTTGGCATGTGGCGCAAAGTAAGTGCCGCCAAACTTTGCGCGCGGGCCCGATCAGGCGGCGCCAGTTTAGAAATCGGCCCGTCCTCGCTTTGAACCGCGTCGCCCAGCATGGTGCGCTCCATCAAAACCGCATGGATCAGCGCCACAGCGCCAAATCTGGCCGAAATCGTTGCAGTATTCATGGATGCTCCTATCCGCAGGGCCAACTTGCCTTGGTCCGTGTTGCGGCCTATCTAGCGTACAAACAGGACAGGCACAAATGAGCGATTCCGAAAAAGACAAAAAGCTGGCCGCTGCCGCCAAACGCGCCTTGGCCGAGGCCGAAGCCCGTAAAAAGGCAGCCGCCAAGGATCAAATGCCAACCGAACTTGGTGGTCGCAACGGCCCCGAACCCACCCGCTTTGGCGATTGGGAGAAAAAGGGCATCACCTCAGATTTCTGATCCCTGATTTCTTTTTCGCTTAAATACTTAAAACCTACAGCCCAAGCACATCCAACATACTGTACAAACCAGGCCCTTTATCCTGGCCCCAAAGCGCTGCTTTCAACGCACCGCGCGCAAATATCCCGCGATCTGTCGCCAAATGGCGCAGCACAATCCGCTCGCCGTCCGCTGCGAAAATCACATCGTGTTCGCCAACAACATCGCCACCCCGAATGGCCGTGAACCCGATATCCCCGCGTTTACGCGCGCCCGTAATTCCGTCGCGCCCGCTGTCGCGCACATCTTCCAGCGCAACACCGCGCCCCTCAGCCGCCGCTTCGCCCAACATCAATGCCGTGCCACTTGGCGCATCAACCTTGTGACGATGGTGCGCTTCCACAACCTCGATATCGAAATCCTCGTCCAGCGCCTCTGCCACCTTTTTGGTCAATTGCACCAACAAGTTCACACCCAAACTCATGTTGCCAGCCTGAACAATCGGCGCATGCCGTGCGGCGGCTTTCAACTTCTCCATGTCCGCGTCAGTCATTCCCGTCGTTCCAACCACATGCACCGCACGCGCTTGTGCACACAGTGCCGCATGCGCCACCGTGGCCTCGGGCGATGTAAACTCAATCACCGCCTGTGATTTTGCAAAAACCTCCAGCGGATCATCCGAAACAATCACGCCAATATCGCCGCCGCCCATGCACGCGCCCAGATCCTTGCCAACCCAATCATGGCCGCTGCGTTCGGTTACACCCGCCAACGTACAGGCATCGCTCTCAAGCACAGTCTTGATCAACATCTGTCCCATTCGGCCAGAAGCTCCAACAATCGCAATCGCAGGCAGGGTCGTCATGATCTTATCCTTCACTAAATCTTCCCTCGGCTTTACCCCGCTCACCCACAAAATCAAACCCCACACCACACAAACCAATGTTGTAAGGCGGCTCTTTCTGCCATAAATGAACCTTCAAAGGATACATCATGGCAAAAAAATCAAATTCATCGGCTGGCCCGACCCAACGACAGCTCCGCGTGGGCGAACTGATCCGCCGTTCCTTGGCCGAAACTTTGGCCCGTGGTGATATCCACGACCCCGATCTGGCGCATGTTTCCGTAACAGTGGGCGAAGTACGCGCAACCAACGATCTGCGCGCCGCCGTTGTGCATGTTTCCCCGCTGGGTGGTGTGAACGCCGATATCGTGATCGAGGCGTTGAACCGCAACAAATACGAACTGCGCCGTCAGATGAACAAATCGCTGACCCTGAAATTCTCACCAGAACTCAAATTCGTCTACGACCACACCTTTGATCAAATGGATGAAACCCGCCGCCTTCTGGATCAAGACACCGTGAAACAGGATCTCGACATTGATGAAGCTTAAACTCGCGGCCCTTCTTTTGTGCTTTGGCGGATTCGCCAGCGCATCTGAATGCGTCGATGAAACCTACAAAGGCAACAGCTTCACCAAATGCACTGTCGATGTGGCTGCCTCCGATCTATCGCTGTTCCTGTACAAACCAAACGGCAAACCCTACGGCCAGTTCACCACACTGGATCGCGCCCTCATCGCAAAAGGCAAAAAACTCGCCTTTGCGATGAACGCAGGCATGTACCACGATGATCGCGATCCCGTCGGCCACTACGTCGAAAACGGGGTAGAGCTGAAAAAGGTCATCCCAAACGCGGGCCCCGGTAATTTCGGCCTGCTGCCCAACGGCGTCTTTTGCATCCGATCAAAGCGCGCCGATGTGATTGAAACACTCAAATTCCAAAGCCAAAATCCAACCTGCAAACACGCCACACAATCTGGACCGATGTTGGTCATCGACGGCGAACTGCACCCACGTTTCTTGCCAAAAAGCACCAGCAAATACATCCGCAACGGTGTCGGCACCACATCCGACGGCTCCACGGCTGTCTTCGTGATCTCAAACAACACCGTCACCTTCCACGCATTCGGCAGCTATTTCCGCGACGCGTTGAAACTGCCCAGCGCCCTTTATTTTGACGGCAATATTTCACGGCTTTACGCCCCCAACCTAAGCCGATCCGATTTCGGCTTTCACACACTCGGCCCCATCGTCGCCGTGGTAGAGGACAACTAATGGGACGCAAGAAAAGTGGCCGCAACATCTCTGGCTGGCTCGTGATCGACAAGCCCGCTGGCATCACCTCGACCTCCGTGGTGAACAAGGTGAAATGGGCGCTCGGCGCGAACAAAGCAGGCCACGCAGGCACGCTGGACCCTGATGCCACAGGCGTTCTCGCCGTTGCTTTGGGCGAAGCCACCAAAACCGTCCCCTACATCACCGACGCGCTCAAGGCCTACACCTTCACCGTCCGTTTGGGCCAAGCCACCAACACCGATGACGCCGAAGGCGAAGTTATCGCATCCAGCGACACACGCCCCACAGACGAAGAAATCATCGCCGCGTTACCCCCTTTCATCGGCGACATCCAACAAGTCCCGCCAAAATTCTCTGCCGTGAAAATTGATGGTCAACGCGCCTATAAACTTGCCCGCGCTGGCGAAGACATCGAAATCGCTGCCCGCCCCCTTTGGGTCGAAGACCTCAAATTCCTCTCTCGCCCAGATGCAGATCACGTCGAGCTAGAACTCACCTGCGGCAAAGGCGGTTACGTACGCGCAATCGCCCGCGACCTCGGCGATGTTCTCGGCTGTCATGCCCACGTCCTGAAACTGCGCCGCATCTGGTCTGGCCCCTTTGAAACCTCCGACGGCATCACCCTTGATCGTGTCGAAGAACTCGCCAAATCCCCAGAACTCGACGAGCACCTCCTGCCGCTCGAAGTCGGCCTCGACGATCTGCCTTGCCTGTCCTGCAAGCCCGAACAGGTGGCAAAACTGCGCAACGGCAATCCTGCAATGGTCATCGCTTCAAACCTCGAATACGGCGACGAAGCATGGGTCGCGTGCAGCGGTGAACCCATCGCAATCGGCATCTACAAAGCAGGCGAACTCCACCCCTCCCGCGTTTTTGTAAAACATGATTGAACGCACGTTTCAAAAAGGCGACGCGGCCAGCACCGCCACCTATTCGGATTGCGAAAACTACCGCTACACGCTGACCCGAACATGGGGTAAATCGGGGGGCAAGCAGGGCAAACACGCCCTGTTCATCATGCTCAACCCGTCCAAAGCGACCGAGGTTCAAAACGACCCCACCGTCGAACGCTGCGAACGCCGCGCCCGCGCCCTCGGCTTTGCTGCCTTTACCGTCACCAACATCTTCGCCTACCGCGCCACCGATCCACGCGTGATGCGCGCCCAAACGGACCCAACAGGCCCTGAAAATGACGCAGCAATCCTAAACGCCGCCAAAATCGCAGACACAATCATCTGCGCATGGGGCACACACGGCGAACACAAAAATCGCGGTCCAGAAATGGAAACAGTGCTCCGCGCCCAACCCAAACCGCTGTACCACCTCGGCCTCTCCAAGGCAGGCCACCCCAAACACCCCCTCTACATCAGCTATTCCGTGCAGCCAGAAATCTGGCGCTAACCCAATTTCTTTTGTCCAAAAATACTCAAAGAAAAAGGGCCCCGAAGGGCCCTAAAATCTTTCAAAATGAAACGCTGATTTAACCCAGCGCGTCTTCACAGCGTCCACAAACACCTTCATGGCTGTGTGTGCCAACATCGGGCAGGATTTTCCAGCAGCGCAAACATTTGTCGCCGTCGGCTGTGGCAAACACCACCGCAACGCCGTCCGTATCTGGCATCGTGAACGCGCCTGTAGGTGCGGCATCGCCCGACAAAGAAATCCCAGACGTGATACAAATATCGTCAAACGGCACAGACTCGAGCATCGCCAAAACATCTGCATCCGCCACATAAACACTCGGCGCGGCCTCCAGCGATGCACCGATCACCTTGTCACGGCGCTGCACTTCAATCGCACCCGTCACAACACGGCGCACTTTGCGGATCGCATCCCACTTCGCCGCCAACGCTTCATCGCGCCAAGCCGCTGGCGTTTCAGGAAAGTCCCGCAAATGCACAGAACTATCCTCACCCGGATGCCGCTCTAACCAAACGTCCTCCATCGTGAACACCAACATCGGCGCAAGCCATGCGGTTAAGCGATCAAACAAGATATCCAAAACCGTCCGCGCCGAACGCCGCGCAAGGCTATCGTCCCCGTCACAGTACAAAACATCCTTGCGGATATCGAAATAGACCGCCGACAGATCCACGGTGGTAAACTGGAACAATTGCTGCAAAACACCTTGGAAATCATAGGTGTTGTACCCGTCGCGCACTGCCACATCCAACTCAGCCAAACGATGCAACACCCAACGCTCCAACTCTGGCATCTCGGATGGATCAACGCGCTCTGCATCCGTGAACCCGTCTAGGTTCCCCAGCATAAACCGCATCGTATTGCGCAAGCGACGATAGCTATCCGCCACGCCTTTCAGAATTTCCTGCCCAATCCGCTGATCCGCGGTAAAGTCAGTTTGCGCCACCCAAAGCCGCAGAATATCCGCGCCGTATTGCTTTACAATTGTCTCAGGCACAATCGTGTTGCCGATGGACTTGGACATCTTCATGCCCTTTTCATCGAGCGTAAATCCGTGCGTCACAACCGCCTTATACGGCGCGCGCCCCTTGGTGCCACAGGCCTGCAACATCGACGAATGGAACCAACCACGATGCTGGTCCGTGCCTTCCAAATACACATCCGCGATCCCGTCAGGCGATCCATCAGGGCGGTCGCGCACAACAAACGAATGCGTCGATCCAGAATCAAACCAAACGTCCAGAATGTCGAACACCTGATCCCACTCATCATGATCAAAATCATCGCCAAAGAACCGCGCCTTCGCGCCGTCTTCATACCAACAATCCGCACCCTCAGCGCGGAACGCGTCGGCAATCCGTGCGTTCACGGTATCATCGCGCAGAATGTAATCCGCATCTGTCGGCAGCAATCCTTTACGCGTGAAACACGTCAGCGGCACACCCCACGCCCGCTGGCGTGACAACACCCAATCAGGACGCGCTTCGATCATCGAATACAACCGGTTGCGCCCCGTCACAGGGGTCCATTTCACCAGCTGATCAATGGAATTCAACGCCCGCTCGCGGATCGTTTTGCCATAGGTGTCATTGCCGCCAATCGGCTTATCAATCGCGGCAAACCATTGCGGCGTGTTGCGATAAATCACTGGCGCTTTGGACCGCCAAGAATGCGGATAGCTGTGCTTGATCTTGCCGCGTGCCAGCAACCCGCCAACCTCAACCAGCTTATCAATCACCGCTTTATTCGCGTCGCCCTCGCCGCCCTTGCGGTTCAGAATGTACTTCCCACCAAAGAACGGCAGGTCTTTGCGGAACGATCCGTCGTCCATCACATTGTAGGTGATGACCTGCTCCAGCATGTTCAGATCGCGGTACAGCTCATACTCCTCCATCCCGTGGGACGGCGCACAATGCACAAAGCCTGTGCCTTCTGTATCGGTCACAAACTCCGCCGCGCGGAAATCACGAACGTCATCCCACTCGCCGTTGCCATCCTCGGCTCCAGCCAACGGGTGTTTTAGGGTTAGGCCTTTCAATTCGCCACTGGTTACGGAACGAACACGAGAATAACTATCTTCCTCAAGTCGTGCGCGTCTCATTACATCTGCAGCCAAGTTGTCAGCCAACACAAATGTGTCCCCGACAGTAACCCAAGATTCTTCTGGTGTGCCTGTTACCGTGTACAGACCGTATGAAATGTCCTCACCGTAAACCACTGCTTTGTTCGACGGAATGGTCCAAGGCGTTGTGGTCCAGATGACTACATAAGCATCTCGGATATCTGTGAACAGCGGACGTGTATCGGTTGGATCCACGCCCCATTTGAAAGCTTCCTTGTTTACATCATCAATTTCTTCAAACTTTGGGGCATTCGCTACCTTAAACTTCACCCAAACCGTGAAACTGTCCTTGTCGTGATACTCCACCTCAGCCTCAGCCAATGCGGTTTGTTCAATCGGCGACCACATCACAGGCTTTGATCCCTGATACAGGGCACCGTTCATCACGAACTTCATAAACTCCTCGGCAATCACCGCCTCAGAGCTGAAATTCATCGTCAGATACGGGTCTTCCCAGTTGCCCTGAACACCCAAACGCTTGAACTCTTCGCGCTGAATGTCGATCCAGCCTTCGGCAAATTTGCGGCATTCCTGACGTAGCTCGATCACAGGCACGTCGTCTTTATTCTTGCCCTTCTTGCGATACTGCTCCTCGATTTTCCACTCAATCGGCAGACCGTGGCAATCCCAACCGGGAACGTAACGCGCGTCTTTGCCCATCATCTGCTGGCTGCGCACGATAAAATCCTTCAGGATTTTGTTCAGCGCGTGACCGATGTGCAAATTACCATTCGCATACGGAGGCCCGTCATGCAGGATAAACGGCGTGCGATCACCCGCCTCGGCCCGTTGTTTGTGGTAAATATCTTGTTTCGCCCAGCGCTCCAGCCAAACAGGCTCGCGTGTTGGCAATCCCGCCCGCATCGGGAAATCGGTTTTCGGCAGGTTCAACGTATCTTTGTATTCAGGGGTATCGGCACACATTTTCGTGGCTCCGTCTTGTCATAATGTCAGAAGGGGCGGCGCAGGTTTCAAACGCCTTGTCCCGGCGTCTCAACTCTCAGAGCGCCGGGGTAATAATTCGAATGATAATGCCGAATATTTGTTCCATAAGGGGCGTTATAGCTGCGCAACCCGCCCTCGTCCAGCCAATGAAATGCGACAAAGCGGGGCGTTACAAACAGGCCCAAACACGTTACAAAATCTCCATGACTTCAAAATACAAAATCGCCGTCGCGGGCGCAGGCATTGGCGGGCTCGCGGCCGCCGCTTTCCTTGCACGCGATGGCCACACCGTCACCGTTTACGATCAATTCGATGCCCCCGCCCCCGTCGGCTCTGGCCTCGTGATGCAACCCATCGGCCTGATGGTTCTTGATGCCCTTGGCGTTGGCGAACGCGCCCTGAACTACGGCAACAAAATCCACGACATGATCGGCATCGAATCCAAATCAGGGCGCAAAGTCCTCAACGTCACCTACGACGGCACCAAACACGAACGTTTCGGCCTCGCCATGCATCGCGCCAGCCTGTTTGATTGCGTCCATCACGCCGCAAAAACTGCTGGCGCCACAATCGTGTCCTCCACCCCGATCACCGCCACGCAAAACCTGCCAGCAGGCCGCCTCCTCCTTAGCCATGAACGAAAACTCGGCCTTTTTGATCTGGTCATCGACGGCAGCGGCGTTGATTCCCCACTTTCCCCGATGCAACCAATCCCGCTCAGTTACGGCGCACTTTGGGGCATCGTCGACACGCCAACCAAGCCGAAAAACACCCTCGCGCAATGCTATCGCAAAGCCTCCACGATGGTCGGCATCTTACCCGTCGGCTTCCTCCCCAACGACCCAAAACACAAAACCGCCCTGTTCTGGTCTTTGCCGCGCGATGACTTTGACGAATGGCGCAATGCGCCCTTTGCCGATTGGCAGTCCGACGCCGCAACCCTCTGGCCCAGCTTTGCCCCCTACGCCGAACTGCTGACCGACCACGCCGACCTAACAATGGCGAAATACAGCCACGGCACCCTGCGCAACCCAACCGAAGATCGGCTCGCCTACATCGGTGACGCCGCCCACCGCACCAGCCCACAACTCGGCCAAGGTGCGAACATGGCCCTGCTCGACGCAATGGCACTGGCGCAATCGCTCCGCCACAAAACCGTCGAAATGGCGCTGTCCGATTACGCCCAAATGCGCCGTTGGCACGTCCGCATTTACCAACTGATGAGCCGCGCTTTCACACCGTTCTACCAATCCGACAGCACGATCCTCCCAATCCTGCGCGACTATCTGCTCGCCCCGGTCAGCGACCTGCCAGTCGTGCGCACAATCTTGCAAAAAATGGTCAGCGGCGAACTCACCTCCATCGGTCCGCTCGCGAAAACTGCGCGCAAACCCTAGATCGCGCGGCCTTCAATTACCTGCGACATTATTAGCATTTGAAATGCGTAATTGAAAATCATATTAAATAGGTATCCTAAATGTTTATTAAAGGAATCACCTCATGGAAAAAATTGCAGACGCAATCCTGTGGCCTGGCACAAAAATGTGCGAGTTCTTCGACGTCGATCCCAAAGGCGAACTTGGCCTGCTCCGCTCGTTTTTCAACATGTTATTCTGGCTGCCAGTCGGCCTGATCATCGTCTGGTTTACGAATTGAACACCCACGCTCTGCCACCGCGTATCCCCCTCACGCGTAGGCAAATCGAAACTGTCGTGAAACATTTTTATGCCCGCGTTCGCGTTGATAAAACGCTCGGCCCCTTGTTCATCGGCATCCTGTCAAACGACCCCGAAATCTGGCGCGTCCATGAAGCAAAAATCGCCAACTTCTGGGCCAACGCGATCCTCCACGAGCGTAGCTATGACGGCAATCCGATGCTCGTCCACTCTGGAATATCAGCGATTGAACCGAGCATGTTCACCAACTGGCTCGCCCTGTTTGATCAAACCCTATCAGACGAACTGCCCAGCGACCTCGCGCTGCAATGGTCCACCCTCGCGCACCGTATTGGCCGTGGCCTGCGTTTCGGTGTCGAATCCGCACGCGAAACCTCTGGCCCGCCGATCCTGCGCTAAGATTTTCCGAAAAGCCCGGTCAAACTGCGCTTAATAATCCCCGTCACACGCGGCTTATCCTCGCTCACAAACGGCATCGGTCTGCACACTTCCATCGCGGCGACACCAACCCGCGCGGTCAACGCGCCGTTAATTACACCCTCACCAAATCGACGCGAGATTTTGGACAAAACACCGCCGCCCGCAACCGATCCAATCAGATCATCGCCAATCGCCACTGCGCCTGTCGCCACCAAATGCGCAGCCACGGCCTTGGTCAAACGCCACGCGCCAAACGTGCCAGACCGCCCACCGTAAATTTGTGCAATCTGTCGGATCATCCGCAGGTTCGCTGTCAGCGCCACCACAACATCCGCCAACGCCAACGGCACCAAGGCCGTCGCCGTCGCGACTTGTCGCGCTGCATTTTCAATGCACCTTTGCGCCTGTTCATCGATCGCCCGCATGATTTGCGTCTCGTTCAGCTGCAAAACCGCGCTCGCATCGAACACATCGTTTTGCCTTGCCTCGACCTCGGCCAATGCCCAGCGCAGATCGGCCCGCCCACGATACAGGCCCGCCAATCGCCCTTGAAACACCTTAGCCTTCGCCATGTCGCCGTCGCGCAAAACCGCCTCCGCATCGCCGCGCAGCCCATCAATCCGTTTGAGACGCGATAACGTCGCCAACTCGCGCGCTGCCATTACCAGCAACGCCACCGTCACCAACCCCAACAGGCCCAGCGCCCCGCGCCCCAGCCAGATATTACGCGCCAACATTTCAGCGGCAAAATCCCAGACGAACACACCAATCATGAACGTGATCAACCCGAAAACAGCGCTCCAAAACAGCCGCCCAATCCCAAACCCACGACGCGCAGCCGCAAATCGCAATCCATGCTCCAACGCAGGCGCGTGTACCTCAGTCACCACCACAGGTGCCTCCGCTGGCGTTGGCACAGGTTCGCTCGCGTCTAATTCTATCACCACAGGTTTCTTGCTCATCCCAACCGATCCCCGATCAAAAACTCCGCCGCGCGGTCCAATCGAATATGGGGCGGCCCATCCCCAGCCTTGATCGAAACCTCCGCAGGCGCAAACCCCATCACCGCGTATTCCCCATCAAGCCAGCCCTGCTGATCCGCCTCCGCAGGTTTCAACAACACCGACGGATCATCAGGCAACGCGCCTGCAAACATCGCAACCTGCTTACCCGTTTCCAGCGATCGCCCCCGCACCAAATCCAAACTCTCACCCTCATGCTTTCGCGTTTCTTCCGTCGTCGCCCGCAATGACGCAATCGCCATCGCATCCGTACGCGCCCCTTGATATTCCGCTTTACTGCGCGCAGATCGCACCAACGCGCCCATGATGTGGGTCAACGCTTGATGCTGGTTTTGATGCAAATGATCCGCCTTTGTTGCCGCGAACAAAACCCTCTCTACCGATTTCCCGCGCAACGCCGAAAACCAGCCGTTCTGCCCCGCCTTAAAGCACCCCATAATCTCGGCCAAAGCATCGCGCAAATCCCCCACCGCTTGTGGCCCCGAATGAATTGCCCCCAGCGCATCAACCAACACAACTTGGCGATCAATGCGCGAAAAATGATCGCGAAAAAACGGATACACGACTTGTGATTTATACGCCTCAAACCGCCGCGCCATTTCACGCGCCAACGATCTGCGCGGCGCATCGCCCTCTTTCAACGGTGAAAACGTCAACGCAGGCGAACCCGCCAAATCCCCGGGCATCAAAAACCGCCCCGGCGCACAGGCCGATAATCCCGCCGCGCGACACGCCTGCAAATAATCCGTAAAGGCCGCCGCCAACGCTTGCGCCTGCGCCTCGTCCAACGCATCGGTGCCATCCGCGCCGTCCAACAACGCCAACCACTCCGTTGCCATTTCAATCCGCGCTGGCCCGCGCGCCAACGCAATCGCGCCTTGCGACCACTGCGCAAAACTCTGTTCCATCAGCGGTAAATCCAGCAGCCATTCGCCAGGATAATCGACGATATCAATATGCACCGTCCGCGCCGATTTCAGCGCCGACAATACCCCCGCAGGGGCCACCTTCAACGACACCCGCAACTGCGATATCGCCCGCGTGCTCTCAGGCCAAACAGGATCTGCCCCCGTCATCGCGCTCAGATGCGTTTCATATTCAAACCGCGGCATAATATCATTGGGCTGGGGCTGCAAAAATGCTGCCTCAATCCGCCCTTGCCCCGCCGCACGTAACGCAGGCATTCTGCCTCGGTCCAACAGGTTCGCCACCAACGATGTGATAAAAACCGTCTTACCCGCGCGCGACAATCCCGTGACACCCAACCGAACAACGGGTTCAAAAAACGTCTCGTTTACACCATCAGACAACAGTTCAACCTGCCGCGTGATGCCGTCAATCAATGTTCCAACACCTAGAATATCGTGTCCCTCCAACTCTTCCCACGTAATGTAGTCACGCGAACAGCACTTTCATAGACTTGGCAAACACACGAACACGCGCTATCGCATCCAAATGCCCAGATACGCGCTTAAAATTGAATACCACGGCAAACCGTTCGTCGGTTGGCAACGCCAAATAGACCTCACTTCGGTCCAAGGCAGCATCGAATCCGCGCTGCGCCGATTACAACCAGATCACCCCGGCATCCAAGGCGCGGGGCGCACAGACACAGGCGTCCACGCAACAGGCCAAGTTGCCCACGTTGATATGGCCACTGAATGGGACACCTTCCGCCTATCCGAGGCAATCAACTACCACCTAAAACCACACCCTATCGCCATCACAAAATGCGCCCCAGTAGCCGATGATTTCCACGCGCGATTTTGGGCGCTAGAACGCACCTACCAATTCCGCCTTGTGGCACGCCGCCCCCCGATCACCCATGACGCAGGCCTCGTGTGGCAAGTCCGCCGCCCCCTCGATATCGAAGCAATGCGAACAGCTGCAGCACATCTTATCGGGCGGCACGATTTCACCACCTTCCGCTCCACCATCTGCCAAGCAGACAGCCCCGTGCGCACGCTGGATGAAATCTCGATTGCAGAATACCCTTACCCAAACGGCATCGAATACCGCTTCAAAATCCGCGCGCGGTCCTTCCTGCACAACCAAGTCCGCAGCTTCGTTGGCACCCTAGAACACATCGGCGCTGGCAGCTGGCACCCAGATCGCATGGCCGACGCCCTCGCCGCACGCGACCGCCAAGCCTGCGGAACCGTCAGCCCGCCCCACGGTCTCTACCTCGAAAACGTGCGCTACCCAGATGACCCATTCGCATAAAAAATGGGCGCTGATTTTCACCAACGCCCCATTTCAATGTTCTTTAAATACCTAAACCACTATCCGCGGTTCATCCGATTCTCGATCAGGTCATCCACAACGCTCGGATCAGCCAAGGTCGAGGTATCCCCCAACGCCCCGAAATCATCCTCGGCAATCTTGCGTAAAATCCGTCGCATGATCTTGCCAGAGCGCGTTTTCGGCAATCCTGGTGCCCATTGGATCAAATCAGGTTTGGCGATCGGACCAATCTCTTTGCGCACCCAGTCAGACAATTCTTTGCGCAGTTCTTCCGTCGGCTCCTCGCCAGACATCAACGTGACATAGGCGTAAATCCCCTGCCCCTTGATATCATGCGGATACCCAACAACCGCGCTTTCGGCCACTTTGTCGTGAGCCACCAACGCGCTTTCCACTTCGGCCGTGCCCATACGGTGGCCCGACACATTAATCACATCATCCACACGACCCGTGATCCAGTAATAGCCATCCGCATCCCGCCGACAGCCATCCCCCGTGAAATAATAGCCCTTATAATCATCGAAATACGTCTTCACGAACCGCTCGTGATCGCCGTAAACCGTCCGCATTTGCGCAGGCCAACTGTCCTTGATGCACAACACACCCTCGGCTTCAGTCGTCGTAATCTCAACACCTGTCGTTGGGTCCAAAATCACCGGCTGCACCCCAAAGAACGGAAGCGTACACGACCCGGGTTTCGTTCCAATCGCACCTGGCAGTGGCGTCATCAAATGGCCACCCGTTTCAGTCTGCCACCAGGTATCCACAATCGGGCAATTCCCTTTGCCGACCACTTCATTGTACCAATTCCACGCCTCTGGGTTAATCGGCTCGCCAACTGTCCCCAAAATCCGCAGTGACGACAAATCGCATTTTTCAACAAACGCATTGCCTTGCCCCATCAACGCCCGCAGCGCCGTTGGTGCGGTGTAAAATTGATTCACTTGATGCTTGTCACACACCTGCCAAAAACGGCTGGCATCTGGATAGGTCGGAACCCCCTCAAACATCACAGTCGTCGCACCATTCGCCAACGGACCATACACGATATAGCTGTGCCCCGTGACCCAACCCACATCGGCAGTACACCAGAAAATATCGCCATCTTTGTAATCAAAAACATATTTATGGGTCATCGCGGCATACAACAAATACCCCGCCGTAGAATGCACAACACCCTTTGGCATCCCCGTGGACCCAGAGGTGTATAGAATGAACAACGGGTCTTCGGCATTCATCTGTTCTGGCACGCAATCCGCAGACGCAGCAGCCATCATCGCCGTGTAGGAATGATCGCGCCCTGCCTTCATACCAACATCCGCACCCGTGCGTTCCACAACCAGCATATTCACGTCGCCCGATGTTTCCATCGCCGTATCCGCATTGGTTTTCAGCGGCGTCGCCTTGCCCGCACGCGGCGCTTGATCTGCCGTCACAACCAATTTGGCCGCGCACCCTTTGATCCGCGCCGCCAAGGCATCAGGGGAAAATCCACCAAACACGATCGAATGGATCGCACCAATGCGCGAACAGGCCAACATCGCATAGGCCGCTTCTGGGATCATTGGCATATACAGGATCACGCGGTCTCCGCGCTCCACACCCAATGATTTATACACATTCGCCAGTTTGCTCACCTGCGTGTGCAACTCATTATAGGTGATGTGCTTGGCGTCTTCCGTCGGGCTGTCAGGCTCCCAAATAATCGCAACCTGATCACCGCGCGTCGCCAAATGGCGATCAATACAGTTTTCAGACACGTTCAACGCACCGTCTTCAAACCATTTGATCGACACATCTGGGTGTTCAAACGTCGTGTTCTTTACCTTGCTAAACGGCGTGGACCACTGCAACGCGCGACCTTGCTCGCCCCAAAACGCATCTGGATCAGAAATAGACGCGGCATACATAGCCTTATACTTCGCCGCATCAATATGCGCGTTCGCCGCAATATCCGCAGGCACCGCGATGATTTCGGAATTAGAGCTATCAGCTGACATTGGTTCGTTCTCCCACAAGTCCAAATATGCGTATCCGCCCAATTGAACGAGATACGCACCGTTAGTCAACGCATACACAAAAATCTGTCATAAATCCCGTAATCCAATGGTTTTCATACGCTTTTTTGTAAATTTTCTTACGGAATTCGGGTAATATTGATCAAAAATGTGACACCCGTTGGTAAAATTCAAGAGCAATGCGACCGCAGGTCCTAGGTTCCGTCCACCCAAGAGGGAGTTCACTGCATCAATTTCTGGGAACCAAATTGGTTGCGGGGGTAGGATTTGAACCCGCCGCCACGGCAGTGTTTTCCTACAAAACACGAAAGTGGGACGACCGTAGGTCATAGGTTCTGCATGATCGATGTTAGAATATGCAGCATAAAATTGGGAAGTCTAAGTTGGTTGCGGGGGAGGGAATTGCACAAGCTCGTACCAATCACGAGATTGCAATATCAGTTTAATCGCCTCCCATCAGTGTGAGAATGATGCGGCAATATCTGAAACCAATTCCCGGAAGCCGCCATGCGTCGACGGCTCAGTTTTTGGCAAGTGCAAAGTCGAGCATTTCCGCCGGATTGCGCAATTGTGCCCAACCTTGTCCCCGCACGGCAATTTCAGGCATTATGGAGTCTGTGTCGTTAAACATTTGCGCCTGCTCCGGAACAGCAACAACAGTCAGGGCGGCCACCCTTCTCTTCACAACCGAGTTTTCTCTGACACCGCCATCATCGCTACTCGGGGACCAGATCCAGTCGTATTAACGACGTTGATCCGTGAACCAGGTCGGGCGGCAGACTAGTCCAGTCTATGGGTTTCGAAAACCCTACGCCTTCAAAAGCTGTGATCTTTATCTTTCCCTTCGGCGAAAACTCCCCAGACGCCATAACGAATTCTCGGTGCGGGTTTTTGCCAGAGTTGTCAACATGCCCATCAATCGGCACGTTATAGGATGGGTCCGTAGTGATCATTTGGGCGCTTGAGCCATCCATTAACGTATTGACCGTTTCAGCCTC
>Ga0233426_10000777_pt1 | contig 31995 bp, 25 predicted proteins | sample SI_118_April2016_6_FD_179875 | JGI IMG/M metagenome (GOLD analysis project Ga0233426, IMG submission 179875) | Seawater microbial communities from Saanich Inlet, British Columbia, Canada - SI_118_April2016_10_MG | ecosystem: Environmental > Aquatic > Marine > Inlet | place: Canada: British... | reverse complement strand
CAAGGCAAACACTTTTGTGCTGGCGCAAACTTTGGCAGCTCAGAGCGAAGGCAACCCAGCGACGCCTCTGACGCCAACCCGCTCTACACTGAGGCGGTTCGACTGTTCCGCGCGAAAACGCCTGTGATTGCAGCCGTTCAGGGCGCCGCTGTCGGCGGCGGCTTTGGTCTTGCCGTTATGGCCGACTTTCGGGTCGTTTCACCAGAAACACGGCTGACTGCAAACTTCGTCAAATTGGGATTTACCCCAGGATTTGGTTTGACCCATACCCTCGCTCGAATTATTGGCCATCAGAAAGCGAACCTATTGTTCTTCACCGGTCGCAGAATTACTGGCCAGACCGCTTTTGATTGGGGTTTGGCAGACATCCTGAGCAGCTCAGAGGATATCCGCTCAGAAGCCATTCAATTGGCAGCAGAGATTGCAGAGAATGCACCGCTAGCAGTGGTATCGGTTCGCGAGCAGGTTCGAGGGCAACTCGCCGACGCGGTCAAAGCAACGACCGATATTGAAGGCCGAGCACAGTTCTTCTTGCAACAAACAAACGACCATAAAGAGGGGATTAAGGCTGTGTCAGAACGACGACCCGGCCAGTTCACTGGGCGCTAGGGCGCTTACCTCAACCGCACGCGCTTTGGCGCCGTTATGAGGCCTTTGAGCAGGCCGCATCCATTGGCTCAAAGGTCAGTAAGTTCCTAAATAGCCCCTTACGAGCACCCGTGCACGGTCTGTGATAAGCCTTTGCAGCTCGGATAAAAGGCCCTTCCCGAACAATCTATCTTGGTTGATTCAGAAGGTACTGCGGTAAGATTCTTCGCAAGAAGGGAGCAAAGGTTACAAGAAACAGAGCGCCCTATTCCTGGGCGTCCTATTGACTTCGCCGACTACCGGTCATTTGACGCCCAACCTAGCGGGGAATCGCCAAGTGCGGAAAAGGGCAACCCTCACCTCCCCGCATCACGCAGGCATTTACCCGCGCAAACCACTTCCCTGTTTAGGCTGCACCGCCGCCTGGGAGAGACAGCCGATAAGCCCTTCAGTCCGCCAAAATATTAGGTATGATCAAGTCCTCTAACGCACGTAATGATTAAAAGAGGCTGACAGTATGCAATGGAGTTTTGGTGACATTTTAACCGCGGTGGCTCAGATCACTGACCCCAATAAGCCCGCCCTAATCCATGGCGAACGCCTGATCACCCATGGCGACTTCAACGTTCGGACCAACAACTTGGCGCGCTCGCTGCTTGCAGGCGGAGCAGAGCCCGGAGATAAAATCGCATTTTACATGCGCAATTGCCCAGAATACTCCGAGGGAATTGCAGCCGCCTTTAAAGCCTCTCTCACCCATGTGAACGTGAATTATCGGTATATCGATCACGAGCTGGTTTATCTATTGGACAATGCCGACGCGAAGATTGTGATCTACCAACAAGAATTCTCTGAATCGGTCGAGCGAATTAAGGCACAACTACCGCTCGTAACCCAATGGATTGAAACTCAAGACAGCACAGTTCATAGCGAGGTCTTGGATACCGACTATGAGCGTCGAGCGCACTCCGGTGACGGCAGTACCGTCGACGTCGAGCATTCTCCGGAGGATCTCCTGTTTTTGTATACCGGTGGCACAACCGGCATGCCCAAAGGCGTGATGTGGCAGCATGATGATTTATTTAAAGTCATGGGTGCCGGCGGCAACCCTCGGCTATCAATCCCACCAAGCGCAAACTTAGACGAACTGCTCAGCCGGATACAATCCCAGCCAGGTCCTGTAAACCTTCCGCTGCCACCCATGATGCACGGAACGGGCCTGCTTTCTGCGATCGGCGCGATGGCCATGGGGGGCACCTGCGTGACCCTGCCCAACACCAATTTCGATCCGAGCCAGGCACTCAGAGCTATTGAGGCCAACCGCGTCACGACCGTTACCATTGTCGGCGATGCCTTTGCACGCCCAATGCTCGAAGCCCTTGATGATGCGCCACAGACCTATGACATCAGTTCGATCAACGTCATTACTTCATCCGGTGTCATGTGGACACGAGAAATCAAAGCAGGGTTATTAGAGCACAATGAAAATCTTCTGCTGGTCGATGGATTTTCCTCCTCAGAAGCCATTGGCTTGGGTAGTTCTGTTATGACCAAAGCGGCGGACATCGCTGTTGCAAAATTTACCATCGGCCCAAACTGCCGTGTCTTTACGGAGGATGATCGAGAGGTTCATCCCGGCGACAACGAAACCGGCATGGTGGCAGTTAGAGGCAATCTGCCCCTCGGTTATTACAAAGACGCAGAAAAAACAGCGAAAACCTTTAAAATCATCCGAGGCGAGCGCTACTCGATTCCCGGCGACTGGGTTCAGGTCGAAGCGGACGGCACGCTCACCCTGCTGGGCCGTGGCAGCAACTGCATTAACACAGCCGGTGAAAAGGTTTTCCCAGAAGAAGTCGAAGAAGCGCTCAAACTGCACGATGGCATCGATGACGCCCTAGTGATCGGACTCAGCGACCCCAAGTGGGGCCAGGCCATTACCGCGGTCATCCAGACCCGACACAACCAGGCACTTGACCCGAATGAACTGAAAACCTGGGCGAGGCAGCAATTAGCCGCTTACAAATTGCCGAAGCATATCTTTCAAAAAGAAAGCCTTGATCGAGCACCCAATGGTAAGGCCGATTATGCAAGCATTCGAGCCTTTGCGGAGGCGAAATTAAAACAACCGTAGCCCAAAAATGGTTTCTACGTCGTGTTTAAGCACGGGACATAAACTTCGCGTTCGTGGTGTTCACCTTAATGTGTTCACCAGCGCTAATATACTCCGGAACCTGCACTATGAGGCCCGTCTCGAGCGTCGCGGGCTTGGTTCTCGAGCTTGCGCTTGCGCCTTTTATGCCTGGCGCTGTATCCGAAATCAAAAGCGTGACAGCTTGAGGCACCTCGATGGCAGCTATTTGGCCGTCAATCACCAGCGCCGTAATATCCTCCAGACCTTCCTTTAAATAACCCAATTGGTCCTCTAAGTCAGCGCGATTGAGACTGTATTGAGAGTAATCTGTGAGCGCCATAAAGTGGTATTCATCACCATCAATGTAAGAAAATTGTACAGAGATTCTTTGGCAATCAATCCGTCCAAATTGCTCTTCACCCTTACTGCTCACCTCCTTTTTTAAGCCTGTCAGCAAATTCTTAAACCGCAATTTATAAAGGGTCACGGCCCCCCTTGAGGAGGGGCTTTTGGTTTCGAGGTGTTTGAGTACGTGGGGGGCACCCTCGATATCAACTACATCACCCCGCTTGATTTCACTCGCTTTTGGCATCAGGCTCTCCTTAACATTTTAAGATTATAAACGGCATGCACTTTCAACCCAATGACTTAGAAGCAGTGGCCAATGTCACCATGCCGTTTGGAAAGTTTAAAGGCACTCGGATTCATCGGCTGCCAGAGGCGTATTTAATCTGGTTTTCGGAAAAAGGCTTCCCGACGGGCCAACTCGGCACGCTTATGAACCTTGCCTTGACGCTTAAAGTCGATGGTCTTGAACACCTAACCCGACCGCTTGAACGACCCTCTCGCAGCGAGGCTTCCGCGTAATCTAAATGCAAGGCATAAATCGCGGGCCAGCCAGCGAACGCGATGGTGCGACGCCGGTTAAAACCGCGCCGAAGTTAATTCACATCGAAAGCGCTCTCACACTGATCCCTTAAGGTTTGAGGACCAGAATGCCAAACTGCATGATTTGACGTTACCCTCGTCGCTGTAAAGGCTCAAATTTAACTTTTTGCCTTGAGGCTTTTTCCTGAAACCAAGCCACTTCGCTGTCTTCCAGCCCGATCTAGACGATTTGACGTCAGCGGCCACAGCTAGGACAATCCGAACAACTTTTTTCAGAGCAACCCCTATGGCCATTGGCATCATCGCAACCCTAGAAATCAAAGCCGGCGAACAAGCCGCATTCGAAGCCATCTTTACAGAATTGAGCGCCTTAGTGCGCGCCAATGAAACGGGCAATAATTTTTACGCACTTCACAAGAGCCGAGAGTCCGACACAACCTACGTAGTGCTGGAACAATATGCTGATGACGCGGCGTTACAAGCGCACAATCAAACTGAGTACTTCAAGCGACTCGGCGCAGCGATGGGGCCTCACATGGCAGGACGCCCAAAGATAGAAATGCTCGATGCGGTTTAAAGCGGCGACGCCTGCTCGGCGCAACACACTCCGGCAGATACGTAAGTAGCTTAGGTCAGTCTCTCAACCAGCCAAGGTAACGAGCGATCCATCCGATAGTCGATACCCGAATGGGTATCGTCGAATGTTTCGAATTCGTGGTCTATATCCAAGGCCTCGCAACGCGCACTAAACTTTCGAGCGCCATAGAGCAGATGGTATTGATCTCTTAGACCGCAATCAAGAAACAACCCTTTCAGCGCGCGCAGCTTCTCTTGAGCCGCTAACTCTTCGAGCCCAACAATTGGGTCAAAGGCTTGCCAGGCAGCCCATCTTTCTGCATCCCTTTCGCAAGTTTTCAGATCCACCGGCAACCGAACCCCAAAGGGCGCATCCGCATCAGGATCATACGACGCCGCCATCGCAAACGTCATCAGAACGTGCATCTCGCCTCCGGCTATGCGTCGGCGACGGTGGAGACGCTCTATATAACCCGAGATACTCAATCCGCTCTGGGTCAACGCCAAGAGCACCTCAGGGAATTCTCGGCCGTAACACAACTCAAAATCCATATCGCCGGAATGACACACCACAGCCCCCCAATGCTCACCGTGATGAAGGACTTGATGAAGGGCGCCGTAGCCACCGCTGGATTTACCAAAAAGCCCTCTACCACCAGGTTCTGTGATGACTGGATATCGCGCTTCAACGGCTGGCACTAGGACTTCATGCAGCCAACGCGCCCAGTGACCCATCGCAATTGAGTCAACATATTGGTTACCCCCCAGAGACGTAAAACAATCTGGAAACACATAAACTGCCGGCGCTAGGACCCCCTCATTCATGAGCCGATCGACCCGCTGGGGCAGCGTTTCGCCGAACCCTTTCCAGGCCAAATGAGACAAGCCACTACCCGTGAAGCCAGCCAGATCTATAAGCAACGGGTAGCGCTCACCCGCGCGGCAAGCTTCTGGGACATAGACCGCAACCGTCCGCGCGGTCGGATCCCCTAACAAATTTTCGAGTAAGGGGTGGCCTTCGGTTTCAAAAAATTCGAGTTGTCCTTTTGGCTGGCTAAAGGCATGTACTGGCATCAAAACTCCTCACAGTGGTTTCAGCGTCAAACACTTGATTCCGTCGCGACGGCGGGAGACCGCGGCCCAGCTATCAGACCGCCAATATCCTCAAAAACCCGATAAATGGCCGGGACAACCAACAAGGTAATCACCGTTGCAAACGTGACCCCGAACGCAAGGGACACAGCCATGGGCACCAGAAACTGAGCCTGAACACTGGTATTGAACATCAGCGGCATCAGGCCAACAAACGTGGTCAGTGACGTCAGAATGATCGGGCGGCAGCGGGTCACTGCGGCATTAACCACCGCATTATCTAAACTCTCGCCCTCTGACACCAGCCGGTTTACCGTATAGGTTAGAATCAAACTGCTGTTGACCACGACACCCGCTGCCGCAATCATTCCTAAAATGGACATCATGGCGAGGCCCGCAACAAGATCAAACTGCTTCATGATTTGGTGCCCCCAAATCGCCCCAACATAGGCAAAGGGAATGACACTCATTATCATGAGCGGCTGAGTGTAGGAATGCAGTGGAATGGCCAGCAGCGCATAGATCACAAACAAGGCGATCAAAAAAGGAAACACTAAGCTCACTAGATACTCACCGCTCTGACGTTGCTCTCCCTCAAGACTAAGCGCGACCCTTGGATGGTCATTTAGCAGGTCATTTAAATAGCCGCCGCTTAGGTCACTCAGAACTTCCTCGGCAGTGATAACACTACGATCCACATCAGCTGTGACGTTCACCACCCGACGAGCATCGGTGCGGTTAATACTCGCGTATCCCCGTCCCAGTTCGGCCTCCGCAACCGTTGTAAAGGGAATCTCTGAACCGGCCGGCGTTCGGACGCGCATCCGGTCGAGGGCCCCAACGCTACGCCGTTCGGAATCGGTATAGCGCACCATCACCCGAACATCGTCTCGACCTCTTTGAATGCGTTGCGCCTCTTCACCATAAAAAGCTTGCCGAACCTGAATGGCCAATTGTGCAAGTGACAAACCCGCGGCGTCGCCCTCGGGTTTCATCGATAATTTAAGTTCCTGCTTACCCGAACGAAACGAATCAGTGATATCGATCACGCCCGGGTAACTCGAGAGTTTCAGCCTCAACGCCGCAGCGATTTCACGCAGCTCACCTACGTCCTCTCCCGACAACTGAATATCAATCGCATTGCCTACTGTGAACAACGAGCTATTGAACTTCAATTCCACCGCCCCGGGAATTGAACCAGCCTGATCACGCCAAAGATTGGCTATCGTCCGCGTATCGAGCGTACGCGCCTGACTCGGCGTAAGCTGTAAGGTCACCTCGCCCAAATGACCACCCCCAGAACTGCCCCCGCCCGGACCACTCGGTCCCGCCCCGCCTCGACTTGAGGGCTGATTACCCACAGCCGATAAAATGTGCGTGACGGGCGGCGCGTCCGGAAACTGTTCCGACAGCTCCTCGGCAAGCGCCTCGGCAGACTGCTCAAGGTAAAGCACGGCATCGGCCGTCACAGCGGCCGAGGTCCCAAGGGGCATCGTCAGCTGCGCGATCGCTTGATCAGATGCCAGGGGCGGAAAAAACGAAAAGGGCAGTCGCCCACTGCCAACAACGCCCACGCCAGATAGGAAAAACGCGAAGGCAAAGGCAAGGGTTGTGTATCTTGCGGATACGGCTTGCGCGACCAACCGGCGAAAGTGTGAATTAATGAAGACCTCGACCCGCTCAGAAAACCGTTCTTGGGAACGAACCAGACGCGTCGCGACACCTTGAGACAAGGAAAAGGCATGCAATAAGGTCATAAGCGACACCATGCCAACTGCCAGTCCAATATAGCTTGATACGTCCCAAGCGAATTCCAACAATAAGATGCCCACAACCGGCACCATTAAGAGATAGATTTCGCCTGCTTCGGTTTTGACGTCTTGATGACCTAAGTGCGCCGGCAGTATCAATTGGGATTCGATCAAGGAAAAAATTAAGCAACAAATAACGACCGTTGCGATCACTGCACCGATTTGACCCGAGGTCCCCACGCCCTGCAGCATGGGCACAAAGGCGCAAATCGTTGTTAGAACTCCAAAGATTACCGGCACTGATATTTTTTGGGTCCCGAGCACAGCGCCTTCAAGCAGCGTCCGGCTCTTACGTTGTTCAGCGAAGACGTTTTCACCCACCACAATCGCATCATCGACCATGATGCCAAGCACTAGGATGAAGCCAAACAACGAAATGCCATCGATGGACAATCCAAGATAGTTCGTTAAGTATAAGGCACCCAAGAAAGCTACTGGCACACCAATACTCACCCAAAAGGCGAGCCTTGGACGCAAAAACAGGGCCAGCAAGATCAAAACCATCAGAAATCCCTGACGCGCACTATCGAGCAAAGTACTTAGTCGATCTCGAAGCAATCTTGAATTATCGTTCCACACCGTCAGCGTGACGCCCTCTGGCAAGCCACCAGGGGCTGTTTCTAAGTACCGGTTCACTTCCGCTGTAATCTTCAGGATATCCTGGTCGCCAACCCGAGACACTCGAATGATCGCGGCCGGCTCCCCATCAAAGCGTAAGGCTTGGTCGGTGTCTTCAAACCCATCCGAGACGGTTGCTACATCTTTCAAGAACACTCGCCGGCCCGCCGCATCACTGCTGAGGAGTAAATTTTCAAACTCCTCGCCGCTATAAGCCTGGCCTTGCGTTCGCAATAAAATCTCACCATCACTGGTTTTGATGGCCCCACCGGGAACATCTAAAGATTGCCGACGAATCACACTAGCGACCTGATCCAAAGTCAGCCCATTGCGCTGCAGAGAGGCCTCGGACACCTCGACCGATACTTCGTACGGCCGCGTATTGATCAACGCAACCTGCGTAATACTCGGCAATGCTGCAATATCGTCTCGGACGCGTTGTCCGAGCACCTTGAGCGCACGTTCATCGTTCGGTCCCGTGATCGCAATGTCCATCACGCTGCGCACGCTCGTAATCAAATTGATGACAGGCTTTTCTGTCTCCGTCGGGAGGGTATCAATCGCATCAACTCGATTTTTAACATCATCCAGTGCTTTCGACTTGTCGGTGTCTTCAAACAGTTCAACCGACACTGTGCAGATTCCCTCGTTGGCGGCCGACCGGATCTCCTTAACCCCTTCAACACCCTCCAACTCTTCTTCGATCCGCACGCACACACCCTGCTCAACCTCTTCAGGCGCCGCGCCAAGATACAAAACCGACACTGTAATGATTGGGACATCGATGTCCGGGAAAGATTTTTGCGGCATCGACAGAAGCGCCGAAGCACCAAAAAGGACGACCAAAATGAGCAGCAAATTGGCAGCGATGTGATTTTCGGCAAACCAAGCAATAACCGTTTTCATCGCAAGCTCACCTCAGCATTAGTTTCGACAATACGAACCTGCATTCCTTCGACGCCATCCTCCATCGCCGAAAGGCAAACCCGATCGCCATCCGACAAACCCTCATCAATCAGGACCCAGTCTCCCTCTCGTCGAATGACCTTGACGCTTGCACGGCGAAGCCGCTGTTCCGCATCGATCAAAAACACCGCGCTGTCCCCTCGAAGTGCCGTTCTTGGCAATTTCACAACTCCTGGCAATCTTTTGCCTAAAATTTCCGCTTCCACAAAAAGCCCGACAGCCAAAGGCGCCCCCCCGACACTCGTTTGGTATGGCGATTTAATTCGAGCGACCAGGTTCACCATGCGGGTTACGACATCAATCTCGCCCTCAGTTCGAACCACCTCGCCTTCCCAGCGCTGAACCTCACCGGCAAAATTTGCCCTCAAAGAGACTTTGGGTCGCGCAGTCTTGGCAATGCCTTGATCTGACAAGGTCACGTTTAAATAAGCGAGGTCTTGATCTTGGATTGGCAGCCTAACTTCTGCGTAATCTGTGGCGTAGAGTTTGGCCACGGCTACGCCCTTCAAAACATATTGACCTACATCTATTTTTTCGCTGCGAACCCGACCTTGGTAGGGCGCGACCACGCGGGTTCGCGCAAGGTCTCGCTGGGCGCTTTCCAATCGAGCGGCTGCCTCTCGGTAGCTGGCTTTGGCAAACTGTAAGCGCTTTAAAGCCTCATCCTCAAGCGCTTGACTCACGGACTGCCGTTGCTTCAAGTCAAGTTGGCGGTCATAGTCCTTCTGCGCAAAAGTGACTTCGCTGACAGCTTTTGCGACAGCCGCGCTCGCCAGCTCCAAAGCAATTTTATAGTCGGTGGGGTCAACCTCAAAAAGAACTTCACCGGCGTCAAAAAAACCGCCTGTCACCATGCCTTGCGCCGTGCTGACGATGCGACCGGACACCTCAGAGACTAAGTCGGTTTCACTGCGCGGCTCGACAGTACCAAAGGCCCCAGCCGTTAACTGCAAGGCCTGCATCTCGACCACTTGGCTTTGTACCAGCGGCCTTATCGGTGCTGGCGGCCTAGAATCCAGTTTAGGTCCGGTTGAAATTAAATTATAAAACAACGCAATACCCAACCCAGCTACTACAACAGGGGCGATAACTGGCTTAGAACGGGCGGGCGCTTTCATGGTAGATCCTTATTATTAACACTAACCGATGATCCTTCTAGAAAACCATCAACAGAAAAATTGAGCAGCCGTTCAAACGACACGTCGGTTGGCGGTGCCGAACCCAAGAGCCGCTCCGAAGGTCGCAGCACCGTAAAATTTAATGCCCCAACAACAAACGAGAACTTCTGGGCAATCAGCGCTCTGCCTTGCTTTGGGAAGCAAGCCGTCACAGCCTCAACGAACTGCTCGATCACATCGCAAAAAACGAGATTTAGCAGCGGTTCGACCACTTCAGCAGGCTCTGTCATAACACGCCCCATAAGTCGTCGAGCCGGCGCTTCATGCTCATTGAAAAAAACGGGCCACAAAAATGCATGAAGAATGTCCCGAATGGATTCGGCCCGTCGCTCACGAACGGCCTCTAAACGCAGTCGCCGCGAAGTATTGATCGGCGCAATGCGGCGAATCAGTACTGCTTCTAACAAACCTTGCTTGGAACCAAAGTGATAACCCATCGCCGCGATATTAACCCCAGCCTTGTCCGCAATAGCCCGCGCGGACATCCCGGCATAACCCGCATCGATGAACAAGGCCTCGGCTGCGTTCAGCAAGCGTCCTTGCGTATCCCTTGTTTTGCACGGGCTATTACGTACCTTTTGCGCGCTATTTAGACTCATAATCTGTCGTTTGCTTGAGATAAATGATCATTAAAAATCGGCTGACGTTCGCTGAACGTGCCAAGGCTCCCAGCCAGCCTTTTAACAGGACTAGTGCGGCATTACTTAAATGATTAAAACGGTCGTTTGAATTATACTTTCCTACGGGAACGACGCGCAATTAGATTGATTGCTATGCTTTGATAGCATGATCGCTACAGTACAATTTTATGACTTTGTCGTAATTGCCGTCCCGCGCAAGCTGGTGATACCCAGTCACCGAGCCAAATTAATCAGACCAAATCAGACCCGCACAGCCGTTGGGTCGGATATCGACCCAAGCAAACTGATCAAATTCTCCGGCCCAACGGCCTGCATCCTGGGCGCTTAAATTGAAGATTAAATAACAGTCCTGAGCCCAGCCCTGATCCGCATTTTCATGACGCGCAACAAAATAATTCAATCTTGCTTGTTCAATTTTCAACAACAATTGCATTCGACGATCCAAATTCTCATCCTCGGTCAGCACTTGCCCCTGCGGGTTTGAGGCCGAGATCAAGCAAGCAGACTGCGCGTTGAAGCTGGCTAACAGCAGCGCCAAACCTTGATGAACCACTCCAATTTGAAAGACGATCGGTGGGTCGTCATCAATTACGTAATCTGCGGTTTCATAAATCGTGCGTTGCGACGAAGGGATCGTAATCATGAAAAAACCCTAGTTTGAGTGCCATTAACAAGTAGTACTGTTAACATTATATCAAGGCTACACCGACTCAGGTAAAACCCGTTTACCGCGCATCCCAAGCACGGCCTTGGAACAAACAGATCTAGACAGAAATTCATGGCATTAGAGACACAGCAGGAGTTGCAGATCAAATTTGCTCGACGTGATCGAGCAATGCTCCTAGTACTGGCAAATCTTGTCCTCACCGGGCTCTTGATTGGACATTTGTTAACGAGTTCGGGCGGCTATCGATTCGAACTCGATCAAGTCGGTTTCGAAGCCGCATCATTTTTATCCGTTTTCGTGATGTTCGTCGCCGCAACCCTGATTAAGGTCTCCCTCGCCGAACGTCGCGCCGTCCTGCTTGGCTTATTTGCACTACAAACCGGTAATTTGCTAGATGCTGCCACTGGTATCTTTTTTAACGCTTCACCGGTTTGGTGGTGGATCGGTGATGGCCTGACCTTTTCCGGCGAAGTTATCCTCGCGCTCGTTGTATTTCAGTTTGTACGGCTCACGAACGACCTTGCGAATAGGGATCCGTTGACGGGCCTTTATAATCGCAGCTTCCACATGCGAGCGCTGGCTAACTTGCTTAAAAGCAGCCACAACAAAAAAGAATCGGTTGCGGTGATCGCAATTGACATCGATCACTTTAAACACGTCAACGATGTCCACGGCCATGCCTTTGGCGACCAAGCGTTACAAGCAATTGCCTCTGCCGTGAACGGATTTCAAGGTGAGGTCAATGTGATCAGCCGCACAGGGGGAGAAGAATTTGAAGTCGTGGTGGATCAACTGGACGAGCCGGCTGTCTTTGCCCTCGCCGACCGAATCCGCTTGGTGATTTCAAGTATTGATCTGGGCGAAAACAGGCAGTTAACCGCAAGCCTCGGTATTGCGCTCAGTCATGTTGGTGAGGCGCTGGTCTCGCTGAGGCAAAGAGCGGATGCTGCAGCTTATAAAGCAAAGAACACCGGTCGCAACAGGGTCTGTGTCGCCGATTGAGGGCTCGGGTCTAGGGCGTACAACACAGAACTCGTATCAAAACCCGCGTCAGGCAATCTAAAACTCAGTGCACAGCGAGTGTTTAAAGCCTAATTGCGCGCCAAAACCACTTGAGCTCGGTGCCATATCACCCTTTTCTGTATCGCCTGCCCGATTGGATCACAGCTGGAACAATTGCTAACAGGTCAGGGTTGACCCTCACCGCAGCTCGACTTTCGATCGCAATTCTGACTTTAAGCAAGCGACTCACGTAATGCTTGTGCGGCCGAATGGATCTCATCACGCTCGATCATCGGTATCTTCTCGTAATGATTCATCATCAGTCGCATCCTTGGGTTCCGCCCAAACCGATCGCTATGCCGGCCTAGAAAATCCCAGTACAACACATTGTAGGGGCACGCCATCGCACCCGTACGCGCCGTTACGTCATAGGCGCAATCACCACAATGATCGCTCATGCGCTGAATGTATTTCCCAGAGCTAATGTAGGGCTTAGAGGCTACCAAACCGCCATCCGCAAACTGACTCATGCCTCGCGTATTCGGCATTTCAACCCATTCAATCGCATCAACATAAATACCTAGGTACCAAGCATCCACTTGATCAGGATCAACGCCCAACATTAGCGCGAAATTTCCGGTGACCATCAACCGCTGAATATGGTGGGCATAACCAAATTCAAGAGATTGATCGATCGCCTGCTTCAGACAGGCCATGCGGGTATCGCCCGTCCAATAAAAGCTCGGCAAATCCATCTTGGCCTCGAGCACATTACGGGCTGCATAGTCCGGCATGTTCGCCCAATAAAGTCCTCGAATAAATTCTCGCCAGCCCAATATTTGCCGTACGAAACCTTCAACCTCAGCACACCCAACCTCTGAGCCTGGCTGCTCAAAGGCCGCAACCGCCGCGTCAACGACTCGCTTGGGGCTCAGCAGTTTCGTATTTAAGGCAAACGACAGCCTAGAGTGAAATAAAGACCAGCCGCGATGGGTCATCGCATCCTGATAACGCCCGAAATTGGGCAACAAACGCTGGCAAAAATCGACCAAAAGCGCTTCGGCCTGCGCTTCATCGACGGGCCAAATGAGGTCACTGCCAACCTGCCCAAGGGTTTCGACCCCATGTCGATCCAGCCGATCTTGAATCAACCCGGTCGGATTTTGAAACAGAAATGGCGCTGGGACCGTCACCGTTTTGGGTAGGGCTTTTTGATTATGCTTATCAAAATTCCATTGCCCGCCGACGGGCGCCCCATCCTTCATGAGCACATCAAAGGATGTGCGCATTTTGCGATAAAACGGCTCTAAACGATGTGCTGAGCCCGCTTTAAACTGCCGTTTTAAGTCGTGTTCGGTCATGTAAAAGTGTTCAGACTCAACGGCAACCACCTCAACCCCATCGGGCTGCCAATCTGCGAGTTGACGGCGAAGACGGTATTCATCCGGCAGCTGGTATTCGACCCGGGTCGCTTGATGAGCCGCAGCACAATGCGCAAGTAATGCCGTCAGAGATTCAAACGGGGCGGCTTGGTCTAAATCAAAATGACGGATGCTGTGACCCATGCCTCGCACCCGCTCTGCAAAGCGTTCCATCGCCAGAAAAAATGCCATCGTTTTTTGAATGTGATGCCGCACGTAGCGTTGCTCTTGGGCCAGTTCAGCCATCACATAGACGATGCCCGGATCCACTTGCTGGAACCAGCTGTGATGGGCGTCCAGCTGATCTCCAAGCACGAGACGTAGTACTTTGGCTGGGTGGGGGTCGACGTCCATTACAGCTTTCATCACTATCCTTAAATTTTAACTTTTATAGGCGCACACCCTTTGCTTACGACACTCAGCAGCAATTCGATTTTGAGGTCGAGGCGCGCAGCGGACTAACTTTGAACAATCACCCCAGGTTCACAACCCGCTTGGTTTTTAGGGTCGGCAGATTAGCCGGCTGATAGGTGGCAATGAGCGCGCGTCGTCGCTTGCCGGATTGATTTTGCGCCGAGCCATGAATCAAAAAAGGATCAAAGAAAATAGCGCTACCGGCGGGCTCGTTAAACTCAACGACTTGTGAGAAATCGACCTCATCATTGTGGGTGTAAAAACCTTCAAGCTGACTACCATCATTCCGAGCGGCGTGAATACCGGCTTGATGACTTCCTTGAACTACCCGAAACCCACCAGAACCTGGCCCGACATCGTCCAACGTTACCATGACGTTCGGCAATTGCGTCAGGTGTGCGGCGTCATGCATCCAATAAGGCGCATCTTGATGCCAACCGAACTCAGACCCACCTGGTCGCTTAAAATTAATCTTATCGGTCCAAAGCGACACATGCTCACACCCGGTTAACTGCCGCATCGGCCGCACTAACCGCACATCCTTTAATAACGTTAGTAACGCGCTGGAAAGCGGATGGGCCGGCTCCAGCACCCTTAACGCCTGTTCAAATGGCGCGGGCTCAAACTGTAAGGTTTGGTCGTTAAGATCGACAAATCGACGCCCATCAATATGGTATTCGTGGCCTTCATGGCTCCGAGCTACAACAGCCGCTGCCAATAGATCAATAACCGCATTCAATTGCTCAATTTCCTCGCTCGAAAATACACCGCGACGCAGGATATAGCCTTGCGTTTCATAGGACTGCATTTCAACTTCCGTCAGAGCTTCTGGCATCATGTGCTTGATGCGAGGCGTCATGGCGGACAGCTCTGCCCCAGCGGTAGAACTGGCAATTTGCTGTGTCGCGCGCAGAGAAGGCGGCGGTGCCGGATCACTCATCGGACCACCAATCCAGAGCCCGAACGTTACACCGCTCGACCCCTCTTAAGTCCGTCGTGTCGAAGAACATCGCATCCTCGCCGGGTGCCAGTATCTGGCCCTCTCCAACCGCATATATCAAGCCTGTGTTCACGACCGAGCCATCACCGCGCTTCCAGATGCTCTGAACCGTAACACGGGTGACGCCCAGCGTCCCAAGATTGCGCACCAGGCCTTCAACCCTGGTGGTTCGTCCTTTTCGCACGCACCCGGTCATAACCGCATCAACTCGCGTGCGGACGGACGCCAGAGGTGGCGCCTCTGCTTCGTTCAGCTCGATTACCGCCTGCTCCGGACTTTGCATCAACCAAAATGCCAAGCCTATTAATAGTGCCACGACAACCGCAATTTGTCCTAGGTAGCGTTCAAGCATGAACGACCTTCCGTAACAACGAGACGCGTTTCAAACCACCATCCGTCATTTGTTGTGCCATTTCTTCAAAGCCTTGGCCATGATGAAAAGCAAGAGACCTGGGATTCGGAGGCGCCAAATTCACCTCGCAGGTCAGGTTTTTGATCCCCATGGTCCTCGCCAAATCCGCTGCATGGTTATACAGCGCTTGCGCCACACCCTCACCGCGACATTGCGGTGCGACAATAATGCGGTCGACATAAAGAAATTCTTCAAATGTCTCAGAAAACCAACGGTAGTTGAGACTTTCGTAGGCTTGCCCTTCCCTCAGGAGTAGGACGAATCCGGACAAGGTCTTATCTTGGTTAGTCATTACCCGAAACGATGCTGCCTGCTCAATCAACGCATCCAAGGCTTCTTCACTCAAAGCATTCACATGCGGCGTATTTACATTATTCAACGCAAGTACTTCGTGCCGAAAACCCTGGGGATCTTGACTCACTTCATGCAGCATCTTGTTGCCTCCTCTACGCATTGACTGATTTGGACCCTTTACCTTAATGCGTCAATCCCGTGTTTCGACTATTCTTTTAAAAGGTTCTTAAAGACAATCCTGATGCCCAACATTATCGCACTCACCGCACTCCTCGAAAAAGGCCAAGATTCAGCCCTCCTGCGGTTTGGTTTAGCCTCGGCTTATCTAAAAGAACAGCCGGATAATCATCTTGTCCAGGCCAAGCAACACCTCAAACGCTGCCTCGAGCTTGATCCAACCTATACCGCGGCCTACCAACAGCTAGCCCAAGTTCAAACGGATAGCGAGGACCTTACTGGCGCCATCGAAACCTTGCGTTTTGGTATAGCCTCCGCCGAAAGCGCTGGGGATCTACAAGCCCAGCGGGTTATGCAGGTCTTCCAAAAACGCCTAGGCAAGCGTCTTGAGCTTGGCCTGCCGGGGCAGTCCTAACCAAGGTTTGATCACTTCAAAATCATGCCGAGGTACATCTCGATTAAACGCCGATCACGATCCCAACCGGGAACCCGTGCTGACAGCTCTGGCGCAGTTTTAATCCATGTTTGCACGTCCAAGGCAAGCGCAACCAATGCCGCATCGCTTCGCTCATCGATAACGGGGGCACTATGACGCGCCAGGGCGTCCGATGCCCACGTATAGCCTTGGCTTGCGAAGTAACCCAAGCTCGCGATCAAAATGCAACTGGCCTCGAGTTTGGGGAATTGCTTGAGCGCCAGCTTAGATACCCCTTGAGGAGCGGGCGACGCGACTTTTTCCAGATGTAACCGACCAACACTTAACTCTGGCAGGAACCCTTTATTACGATTAAGGGTCAAACTCAGCCCTTTTGTCTCTCGCGGTAACACAACGTAAAACGACTCACTACCACGACCCACTTTTACCCAAAATGACGTAACGACCGACGCCGCTGCAACCCAAGTTTTTACGCCTGTTAACAACCCTGCATCATCTTGGACAACAGGCGGTAAACCGTCGGCCCCTTCGCTGACACAAAAAGCAGCCCAGGCCGAATCATTAATTCCAAATTGACACCGCATCGCTGTCTGATATCCGGCCATGAAGACCTCGGACAGGGAGCCCGCCAAGGCGCCAGAAGCGGCCAGCCAATCCTTTGGCGGACACGTCGCGTCGTAATGTTTTTGCCACAATTCGAAGTAGCTTTGTTCTACCGAAAAATCCATCTGATCACCTACCGAGAAGGTACCTCTATAACGCTAACAAACATCGGTTCAAAGTGTTTCCTTAAGTGCTAACCGGTATCACCATACTCGACGCACCTGTTTTTCAACCCACGCGCCAAGGACCACCCCAAACCGGAAGGTGGAGCGCAGCAGAGCCTGCGCCACCCTTGCAACCATGGTCCGACCAGACCTTAATGCTCGCCGCCAAACACCGGACAAAACGTCTTTGAGCTGTTGCTGCTTTCGCGTAAATCGTTGCACCAGCGGCTTTTGATACCACCAATAACCAAACCGAGGAGAAACGCGCGCCAGCAGTCCGGCGGCCAATGCTAAAAAGACGAGTCCTGGCAGCACCGGCAGCACTAAACCGACCAGGCCCAGCAGTACCAAAATTGCAGCCGCTAGCCCGTAGACAAGCTTTTGCCAACGCGACAGCGGTCGCACAACCAAGTACCGGAACCGATTGACTGATCTGCCCAAGGTCAAGGGAATCAGGGGCAGACGCGTCGCATCAGGCATGTCGTCTTACTGATCCAACGACGCAAAGGTTTTCCCTTCCGCCACGAGTCGTTCAAGCAATGGCGCAGGCTTCCAAGCTTCATCTCCCGTTTCGGTATAAAACCGCTGGATATCTGCCAGGACGCTACTGAGTCCTTGGGCATCGGCAAACCACATCGGGCCACCAACATGATTTGGAAAGCCATAACCGTTGACATAGACCGTATCAATATCGCCAGCCCGCAACGCATGGCCTTCGTCTAACAATTGGGCGCCAATATTCACCAACGGATAAATACAACGCTTGAGAATCTCTTCATCAGAAAAAACCTTACGTTCATAGCCTAAGTTCTCAGAAACGCGCTCGATCACCTCCAACGCAATCGGGTCGACCACCGGCGTTCGATCGCCGCTTTCATATCGGTAATACCCTAAACCGTTTTTCTGACCGTACCGGTCCATTTCACACAGCGCATCCGGAATCCTAGCGGTAATATCATTCGAGCCACCGCGCATTTTTCTGGCACGCCAACCAAGATCAAGGCCAACCATATCTGCCATCGCGAACGGCCCCATAGCCAGGCCAAAGTTATAGATCACCGCATCAACCTGTTCAGGGCTTGCGCCTTCGAGAATCATTAAGTTCGCCTGACGACTGTAGCCTCCGATCATGCGATTACCGATAAAACCTGGACAATTGCCGGCCATAACGCTCACTTTACCGAGCCGCTTACCCAGCGCCATCGCAGTCCCAAGCGCTTCAGGTGACGACTTCGCACCCCGAACCACCTCAAGCAGGCGCATCACATTCGCCGGACTGAAAAAATGCATGCCACACACGAATTCAGGACGGCTTGTGCTCGCAGCAATCGCATCAATATCCAGACCTGAGGTATTACTGGCAAGCAAAGCACCTGGCTTCATAATGCCATCCAATTTCACGAAAATTTCTTTCTTTAAGTCTAGGTTTTCATAAACAGCTTCGACCACAACATCCGCTTGGTCGAACGCTTCAAGGCTATCTGCAGGTTCGATAAGCGCCATACGCTGATCCATCGCAACCTGGGACAACCGGCCCTTTGCAACGGTTCTCGCATAATTACCTTCGATCACTTTTAGGCCCCGCTTTAAGCCTTCAGGATCATTGTCATGGAGCTGCACCGCGATGCCCGCGTTGGCAAAACACATCGCTATCCCACCGCCCATAGTACCCGCCCCAATAACTGCTGCTTTTTGTACATCGATGAGAGGCATATCCTTCGATAAACCGGGAATTTTATTGGCCGCGCGTTCCGCAAAAAAGATATGGATCAAGGCCTCTCGTTGTGGATCGCCCAAGCAAGCCGCAAAGCACGCTCGCTCGACCGCCATGCCGGCCTCAAAGTCATCCAAGGTGACTGCCGCTTCAATACATTTCAGGATCTGAGCCGGCGCAAATTGACCGCGATGGGTCTTGTCCAGATTGGCTGCCGCCTTGGTGAATAAATCAGCCTGATTACGATCAGCGAGCACTTTATCCGATAGATCTCTAATCTTTCGCGTCGGGCTGCCTCGGCCTGTGAGGTCTGCAGCAAAGGTTAACGCGGCTTCAACAACATTTCCGTCAACCACCTGATCAACAATGCCCAACTTAAAGGCTGCGGGCGCCAGAACGGGATTTCCGGAGATAATCATCGGAATTGCCGCCTCAGCACCAATCAGTCTTGGCAGTCTCTGAGTTCCGCCAGCGCCAGGCAAAAGACCCAGTTTGACTTCCGGCAAGCCCAATGGCGCGGTCGCTAAAGCAACACGATAGTCACAACACAAAGCCACTTCTAGACCACCACCAAAAGCGGTTCCGTTGATCGCTGCAATCACTGGTTTCGTACTGCCCTCCATCAAGTCTAGGACCTGATTCAACCCAGCTCCTTCTGATGCGGCCGCACCAAACTCACTGATATCAGCGCCAGCGATAAAAGCTCGATTTAAGCCAGTCACAACAATCGTTTTGATGTCATCATCGTCTAATGCCTGGGTCATACCGTCGAACAAACCTTGGCGCACCCCAGATGACAGGGGATTAACGGGTGGATTATCGATGCTCAACAGCGCAGACGCGCCACGCACTTCATAATGAACTGATCCTTTCACGAACGCTCCTTTTAGCTAGACACGGAAAAAGACATGAGTATAACTGGGTTTCTCCATTTTGGGACAGCGTGACCGAGCGCTTTGCGTTTGTTTTGGCGCCTTGGTCACGATACGCTCCACAACGGACTATCCACCCAACCTTATTCTGAGGAAAAAAGACTGTGGTCGATCAAAACAGTACGCAAGCCTGGTTGGATCAAGGCGCCGAAGCCACCATCGAGCCCGAACAAAGGATTATTGATCCGCATCATCACCTATGGCAACGGCCCCAGAACGACTATTTAATCCCTGACCTTTGGCGCGACACCAGCAGCGGACATAAGGTCATGATGACTGTTTTCGTAGAATGTGGCGCCGAATACCGTACCAATGGCCCAGAGGAAGCGCGCTCGCTTGGCGAAACTGCGTTTGTCGCAAAGCAAGCAGAGCTTAGTCGGAATGACCCTGAGCAAGCCACCATAGCCGGCATTGTCGGTAAAGTTGATTTGAGGTTACCAGTCGCCACCCTTCTTGGGCTCCTAGCGCAACACCGTACAATGGGGCAGGGCTTGTTTTGCGGCATCCGGCATGCGGGGGCCCATGCGCTTTACCCCGAAACCCTCACCATTCCGGGCCGAGCGCCTAAAGATCTTTATCAGGATCCAGATTACCGCCGAGGCGTACGGGAACTTGGGCAGCAAAACTTGACCTTCGATACCTGGCACTATCACCACCAAAACCAAGATTTTATAGACCTTGCTCAAGCATGTCCTGAGACGGTGATCGTCCTGGATCATTTTGGCACCCCCCTCGGAGTAGGACCATTCAAAGATCAACGCGAAGAAATTTTTGCGCAATGGCAACGGGATATGGCCGTTTTAGCCCAAAAGTGTCCTAATGTGGTTGCTAAGCTTGGCGGCCTTGCCATGCCGGACAATGGATTTGGTTGGAGTGAACGCGATCGGCCTGCGAGCAGTGACGAGTTCGTCACGGCTCAAGCGCGGTATTATCACCATATGATCGACTGCTTTGGCCCAGACCGCTGTATGTTTGAAAGTAATTTTCCAGTCGACAAACGCTCTATCAGCTACAACACGCTGTATAACGGTTTGAAGAAAATCGCGAAAGACTGCGCGCCGGATATCAAAGATCAATTGTTTTATGGCACGGCAGCAAGGGTCTACGGGCTTACGGACCCTTAAAACATTCTGAGACATTGACTCAAACACGATTTTAGCGCTCCGACAAAATTTTCGCTTTACCCTCAGGGAGTTCCTAGCCCCTTCGGCCTCAGCCTTCAACCGAGATTTACTAAACTAATCTGGAGAGCCTGAGGCCTTGACGCTGAACCATTGCACCGGGCTGAGGTTCAAGCGCAGCCGATCTTAGGTAGCCGACAGCAGCAGCGTCTTAACGAACCAACGATCCGACTGGCCCATTACAGCAAAACCCACTGCCCTTAACGCGCTATTCGGCCTTAAAAGCGATGGGCCTTTCATTCGCAATCACCGATACGCGCTCGCCGTAGCGACTGCCCGGGTAATAATCCCAAACAGAATGATGCTGGGTACAGCGATTATCCCAAAGCACTAAGGTATTCGGCGACCAAGAAACTCGCGCGGTTAGCTTCGGCGTGCTGTCGATATGGCGAAACAGGAACTCCAACAACGCATTGCTCTCCCGAGCGCTTAAGCCTTTAATCCGACTAGTAAAACCGCTGTTCACGTAGAGCACTGCTCGACCTGTCTCAGGATGCTGGGCAATGACTGGGTGCTCATTCCTCGGGTAACCGCCTTCCGGCGGTACGGATTTATAGGCGCCAACATAAGGCAAAGCACCATCGTGCACCGCCGTGAGCCCCGACAAAAACGCTTTCATGGGATTCGAGAGCAGCTCAAAAGCAAGATACATATCGGCAAACAACGTGTCTCCACCACCTTCCCCGGGGGTCTCTGTGACATACAAAAGCGAGCATTGTGGTGGAAGCGCATCGCACGTGACATCCGTATGCCAGCCCTCGCCTGCGGTATAGGCTGATTGCGCATTGGTTGCGACTCGTAAAATGTGCGGATCGCCCTTCTGCTGTCGGGCGTGCATCGGATGGGTATGCAGCGCGCCAAAACAAGTGGCAAAGGCTTTATGCTGCGCCTGAGATAAGGTCTGGTCTGGAAACACCAGTACCGAGTATTCCAGATAAATCGCTTTGAGCGCCTGGAAGGCTGAATCGCTCATAGGTTCGGATAGATCAACGCCCTGCACGATGGCCCCCAAATGCGGGGTTAGCGATTGGACATGCATCGGCTTGCCTCCTTTTTATTGGGCCAAATTTAATGAGCCAAAGCATTTTCATGGGCCAAAGCATTTATGGCTCCAATCTTTGACAGATCAAGCCATCATCCCCCGTGCTTGCAGATCTGTCTAGACCATAACCGCAGCCCTATTCGCCCCCCTCAGGTTGGCTTCGTGAAATGCGCGTCAGATCCAGCACGACACCATCGAGTGGCTTACCGGGCTCAACGCCCAGATAATGCGCAAGCGTTGCCGCGATGTCGATGCTATAAGCCGGTCCAGGGACATTCCCAGGCTTTATCCCCGCGCCATAAAACACGATTGGAATATCCCGATCATAGTTGTGCGGAGAGCCATGGGTTGTGCCCAGCTCGTCAACAAGGCAGCCTTCGACCATTTGAACCAGAACGTCCCCCATCCGATCCGGCACTATGCTGCGCTGCATCGCCTCCGCAAGTTCGCCTGAGGCATTCGACAAAGCTTCGACACGCCACGCTTTTTCGATTTCAGGCTTTGATTCAAGATAGCTAATCACCTCTGTCACCACAGCAGCACGCGTTAATCCGAATTCTGACAAGCCTTCTTCCGGAACATAAAGATGCCCCCCATCGAGAGAAAGCAAGCTTCTAGGATCCCCAAATGGCCAGGTAAAAGTCTTGTAGAGATGCCAATTCAAACCAAGATAAAGCGACTCCGGCGTCAGTCTGCCGGTATCAGAGGGACAGCTAAGCGTATTAATCTCATGAGTCCACTCCGGCAATTCCGCCACACCATGATCCGCCGTCAATACGACCCAATAATTGTTAACGCCTAGTCGCTCATCGAGCACGCTGAAAAACGTTCCGAGCATTTGGTCCAATCGAGCAAGGCTATCGGCGGCCTCGGCACTCCTCGGACCATACAAGTGCCCTACTGTGTCGGTGGCAGACAGACTGATTGATAACAAATCCATTGCCGCGCCTTGGCCTATAGCCTCTTCAATCAACATTAACTGTGCCAGTTCCATCGTGGCTTCATCGATAAAGGGTGACGCGTAAACCTGTTTAGCAATCTCCTCAAACGTGCCTTGCATGAGTGGATGTCCACTGACACGTTCATACCGAGTATCTTCACCCTCATAATCGTCGGCGCGCGCGCCATCTGCCGAGTGTGTCCAGCGCTCAGGAAACCCTTGCATAAACCCGTCAACGGCGGGGTCCTGACCATTGAAAGTCCGCAGGTACTGTGGCAACTGATCCTCGTAGTAGCCACTGGTCGTGAATCGCCCTTGTGCCGAGTCATACCAATACACCCCATCAGGGTGCACCCCCGCGAGGGTAATCGCGGCGCGATCCTTTGCCGAAACTGCAAAGACGCGATGATTAGGGTTTTTGGCCTTCAGCCAGTCACCTAGGGTGTCCGCCCGAAGATTGCTCGGACTGCGCCCCTTCAAGCCGCCCAACACTCGGTGGGAAGGATCATCCGAGCCGACACAATACCGAGCCTCGCCCGTTACGCGATCTAAAAACGAGTTGCTCGGCAAGCCATGACCTGCTGGATTTAATCCGGTCAAGATCGAAGCATGCCCAGGACAGGTCGTCGTAATTCCATGGGCCAGTTGCCCCTCTGTGAAAACCCGCCCAGCTTCTTTGAGCCGTCCCAATCCAGCCTCGCTCGACTCGAACAGGCGATCACGACGCAACTGGTCAATCGCAATGACCACCACAAGCTTTGGCGCCGTGGAAACCGCTAGAGCGCCATTATCAGGCTGCGTTAACCCTAAAGCTTGTCCCCAGATTAAGCCGAGCAGCATCGCAGCAACCACGCCAGAGCCCAGCCGCAAAATCCGTTTTACGTTTATCATCATGGTAATCGCCTAATTGAGAGAATGGTGATGGGATCTTTTGGAACATCAAAAAAATCAGCTTGCGAGCCCGTTGCAACCCGCTCAATCGTTTTCACCACAGAAAATCCATCAATGACACGACCAAACACAGCGTAACCGAAACTTTTACACCGTTTTGGTTTGAACAGGCCACGGTCCGCTCGTGCCGCCGCGGCCGCCTCTTCCTCGCGGCTGCAGCTATCGCCCTGATGATCTAACCGCGTGTTATCCGAAACATTGATAAAGAACTGATTGGTGGCGCTGTCAATTTCGGCCATCCTAGCCATCGCAATCGTGCCGGCTTCATTTCGCAACCCATTGTCTGCTTCATTGAGGAGACTCGGGCCCGAAGGGCTTTCGGTCAAATCACGATAATGACCACCACCCTGAATCATGAACCCTTCAATCACGCGATGAAAAATCGTATTGTCGTAGCCTGATTGGTCAACATATTGCATAAAATTTGCAACCGTTGCAGGCGCAGCATTAGCATCTAGCTCAAGGGCGATGTCGCCTTGCGTCGTCTGTATTAGGACTCGAACCGGATCAGCGGCCGCTGCACCGCCGGCGCAAACGAGCACTAGCAACCCTAGACGACTCAAAAACTTAACTGCCCCTTTAACGAATTGCCTCGCCACAACCATTATCCCCTGCATGCATGAAACACTCTGAAGTTAGGCTTGCTTGCTAACACCTACTTTTCGAATGCGAAAACCCTAAGGTGCACCGTTCAAGACGAAAACAGCAGATGTTCTCACCACAGGCTCCCCGCTTCAACATTATAGTTAGCGCCAACCCACCCAATCAATCCAGACACAGAAAATCTTTAGCCCTATTTAAAATATTCCAGCTCAGCTGAGTAATTAATTTTTTGGATCAAGTCACGGTTTTAGATTCGGGCTGGGAAGTGTATTGCGCCCTAGATTGTTGCCACACTCTCAGAAAACGGTAACGCGCCGCAAGCGTCGCCCCGGGCATTTGAACCCGACCAGACTCACCAGGCGCCGCCAAACCTCGCTCAAACCAACGCATTCTTACCGACACTGTTTTCCGGGCCTTGGTCTTGCATTGTCGCTCGCATTATCTCCACGTCGAGACTCACTTTGCCAAATCCGCAATTAAGCTGTTATCGTCTTCAATTCTTCAACCGAGAGCACCGTCTTATGTCTCTGCATGAAAAGAATGTCGTTATTATTGGTGGCACCTCAGGCATTGGTCTCGCCACAGCCGTCATGGCACAAGCAGCCGGCGCAAACGTTTGGGCAGCGAGTCGCACACAGGAGAAGATCTCACAAGCAGCCGCCCTGCATCCACTGATTCAATTTTCACAAGTCGACACCCATGACCCCGATGGCTTAAAGGCCCTGTTCGCGTCGGTAGGTCACATCGATCATCTAGTGGGCGCGGCGACCGGGGCGACTCGAACCACCGCGCCCTTTATGGATCAGACCGATGATCAATTTAGAGCTGCCTTCGACAAGTTTTGGGGTTACACCCACGTTGTTCGCTCGGGCGTGCCCTTCCTCTCCGAAAACGCATCAATCACGCTCGTTTCCGGAACGCCAGCAAGACGCTGCAATCCCGGCATGATCTCCGTTTCTTGTACCGGTTGCGCCGTAGAAGGCCTCGTCCGCGCACTCGCAAAAGAGCTGGCGCCGACGCGGGTTAATGCAGTGGCGCCAGGCATCATTGATACCCCAATGTTTGATCACTTTGGAGATAAAAAATCCGCAACGATGGCGGCGATTGGCAAGGGCATGCCGCTTGGGCGAGTCGGCCTGCCCGAGGAGGTCGCAGAGGCGCTAATCCTTGCGATGGCGAATCATTATATGACCGGGGCTGTAATAGACATTGATGGCGGCGCGTTACTTGCCTAGCAAATGATTCTAGAGCGTTTGCGCCCGCCCCAACGGCAAACCGCGCTCATAGCATGAGCTAATCATCTCGCCGGTGCTGGCTTTTTGAAAATAAAAGCCTTGCCCGAGATCACAACCCAGCTCCTGGAGTAATTTCATTTGGGCTTGCGTCTCAACCCCTTCTGCTACGATTTTCAAACCCAAGCTGTGACCCAAGTCGATGATGGCTTTTGCGATAATAAAGTCATCGGTGTCGACGGCCAACTCCTGAATAAAGGCGCGATCAATTTTGATGGTGTCCAATGGGAACCGCTTTAAATAAGCCAGTGAAGAATAACCCGTACCGAAATCATCAACGCTGATTTTGTGTCCTCTCTCTCGGAAGATTTCCAAGAGTTTTAAATTACTATCAATCGCTTTCATTGCCACACTTTCGGTAATCTCTAAGCCAATTTGCTGGGGCAACAAATCATACTTGGAGATCAGGTAATCCAGTCGATCAACAAGGGCCTCGGTAAATTGCTCTGAGGAAATATTTACTGCGATCGAAAAGCCATCGATGGCCTTTGAATTGAACACTTTGAGCTGCTGACAGACCGTCTCGAGCATCAAATCCCCCAGCAGCAAAACCAAACCACTCTTTTCAGCCAACGGAATAAAATCATCGGGTGGGATAAAGACGTCGTCCGACAATGGCCAGCGGACCAACGCCTCAAAGCTAATAATTTTGAGCGTCTTCAAGTCAACGATCGGCTGGAAATAGGGAAGCAGTACCCTTTGATCGATCGCGTCCTTGAGCTTCGAGCGCATCAACAGCATGGCCTTAGCCTTTTCATACATCGCAACATCAAAGACCACTGCGGCGAGGCCCTCGGACTTTGCCCGCCCCACTGCCGTTTCGCCATCGCGAACCATATCGTTTGCTGCCACATACTCACCAGGACCAAAAACCAGGCCACAATACGAGTCGACCGTCACGGTCGCATCCAGTGTCCATTCAATATTTGCGTGGATTGAAATTTGCGCCTTCTCGACGGCTTCCAGAGTCAAACCCGGATCGCCGCCATCACTCAGTAACAGAGCAAATCGCCCGCCACCCAGATGCGACAAGGTATCATCCGGTCTTGCGATCTTCTGAATGCGGCGCGCAACGTCAACAATGGCATGATCGCCTGCTGAAAATCCAAGCGCTTGGTTAATCACATCCAAGCCCTCAACGCTTATGATCACCACCGCAAACGGCGTCGGATCCAGACCATCATTTGCACGTGTTGAAATCAATCGCGTGGTTAGACGGTCTAAAAATAGTTGCCGATTTGGAAGCGACGTCAGGTCATCATAAAAGGCCGTTTTGACCAATTGCACCTCTTGGGCGATCTGCGTCGTCAAATCTCTCAGCGAAATCACGAGCAACGGCGAACCACCTGGCGAAAACCAATTAAGCCCGACCGCAACCGGCAAGGGATCCTGATCCTGTCGTAACAAAACCTGCCGATCAAAACTGACCGGCAGTGCCATTTGTCCTTGCAACAGCGCAGCAATATCAATGGTGGTGTCGGTTGCATTGAGCGGCTCAAACCGCAGTACCGCCTCTGCGTTAAGCGACATCAACATATCTTTTGAAAGTCCTAAAAGCTGAACTGCCATCGGGTTTGCAAGCAGTATCACACCAGTCTCATCGATGGTCAGCACGCCATCGTCCAAGTTTTGCAAGGTGGCTTCTAATCGAATGCCGGCTGCTTTTAGCGCTACCTCCATCTGATGCTTGTGCAGTGCAATCTCAATGGTTATTTCGAGCTCACGGTTATCAAACGGTTTTAAAACATAACCGTAGGGCACGGTCACCTTAGCGCGTGCGAGCGTCTCATCATTTGAATATGCCGTGCAAAAAATAATCGGCAGATCTGCCTCAGCACGAATCCGGTCAGCTGCCTCGATTCCGTCCATATCGCCCTTGAGGTTTATGTCCATCAAAATCAAATCGGGCCGCTCACTAAGCACTCGGGTCACGGCATCATCGCCCCTCGCCGCAGTGCCAATCACCTGGTAGCCCAGCTTTTCGAGTCGGCTTTTAATATCGCGGGCGACAAGCACTTCGTCTTCAACAATAAACACTCTACTCATGGACTTTTCGCTCTACTGCTGGAAATTCAATTAAGAACTGCGCGCCATCCATCGATTGGAACGACAACCGGCCTTCTAACTGCTGGGTTAAAATATCAACAATTTCCATGCCCATCGAACCCGACTGCTTTGGATCAAAACCCTCTGGTAACCCACACCCGTTATCCGAGATCTTTAAACGGTACCAGTCACGATCTTTTACGAACTGCACATCGATCACCGCAGTCTCCGCTTGCCCCGTCTTAAAGCCATGTTTGAGCGCATTGGAAATCAACTCATTAATAATCAAGCCGCAGGGCACAGCGGTGTCCAGCTCGAGAGCAACTTGATCGACCAAAATCTCCAATTGAACCTCAATACCTGGAATAGTATAAAACCGACATAGGCCCGTCGCTAACGTGCGAATGTAATCTTCAAAATTAATTTCCAGCAGATTGTCCGACTGATAAAGGCTTTCATGAATCAGCGACATCGATTTGATACGCTGTTGGCTCTCGCCAAGCAGGCTCACCAATACCGAGTCATTCTGAGCATCTGCTTGCATATTGAGTAGGCTCGAAATGACCTGCATGTTGTTCTTTACGCGGTGATGCACTTCTTTTAGTAGCAGTTCTTTTTCCATCAACGAGGACGCAAGCTCACTTCGAGCCTCCTTGTGTTCAGATATTTCGCGCTGAAGCGCAACTGAACGCTCAGCAACAAGCGACTCGAGATTTTTTCGGTAGTCCGCCAGCTCGGCTTCCGTTTGTTTTCGATGGGTGATATCCCGGGAGATTGAAACCAATGCTGATTCACTCAATTTTGAATCCTGAACTCTGGTAATCGTCACCTCGGTGGTTTGTTTTGGTGCGGTCGCTGGACCCGCAATCTCACCTTGGAAACGCCCCGTACGCTCAAGCGCTCGGGTAACAACCATTCTTTGCGCCCTATCATTGATTAACGCCGTCACAACATCCCGTCCTACAGCCGCAGTGGGCGGCAAACCATGAACAGCGGCAATGGCATGATTCGCGAACAAAATTTCATGTTTTTCGTTCGCAATGATGATGCACTCAGTTGCCTGCTCAAGTGACTCGATATAAAGCTGCAGCCGTTGGCTATAGCGTTTCTCGGCTTCAAACCGTTGCCTGCGCGTATTATTTTTTAACAACAATACAACGGTCACAATTAAGGCCGTAAGATACCCCAAATAAGCCCACCAGGTGGCCCATGGCGGTGGTAAAACCGTTATCCGAATGGACGCGCCCTGATCATTCCAGACCAAATCATTGTTCGAACCAATCACCTCAAACTCGTAGTCCCCAGGATCCAAGTTGGTATAGGTCGTTTGATGCTCGCCGACTAAATCAACCCAATCCAAATCAAAACCTTTTAATCGATACCGGAACTGATTCTTAAGGGGTGCTGTAAAGTCCACGGCAACAAACTTAAAACCGATGACTGAATCTTGGTAATTTAGAACCAACTCTGTCATCTCATTCAAGGCGCTACTGTGCAGTTCAACTTGGTTGAATTTACTGAATTGCGTCAGCGTTATTTTTGGCACGTAGTTGTTTTTGGTTCGGATTTTTACTGGGTCAAAAACATTGAAACCGTTGTTACCCCCAAAGACAAACAGCCCTTCTGACAACCCTAGATAGGCACCACTATTGAAATCAGTATTCTGCAAACCATGGCTTGAATCAAAAGATTGGAACCGCATTGAAATCGGGTCGATCACTGTGAGCCCTTTACCGCCACTGACCCAAATTCGCCCAGCAGCATCTTCCAGCAGACCGAATACCGCGTCACTCGCCAAACCATCCGCTTTGGAGTACCGCGAGAAGGTTGCGGAAACTGGATCGTAAAAATTTATACCGCGATCGCGCGTTCCAACCCAAATTCCTTGATCTGTTTCTAGGAGCGAAACAACATTGTTGCTCGATAAGCTCCCGGAATCGCTTGGATCGTGAAGTAATGCGGAGGTATCACCAGTAACCGAGTCCAAAACCGTGATGCCACCGCCATCGGTTGCCACCCAGAGCAGTCCTGATCGCGTCTCAATAATATCAAGCGTCCGAAGGTCGCTAAACTGACCCTTGGGATTAGAGAGGCTAGGAAAGCGCTTAAACCCCTTTCCCGGCTCGAATAAATTAATACCCCCGCCGTAGGTTGCAATCCATTGCCGTCCCTTCGAATCCAAATAAATCCGACTGATAGCACTCGACGATAGCGATCTTGGATCATCTGGATCAAAGCGATACACCCGATCAACTTGTCCATCTTTAATAACGTTGAGCCCACCTATCATCGTACCCGCCCAGAGTTCCTCGCCAACAACCGCAAGGGCCATCACCCGCCTGCCACTGAGACCAATTGAATCTGCATTAAAAAAGACGGGGTCACTTTCGTTTGCTGCCCAAACACTCAACCCTTCGAACGTACCAATCCACAAGTTACCGGATTTATCTTCGGCAAAAGAAGAAATCGAGGGCGAGGAGACTTCATCGCCAATCGTTGCTTGGAGTTTAAAGACCGGGAACTTTTCGACCGTCGCATTCCATTTACTAATGCCATTAAAAGTCCCGACCCAAATGACCCCACCATGATCCTGAAATAAGGACAGAATCGTGTTGTCGCTGAGGCTTTTACTATTGGATAGGTCCGCCCGATACTGTTGGAAGCCCTCTCCGCCAGATCGCCATAAATTCAGGCCGCCGTCGGCGCCCACCCAAAGATCGCCGCCCGTATCTTTGAGAATCGTCCGGATTCGATTGCCTGTGATCGAGCTAGAATCTTTGGGGTCGTGTCGAAAGCGAAACCATCGATTGTCCCGCTCATCAAAGATGCTGACGCCTTCGCTATAGGTGCCGACCCAGAGCCGTCCGAGGGTGTCCGATGCAATGGCGCGAACCGCATTTTCCGACAGTGAATTTGGGTTTAGTGGATCCGACACATAACGCTTTCTGACCTGACCTTGAGCATCAATCAACGTCACGCCGCCCGAGTCTGTTCCGACCCACAACCGATCAGCCTGGTCCCGATATAGCGCTCGAACGCTGCCTGCCCCAATACTATTCGGATTATTGAGATCGTGCTCAAACCAGGTCATCGTGCTGTCGGGTCGAATCTCTATCAATCCAACATTGGTCCCGACCCAAATGACGCCAGCTGGTCCCTCTGCGAGCGCATACACGGAGATCGTTGTGTTGGCTTCCGCAGACGGCCTGAGCCGGATGCGTTCAAACCCTTGGGTTACCGGATTAAAGCGGTCTAGCCCGGCATCCGTACCGATCCAGATACGACCGGTTTGGTCCGCAAGTAAAGACCAAACTTGGTCATGGGAAAGAGAGTTTTGATCCGCAATCAGGTGATAAAAATTCGTAAACTCATAGCCATCATAGCGATTGAGCCCTTCTTGCGTTCCGATCCAGATGAGTCCTTGCCGGTCCTGAACAAAGGCCGTAACACCATTTTGCGACAACCCATTTTCGGTGGTGAGATGATCAAAAACGATGGCCCGCTTGTTTACCAAGGCTTCTATGGCCAAAGCCGGAATTGCGGTCAGCATCACCAAAACCAACGCACCACGTCCAAAAAACAGGCGCCAGGTGACCCACCCAGGTCGACTGGTGTGATGCACCAGAGCCGCGATGCTCGAAGAAAAAGCGCTCAAGAAGCTCAATGAGACCACTCGGTTGATCCAGAAACCCCGAAACAGTTATCAAAGCAGCATTTTCATCGAGTCACAAGTTAAAACAAAGCTACCCGCAATGATTCCAATCAAAGATTCCAGATGAAACCGGCGTTCTCAGGGTTCGATAAGTTCCAGATAAAACCGGCGTTCTCAGGGCTCGATAAGTTCCAGATAAAACCGGCGTTCTCAGGACCCGATAAGTTCCAGATAAAACCGGCGTTCTCAGGACTCGATAAGTTCCAGATAAAACCGGCGTTCTCAGGACTCGATAAGTTCCAAATAAAACCAGCGTTCTTAGGACTCGATAAGTTCCAAATAAAGCCTGCGTTCTCAGGACTCGATAAGTTCCAGATAAAACCAGCGTTCTCAGGACTCGATAAGTTCCAAATAAAACCAGCGTTCTCAGGACTCGATAAGTTCCAAATAAAGCCTGCGTTCTCAGGACTCGATAAGTTCCAAATAAAGCCTGCGTTCTCAGGACTCGATAAGTTCCAAATAAAACCAGCGTTCTCAGGACTCGATAAGTTCCAAATAAA
>Ga0233426_10000775_pt1 | contig 32021 bp, 37 predicted proteins | sample SI_118_April2016_6_FD_179875 | JGI IMG/M metagenome (GOLD analysis project Ga0233426, IMG submission 179875) | Seawater microbial communities from Saanich Inlet, British Columbia, Canada - SI_118_April2016_10_MG | ecosystem: Environmental > Aquatic > Marine > Inlet | place: Canada: British... | reverse complement strand
AAAAATAATGATAAAATAACCATAAGCTAAACTTTATGGAACTATATATGCGATCAATACTAGTTTTAAATACAAAAGGTGGCTCAGGCAAAACAACCATCGCTACAACATTGGCAAGTTTTTATGCTTCAATAGGTAAATCAGTTGCGTTAGTAGATTTAGACAGCCAAGAAAGCTCAATAAGTTGGCTTAAGTTACGTTCTTCTGCTAAACCGCCTATTACTGGAATCAAAGGGTACGGTGAAAAGGTAAGAAGAGGAATAGATTACAAAATAATTGATGCTCCTGCTGGGCTTCAAGGATCAGCTTTAACAAAAGTGTTAAATATGGCAGAAAGCGTAATAATACCAGTATTGCCCTCACCCATTGATATGAGAGCAGCCAGTGAATTTATAAAAAATATAAAGAAACACTCTAGAGTTGTTAAAAAGAAATCTAAAATCGCTTTAGTTGCTAATAGAGGTAGGGATTATACAAATATATATTGGGAATTAGATGAATTTTTAGAGGGGCAAAGAATACCTTTTTTAACTATGGTTAGAGATAGTCAAAATTACATAAGAGCACAAGAGAAAGGTTTGGGTATATATGAAATGGCTCCTGGAATGACAGAAGTTGATAGAACTTATTTTGAGCCAATTATAGATTGGTTAAATAGCAAAAAAAGTAGATAAGATCATAGTTAATATTTCGAGCAACCTTGATCATTGCATATTAATAAAAATTCTTTAGATTTTGTCACGCAAGTTACATCATATAAAAGGATCTCCTTATCTTCACTATCTACTATTTTTGCACTTGATCCATTAACACATCCACTCTTTTGCAAATAATCTTTGAGATGAGTTTTGCCAGTTTTATTATTCTTCTTAACAGTTTCGCGATTTTCTTTTGTACCCTCTTCAAGCCAATTTTTTATACTTTTAGTTTCTATTGAAGAACAACTACCAATACTTACTGAAAAAACAATTATAGATATAAATTTTAATAATCTTGTCATTGCAACACCTCACATCCATCTGGGCCACAATCAAAAATCATTCTTTTCACTTCTTTTATGCAATTAACTTCGTAGAGCTCTCTTTTTCTTGTTTTCTTTACAAGATTAATTTCACTAGATTTATTGCATGAATATTCATCTATCAAACGCTCGGCCACTTTTCCAATATATCTTTTACTTTTGCTCTTAGTTACTTCAATCTTATTAAGTACATTATTTTCTTCTAAAACAGATCTTTGATTATTTTCTGATAAATCATCAAAATTTATATCTAAATTATCGGACGTTTCAATATTGGCAAACATTTCGTCTTCAACTTTTTCATACCCCACGATATCATTTTTATAAGCCAGCAAATGGTTTTTAAGGTAACTGTTAAAGGCAAAATATTCTTTATGTATATACATAGAGCAGTTTTTTGGGCAGTCTGCAACGATACTTATTACGTGTGTCTTGCCATTTGACTTTCTAGTAACCTCAAAAGTTATTTTATCAGCTTTACTTTTTGTCGGGTCCGCTTTCGTAACTAAAAGGTTTTTTGTATTAGTTTTTAACTTTCCTTTATATTTAGATTTTTCCGTAATCCATTTTTTAGCAGTATCCCAGAGTAATGCACATTCAGTTGAATTAGAACATTCTGCAAACTTCTTTGCGCCATTATAGATATCTTCAGTATCAAGATCATCGTCATCAGCATAGCCATCATATTTCTTATTTAATACTTTATTATAATCAGAATCATTAATTTCTAATTCCTTTGATGAATCAAAATCAGGCAATGAAATCTCAGGTAGCGATAATCCGCACCCACTTAGTAGTAAAACGAAAAAAAATAAATAAAGCTTAAAAAAATCTTTCATAGATAAAGTTTTAAAAAATTAAAAAAGTAATATTACATGTTTACTACATAAAATAATACAGAGTTAGGAAATAATTAATAACTATCAAGAGCAATCGTCTTTTAATTCATTGTTTTAACAGCGTTTATAGTAGAACTAAATCATAATCTTAATTAGAAAATCATAATAAGCTGTATTAGTAAACTCTTATATATAATTGATTTTACTGAAGATTTGCCGCATAAAATAAGGAATATCTATTGACTTGATGCTTAAGAACGTTCAGAATCGAAGAATCCTGCAGTAATGTAGGAAATGCTATAGACATGGAGAGGTCTGTATATGTACTGATTTTATGTGCAAATATTTATAACAAGATGTATAGATGGCATTTTAGTGGAGGGGGATATTTAATTTTGGTTGAACCTTCTTAAAAATATAATTAAGACAATTATTAGGAGTCCTAATGAAAATAAAAATCTTAGCAAGTATGCTAGCCGGAGCATTGGCCATGCTTCCAGTTACTGCAAACGCAGGCTGGGGCGGCGGTGGAGTTGGACCTTACGGGGATCCAATTACAATCTACGGTTGGCAAAATCATACCTATGAAATAGTTGAATCAGGTGCGGAAGGTTCGCAAGTTGATAGAACTATGATTAATGGTAATGCTGGTAACATTGGTTTTCTTGGTTTCGTTGATACAGGAATCGAAGGCTTAAAAGTTACATGGCGTTGTGAACAGTTCACATACATGAACGACTATGCTGGAACAGGTGGTTGGTGTAACCGTAACTCTAAAGTAGGTATTTCAGGATCATTTGGTGAAATAATGTTCGCTAACTGGTTATTACCTTACAACGAAATGGTAGCTGGTTGGGTTGATCCATGGTATGACGCTGGTTCAGCTTCTCACACAAACATTATGGGTTCTGTTGGTGCATACACAATCTTTTATAACTTAGGAGATTTTGGTTCACAAACATTCACATCTTATAGTGCTTATGGTGGGATCTACAACATGGGCTTCAACAGACGTCAAGAAGAAATCCTTCAATATATGGGTTCTTCAGGCAAACTATCTTATAGATTTGCTATGACAGCTGATAACAAAACAGATGCAACTTCAGCAAGAGGCAGCGTGAAAACTGACCCAGTGATTTATTCTATGGGTATTGCTTACACAGACGGTCCTTTCTGGGGTGCTTTAACTTATCAGAAACATGATGAGTGGGCAGCAACAAAACTAGACGGCGCTACAATGTCAGATTCAGAAGCTGAATCTTACAGAATAGCAGCACGTTACATTGCTGATTTAGGTAATGGAGCGAGCTTGACTTTATCTGCTATGTTTGAAAATGTTGAATATGAGTTTAAAAACGTAACAACTCCAGGTGCTGCATTACAAGACTTCGGTTTTGCTAGTTCAGTATTTGCAGGTGGTACAGCTAATACAAACGTTAAATTTGATCGTGACGCGTTCTTAGTTTCTGGTAAATATGCTCCAGGTGGAAACTTTGATTTCCGTTTCATGTACGCAGAAGCTGATGAATTAGATATGTCTGCAACAGGTTTATCAACAGATAACTCTGCGACAACTGGTGCTGACACAACATTATTTGGTGTGTTCTATGCATTAGGTGATTCAACAGAACTAAACGTATCGTACATCGAAGTTGAAAATGATGAGCATGGTGCTTACGGAACTGGTATCAGTGCTCTAGGATCTGGTACAACTAATAACCAAGTTGAAATTATCCAATTTGGTATATTAACAATGTTCTAATATTTATTAGAATTTTGTATTATAAGAGCAGGCGCTGTAATGGCGCCTGTTTTTTTTTGAAGAAAATTATAATAAAGTGTTAATATAATAAGTATAGAAACAGTGGAAAATAGGATTTTAAAATGATGAAATTTTTCAAAAAAATAATAATTTATAAATTTATCTTAATAACATATTTGTTTGTCGGCATGAATGCCAATGCAGCTTGTGAGAAAAAAGATATTAATTATTATTTAGAGAAGGGATTTACGCCCGACCAAGTTACTTCTTTATGCGGTGACAAAATAGAGAGTAAAAAAGAATCTGATAAGTATCAAGCGTTCAGCGACGAATATGCAGACGAACAAGATGAAGAGTATGTAAGAAGAATACGGATAGAGAGACAAGTATTCTTCAAGTCAGCACTAGGAGCTCAGAATATAAAAATTCAAAGAGACAAATTATCTTTTCACACTTATGAGTGTGCGAGAGATGGTCTAGCAAAACCAGGCTCTGACTTTAATAAAGAAGGATGCGCCACAGTTTTAAATATTGTTAATTTAGCTAATATTACTGTTTCAGAAAAAGAGTTTAAAGAAAAAGTTGTATTTGGAAATAGAAGTATTTTGGTTACTGGAGAAGTTTCTTCTAGAATTATCGGAGGAATGGATGGCCTAACAAAATTTGATGCCAAAGTACTGAATAAAAAAATCTTAGCAAGAATGGGTCAACATAAAGGACAAGTATTAATTCCGTTGAAACCAGGTTTAAATTTTAGTTATGCTTTAGATACTTTTAGAGAAATTGTAGCCTTTCATAAAGATTTAGCTAAAGATAGAATTGTAAGGCAAGATTTGGGCGGGAAACTAGAAATTTCGGAAGAAATTGAAGCTAATCAAGATGAATATATTATTGATAATAACAAGAAAAAATTTAAGTTATCAAATGAAGAAGACGATACTGTCAATGGCACTTTAGTTTTTGATGATTTAAATAATTCTGCTTCAGGAGAAAATATTAATAACGGTCAGATACCCGAAATTGTATTTGATTAATTTTCTTTTATTAATGTTTTGCTAGTCATCTCTATAGGTTTTTCTATACCCATAAGTGTCAATAATGTAGGTGCTATATTTGAAAGTCCAGCATTCTTATCATTTATTATTTGCCACTCACGATTATTATCTATGACAATAAATGGTACTGGATTTAATGAATGCTGAGTATTTGGCTTTCCAGTTTTTGGATTATTTATTTCATCAACATTGCCATGATCAGCTGTAATTATTGTGGAGACATTTGCACCTATAGCTTCGCATACAACCTCCCCTAGAGCTGCATCAAGCTCACTCATAGCTAGTATGATAGCTTCTTTAATGGCAGTGTGGCCCACCATATCTCCATTAGCAAAATTAACTACTATAAATTTATACTCAGTATCTTTTATAGCTCTTATTACCTCTTCTGCGACCTCTTTAACGCTCATTTCTGGCTGTAGATCATAAGTGGCAACATTAGGTGATGGTATTAAAACTCTTTTTTCACCAGGATAAGGTTCTTCTCTTCCGCCATTTATAAAATAAGTTACATGCGGATATTTTTCTGTTTCTGCACAGTGAAATTGCTTTAATCCTAAATCACTTATAACACTTCCCAAAGTTACTGAAGGTGATTTTGTTCTAAAAGCTACAGGGCAAGACAGATATGGATCATATTCTGTCATTGTAGTTATAGAATAAGCTATATTATTATTTGTTCTCTTAAAGTTATCAAATCTTTCAACGTTCAATGCTCTAGCAATTTGTCTTGTTCTATCATTTCGGAAATTAAAAAATAAGAGAGAATCATTTTTTTGTAATGGCTTCGCGCAGTTTAGAGAGGTAGGCAAAATAAACTCATCAGTAATACCTTTAGCATATGAGCTATTAATTGCATCACGGTAATCTTTCCTAGTTTCGCCTTTATTATTAACAATAGCATCCCACGCAAGTTCGGTTCTAGACCATCTTTGATCTCTATCCATTGCATAGTACCGACCTGAAATTGTATATATTTCACCACCATATTCTTTTAAAGATTTATCAAGATTATCTAAAATTTCAATACTAGATTTTGGATCAGAGTCCCTCCCATCAGTAAAAAGATGAAGCTTAGGTGATATCCCATAAGACTTACATATTTTTAAAATAGAAAGAAGATGGTTTATATGAGAATGAACTCCGCCAGGTGAAGCAAGACCTAATAAATGCAAACTACTATTATTTTCTTTGGCAGAAAAAATAGCATTTAATATAGCCTCGTTACTGAAGAAGCTAGAGTCTTCAATTGCTTCATTAATTATAACTAAATCCTGTTTAAATATTTTACCTGAACCAATAATCATGTGCCCAACTTCAGAGTTACCCATTTGATATTTTGGTAAGCCTACATTTTCACCAGAAGCTTCAATAGCTGCTGAAGGATAATCTTTAAGAAGTAAGTCAATATTTGGGGTATCAGCTAATGTCCAACCATTATTATCTCCAATTGGACCAATTCCAACTCCGTCAAGAATAATTAGAAGCGCTCTTTTAATTTTTGAATTTTCCATTAGTTATATCGATTAGTGATATTAAATAAAGATTTTAGCAAATTAGTTGCTGTTTGCCTTGCCTTTATTTTTAGTTATTAAATGAGCAAATAATAAACCCATCTCAAAAAGTAACCATATTGGAACTGCAAGAAGAACTTGAGATATAACATCAGGAGGGGTAAGTATCATTCCAAGCACAAAAGCCATAACGATTATATATGGTCTTTTTTTAGATAAAGATTCAACAGTACTAATACCAAATAAAACAACTAAAAAAGTAATTATTGGAACCTCAAAAGCTAAGCCAAATGCAAAAAATATTTTTATGGCAAAATTTAAAAAACTAGTTATATCTGTAGCAATCATAACTCCCTGAGGTGCAATATTTGTAAAAAAGCTAAATATAAGTGGGAACACAATATAATAAGCAAAAATAATCCCTAAATAAAATAGCAGAGTGCTGGAAATTAAAATGGGAGCTACTAATTTTTTTTCGTTTTTATAAAGTCCAGGAGAAATAAAAGCCCAAAAGTTATAAACAGAAACAGGAAAAGTGACGGCAATAGAAAGTATTAAAATAAGTTTAAAAGGCGCCAAAAAAGGAGACGCTACATCAACAGCAATCATATTAGAGCCTTCTGGAAGAACGCTTAACAACGGCAAGGACAGAAAATTATATATAGAATTTGCGAAAGGACTAAATACTAAAGCGCATATTGCAATAGTGGAAATAATAATTAATAGTCTATTTCTAAGTTCTAGAAGATGCTCTGTAAGTGTACTTCTATTATTTTTCATCTGAATCTATTTTATCTTCAAATTCTGAAAGTTCGTCTTTTTGTTTCTCAATGATTTTTTTTAAATCATTCATTCTTGACTCATTTTCAATACTTGTTTTTACATTATTAGCAAAATCTTTTATTTTTTTTACAAAAGATCCTAATTGTGATGCAAATACAGGAAGCCTTTCAGGGCCTAAAACTATTAGGCTTATTATGAGTATAAGTGCAAGTTCCCAAAACCCAAAATCAAACATTTGCTACACCCTATTTATTCTTTATTTGATTTATCATTATTGACTGATTTTTTAAAATTTTTAATAGCGCCGCCAAGATCACTACCGATATTTCTAAGTTTCTTTGTGCCAAAAAGCAAAAGAACTATTGCAAAAATCAATAACAACGACCATATGCTTATTCCAGACATGTTATGCTCCTATTATTTAATCAAGTATCTCTACTGTTTTTTTCATCATGGCCTGACACTCCAAACCTTTTTTCTAATTCTACCAATATATCATCTGAAGACAGATTTTTCATAGATAATGAAACCAAGCTGTGAAACCACAGATCTGCGGCTTCAGATACTATTCTCTCGTCACTTTCATTTTTTAGTGCATTGATTAATTCGTTTGATTCTTCTTCAATTTTATCACAAGCATGATTCAAACCCTTGTTATATAGTGAGGCTACATAAGATTTTTCAGAGCTTTTATCTTTTCTATCTTTTAAGATTAGATTTAATTTTTTTAATATATCATTCATTAGTAATTCTCATATTTATACCCTTGCTCAGTAAATACTCTTTTACTTCTCTGACAGTATAGGTCCCAAAATGAAATATACTTGCTGCAAGAACCGCATCTGCTTTACCAATATTTATTCCGTCGTACAGATCCTCGAGTGTTCCAACCCCACCACTAGCTATGATAGGTATATTGACTTTATCATTAATAGTTTTCATTAATTCTAGGTCAAAACCTTCTTTTGTTCCATCTTTATCCATGCTTGTAACTAAAAGCTCTCCAGCTCCTCTAGACTCCATATTTGAGGCCCAATCAATAGCATCAATACCTGTAGCATTTCTGCCGCCGTGAGTATAAATTTCCCAATAAATCTCGTTAGATTGACTAACTTTTCTTTTTGCATCAATGGCAACAACAATGCATTGGCTTCCAACAGCATCACTTGCGTCAGATATAAGATTAGGATTATTTATCGCGGCAGTATTTATTGTAATTTTGTCTGCACCTGAATTTAATAATGATCGGATGTCTTCAATTGAGCTAATACCTCCACCAACTGTCAGTGGTATAAAGACTTGAGATGCCACATCCTCAACTACCTTTAGGATCGTTTTTCTATTGCTAGAACTTGCAGTTATATCTAAAAAAGTTATTTCATCTGCACCCTGATCATTATATCTTTTTGCAACTTCTACAGGATCTCCAGCATCAACTATATCTAAAAACTTAACACCTTTGACAACCCTTCCATTATCAACATCTAGACAAGGAATTATTCTTTTAGTAACACTCATAAATCTAATTTTGAAAATATTTTTTTAGCTTCTTCAATACTTATCTTTTTTTCGTAAAGAGCTCTTCCAATAATGATTCCTGAAATCCCAGAATTAATATGGGCGCTTATTTGATTTATATCCTCTATACAGCTAACACCTCCAGAAGCAATAATTGGTATATTAACATTTTTAGCAAGATTCAAAGTTGCATTAATGTTTAACCCTTTCATCATTCCATCTTTTTCAATATCTGTATAAACAATTTCAGTTACACCGTATCCTTCGAATTCTTTAGAAAGCTCAACTACGTTTCTATTAGATATAGATTTCCAACCATCAGTCGCTACCTCTCCATTTTTTGCATCAACTCCAACAATAATTTTCCCAGGGAATTTATTGCAAAGCTCTTTAATAAAATTTGGATCTTCAACAGCTTTAGTTCCAATAATAATAAAACTTGCCCCCGTCTCTAGGTATCTCTCTGCAGTCTCTATATCTCTAATTCCACCACCAATCTGTATGGGAATATTAGGAATACTTTTGCATATATCTGATACTATTTTGATATTTACAGGACTACCGAGTCTAGCTCCATCAAGATCTACAAGATGAAGTCGTTCTGCACCTTCTTCTGCCCATTTTTTTGCCATATCAACAGGATTATCATGAAATATTGTTTCTTGGGAAAAATCACCTTGTTTTAGTCTGACGCAATTCCCATTTTGTATATCTATTGCAGGTATTATTTTCATAATATTTTTATTTCGTCCCTATAAAATTCTTTAAAAATTGTAGCCCTGCTGAGGAGCTTTTTTCAGGGTGCCCCTGAATAGCAATAATATTATCTTTTGCTATAACAGAGCAAAAATCCTTACCGTGATTTGTTTCGCCCAATATATAATCTTCTTCGTAAGGCTTAATAAAATAACTATGAACAAAATAAAAATATGACTGTTCATCAATTTTATGCCATATAGGATGATCCTTTTTTTTTGTAATTTTATTCCATCCCATATGTGGAATTTTTATTTTATTATTTTTGTTACTTTTAAATTTTTCAACCTTTCCTTCTATTATTGAAAGGCACTCTGTACCACTATTTTCATCGCTGTGATCCATTAATACCTGCATTCCCATACATATTCCTAAAAATGGTTTTTCTTGTGAACTTTTTTTTATAACTTTAGAAAGATTCTTATCATAAATAGATTCCATACATTTTTTTGCAGCGCCTTGTCCTGGAAAGATTATTTTATCCGCGTTATTTATTTCGTTTGAGTCAGATGAGATTATTACTTTTTCATTAGGCGCGACATATTTAGTAGCTTTTACAACAGAACTCAAATTGCTCATTCCATAGTCTATGATAGCAATAGTATCCAATTTTTATCGCCTATTATTAAAGAACGCCTTTTGTAGAAGGCGGTTTATTCCCGTTATTTAAAAAATCAACTTCTTTTGCATATCTAAAAGCTCTTCCAAATGCCTTGAATATAGTTTCTGCTATGTGGTGACCATTTTCTCCTTTTAAATTATCTATATGAAGAGTTACCATTGCATGATTACAAAACCCTTGAAAAAACTCATGGATTAGGTCAACGTCAAAGTCATTAATATATTGTCTTGGATATGTTGCCGAATACTCTACTCCTGGTCTTCCAGAAAAATCTATTACTACTCTTGAAAGAGCTTCATCCAAAGGAACATAAGCATGACCGTATCTATTGATTCCTTCTTTCCCACCAATAGCTTTGTCAAAAGCTTGGCCAAAACATATGCCAACATCTTCAACAGTGTGGTGTGCATCAACTTCAAGATCTCCTTTTGCAATGATATTAAGATCTATTTGACCATGTCTGCAGATTTGTTCCAACATATGCTCAAAAAAAGGCATACCTGTTTCAATTTTACATATACCAGTTCCGTCAATATTGAGGCTTAGCTCAATATCTGTTTCATTAGTTTTACGTTTTATGGACGCTTCTCTTTTGCTCATTATTATATAAAAATATGTTAAAAGTTGAGTATAATTAAATTTTATACAATATACACTAAAATGATGATAATTAGCACAATACAAAAAATATGCCTATATTTACTCAGTTTATGCAGATTATCTATTACTCATAAATTGGCAAATATATTAGCTATTATACTTTATTCTGATAATAGTAAAAAATATATGGTAGCTCACAAAAATCTAAGTATCTGTTTTCCAGAAAAATCAAGCGAGTGGATAGAAAAAACAGCCAGAAAAAGTTTAGTCGAATATTTAAAGTCATTACTGGAATCTCCGTATCTGTATAGATTCTCAGATAATAATATTGATAAATTTATAAATAATATCCATAACAAAAATTGTATTGAGAATTGCGCTAAAGAAAATAATGGAATTATATTTATGACGCCACATCATGGTTCGTGGGAGCTAAGTGGTTTATTTGTAGCAAGTAAGATAAGGACATATACAATGTTTAAACCATTGAGAAATAAAGTGCTAAACGATTTTGTTTATATTGGAAGACAGGCCACGGGAGCTAAGTTAGTAGAAACTGATAATAGCGGGGTCAAAAAATTACTAAAAGCTTTGAAAAATAATTGTGGTATCGGAATTTTGCCTGACCATACGCCCAAAATTAATCAAGGAACAATGTCAAAATTTTATAATATACCAGTTAATACAACATCACTAATATATAAGCTTGGAAAAAAAAATAAGGTACCAATAATTTATGTATACGCAGAACGTCTTTCAAAAAGTAAAGGGTTTGATATACATTTGGATGCTATCAATAAAGAATTTTATGATCTTGATGAGGTTGGAGCTGCAGATTTATTAAATAAAACAATCGAGAATTTAGTTAGTAAGAATATCTCTCAGTATTTATGGTCTTATGAAAGGTTTAGAAATAGAAGTGGAGTAAAAGAAAATATTTATAAAATAGATTAAATTATTTTTTCCAAAAATCCGGTATAAATATTACTAGTAAAGTAAATATTTCAAGCCTACCAACAATCATACATAATGATAAAATCCATTTATTAATGTCAGAGATATTGGCGTAATTATAGAGAACTTCACCTTGACCTGGGCCTAGATTATTTATAGTTGCTGCAACAGCAGAAAATGAAGTAAGGAAGTCTAGCCCTGAAAACATCAATAGAAGAAGAACTGTTAAAAAAACAAATACGTATATAGCAAAAAATCCCCATATGGTTTCCAAAGTTCTTTCGTTAACAGCTGTATTTCCAATTTTAACTTTTATCTTTGAATTTGGATGTACTAGTCTTCTTAATTCTCTATAGCCTTGTTTTGACAAAAGTAAAATTCTTATAGCTTTCATTCCGCCAGCTGTTGAGCCGGCACAACCACCAATAAAACTAAAAAGTATTAGTAACAAAGGAAGAAAGCCAACATAAACAAAGTAATTAGAGTTTGTAAATCCAGTAGTAGTTGAGATTGATATGGCATAGAAAGCATTTTTAATAACTTCCCGCAAAGTTATATCTAGTGATTGGTTATATATATAGAAAATAGTTATTAATGATATTAGAAAAATAAGGAATATAAAAAAATAAGCTTCATTATCATTCTTATAAACCGATATGGATTTATTTTTAAAAGCTAGATAATGCAAGCTAAAATTCAAGCATGCTGCAATCATAAAGAAAATAGCAACCAACTCAATCCATTGGTTATTATAATAGCCAAAACTTTCATTGTGAGTTGAAAATCCTCCAATAGCTATAGTAGAAAAACTGTGACATATAGAATCAAAAGCACTCATACCAGCAATATAGTAACCTAGAGCACAAAAAAAGGTCATTGTTAAATAGACCACCCAAAGCCATTTAGCAGTTTCAGTAATTCTTGGGGTAATTTTATTTTTTATAGGGCCAGCAACTTCAGCTTTATATAAATGCATCCCTCCAACTCCTAGCATTGGAAGAACTGCCACTGCTAAAACTATAATTCCCAAACCACCAAGCCACTGCAAATATTGCCTATAAAATAATATAGATTCTGGAAGACTATCAATATCTTTTAATATTGTGGCCCCGGTAGTTGTCAGCCCTGAAACTGACTCAAATATTGCGTTGGTAATAGATATATCAAGTGATTCACTTAGAATCATTGGTAAAGATGCAAAAGTACTTAAAACAAACCAAAATAAAACTACAATTATAAAACCATCTCTAAGCTTCATATCAGTCTTAGCTTGCATTGAAGGCAGCCAAAGAAATAGACCTGATACTAAAATTAGAATCAAGGCGTAGAAGAAAGACCATGTTTCATTATCTTGATATATTATGCTTACGATAATTGGAGGTATTATAGCTAAACTAAAAAGCATCAATAATAACCCAAGAATTCTAATTACAGATTTAATTTGCATTATTTTTACTCAAATAGATCTTCTATTTGTTTTATATCTTTTTTATTTATAAGACATACAATACGATCATTCTGTTCTAGCAAGATGTTGGATGTATTAAAAATAAAATCACTATTTCTAATAATACAGCAAACTATTGTATTTTCAGAAAAGTTTATTTGCTCAATATTCTTCCCTAAAATCTTAGAATTACTTTCATCTCTTACTTCTAGTTCTAGCAATTCAAGTGCACCATGCATCAAGGAGTGCGCTTTTATAATACTGGCTTTTCTAATATGTGTAAGAAGTGCTCCCATAGTTAAGTCTTCAGGAGATATGGTTATATCTATTTCTTGTTTTTCAACTAAGTCAGAATAACTAATTTTATTAATAATTGACATTACAGTTTTAGACCCAAGTTTTTTAGCAAGCATTGCTGAAAGAATATTTGCTTCATCATCATTGGTAAGAGCACAAAATACATCCATATGCTCAATATTTTCTTCTAATAAAATATCTTCGTTCGAAGAATCTGCATTTATAATAGTTACATCATCAATTATTTCAGATAAATAATCTGCTCTTTCTTCGTCAGCTTCAATAACCTTAACTTGATAATTATCACTAATATTTTCTGACAAGTGTTTTCCTATATTTCCACCGCCAGCAATCATTATTCTTTTATTATCCTTATTATTTTTAAAAAGCTTAGTTATATCTTTTATATTCTCTTCTTTACAAATAAATAATAATTCATCTCCATTTTCTAGTATATCTCCATCTTCTATAGAAAATAGTTTATCTTCTCTTAAAAAAGCACATATTTTTGCATTGAATTTTTCACAGGATGACTGATAATATTTTATAGAGTTTTCCAAGTCTTCTTGTTCTTTAAAAATTATATTTATAAAACAATCTTCTTCATTAGAAAAATTAAATACTTGATTTGTACCTTGATATGAAATTAATTTTTTAATATAACTTGAAGCAATTAAGTCAGGACTAATAGTAAAATCTATAGGAGTTGATTCATCAGCAAATAAGTTTTCGTAATTTAAGTATTCTAAGTCTCTAATCCTGGCAATTTTTTTCTCAACTCCAAATACTGTATATGCTACTTGGCACGCAATCATATTTGTTTCATCACTCTTAGATACCGCAACAATCATGTCAGCTTTATGGGCGCCAGCGGCTTCAAGTATTCTTGGGTGAGCGCCATTACCATGTATAGTTTGCAGATCAATTTTATCAGCAATATTTTCCAAAAGGTCTGCACTTTTATCTATCAGGGTAACGTCGTTGCCCTCTTTAACAAGATTTATAGATAATGAGCTTCCTACCTGGCCAGCTCCTACGATTATAATTTTCATAATATGCCCGTATTATAGATCAAATTTATGTAATTGATTAATATTTGTTTATTCAAAATTTTTTCCTTTTAAATCAACCGAACGAATGAAATCTTCAGCATCTAAAATAGTAGAATTATTTTTTTGTAATTTTTTTATTAATAAAAGTCCATTTTTTGTGAATACCTCGATGCACTTATTCTCTATAGATTTTATGTTTCCAGGGATACCATCAACATCTAATTTTTTAAATTCACTTTCATGTATACGTATTCTTTCTCCAGATAATAAAGTTTCAGCTACAGGCCATATATTAAAAGCCATTATTTTTTTATGTATTTTTTCAGCAGAATTATTCCAATCAATTTTAGCTTCTGATTTAGTAATTTTTTTTGCATAAGTAGCCAAATTATCATCTTGTGGATGCAACATAAAATTATTTTCCAAAATAGATTCAAGAGTAATTTTTAAAGAATCAATTCCTGTGGTTATAAATTTATTATGCATTATAGAAGAAGAATCATTATCTTTAATATCAACTGGTTCTTGATAAATTATGTCCCCTTTATCAAGACCTTCTGTCATTTGCATTATAGTTACTCCAGAAAGTTTATCACCAGCTTCTATAGATCTCTGAATAGGTGCTGCTCCTCTCCATCTTGGCAGCAAGGATGGATGGACATTTATACATCCAAACTTTGGCACCAACATAAATTCTTTTGTAAGCATTAATCCATATGCAACAACTATTACTAAATCTGGTTTAATTTCTGAGAGGGCATCAGTTTCTTTAATTGTTATTTTTTCCGGTTGCCTAATATCAATATTATTTTTTTCCGCGGTATTCCTTACAGGGCTATGCGTAAACTTTAATCCTCTTCCGGATCTTTTACTAGGTTGTGTAAACACACTAACAACATCATGTTTAGATTCAATCAAAGCCGATAAAAAGCTTTCCGCAAACTTTGGCGTTCCTGCGAACACAATTTTTAATTTTTTCATTTTAATAAATGGCTATGTTGCTGATTTATAATTAGGAGTATTTTTTCGAGAAGTAAGAGTGCCTTCTTTTTTTAACTTAACAATTTTTTTCGCAATTCTATTTCTCTTTAGAGAAGAAATATGGTCAACAAAAAGCTTGCCGTTAAGATGATCAATTTCATGTTGAATACAGGTGGATAAAAGCCCACTAGCCTCTATTTCAATTAATTCACCATTATAATTTAAAGTAGATACTTTTATATCTTTAGGTCTAGAAACATTTTCATAAAAACCAGGAACAGAAAGACATCCTTCTTCATAAATATCCGCATCATTAGATAAAGATAGAATTGCTGGATTAATAAGACATATTCTTTCGTCTTTTTTTTCTGATACATCAATTACAATAATTCTTTTATGAATATTAACTTGAGTCGCAGCAAGACCTATACCCTTTTCTTCGTACATAGTAAAAAACATTTGATCAATAATATCTTTAATATTTTGATCTACATTTTCAACTTTTTTAGCTACTATCCTTAGTCTAGAGTCTGGAAAGTGCAACACTTTTAACTTATTCATTATTTTATTTTATATTTAAATATTTAATAGAATTATACTATTGTCTCTATAATATGTGTAAAATTTAATTATATTGTTAAATTTAGCTATTTCTACTTTTGACTAAATCCAAACAATGTATTAATGTTAAAAAGTTGATATTATTATAATTATATATAATTTATTTTTTTAATGTAAATCAAATACTTAAGGATAAGACCCATGAAAGAAACCATATTAGATGTTTTAATGTTTATGTTTCAGAGTTATGTAGAAGATAATGAGGAAGTAGAACTTGATAAAGAATCCTTACATAAAAATCTCTCCGATGCTGGTTTTTCGAGTCATAATATTGAAAAGGCTTTTGATTGGCTAGAGGGACTTCCGGGAGTTGACGACAGTAGCACTTTATTAAATAAACCAACAAAAAATAGCTTTAGGCTTTTTAGCAGTGCAGAACACGTGAAAATAGGAGAAGAAGGTTTAAGTTTTCTAATGTTTTTAGAGAGATTAGGTATATTTCATGGAGAAATCAGAGAGCATGTTATAGATAGAATAATGGCATTAGATACTCAAAAAGTTGATTTAAGTCAAATAAGATGGGTTGTACTGATGATATTATTCAACACACCAGGAAACGAAAGTAATTATACTTGGTTGCAAAATTTGAATTCTGATAAAGCATTACCTTATATTCACTAAATTATTAATAGATAGTTTTGCCAGAGTTGGATTTAAATATGAGTGAAAATTTAGTAATTGTTGAGTCACCAGCAAAATCAAAAACTATAGAAAAATATTTGGGTCAAAACTACCGAGTAATATCTACAGTTGGTCATTTGAGAAATTTACCATCAAAACAAGGTATAGATGTAGATAATAACTATCAAATGAATTATGAGCTTATAGAAAGAGATCATAATAAACCTCAACAAATAATCCGTGATATAAAAAAAGCTTTAAAAAATGCAAAAAAGCTTTATTTGGCCACTGATCAAGATAGAGAAGGTGAGGTTATTGCTTGGCATCTTATTGATATTTTAGAAAAAGAAAAAGCCTTAGCTGGAATTGAGGTAGTAAGAATAGTTTTTAACGAAATAACAAAAAAAGCTATCTTGCAGTCTATAGAGAATCCTAGAGAACTTTCTTATAATCTTATTAATGCACAATTTGCTAGAAGATCAATAGATTATTTATTTGGAATGGGAATATCGCCATTGTTATGGGGTATTGGTATAAGAAAAGGATCAGCAGGAAGAGTTCAGAGCCCAGCTTTGAAAATGATTGTAGAGAGAGAAGAGGCAATCAGAAAATTTATCCCTCAAGAATATTGGACACTAAATGCAAATCTTTTAAAAGATAATAAACCTTTCGAAGCATTTTTACATAATTCAAATAGTAAAAGATTAGCTAAATTTGATATAGAAAATGAAAAAGACGCTTTAAGAATTAAAAATGAAATATTAGAAGAATCAGATAAAGGTTTTAAAGTATTAAAGGTTGTGAAAAAAGAAAGAAAAAGACAACCAGCAAAACCATTCATTACTTCGACTCTTCAACAAGAAGCTTCAAGGAAATTAAGGTACGCTGCACGAAGAACAATGGGTATTGCCCAAGAATTATATACCGGTATTGATATAGGCGAAGGTGCAGCTGGATTGATAACATATATGAGAACAGATTCGATTAATTTGGCCCAAGAAGCAATTGAAGAAATTAGAAAAATTATTCCCAAGTTGTATGGTGATGAATCTTTGCCTAGCGAAGTAAGAAAATATTCTAATACTTCAAAAAATGCTCAAGAAGCGCATGAGGCAATTAGACCAACATCATTAGAGAGAAAACCAGAAGATGTGAAAAAGTATTTAAGTAAAGATCAATTTGATCTTTACTCTTTAATTTGGAAAAGAACAGTAGCTTCGCAAATGAATGATGCGATCTTAGATTCAGTTTCAATAGATCTTGGGACAAGTGAAAACTTTTTTAGAGCGACTGGCCAATCTATAAAACATCCTGGTTTTATGCAGGTTTATTTAGAGGGTTCTGATGAAGAAGATTTAGAAGCTGAATCAAAAATACTACCTATAATGCAAGAAGGAGATATAGTTCAACTTGAAAAATTGGATGCAGTTCAACATTTTACTCAGCCACCAGGAAGATACACAGAGGCTAGCCTAATAAAGAATTTAGAAAAAGAAGGTATCGGCAGACCGTCAACATATGCTGCTATCATCGAAACACTTAGATATAAAGAATATGTTGAAGTAGAGAATAGAACTTTAACTCCTACTGGTAAGGGTTCTTCTGCATGCGCATTCTTAGATAAAAATTTTAATAATTTTATAAAATATAACTACACAGCAGAATTAGAAGAAACTTTAGATAAGATTGCTAGAGGTGAAGTAGAGTGGGTGCCAACGACGGATTCATTTTATAAAGATCTTACGCAAATGGTTGGGGAGACAGAAAAATTATCTCCCGAGGAAAGAAAGCAAGAACGAATACTAGGATTAGATCCTAAAAGCGGAAGAACAGTTAGTGTGAGGCATGGACCCTTCGGACCTCATGCAATGATTGGCACAAAAGACGACCCTAAGGAAGCTGGAAAACCTAAGTCTGCATCACTAAAAATAGGACAAGATATTGGCACAATTACTTTAGAAGATGCTATGGATTTATTTGTTCTACCAAGATTACTTGGTGAAACTCCAGATGGCGAGCATATAACCGCATGCTTGGGAAGATTTGGACCATACCTAAATTATGGGGAAAAGAAAAACTTATCTTTAAAAGGTTTGGAAGAGAAAGGCGACAATCCATTTGACCCATACACAATAACATTTGAGCAGGCACTACCACTTGTAGAGCAGAAAAAAATAATTGAAGCTAATAAAGTAATTCAAGATTTTGAAGAGAAAGGAATTCAGGTTTTAAATGGTAGGTTTGGTCCATATGTAACTGATGGAAATAAAAATGTTAAGGTGCCAAAAGATCAAGACCCTAAAGATTTATCATTAGCTGAATGCGAAGAAATGATAGAAAATGCTCCAGCTAAAAGAGGAAGATTTGGAGCTAAAAAGAAAGTAGTTAAAAAGAAAGTAGTTAAAAAGAAAGTAGTTAAAAAGAAAGTAGTTAAAAAGAAAGCTGTAGTTAAAAAGAAAAAACCGAAAATTGAAGTTACGGAATCTCCATTATAGTTTTATGGCTAAAATTCTTAATCTTAATGATAAAAACGAGTGTGTGAAATTTCAGAAATCATTTCTCAAAGGTTCAGTTTTTGCATATCCAACTGAAGCAGTTTTTGGATTAGGATGTATTATAAACAATAAAAATTCAATAAATAAAATATTAGATTTAAAAAAAAGAGATGCTTCAAAAGGACTTATCGTGATATCAGATAATATTGAGAAAGTAAGAAACTTAATAAATGATGATCATTTTAAACTTTTTGTTCAAAACAGTGGTGCAGCTGTCCCAACAACATGGCTTTGTCCTGCAAGTAAAATAGTTCTTTCAGAAGTAACTGGGGGTAGTAATAAAATTGCTATAAGAATTACTAGACATGAAGCTTCATGTAATTTATGTAAATTATTAGACTCACCAATAATTTCCACAAGTGCAAATGTAACCGGTGAAAAACCCATGACAAATATGGAAGAAATATTAGATTATTTTGGTAATAATATAGACTATGTTATCAATGATAGAATTGGCGAAAGTACAAAACCTTCACGAATTTTAGACTTAATAACAAAAAAAGTTTTACGAGATGGGGGCTAGATGCAAAAAATTATAGATAGTGATGTTGATAAAGTTCGACAATATTTACAAGAATTACAAAAAAATATCATTTCAATGGCATATAAGTATGACAATAAGAATTTTTATGAAGATAGTTGGTCAAGAAATGAAGGTGGAGGTGGTATAACTTGCGTACTACAAGATGGTAGCTGTTTTGATAAAGTTGGGGTAAATTTTTCAGATATATCTGGAGATCAATTACCAGAAGCAGCAACAAATATTAGGCCTGAGCTTCAAGGTAGAAATTATCAGGCAATGGGAGTATCTGTAGTTTGCCACCCAAAAAATCCACACATTCCAACAGCACATTTAAACGTAAGATTGTTTATAGCATATAACAAAAATTCAAATCCAGTATGGTGGTTTGGTGGTGGTTTTGACATGACCCCTTATTATGGGTATGAAGAAGATGCAATTCATTGGCACAAGACTGCAAACGAAGTTTGTTCTCCATTTGGTAAAGAAATATACGATGAATATAAAAAAAACTGCGACGATTATTTTCATATTAAACATAGAAACGAGCAAAGAGGGATAGGTGGAATTTTCTTTGATGATTTAAATATATGGGAATTTGAAAAATGTTTTAATTTTATTAAATCTGTTGGAAACGGATTTATAAAAGCATACGAGCCTATAGTAAAAAAACGTTTAAATGAATCTTACAGTGATAAGCAAAAAGATTTTCAGCTTTTTCGTAGAGGAAGATATGCTGAATTTAATCTTGTTTATGATAGGGGAACATTATTTGGTTTGCAGTCTAATGGAAGAACAGAATCTATTTTAATGTCAATGCCACCTCTAGTTAAATGGAAGTATAAATACGAAATTGAGAAAGACAGTGATGAAGAAAAATTATACAGTAATTTTCTAGTACCAAAAAAATGGATTTAATCATTTTTAAAATTTGGAAAAAATAGCTGCTGTCCTCTTACCCTAAATTCAGAAATAAGTTTTTGCCCTTCATCACCAATTAACCAGTTAGAAAAATTATTCGCTAAATCATATTTAATATGTGGATGTTTTTCTGGATTAATTACTATAACGCTATACTGATTATGAAGTGGCGGGACACCAAAAAATAAAATTTCTAAATCTTGTTTATTATTAAAGCTCAGCCAAGTTCCCCTATCAGTAATAGTGTAGGCATCCAAACTTGCAGCCATATTTAATGTTGCACCCATACCTCTTCCAGTATCTATATAAAATTTTGAATTTAGTTTACTAGTATCAATATCAGAACTTTTCCAGAGAAGAATTTCTTTTTTATGTGTTCCACTATTATCACCTCGCGTTAAAAAAGGTAATCTTTTATTTTTAATTGTGTTAAAAACATCTTTAATATTATCTTTTAGACGTAAATTTTCGGGATCATTTTTTGGCCCAATTATAATAAAATCATTATACATAAGCTCTTTTCTTTCAAGCCCGTAGCCATTAGCGACAAATTTTTTTTCATCATCTTTAGAATGAACAATAATTAGATCACAATCTCCATTTTCAGCATTTTTAAGAGCTTGCCCTGTACCAACAGCAACTACGCGAATATCAATTCCATATTTTTTTTCATAAACTGGAAGCAAGAAGTCGTATAAACCTGAATCTTGAGTAGAAGTCGTAGATTGAACAATGAGAAAGTCAGATGCGTTAACGAAGCTTGATAATAAAAAAAGACAAATTATTTTATTAAACATATGAATTTACTCTTAAAAAAATTATCTATTTAATGAAAAACGTTATCTTGTCTGTAATAAGAGGTTTTTCATGAGGAGTATGCGAGTAATCGGCAAACAAAAGCTGAATGGTATGTTTGCCAGGTTTTAATTTCAAATTTGTTGAAGTTTGCCCTTTTCCAAAATGAATAATATTTTTTGTCATAGGTAGCGATAATTTTAAGTCAGGAAGATCTTTTAAATTAATCAATAAATGATGATGACCACTATTTTTTTCATTTACCCCAGCTTTAAGAACTCTCATATTTTTTATAATAAAATTTAATTTTATTGGAGAGGAATAAGTTTTTCCATTTTCTACACCTTCAAGTTTTATAGATTTCTCTTCATTATTTCCGCTATATGATAACGAAGTTATAGAGAGTAAAAATATAAAATAAATAATTTTTTTTATCTTAAACATTTTTTCCTTTAATTAAAATTTTAATAGTAATTATAGTTAATATAACAAATAAAATAAATGTGTACATGGGTATGGATAACCCAAGAAATTCCCACTTAATGTCATTACATGGAGTTGGATTATCAAATATATTCCTTATTGCTTCAAAAAATGGCAATGTTGAAATATAATAGAAGAAGTCTCCCCCACAACCAAAACCATCTATTGAAGATTTGTCCTGAAATTTTTGAAGCCATATATGTCTAACTGCGCTTATTAAACCAATTACGCACAAAATTAAATTTATTGAAAATAAGGTCCTAATAAAGTATTTTCTTTTTGAAATTATAGAAAGTAAAAATATAAATGAAATTCCAAAGAATAAAAATCTATCTAAAACACATAGTGTGCAAGCCGCTAATTCCTTTACCAAATCAAAATATGTATAAGCTATAAGTAAGGATATTATGCATATCCCTAAACCAATGACTTCTAATTTGATTAGTTTGAACATATCTATATTATAGTCTTATTAATTAATAATTTCAGCTTAAAAGCTATGAATAAGAGTTATCCAAACACTAGAATGAGAAGAAATAGATCTTCAAAATTCATTCGCAATTTAATCAGAGAAACTTCATTTTCAGTTGATGATTTAATATATCCTGTGTTTATTTTGCCTGGGAAAAATAAAGAAGAATCAATCGATTCTATGCCTGGAAAAAAAAGATATTCAATTGATAAACTAGTTCCAATAATTGGAAAACTTCATAAAAAAGGTCTTAATGCTATCGCTATTTTTCCAGTTATAGGGAAAACAAAGAAGTCGAAAGATGCAAAGGAATCTTTTAATCCAAAAGGTTTGGTTCAAGGCGCAGTTAAATTATTAAAAAAAGAATTTCCAAACTTGGGAATAATTACTGATGTAGCACTAGATCCTTATACTCTTAGTGGACATGATGGAATAGTAAATAAAGATGGATATGTTTTAAATGATAAAACTATTGAAGTATTAAAAAAACAAGCATTGTCTCACGCTCAGGCAGGCGCAGATATAGTGGCGCCATCTGATATGATGGACGGAAGAGTATTAGAAATAAGGAATATTTTAGAAAAAAATAAATTTCATAATACAAAAATATTATCTTATGCTGCTAAATATGCATCAAATTTGTATGGGCCTTTTAGAAACGCTGTAGATTCTTCGAATAATATTCAAGAGTCATCAAAAGAAACTTATCAGATGGATTTTGCAAATATATCAGAAGCATCTTTGGAAGTTAATTTAGATATAGATGAAGGTGCTGATATGATTATAATTAAACCAGGCTTGCCATATTTAGATATTGTTTCTAAAATAAAAAATAAGTTTTCAATTCCTGTGTTTTCGTACCATGTAAGTGGCGAATATTCTATGATAAAAAGTGCTTCGCTAAATAATTATTTAGATGAAGAGTCAGTAGTTTTAGAGACAATGTATTGTTTCAAGCGAGCTGGTTGCAATGCAGTCTTAACTTATTACACTCCCGAAATTATAAAATGGCTAGACAAGAAGTAATCAAAAAATATGCTGTATTTGGAAACCCTATAGAGCATAGTATGTCGCCCTTAATACACGAGTATTTTGCTAAAAACTTAAAGATAAACTTAAGCTATGTGCCAATCTTAGGAAGCTTAGGTAAATTCGAGAAAGAAGCAAAAATTTTTTTAGAAAATGGTGGATCAGGATTTAACGTAACACTGCCTTTTAAGGAAGATGCTTTCAAACTTGCAGAAACTAAGTCTAAAATAGCAAGAATTACAGGGTCTGTTAATACCATTTCTATAAAAAATGGAGTTATACATGGAGATAACACAGATGGAATTGGTTTTGTAAAGGATATGAAGAATAATATCGAGTATGATTTTAATGATAAAAAAATTCTTGTAGTTGGAGCTGGAGGAGCTGCAATGGGAGTTATACCAAGTATTTTGAATGAAAATCCGTCCGAATTAAAAATATATAATAGGACTTTTGAAAAAGCTAAATCACTAAGTGATAGTTTTGAGAATATTGGACCAGTTGAAGCAGTTAGCCAAGATAAGATTCACAAACATAATTTTGATCTAATAATAAATGCAACTTCTATAGGTATTAATAATATAAAATTTGAACTATCAAAAAAGATTCTTAATACAGAAACAGTTTGTTACGACATGTCATATGGAAAAATTTCAAATAGTTTTAAGATGTGGTCAAATGAAAATAATTTAAAATTTCATGATGGCTTAGGAATGTTGTTAGAGCAAGCCGCAGAGTCTTTTTATATTTGGGAGTTACAAAGGCCTGTAATTACAGAGGAGTTAAAAAATAATTTAAAACTAAGGTTATGATCCGTATTTTTCTTTATATTGAATTATACTGTCTTTAAATTCGTTAAATTCACTTGTATTTGTAACAAACTCAATAATATCTTTTATGTTTATTAAGCTATGCACTTGGATATTAAAGTCTTTTTTAATTTCTTCAGAAGCAGAAATATTACTGCTACCTTTTTCTTGTCTATCAAGCAAAACTAATAACGTATCAATTTGCAGATTATATTTTTCTAATTTTGTTAATGTATTCTTTATTGCGGTACCAGCGGTAATAACGTCATCTACAATTAAAGTATTGCCAGACCTAAAAGTACCTACAATATCGCCTTTTTCTCCATGTAATTTTTGATCTTTTCTATCATATATAAAGTTAGTAATGTGGTCATCATTAGCTGACATGAAGGCAGATAATGCAGAAGCAAGTGGTATTCCTTTATAAGCTGGCCCAAAAATATTTGTAAATTTCAAATTTTCTTGATTTATCAGTTCAATAAATAAATTACTAATAATTGATAAAGATTTTCCATCAGAAAAAACACCGCTATTAAAAAAATATGGGCTAATACGCTCTGATTTAAGTTTGAAGCTACCAAATTTCAATGCATTTTTTTCTATAGCAAGCTCAATAAATGTTTTTTTATAATCCATTGTTATTTTTCGACGTTATAATAGACTAGTATATTATATATTAAAAAATTAAATTATTATGAAAATTGTATCTTGTAATCTTAACGGCATAAGAAGCGCGCATAGAAAAGGATTCTTTGATTGGTACAAGAAGCAGCGAGCAGACATCCTTTGTATACAAGAGCTTAAGGCTCAAGAAGATCAAATAGAAGTAAACTCAATGTTTTCAAAAAACATACACTCTTATTTTAAATGCGCAGAAAAGAAAGGTTATAGCGGAGTTTCAATTCATTCAAAAATAGAGCCAGATAAAATAATATATGAATATGGTGATAAGGAGTTTGATAATGAAGGTCGATATATAGAAGCTATGTTTGGAGATATATCCGTAATATCGTTATATGCCCCTTCAGGTTCATCAGGCGATCATAGACAAGCTGCAAAATTTAGATTTATGAAATCATTTAATAAGCACTTGAATAAAATTATAAAATCAAAAAGAAAATATATAATATGTGGTGATTGGAATATAGCACATAAAGAAATAGATTTAAAAAATTGGAAAGGAAATAAGAAAAATTCTGGTTTTCTTCCAGAAGAGAGATCTTGGTTAGATAGTATTTTTAAAGATGATAAATACGTAGATGCATTTAGAGAACTTAACAAAAAAGAAAATGAATATACGTGGTGGTCTAACCGCGGAAATGCTAGAGAAAATAATGTTGGTTGGAGAATTGATTATCAGATAGTTTCAGGAAATTTGAAAAAAAACATAAAAAGCCAAAAAATCTATAAAGATAGTTTTTTTTCTGATCATGCTCCTTTAACAATAACTTATAAAATATAATGACAGATTTTTTTAATAAAGATGCTTGGACTAGTATTTTTTCACATTTAAAAAATAAGAAATTATTAACAATGTTTTTACTAGGATTTTCTGCAGGACTACCCTTATTATTAGTATTTACAACACTATCTGCATGGTTACGAGATGAAAATATAGTTAGATCAACTATAGGTTTTTTTGGATGGGTTACTATTTTTTATGGTTTAAAGTTTTTATGGGCACCATTAATAGATAGCGTTAAGCTACCAGTTATACATAGCATATTAGGGAAAAGAAGAAGTTGGTTATTATTAACTCAAATTGCTATTGGAATATTTCTTTATTTATTAGCAACTATTTCACCAACCGGAGATAGCTTAGTATCTTTTGCAATTTGTGCTTTATTTGTATCTTTTTTTTCGGCATCACAAGATATTGTTGTTGATGCATATAGAATTGAAATTGCGCCAGTAGAATCTCAAGGAATACTAACTGCGGGCTACCAGTTTGGTTATAGGGTTGCTATTTTAGTTGCTGGAGCAGGTGCACTTTATATCGCAGACAGTTATTCTTGGGAAATATCATATAAAATTATGTCTTCATTAATGCTAGTAGGCATTTTAACAACAATGTTTTCGTCAGAGCCGAAAGAACATAAATTCAAATTAGAAGGTTCTAGTAACCTTATATCCGCAGTATTCTGGGCGCCAATCAGGGATTTCTTCTCAAGATATAAAAACGCTGTATTAATATTATTTTTTATTGGTGTTTATAGATTAAGTGATCTTTCAATGGCCGTAATGGCCAACCCATTTTATTTAGATATAGGATTTACCCTTAGTCAAATAGCAACAGTCACAAAAGTTTTTGGAATTGCTATGACCTTAACTGGGGCATTTATCGGTGGAGTTATAGTCTTAAGATATGGAGTTAAAAAACCACTATTTTATGGGTCAATAATGATTGCATCTACAACCCTAATGTTTGTAATACAGTCTTTATATGGCAACCACATGAATTTATTTATTTTAACTATTGCTCTTGATAATTTTACAGGTGGTTTTGCAGGTACAGTTTTTATAGCATATTTATCTAGTTTAACTGATCCAAAATATACTGCCACACAGTATGCACTCTTCAGTTCTTTGATGTTAGTGCCAGGAAAATTTTTGTCAGGATTTTCTGGTTTGGTAGTAGACAATTTTGGATACTCTGAGCTTTTCTTTATTTCAGCTTCTCTGGGTATTCCAGCAATTATAATTTCTTATTATTTAAATAAATCAACAACTAAGGCTTAATGAGGATTTGAGTTCCTTCTTCAATTAAATCCCATAATTCTTTCATATCTGCATTGTTAATTGCTATGCAACCATCAGTCCAATCTGCTCCTCTACTATACAAGTGTTGAGATAATACTGAGGTTGATGGTAAACCATGAATAGCAATATGTTCTCCTGGATTTAAATCATTTTTTAAAGCAACTTGTTTGTCATGAAAATTTGGATACGAAGTGTGTAGAGACAAAAAGTATTTACTTTTAGAATTTTTTCCATCAATGAAATAATATCCTTCCGGAGTTTTTTTATCACCTTCTTTTTTCTTATGGCCAGTAGGATTTAGGCCAAGAGCAATTTCATATTTTTTAATAATTTTATCATCTTTAACGACATAAAGTATTCTTTCGGATTTATTAACTATAATAATATCAATACTTTTATCAGCAAAAGAAATAACAGAAGTAAATAGTAGGTAAATTAAAATTAAAATTTTCATTTATAAATGGAAAGTAATAATTCTGGATTAATTTTTATATTATTCAAATAAATATTCCAGTGAAGGTGTGGCCCAGTAACACGACCTGTCATCCCTATAGTTCCAATAACCTTACCTTGGTCTACAATATCGCCTTCTCTAACATGTATATCATTCATATGTATGTACATAGATTTTAGATCAAAGCCATGATCGATAATTACAATATTCCCAGTATAGTACAAACCTTTTCGAGCTAGTATAACTTTCCCTTTTGCTGTTGCTTTTATAGGTGTTCCAATAGGGGCAGCTATATCCATGCCACCATGAGGATTTTTTTTAATGCCATTAAGAATTCTCTGACTACCAAATACTCCAGAAAGTCTTCCCTCAGAAGGCTTAATAAAAGATAAGGGGAAAATTTTATTAGCATAACTATCTTTCATACTATTTTTTATTAAAGTTCTATCGTCTTTTATTTTTTTATAAAATTCAGGTCCAGGTGTGACCATTTTTTTTGGCAAACCATCAATTTTCTCAATTTTATATTTACTTTTCTTTATATCAAAATAATGAAATTTAACATTGTTATTTTTATTTAAAATAATTTTTAAAGAAGATTTTTTATTATGATTTCTTCCAAAGCCAAAAATAAAATAACCATTATTACTTATTTTAAGTTCTTTACCATCTAAAAAAACTTTTTTAGCTAATTTATTTTTACCTATTATTATTCCACCTTGAACAAAGTCTCCTGTAAAAATAGTTTCAGAAGAAAAACAAGCGCTTGAAGAAACTATTATAATTAAAAAGTAACTTATAAATTTAACTAGCATTTAGATATTATTTTTAAGCTCAGCTATGATCTCTGCGGCATGCTTGCTTGGGTTAACTTTTTTATAAATTTTATGAATCTTGCCAGAAGGATTGATTATAAAAGTATGTCTGCTAGCATATTTAAAACCAACAAACGAGCCGAAGCTATCATAGCTTTTTGCTACTTCACCATCCTTATCTGCTAATATTGGAAACGGTAAAGAATATTTTTCAGAAAATTCTTTATGGCTTTCATTTGAATCAACACTCACACCTAAAATAGTGGTATTTAAGTTATTAATTATTTCAATATTATCTCTAAAAGAACAAGCTTCGGTGGTACATCCAGGAGTATCATCTTTTGGATAAAAATATAAAACTACCCACTTACCTCTGTACTCATCTAAAGTTCTTTTAATATTATCTTGATCGGATAGCGTAAAATTAGGGGCTTCTGCTCCTACTGTAAGTTTATCCTTGGCATTTACATTGAAAACCATAAGCAAAAATATTAAAGTGGTATATATAACTTTATTTATAAAAAACATAATCTTATGTTAGCAAAATTTAAAAATACATTCCTTATTATTTTATTATGTTTAATAAATGTACATTCATATGCAGAAAACAAGCTTCCTGATACTCTATATGCAAAGGTTATAAGGGTAGTTGATGGTGATACAATCCACTTAGAACATAAAAAATTTGGGAAAATAAAAGTTAGGCTAGCAGAAATAGATACTCCAGAAAAAAAACAACCATATGGCCAAGAAGCTAAAAAAGAATTAAAAAAAATAGTTAATAATAAAGTAGTAAAACTTAAAAAAATCACTATAGACAGATACGGTAGAGTTGTCGGAATTATTTATTATAAAAACATCGAGATTAATCATTACTTGGTAATAAACGGATATGCATGGTGTTATAAACGCTACAATAAAAGAAAAAAAATAGAAGATGCGGAGATCATTGCTAGAAATAATAAAGTTGGCATCTGGAAAAATGAAGATGTTAAGCCTATTCCTCCTTGGAAATGGAGAAAAATTAAGAGATTAGAAAAATGAAAAATATGGATAAAACATACAATATATTTTTAGCAGTTTTTATAACTATGATAGTTTTAACTAACATAATTGGAGTTAAGCTTTTCGAAATTTTTCCTAATCTTACTTCAGATAGTATTTTTGGAGGACCGATAACTTTAACTACTGGGATAATTACATATCCAATAACTTTTTTAGTAACAGATATAGTGTGTGAAGTTTTTGGTAAAAAAAAAGCTAGTCACATGGTTATTTTAGGTTTTTTTACAAGCATCATATCTTTAATATTTATTAACCTCGCCGTCATACTTCCAGGCTCCGAAGCTTGGGTTAATAACTCCCTTGGATATTATTCTATTAATGACATGCAAAAGGCTTATGAATCTGTATTTACTTTACCAGGATTTCTAATTTCTGCTTCTATGCTCGCATATTTGGTCGCACAACTTATAGATGTTCGTATATTTCATTATTTAAAAAAAATAACAAATGGTAAAAAATTGTGGTTAAGAAATAATGTTTCAACAATGTTTTCTCAGCTTATAGATACTATTGTTGTAAATTCTATATTTTTACATTTTGGTTTAAATCTTAGCTGGGATATAATTTTTAAAATTATAATCGCAAGTTATATATTTAAAATTATAATAGCAGTAATTGATACCCCATTAGTATATCTTGGAGTACATCTAACAAACAAATTGGGTAAGTAACTAGTTGAGTATTTCAGAATTATTTAGAAGATTTATTTTTAATTGCAAGATCAAAATATTTCATTGTGGTTGTCTCCGCCCTAAGTACGGCAAGAATAAAACCAATTTTCCCATCTAAAAATCCAAGTTTTAAAATGTACATTTTAATAAATGCCCATGTTCCTCTGAGGATACCAATTAATAAACCACCATATTTTTTATTAATATTTTGAGTGCTCCAGGCATCAATATAAATACTCATTTTCCTATAATAATCCTGCATATTGTTATATGTGTCATGGCTCAACTCCCCATGAATTTTTAATGGTTTATATTGCGCGGGTATAATTAAAGTTTCATGAACCAATGCATCATTATAAGAAGTAATATTTTTTGGATATAGTCTATTAATCCAGTCTGGATACCATCCAGAATGTCTAACCGGCTTCCCAAAAGCCTTGCTTAATCTATTCACTTGATAGATAGCAGGATCCCCATCAATTACCTGTAAAATGGAATCTTTTAAGTTGGAACTAATTTCTTCATCTGCATCTAACATAAATATCCAGTCCGAATTAGCGAGTTTTTGGGCATTTTGTCTCTGTTTCCCAAACCCAGGCCACGTTTCTGATATGTGAATATTATCAGTATACTTTTTAGAAATTTCTAAAGTATTATCAGAGCTTCCAGAATCTAAAATAATAATTTCATTTGCCCACACTGCACTCTTAAGAGCTCTCTCAATAAACTCTTCACCATTTTTAACAATTATAATTACGCTAACAGTATTCATATGTTTGAAAATTATAGCATTATTTATTAGTTTGATGACTTGGTAAAATTATGGTGGCCCCGGTAGGACTCGAACCTACGACAAATGGATTATGAGTCCACTGCTCTAACCAACTGAGCTACAGGGCCTTTTATAAGGGTAGAATGTAAGATACATTCAAAACCATTATATCACAATTGTTTTTAATGATTGTTTGAAACTATATGAAAATATAAAAAAAGCCCACATTTCAATTGAATCGCGGGCTTCTTATTAGGAAATTTTTATAAATTTTTTCTAAAAAATATAATTTTAAAGCTCAAAGTTATATTTCATACCTAATCCAAATCTTTCTGTAACCTCTAGTTCTTCATCTGCTCTTTTAAAACCAAAACTAACTTCTACATCAGGGGAGACCGCGTAACCTACAGATATCTGAAGTACTTTTCCATCAGCGCCTTCTGCCTCTTCTTCTGGTGCGTCATTATCGATAAATGTATATGTTGTACTAAAGCTATATGGATAAAGTTTTAACCCTAAGCTTCCCGTGACATATGATCTATCATGACCTGCTTCACCATTGTAATGATTGATATTCATATATTCGAATATGACTGTTTTACTAATTTTAGATTCAAATTTCTCTTTGTAACTTAATGAAACAGAATATCTAGTTTCGTCATTATCATTTGTGACTCCTTTCTTTTGAAGTGCGTAACCTAGTCTATAAGAAATTCTTTCAGCAAAATTATTATCTAAAGAATAAAAATCTTTTCCCCCAAGAGAAATTGCATATGAATCTAAGTCCTCAGTATTTGCTAAGCCACCATCTTTCTTACGAACTTTAGTTCTACTATCTAATATGGCTTGGCTCAAAACTGTCGTATCAGCAAAAAAAGAACTAACATCTATCTTATGAGTACCAAAATCATCAAAATTAAAAGAATAATTTGCTCCTAAACCAATTCGTTCAGCAATTTTATACTCTTCAATCATAGAATAAGAATAAAGACCTGGGAAGTTATGATAATTTAGTCCTACTTTAGGATTGAATTTTCCAGCATATATAGAAAAGTCTTCCTGACTGTATGTAAGCGTCAAAGATTCTACAAGTAACGGATGATCTTCAAAGATCCTGCTATCTCCATCATGTGTTCTACTAACACCACCATGTGAATGACCAGCAGGTTCTCCTTCAATCTTTAGGTTAGTATCAATATTGAAACCCTCAGCTATCCTAGAGCCCATTTCTATATGTGAGTGAGTATAAAGCTCATTGACTTCTTCTTCCCCTTCATTTGCGTCATTTATATGATCTGCATGAACACGTATTCCAACATGCCCATAAAATTTTTCATCCGAGTGAGCCGAGTGATCATGATCATGTTCATCATCAGCAGCATAGGCACATTTGCTTAATACAAATGTTAGAATTAGTAGCTTTGTTAAAAATTTGAATTTCATATTTAATTTTCCAC
>Ga0233426_10000770_pt1 | contig 32172 bp, 26 predicted proteins | sample SI_118_April2016_6_FD_179875 | JGI IMG/M metagenome (GOLD analysis project Ga0233426, IMG submission 179875) | Seawater microbial communities from Saanich Inlet, British Columbia, Canada - SI_118_April2016_10_MG | ecosystem: Environmental > Aquatic > Marine > Inlet | place: Canada: British... | reverse complement strand
GCTTGATGTCATCAACAAAACCAGAGAATGGTTTTAATAATTGGCCAATTAACTTTGAAGCATTTTCAATGAATGTTAACTTCCTAAACTTTCCTGCTATACCACGAAATGCCATATTGATGTTTCGGAAACCATTGGTAAATGCTTGACGGATATTGGTAGCAAGTGCTGTTAGTCTTCCACCAAGACCTTTTGCCCAATCCTTCATTTTCTCAATTCTCTTTGCAATTCTTGCAATACCGTTAGTAAATACTTTTCTTATACGGTTAAATTGGTTCTGAAGTTTCTTACCTGTTTCGGGGAAGAATTTAATGAATATTCTGAATGGTGCTAACACTAATTTTGTCATAGACCTGACCATTTTCGCCATAATCTTGGCAAACGGACTCAATATTAATTTTGCGGCACGAACAAAACCTTCAACGATACCCACTGCGAGACCCGCAATTGCGGCAGTGATACCTGCGATCATTCCAAGAATACCCATACCCTTGGTGTCAGACATCAGTTGACCGAGATTAGGTAAACCATCTGCCGCTGCTACTTTCGCCTCTCGTTTTTCTTCTAGTTTATCACCTGCTTGGTTCTTGAGGTCTTTGAAGTACTTACCAAACATTTTAGACAACGCACTGACCTCAGATGCGACCTCTTTGGTCACACTGCGTGATTCTGCGTTTTCTTGTTTGGTCACCTCAATCAGATGACCTATACTTTTCTCTGCCATTATTCCTATCTCTGTCGTTGACGTTCTTCTTGTTCGTGACGTTCTTTTTCTTCTTTAAGATGCTCTACTAGTAAAGCAACATAAACTTCCCTCTCAAACGGCATCATATTTTCTAGTTCTGTTAACGAGTAATTATGATGTTGCATCATGCCAAAGTTAGTCTTGTAATGGTTTACAAGGTTATCGTGTGAGAGGCATACTAAAAAAAATCTTGGATGCCCTTCAGTGTTCTATTCTGTTCCGTACCGCACTCTGGACATTTAAAGTCAATGTCGTGTTGCATTGATGGTGCAGATTGCATAAACACACCAATCTTTTCAAACTGTGAGTTAGTCATTGAATCAATAAACTCTTGCATCTCTCCAGAACTAACCTCTCTCGCATCAACTCTCTCGTCCTCGGTCATAATTGTCTTAATACACTTACCGATCATCTTGAAACCAAACTCAGTTTCTGACATATCCTCAGAAAAGTTATTGAGAAAATCGTGAAACGCTGGGTACTTTAATTCCAAGGTGACACTTGGTGTCAATTCAACTATAGGACTTACATCAGGAAGGTCAACTTTAATATCCTGTAGGTTGATCTTACATTCTGTTGAATGTCCACACTCTTCATTCTCACACTTGATATTAATATCAGCAGTCTCACCAACTGAACGTGAACGAATCTGCGTAAACATATACTCAACATCAAATACTGTGAGGTCTTTTGGTTCTACATCTTCACAACAAATTACAACAACATCAATCATTGCTCTCATTGCTTGTTTCTGATCACCACCCTCAAATGCAAGTAGAAGAATCTTTTCTTCTTTTACAAGGTAAGGTCTGTATAGAACCTTCTTTCCCGTTGATGGTTGTACCATCTCGTGGGATGGGGTCGTGTTTAACTTAGGTAATGCCATTATATTCTCCAAATAATAATAATGTTATAAAAATTTTCTAATCAGATCGCCTGCCAGACCTTCAATAAATCCGGTATCTTTTGCGTCTCCACCTTCAGACTTCCAGTTCTTGTACGATAATTGTACCGATACTTCAAGTAACTCTCCGTCATCACTCAACTCAATTGCATTCAATGTTGTTGGGTATGCTTTATCTAGGACTAAAGTATAAGTGATGTCATCTCCGAATATGAGATTCAAATCAAACTGACCTTGGGCAAGATCAAGGGGTCCTAGTCTTGGTAATCTACTACGTAGGTAAGATGGAATCTTTCCTGCGTCATAAAGTTCTTTCTTTATGATAGGGAATGCGGTTCCCTTCTTAATGTGTTGGATAATGACTGGATGTGTATAGTCATTAAAGTATCCAACTTCTTGGGTCTCTTGATTAACCGCAAGATTCTGCCATGTCTCAAAGTATTGTCTTACTTTCATATCATTAAGACAATGGAAGGTCAACTGGATATCCTCGGTTGCATGACCATACGCAACTTTAGTTGTAAGAAGACCCATCTGTTTTTCGGTTGACAGTATTTGTCGGCCAGGAAGTGATGCTCCTTTACACAAGAGGTTCATTTCTCGTACATCACCTGTAAGTGGAGGAAGAAAAATCTTAAACAGATTTCCCCTTGCCATGCCACCACCTTTACCGACTTGTGCTTTGAAATCATCAATTGCAAATGTCATTAACCTTTACCTATCTTTTGTCTTGAATCGTAGAACACCTTCTGTGAGTTTGCTTTACGGAACTGTGCGGTTGGTAAGAATGTCGCAATCTCCCACTCAGGTTGTGGCACTTCAGCAAACTTACTCTTGACGTGTTTGTTCAAGTAATGTTTAAAACACGGTTCGTAGTATCGCAACTTGGCAATACTCTGTAATTTCTTGTAGTTGATAGCAAACTTTGCATCATCACTCTTGTTACTAGCAGAGGTCTCCATCAATGCATCTAACATCTTTGCACGTAGAATGGGTGGAAGGTAATGTAAGTTTAGTCCATAGAATCCACCCTCCGCAGGTCCCACAACAATGACCAAGGGGAACAGATCGTAATACGGAAGTGTATCTTTATGTTTTGGGTCATAGAAGAACATCTGCATTGTACCTACGACACCACTCTTTGTCTTTGTTCGTAGTTGTTCTTCTTTCATCAATGCTTCGCGATTGATAGACCGCATGTTAGATGCTTTCTTTCTGAACCACTCACGAGATTCCTTGGTGCGAGGAGTCACACCCGCACGGAATGCCTGTAGTTCTAGTCTGTTGAATATATTGCTCATAGTTCTATTTATACTTATTTTTTACGTTTCTTACGAAAAGGTTTTAAAGTTTTTCCGAGGGGTTTCAACGGTTTTGTTGATTTGGGAATAAGAGTCTTCAATGGTTCGTTCTTCTCTGTCCATATTCTAAACACCCACCCACGTTCCTTACAGTATTCCTGCGCGGCATTCCACTTGTTAATGTTCTTTACATAGGTGAAACTCTCATTGAGATACCGTTTGGTCTTCTTGTTGCCTGTAGGTATCCTAGTTTCCTTGTCCGGTTTGATCTCAACCAACATAGTTCCTTCTTTGTACACCAACTTCAAATCCATAAAATATCTGTGATACCTATTGTCAACCTCATATAGATATGGTATAATGACTTCCTCGGAAGACCACTTCAACACATCTGGGTTATCATCTGCCCATTTGAATGCGTGTCTCTCCCACAAAGAACGATAGGTAACTTTTGTGTGATCTCCTTCATACTTCTTTGGATTTTTTACTTTGTACCTGCCCGAATATGCCATAAAAACCTTATAAATAAAGATAATGAATTTCTAACTTATTTATAGAGAAACTAAGATGGCAGATGAAACTAATACCAAAGTCAAACCTGAAGGGGTTGTGTCTACTCTTGAGAAAAAAAATCTTGAGTACCCATTAAACAATCCAGACGATTACTTAGGTAGAATAGTATTTAATGTACTGAAAGAAGCAGAGACCGACTTGGGTAATCTTCTTTCTGCCGCAGAGAAAGTGGTAAAGCAGGCGGCAATTGATACCGAAGAAGAAGAGTCTGGACTTGAAAAGGTTGCGGGGAAAAATAGTGAAGATCAGCAAAACGCAAAAAATACTCATAGAAACGGTCCCGTAAAGAATCAGACTCAGAAAAACCCACGATTACTCACTTCTGTTAACCCAAAAAGACAGGTATCTTTATATCTTCCGGTGGGTCTACAATTCCGTGATACGGTTGCATACGACAATATGGACTTGGGTGGTATGGGTGCTTCTGTTGAAGGTGCTCTCAAGAGCGGAGGTAGTGCTATTAATGCTCTTATTGATGGTGGGATGAAAACTTTAAAATCGGGACTGAAGGGTACGGCAAGTGGTGATGTTGCGAAAGTTAGTGCAGTAAAACTTGTGTCTGCTTTACCAGATGAAGTTCAAGGTGCATTTAGGTCTGCCACAGGTGTCACCTCAAACCCTAACACTCGTGTACTATTTAAGAGTGTTAACTTACGAGAGTTTGCGTTTACCTTTAAGTTCATTGCGACTTCTGCCAAAGAAGCAGAAGAGGTAAAAGAAATTATAAAACTATTCCGAACAGAACTATATCCCGAAAATATTACCATACCAATTACTGGGGCAAATGATATATCTATTGGTTATCGTTTCCCAAACAAGTTTCAGATCAATGTAGAATATAATGGTGAAGAAATCGCAACCAAAATAAAACCTTGTTATCTAAGAGATGTTAGTGTAACCTATAACAATACTGCGATGGCAATGCATAGTGATGGAAACTTCCAAGAGGTAGAGATGTCTCTGTCATTCCAAGAAAGTAGAACACTCAACAGAAAAGATGTTGAAAAGGATGGATTCTAATGACCACAAAGTTTTTTTCCCAAATGCAAATCATTGCCTATAACTTTGGTAATAATGAAGCACCAGTTCTATTTGATAACATCAGTCAGTACGTAGATGTTATTGATGGAGTCAAAGACAATATTAGTTTCTATGCTACACACACGATATTGTCCGGTGATCGTCCCGACACACTATCCTATAAGTTATATGGGACTACAGATTATTACTGGACATTCTTTCTTATGAATGACCACTTACGTGAGTCTGGTTGGCCGGTTAATCAGAGTGCTATTAACAAAACCTTAAAAGAGAAGTATCCGCATCGCATGGTTACGACCAATTCAATAATTGCAAAGGACTTTCCGGTAGGCACTATAGTAACTGGTACAAGCAGTGGTACTGTAGGAACTATTGTTAAACGAAACCTAGAAATGGGTCAAATGGTTATTGATACCGTAGACGATAATAATTATTCTCCGACAGAAACTTTAGTCTACACCTCTACCGAGGGTGCGGTTTATACTGCTACACTGATTAAAGAGTCGTTGCAATATGATGCTGTTCATCATTACGAGGATGCTAACGGTGTTCATGTAGACTTGCCATTGTATGACTTTGGTAATGTACCCTCTGGGGCAACTGCGGTCACCTACAGGGATCGTGTTGAGAATAGGAATCAACAATTAAAAGAAATTTCTGTACTTAAACCTAATGTTGTCAGTAGAGTCGTGAGTGAGTTTAGTAACTTTCACAAACAGGTAATTTAAAAGTGGGTAGTAAAACAACTCAGTCTCAACAGTTCAAGATTACAAAAGCGGAAATATCCGCAGATCGTCTTGGCGGACTCAATGTCAATACGTTTGATGTTCGTACATCTGTTGCCGAACTGAACATCTTTGAGAGTCTGGACAAACCCTATCTTACTGGTTCGGTGGTTATTCTTGACGATAAATCATTATTTGACCGAATAAGTTTCCAAGGTAGCGAGAGATTCACCATTGAAATGGCATCGGTTGACAATACTTTGGACACTGTGTTCTCACGCACTTTCATTATGACAGGTATAGAAGACCAAGTCAAGTCAAACGACAACGGAAAATCAAGTATGTATTCATTTACATTACTTGACGAACACGCATTCCTATCATCCCTAAAGAAACTTAGCAGGTCGTTTAATGGTCGTATTGACGAAATTCTGATTAAACTACTTGCGACAGAGATGAAGTTAAATATTGACCTATCATACTTGACATTACCTAGTGGAGAAAGTATTACTCCAGTGCAGACGAACATGAGGGGTATCATCCCAAATCTTTCACCCATAGATGCGGTCAGATGGTTAACCAGTAGAGCAACATCAGTGACTGGTGCACCATTCTTTACTTATGCAACAATGCATGATAATAATCTGCGTTTAGGTTGCCTTGATTCCATGTTATCACAAAAAGCGTGGAACACACAATTACCCTACACATATAACCCTGCCAACGTATCAACCGCAGATTCCCAGACAGAATTTGAAAAGACCTTTGCTATTAAAGCAATAACAATGGGTAAGTCTGCTAATACTTTGCAACTGGTTCAACGGGGTGCAATTGGTGCCGCGATGAATAACACCAATCTTAATACTGGTGAGATATTCAAGACACACCACAGCATACGAAACGTACTAGATAGAATGACTAGTACTAATATTTTGGGCAAGAACCAGAATGTATTTGACCCTACATTTAAAGTTGCGGATAAACCAGTTGATGAATATGATTCACATGTATTTCATACCGTGACATCAACGGGGACTTATGGTAGAAGAAAAAGTTATCACGATGAGTATGATGCATCCAAGTTCAAAAAGAAACTTGAAAGTAAGTCAGTACTCAATCACCTATATAAGAACATGCTAAATATAACGGTAGAAGGTGCGGGTTTAATTATCGCAAAGGCATCTGTCGGAGATATCGTAAACCTAAAGGTTGCGAACGACAACGTAGAAAACTCAAGTGATAGCACTGAAGAAGACCTAATTGATAAGGCAAAGTCTGGTGATTTTATTATCTATGATACAAGACACACCTTTAGTGGTACGTCACATAAGGTGTCAATGAACCTGTGTAAAATGGAGAAACTTCCGTAATGCCTCAACCAATTCTATCTGAGTTCTATGGAGACAATACACGATGGTTCATTGCGACTGTTGTGGATGCGTCACCCCCATATGGTTTTGAAGGACGAGTAAAGATTCGTGTTCACGGATTACACACAGAATCCACCCGACTAATTCCCCAAGCAGATTTGCCTTGGGCACAATGCGTGGTTCCTACTACCGAAGGTGGTGCGTCTGGTATCGGAAGAATGCCACAACTACAACCAAGTGCATTGGTATTTGGTATGTTCATGGATGGGACAAACTCACAGACACCTATTGTGTTGGGATCAATTCCTCACGTGGAATTTCCTAGTGCGGTACAGATGGGGCAATCAGTTGAAGACACTGGTGTGGATAACAAACCAGAAAGTATGTGGCAAAAGTTTACCGGAGCAATAGCACCCGACTTGTCAGATATCAGAAATGATGAGACTGGTGGTATTCAGAATGTAACAAAACTTGCAAGAGAGAAAAGTTCGGTAGCATTCTTCTTGAACATAGGATACACCGAGAAACAAGCAATCGGTATTACTGCGGGACTTTCTTTCGTGTCTGGTATGCGTACTGGGATCACCCCTCAATCAAAGGGAATTGGTGCGTTTAGTGATAGACGATATGATGACCTGCTGAAATACTCTAATAGTGGTAGTCTATTTCTTACTCAGTTATCATTTGTTGCATACGAATTAAACGGCACACAATCTAGTGCTAATATAAGATTGCTACAATCAGACAAACTTGATAACAACGGAATCTGTCAAATATTTGCTAAGTACTATTTACAGAGACCGGATGCGGTAAAGAACATAGAATTGCAAGCAAGACGATTGACTGATAGGATAGCATAATGTCACTTAGTAAACGTAAATTAAACACTGTTCTTAAAACCGAAGACAAAAAGAGTCAGGCAGGTACCCTAAAAACTAGGGCAACCGAGTCCGTTGACCAGACCTTTGTCAAAAGAAATACTGTTCTTGGTCAACAAGATGGTGCAGTTGTTGGTGGCATTAAATCATTAGGACAAACTACTAATTCAAGTGAAGAAGTTATTACTAGTCATGTTGGCACAATCACCGATACGTTTCCTACAAATGGTGTGCTAGGCAATGTGCTTGTAGTCACCCAAGATACCGTAACAGACTCTAATGGTGAATTCCTACGATTTAAGTCCTCTGCTGATTCGGCAGGGAGTCTTGTTCTCAATACATTAGGTATAGACTCTGATGGTAGTGGTACTCTATCTGTATTACGAGGTGCGGGTCGCGATTCCGCAGACGAGGCACGAGGGTTTGGCACTCTGGAAACAAGTGTTAATGCTATGACAGGTCTTCCCGCCATCAAGGCAAGTAATCCTACTTCTGCACTTGCGGTTGTGTGTGATGGTACTGCGGAAAGTGTTGCTGAGTGTATTGCTATTGCGGAGAATAAAAAATCTGAGGCATATGCTGACCTTATTGAATTCACCACTGTTGTAGACTCATTAAAACCAAAGTCTGCGGGGGGTGGTGGACTAATGGGAGCAATCTCTGCGGTAACAAGTGCTCTTTCCTTTGCGGGTAATCTAACCGCACAGTTCAGTTCTTTGGCACCAGTTGCCGCATTAAATGAGCAGATAACTGCGGTACAGAATAAGATTGACTTAGCGGGTAGTGAACTTGAGTCAGGAATAAAAGATGCACTTCAAATAGACAAGTTAGATGGATTTGTTCAGAATGTAAAGGACACCGTTGAGAATTCCACTGGTATCAAAGAGTTAATGACAGAATATCAGTCACTCAAGGCAGAACTAGACACTTTACCCGATATGGATACTGTGATAGGAACGGATTTGACTGAGGTCAGAGCAATAATCAACGAGGCAAAAGATGCAGCGGATGATTTCAATGCAGAATTTGATGTGCGGACAAACCAAGGATTACAAGGTTCTCTACAGAATATTGCAGAGGGATTGTCCAATGCCGCATCATCCTTTATCCGTAAGATTGTTGATGGTGGTATTCTCGCGACTGATCAAGAGAGACAACAAATTCTATCAAGGTTTACTAGCGGTAATCCTAGATTACAAAAAGAAGCAGTCAAGACGATATCTGGTAAATCTCAAAATATATCAGATCGTATGAAAGGAATCCTTGCTACAGACGAAAACACATCTAGTACATTAGATATGCAAATACAGATGATAGAAAAGGCAAAGGCACAAGGTGTTCCCGAACAAGAGATTGCGAGAGCACAACAAGAAATTTCTACCATTGACAATAAGATGAAGCAGTTGGATACCACTATTGGTGGCACTGTTGTTATTGATGCAAGTCTTTATGATGAAGGCAAACCTATTGATCAGTCCTCTAAGTGGAGTGGTAAAAATAGTCCGAACGATGTCTTTACCTATGTTTCATCGGTAGAGGAGTTGGATACAGAATTTACTAATGTGAAACGAGATGTGACCGAAGTCGTGATTCACGCATCCGATACTCATACAAACAAAGACATCGGTTCTATAGAAATAAACAACATGCAAATTGAAATGGAACATGATGGTATTGGATATCATTATGTGATAAGAAGGGATGGTAGACTGCAACGAGGCAGACCCGTTAATACCGAGGGAGATCACGCATCCAGTCATAATAAATATTCCATAGGTATTGTACTGGTTGGTGGTATTAATGTTTCTACTGGTGAGGATAACCCAACAGACTACCGATCTTCTCAGGCATTTACACGAGAACAGTTTACAACATTAGAGAAGTTTTTAAGAGGATTCTATCGTAGATTTCCTGGCGGTCAAGTGTTCGGTCACAATGATATTGACGCAAGTGAGTCTGACCCATACTTTGATGTGGTAGATTATGTTGAGTCTGTGTTTAGAAAACAAAACCAAACAACCGATCCCCTAAATTCCTTACCATTGAGTCCATCGGAGATGAATCAGTGACAACTAAAAAAGACAATTTTGATTTAAGAGTTGCTAAACTTGGAGAGGCACTTGAAGAGAGTCTGGGTGTTCCTCAAAATGGTATGCAAGACCCCACAGGTGAATACCCCAAGAGAGATTATAACTTTGGGACATCAATCAATAAGGCATCTCGTGGGTCTAAAGTAAACAATCTCTATGTTGGGGGTGGTGACATTGGTGTGTCTCTGAACATACAGGCACAACGTCCTTCCGAGTATCCATTCAACCAAGTACAAGAAACTATATCTGGTCATGTTATTGAACAAGACGATACGCCAGGCGGTGAACGAGTATTAATTAAACACCGTACAGGTGCGGGTGTAGAGATGAGAGCAGATGGTTCTGTTATTATCTCTGCTGTAAACAACAAGGTAGAAGTGACTGGTGGTGACCAGACTGTTATCATTGAGGGTAATGGTAATCTCGTGTATCAGGGTAACTTGAACATGAAGGTGACTGGTGACTATAATGTTGATGTTGGTGGTAACTATAATCTTAATGTGGCAGGTAGTCTACGAGAGAACATCCTAGAGAATCACCGAACGATCACCACAGGTAATCGTGAAGAGACTGTCAAGAAGAGTAAGATCAACAAAACCATGAGTACTCAAACCGATGTGATTCTTGGTGAACATAATCATCAAGTGAAGTTGGATTATAAATCTGCGATTGAGGGTAATGTAGAAATTGCAGGAGGATCGTCAGTCTTTGTTTCGGGTGAGGAATCCTTTGCGGTGTCTGCCCCTGTTACAAACATTACTGGCGCTAAGTATGTTTCTGTTCTAGGACAGAGGGGTGCCGTGGGTGGTGATATGGTGGACTTCACAGGTAACGTATTCCAAGGTGGTGAGGGTGCGGTTCCATTTAATTCTGGTGCGGTGTTCTATGGTTCGTTCTATGGTAAGGCACTTGAAGCAATCAAATCAAACCACGCAGACAAGGCAGACCTTTCATTGAGATCGTACTACGCATCAAATGCAAAGGCATCACTAACCGCAGTGACTGCGGGTACTGCCGCAACTGGTGCGTCAACATTTACAGTGCCCAAGATTCTGTCGGCAAATTTCCATATACCTATGCTTGCAAAGGAAGAGATGGCACTACCAACTGGTCACACAGAACCACCCCAAGCACAGATAACATCACAGTGGGTAGTGGGACAGGTAATGAATGGTGACTATGCAATTAGGACTGTTGTGGTTGACGGTGGAGATGTATTGTTAACTAAGACACTACTTAGTGATGATTATGAGGATGTATTCAACCATGTACCAACAACCCAAGAGATTCGTTCTGCATTCAGAAGTGATACGAATAGAGAGTTGGTTGGGAATATACTTGTTTCCGAAGAAAGATTAAATCCAAGATATAAAATAAAGAGTCCGCCTGCCATTGGTAGAACAGTGAAGAAATCCCCATCATCTAGATTTGGGTTTGAACCAATTGGTAATGCAATTGAGAATAGAGGAAAGAGATTTACACCATGATAATTTTAGTTGATCCAGTATACAATCCGAACAAGCAAGGGCAGATTACGTCTGCGACTAAACTCGGTCCTGGCGTTACAATCGCAAAGTTTCTTGGTTCATATGGAGACAAGACACCATTTAACCATGTTATAACCAATACGGCACGACAGCAAATTGCGCGGCACCTGTACTTACAAGCAGAAGCAATGAGAATCATCAATGGTAATACAGAAAATTTCAATGACATTCGTTTGATTGTGTCTGAGGGTCTCTACAAACCACGAGAGGTTGATGAGAACAACAAGACCATGCAGAAGAAATCTGATGGCAGACTTGTGTATTATCAAGTGATAGATCAGGAAGGTAAGATTAGTCTAGAGAAGACATTTGATGTTGCTGAGTATCTGAAAGATTATATCAGATTTAAAAAACTGTACCTTGATTATGATCAATACAATCCAGACGGAAGTCTTACCGCACAGATTGGTATAGAGTTCCCTACCACACCAGAATCCTTTGATATTAGATTTGATGGTGATGTGGAAACTTATTTCAATAACACACTAATGAGTGGAAACGAATTAGTAGAAATAAAGGAAAGTGACTAAAAAGTCATATAAATAGAACTATGGCAATACGTAGAGCATTCGCACAAGAAGACACTAACCTACAAACGGCATCCATTACGGCAAGTCGGACACGAGGTTATACTGATATTGATTTAACTTTCTCGTCCAAACCTACTGGTGGAGACATCTACAAGAAGACGAATAGTGGGGCAGTTAAACAAGCAGTAAAAACGCTTATAATGACCAATTCCTTGGAGAAACCTTTTCGTCCAGACTTTGGTGCGGACATTGTATCTCAGTTATTTGAGTTGGCAGATAGAGGAAGGTCTTCTATTGTAAGACGAAGTATTATTGAGAGTATTGGTGTATATGAACCTAGAGCAGAAATACTAGATATTAAGGTATCCCTGCAACCAGATAGAAACACCCTAGACGTAATTTTAAAATTCAAAATTGTTAATACGGAAGAGCAAGTTGAATTCACTACCACACTAGCAAGGTTAAGATAAAATGGCAACAACAATACAATCAACATCATTAGATTTTGATGCGATCAAGAATAACTTAAAGACATACCTCGCACAGCAAGAAGAGTTTGCGGATTATAACTTTGAAGCATCTGGTCTGTCAAATATCTTGGATGTTCTTGCGTACAATACGCATTACAATGGACTTACTGCCAACTTTGCCTTGAACGAATCATTCCTCGGAACCGCACAGTTGCGTAGTTCTTTGGTATCTCTTTCAGAAGGTATTGGTTATATTCCCGATAGTATGACATCATCACAGGCAATTATCAATCTGACGTTGAATCTGTCTGGTGTTTCTGGAGCACCAACTACCATACAAATACCTGCGGGATATAAGTTCAACGCAACGGTAGATGAACAAGAATTTGTTTTTCAAACACAAGAAGATTTAACTGCTGATGATAATGGTGATGGTCTGTATATATTTAAAGACGCATCGTCTAATAAAAATATTAAGATATATGAAGGTATTGAAAGAGTTAAAACATTCATAGTATCTCGTGCCGAAGACAACGAAGTCTATATCGTTCCAGATAATACTATGGATACTGGCACCGCGATAGTTCGTGTTTATGAAAACCCGACTTCTTCTGTATTCCTGCCATACACAAATATCATTAATGCAAACAATATTAATGAAAACTCTACATTGTACTTCCTCAAAGAAACACCTAATGGATTGTTTGAATTGTCCTTTGGTAACGGAACAACTTTGGGTAAGGCACCTAAGACTGGTTCAAAAGTTACTGTAACTTACCTTGCGGTAAGTGGACGTGCATCTAACTCTGCTAAAGTGTTTGAACCACAGACAGAAATTAATGTTGGGGGTCAGAATTATGATGTGTCGGTGTCAACTGTTGGTAATGCTATTGCAGGTTCTCCCAAAGAATCTATGGAATCTATTAGACAGTTTGCTCCCTTTCAGTATGCAACTCAGAACCGAATGGTAACTGCGGTAGATTACTCTGCACTGGTGCTACGTAATTTCTCCACACTGATAAAAGACATGAAATCATTTGGTGGTGAAGAGGCACTTGAACCAGAATTTGGTACAGTATTTTTGTCAATTCTCTTTAATGCAGAGGTCACGCCAGGCGGGGTGGTAGAGCAGAATACAAAAGATGCTATTCAAGACCTTGTAAAACAATTAGCAGTTGCTTCGTTCATTGTCAAGTTTACTGATCCAGTCAAAACTTTTATTGAGACCCGAACGTTTTTCCAATTCAATCCTAGTTTGACAACACTGTCTAGGAATACAATTCTAAATAAAGTAAAGACTGCTATTACACAATACTTCACAGATAATACTGGTAAGTTTGGACAGTCGTACAGACGTTCTAATTTGTTAACCATTGTGGATAATGTATCTCCCGCTATTTTATCATCTCGTTCACAGACTTTTGTTCAGAGAAGGTTTACGCCACAACCGACAGTCTTACAAGATCATACTCTACGATTTGCGGTTCCGTTAAAATCCCCAGACGATGTTGATTACATTATAACATCATCACAATTCTTGTTTAAAAATAAGACTTGTGTTCTAAGAAACAAGTTGAATACTAATAAATTAGAAATATACAATGGTGAAGACAATGAGGTGATTGTTGATAACGTAGGTTCGTATAGCGGTGATGTTGTATCAATTGTTGGATTACAGGTTGATAACTTTGTTGGGGCAAATAATTTCATTAAAGTAAGTGCTGTACCTGCCAACGAAAGTTCGTTGACCCCTTTCAGAGAAGATATTGTAGAACAAGACATCTCCAACACCTTTGTTTCTATTCGCGAGATTGCCGCTGGAGTCACTAACTAATGGCACAGAGGAATGATACGTTAACCGATATCGGACGTAGAGAGATTGCGTTTACTAGTCATTCTATTGATAATGTCCTGCCTGACTTTTTTAAGACTGAGTATCCAAAATTAATTAGTCTGTTAGAACATTACTATGAGGAGGCACATGAGAAAAATTCACCCGCACGATTGATCCACGAATTGTTTCTCACTCGCGATATCACACAGACAGATTTAGAGTTGTTGTCCTACATTGAAGACGAACTTCTGTTGGGACAATCCTACTTTGAGGGATTTGCGGACAAACGCGCTGCGGCAAAGTATTCAAGTATTCTGTATCGTTCTAAGGGTACTAAGTACTCTATACAACAGTTCTTCCGAACATTCTTTACTATTGATCCAGATATTGTCTACACAAAAGAAAATGTATTTAAGATCGGAGACGAGAAATCTACTCTAGGTCTTGATGCACAGAGATACATTACCGATAACAAATTGTATCAGACATTTGCACTATTAATCAAGTCAGACATACCATATAGTGAGTGGGTAGCACCTTATAAATTATTTACTCATCCTGCGGGAATGTATATTGGAGCAGAAGTTCAGATTGTATCAGTAGTGGCAGATACACTAACCGCACCACAGGTAATACCGGCACCACTGCCACCTATTGCGGTTCATTCGGAAGCATCGTTTGGAGACTTTGGACACATGGATATTTCTGCCCTTGTTGATGACCTATATACTGATTCGGCAGGAGTCTTGAGTAGAATCAATGCAGAACTTACTTCTGTAGAAGACTTCTCACTTGAACAGATACAGACTATTAACAATCAGTATTCGTCTATACGAGAAGCACAGATTTCTAGTTCACCCACATTTGATGATTCAGATGAAGTAGGAACTAATGGTATGGACTTGAGCAACTCGTTCTCGTTTGAAACGATGGATCAAGACAAACATCAATTTTGGAGTGCAGACTCTGATCAATATATAAAAAGTTTCACATTATAACTTATAAACTCTTATAAATAGTATGAACAACAGGACTGAATAGAATGGCACGACAGACACTAAACAGAGGAACTGCGGCAAATGACGGAACGGGTGATACCCTCCGAGTTGCGGCACAGAAGATAAATGAAAACTTCGCACAACTATACACTGCCATTGGTGGTGATGAAGCGACTGCGACAGTAAGATTAACTGCCGCAGGAGTTGAGTTTGAAGGTCAGGCGGCAGATGATCACGAGACTGTTCTAAGTGCCGAACCCACCGCAGACCGTGCAGTCGTAATACCTGATGCGAGTGGTACACTCGTTCTAAACACTGCGACTCAGACCATAACCAACAAGACTATTCTTGTTCCCACAATGACAACACCAAAGATTAAAGATGCAGATTCAAGTCATACCTATAATCTAACAGTAGGTAATATCTCTGCGAATCGTAACATTGCACTTCCTGCATTGGGTGCAGGTGATACCTTTGTATTTGAGAATCATACTCAGACATTGACCAATAAAACATTTACCATGCCGACATTAGAGAGTGTCAAGTTGGGTGGTATTGATGGGGGTTCTCTATTATTAGATAGTGGTAGTAATGAATATCTGAAGTTTGTTAAGACTGCGAGTGCAGTTAACTTTGTGACGATTACCAACAGTGCAACTGGTCAACCCGCTTCTATTGATGTTGATGGTTCAGATACTAATATCAGTCTACACCTTGGTGCAAAGGGTACTGGTGCTGTTCAGATCGTAAACAAACTTGTTCTTGAAAAGGGAACTGATGTCGCGACAACCGAAGCAATAGATTTGACAGAACCATTAACAGTATTCAACTCTGGTAGTGTGATTAATCCAACTATCAGTGACGGTACTATTCAGGGTGAAGTGAAGTACCTAAGTAATATTGGAGCAGGTCAAGTAAACTTACAGGCAGGAAGTACCACTAAAATATTTGGTGTAAACAACAATAAACAACTTGAATTCAGTCAGGGTGATGGTTGTATTCTTGTATGGAACTCAACCGCAAGCAAATGGTTTCTCGTATCCAATAATGGTGCGACTATCAATAACACGTAATTTAATAGGAACAAGACATAATGGCGATTATTACAAACCCAATTAAAAAGCAAGTAATTCAAAATCTGAAGGATGATATAGATTCTTCGGGTACGCACTACTATGCGGTGATTGGTCGCTCTGAAGATTGGAATGAAACTGATGCGGCACCTGTTCCAGTTAACTCTGCACGAGAAGAAAGAAATTTTCGTCTCGGATTACAGTCTGCAAAGAAAGTATCCGACCTCACATTCTGTGTTCCAAGATACAACTGGTCATCTGGTGCAATCTATTCTGCATATGATGACTCAGTAGTTGGTTATCCTACTCAGACATACTATGTGATGAACGATAACAACCAAATTTATATGTGTATCCAACAGGGTAGAAACGCTGCTGGTCAGGCACAGGTATCTACTCAACAACCTACTGGTAATCTTGATGGCACTCCTTTTGATACTTCTGATGGTTATATTTGGAAGTTCTTGTACTCTATCGGTGCCTTGGACGCGAGTAAGTTTATTTCTGCAAACTATATCCCCATACAAAAGGTTATAACAACAGACTCAGACAGTCCCGCTGCACTCATAGAACAGAAGGCAGTACAAGATGCCGCTATTGTAGGACAGATTGTTGGTTTCGCAGTAGACTCCGGTGGAGCAGGTTACGATACTGCACCTGCTATCACGGTAACAGGAAATGTTGGTGGAATAAAAGCAAAGGGAGGGGCAACGATCTCTGGTGGTCAGGTATCCAAGGTAACTCTGATTGATAGTTCTGGTTCGTACACTCTAGGTTCTGGTTACACTTTTGCAAACGTAACTGTTACTGGTGGTGGTTCAAATGTGACCAAACCCGCTAAGGTTCGTGCAATCCTCGGAAGTCCATTAGGACTAGGTGCAGACCCAAGAGATGACTTACGTTCTACTGCAATCATGTTGAACGTCAAACCATCTGGTAACGAATCAACCGACTTTATTGTTGGTAACGATTTCCGACAGGTTGGTCTATTGAAGAATCCAATGGACTCTTCCGGTTCAGTTCTTTTCACAGAAACTACAGGTATCTGTTTGAAGAAACTAATCTTGTCAACAGTTACCTCAACATTCTCACCAGATAACAAAATTGTAGGTGGTACTTCAGGTAATATTGCCTTAATTGATAAAGTTAACGGTTCTTCTATATGGTATCACCAAACCGAAGATACCGGATTCGGAAACTTCACTGCGGGTGAGGGTGTTTCAGAATTAAATGATAGTGGTGTTGGTGTACTAGATATATCAGTAACCCCATATGTAAACCCAGAGATTGACACCATGACTGGAGAGATACTATATATTGATAACCGAGCGTCTATTACTCGTTCGGATGATCAGACCGAAGACATTAAACTCGTAATTCAAATTTAAGGTAGTATAGAAGATGCCAAAAACATTTACATCCAATGTATTCTCTTCCTCTTACAGAGATGATTTTGTAGACAGTGATAACTATCACAGAATCCTCTTCAATAGTGGTCGTGCTGTACAAGCAAGGGAACTAACCCAATTACAGACTATTATCCAAGAGGAAATAGGAAGGTTTGGTCGTAACATATTTAAGGAAGGTGGTGCAGTAAATCCAGGCGGTCCTACTATCACGAACGATTATGAGTATGTTAAGTTAAATACTTTAGCATTTTCTTTACCTGTTGATCCTTCGGTGTTGGTCGGAACCACGATGACTGGTACTTCTTCTAGTGTACAAGCAAAGGTAATTGAGGTTGTTGCCGCAACTTCCACTGATCCTGCAACATTGTATGTCCAGTACATCAACACATCATCCGCTGAAGCGGGTGATACTTCAATCCGTTTCACTGCGGGTGAACGAATTGACAACACCGTAGATAATCTACAGATCGCTAACGCAGTTGGTACAGACCAACCAGTTGGTCGTGGTTGTAAAATTGCAAACGCAGAAGGTGATTTTTTCACCCGTGGACACTTCGTATTCGCAAAGGGTCAGTCAATCATCCTTTCCAAATATACTAGATACCCCACTGCCGTTGTTGGTTTTAAAGTAACAGAAGATATTGTAACAACTGCGGATGACGTAGCGTTGTATGACAATCAGGGTGTTACACCTAATTTATCCTCGCCTGGCGCAGACAGATATCGTATTCGTCTTACATTGACAACCAAAGATCAGGTTACCGCTGACGAGAACTTTGTATACTACTGTGATGTGTTAGAAGGTAACATTGTTGACCAAGTTACTGGTACTGATGATTACAATAAGATTGCAGACACACTTGCCCGAAGGACTAGTGAAGAGTCTGGTAACTATATTGTCAACCCATTTACTGTTGATTTCAGAGACTCTGGTACTAATACAATTGCTACTATATCAGATGGTGTTGCCTATGTCAATGGTTATCGTGGTGCGAGTGAGAAACCAACTCCATTGGTTATTCCTAAACCTCGCACAACTGCGACAATTGAAAACCAATTTACAGGCATATCCTATGGACAGTATTTTATTTGTAGTGAATTACTAGGTCTACTAGATATTCGTACAAATGAAACTTTGAACCTATCAACCTCCACTACCAACCCTGCCGCATCTGTTACAGGTACTGCGCGAGTTCGTGCTGTAGAGAAAGATGGAAACAACTTCCGTGTGTACCTGTTTGACATCAATATGAACAGTGGACAAAACTTACGTGCAATCAAGACTATTGGTACTAGTACAATTAGACGTGCCATACCAGTCTTTGAGAACAATCTGGCAGTAATCAAAGAGTCTCAAAAAGTGAACATGGTGTTTGGTTTACCCAACCCTCGTCCCAGAATTGTTAGTGACTTTGACTATGAAGTACAACGAGTATTTGTAGACACTGCTAGTGGTGGTTCGTTTACCCTTGCGTTAGGTAATAACACCGAGTCATTTTCAAATACTTCTCAGTGGATTATTGTAAAAAATACTGATGGTGTGGTAGTTACCAATGCTACGTTTGGTGCTGTTGGCACACAAAGTTTACAAATAAGCAACCTTACCAATGTTGAACATACTGTATATGCCAAAATACAAAAGGGATCACCTGCTGTTCGGCAGAAGACTCTTACTGATGCAACAGTGACTACGACAGTATCAACTGTTAATGGTGTTGAGTTTATTGATCTAGGTAAGACTGACATCCTGAGTGTTTCGTCAGTAAACCTATTGACTTCAAGTGGTGAAGATGTTTCTCATCTATTCACACTGGACAACGGTCAACGTGCAGGTTTCTATGACAATGGTCGTATGGTACTGGAGACTGGTGCAACGGCACCAACTGGAAATGTCTATGTTGCATTCAAACACTTTACTCACGGTGCGGGTGACTTCTTTGCAGTAAACTCCTACACTGGTCAGGTTGACTATGAAGATATTCCTGTCTTTAGTAGTGGAAGTGGAACACGTCTTAAAATAAACTTACGTGATGTTATAGACTTCCGTAATAGTGTTAACTCTAGTGGTGCTTTCGTTGCATCCGGTGCAACCGAAATCCCTACAAATGGCGATATCTTCCAATCAGACGTAGAATACTATCTACCTCGTGCAGACAAGATTGTTGTTACCAGTCAAGGGGAGATCAAGAATATTCAAGGTGAAGAAGGATTTGCCACTCAGATTCCTGCAACACCAGAAAACACACTACCACTATTCCAGATAGATCACAATCCTTATGGTCTAAATGATTCTGATGTTGTTGTTGTTCCATTCAAGGCAAAACGATTCACTATGGGTGATATTGCTCAACTGGAAAATAGAGTTGATAAGATTGAAGAAGCAACTTCATTGAGTCTTCTTGAACTAGATACTGCCTCCCTATTAGTATTGGATGCAGATGGTGTTGCAAGAATTAAATCAGGTTTCTTTGTAGATAATTTCTCTAGCAGATCATTCTCGGATACTAATAACATTGAATATCGTGCGGGTATTGATCCATCACGAGGTCTGTTATCAGTACCTACCATAGAAGATGATGTGATTCTTGCATACGATTCTTCTAAGTCAACTAACACTATTTTGAAAGGTGATACTGTTTACTTGAAGTATACAGAATCTCCCACTATCGTACAGACACTTGTATCTGGTACAGAGAATGTAAACCCATTCGCAGTTATTACAGGTGAGGGTAACATTACTATGTCACCCGCGACTGACAACTGGTTCCAGACCAAGTACAATCCTGCAAACGTAATCAATAACACTGCTGTTGAGAATGTCAATGTTGATCTTGGTAATATCAATAGTAATATCATTAGTCAAGATAGAAATGAAGTAGCAAGATGGAAGTGGGATATAGGTAACTCATGGACACCTGTTGCGGGGTTTGGGTCAGTTCCAAGTGAACTGAAGTCTGGTTGGAGAGGAACTCCTGCTTGGAACTGGAGAGGTGTACCTGCCGAAACCACCAGAGTTCAAAATGTGGGTAATGGCAATGGTGGCAGACAGAATTCAGACTTCAATGTCATTCGGTCTTTCTCCAACCGTATTGTTGTCGGAGAAAGAACTGTTCGTCAGATAGTTGGAGACAGGACAGTATCCTTGACGTTCCTACCATTCATACGTTCGCGTAAGGTATTCTTCAAGGCAGAGGGTCTGCGTCCAAACAGTCAGTTTTTCCCATTCTTTGATGGTAAAGATGTAAGTGCATTTTGTAAAGAAGAAACATTCTTTCGCTATGGTGCTCTGGCAACAGACCTTGTATATTCTAACGCAAATCGTAATGCGACTCAACATCCTGCCACGCCAGGGGACTTGGTCAGTACTGAGAATGGTGTCATTGAAGGTTCGTTCTTCATTCCATCGTCACCAACTACACGTTTCCGTGCGGGTACACGTGAGTTTAAATTACTTGACATTAGTAAGAATGATGATGATGCCGCTCTTTCACAGGCATCATTTAACTATACTGCACAGGGTACTCTGGACACGAGACAACAGACTATATCGTCTACTCGTATCACACAGACCAGAACACGTAGATGGACTACAACAACAAGAGTTAAAGTAACTGATCCATTGGCACAGTCATTCTTTGTGACTAACCCATCGGGTATCTTTGTAACTAAGATTCAGACTTACTTTAAGAAAGTGGACAGTACTGGTATTCCGGTTCAATTACAAATTCGTCCGATGGTGAATGGACATCCAAGTTCAACTGAGATTCATGCTCAGTCTATTAAGTTTGTACATCCAGGCGATATTGACGTTCCTTCAAGTCAGACACAGGCAGACGTAGTTGCAAATCCGACTACTTTTGAGTTTGATGAACCCATCTTCTTGAACCCCGAAACTGAGTATGCAATTGTTCTACTTGCGGAATCTATTGAGTATGAAGCATATGTTGGTGAAACATACGCATTTGAATTAGGTTCTACCGAGAAGAGAATCTCTCGTCAACCATCTATGGGTTCATTGTTTAAGTCACAGAATGGTACGACTTGGGAACCAGACCAAACTAAAGACCTTGCGTTCAAAATCTTTACTGCTACCTTTGCAACTTCTGGTAGTGCAGTGTTTGAGAACCGTGATATAGATTCTGAACTATTGACTACCAACCCACTATACATGACTAGTGGTAGTGCCGTAGTAACAGCACTATGTCCCAACCACGGTTTCACTGTAAACGATACAGTGAATATATCTGGATTGGTTGGAGGAACATCCTACAATGGTGTATTGGGTTCTAATATTAATGGTGCCAGAACTATCACTGCGGTAGATGGATTTGCTATACGATTCAATGCCGCAAGTGCCGCAACATCGTCAGGTAGATTCGGTGCAGACTTAGTATTAGTTGATAAGCAGATTCAGTTTGATGTTGCATCACCTAACTTTACCACATTAATTCCAGATGACACAACACTAACTTATCAGACTAAACTGACTGCGGGTAAGTCACTCGCTGCCATAACAGGTCAACAAGTAAAATACGGAAAAGATGCCTCCTATAGTAAGGAAGTTGTAATTGGTGACGAAAACTATTTTGCAAGTCCGAGACTTATAGCAAATCCGTCAAACGAAACTAGTCAGATGGGTGGTGAACGATCTGTAACAATCAAAGTTGATATGGCAACCACAAAAACTTCGGTATCCCCGATCATTGATACGCAGGGTGCATCAATAACAACAGAAACAAATCAAATTGATAATCAGATTGCAAGTGGTACTGAGAATGGATTTAACATTCCGTTGACATACTCTGCTGAGACAAATGCGTTTGGTGGTTCTGCACTTGCTAAACACCTTAGTATTGTTGGACAGTTAGACGAACCTGCAAGGGGTCTGAAAGTAATGCTTGCGGCAATAAGACCTAATGGTAGTAATATTGATTTGTATTACAGAACAGGAACCGAAGGTAGTGACCTTCAAAATACTACTTGGACTTTGGTGGAAGAAGAAACAACAGTTCAACCGGACGAAAGAAACTTCCGTGAGTATCGTTATCTCATCGGTGGTGATACCGGAACACTGAATGCATTCACAGATTATCAGTTCAAGATTGTGTTTAGAGGTAACAACTCTGCTAAAGTTCCGTTCATACGAGACTTTAGAGCAATTGCGATGGCAACCTAATGAATGAGTTTATTTCTGTAAAGGGTAACCCGAATTTGGCAAGATGTCCTAATTCGGGTGCCATTATTAATATAAATAAAGGTGAGATACAGAAAGCACGTGCCGCGAAGACGGCAAGACAGAATAAAGAAAAAGAGTTCCAAGACTTGCGACAAGATGTCAATGAACTAAAAGAACTCCTCAATAAACTAGTAGAGAAACTCTAATGTCAACACCTACACCAACAATCACGGATATTCTGGATACTTTCACTACGTTAGTAACCAACCAAAACACCATATCATTGGATTTGGGTGCTACTGGTCGTTTGAACACCAACGAGGATTCAGACGTAACATCTAGTATTAACGAACTTGAATTAGGAATTCGTGGTACCTCTAACAATCTAGTAGCAACTGATCTTACTGACTTTACTGCCAATAACATCGTATCTGCACTACATGAACTTGATAGTGACCTTCATGGTGCGGGTGGTGGTAACGCAAAGGCAGACTTGACCACCAATGCGAATGACATCGTATCAGGTATCAACGAACTAGAACTTGGTATCCGAGGAACTGATAATGGACTGGTCGCTGCTATCCTATCAACCACTGCTAATGATTTAGTATCGGCAGTTGGTGAACTTGATAGTGATATCGGTGCAAGACCACATACTGGTCTGACCACTACGGCAAAGAATTTGACTGCGGCAATAAATGAACACGATGCCGAGTTAGGTACGATCACTGCGTTAGCAATGGGTACAACCGCATCAACTGTATCAACCGCAATTAAAGAACTAGAAGTAGAGATTGATACACTCAATACCTTTGTTGAACCCACACAGGCATTGACCACTACTGCGACAACTGTTGCTGATGCGATCAACGAGCATGATGCTGAGATCGGTGCCGCAACTCTTGCTACATCGGCAACCACTCTCCGTGGTGCGATTAATGAATTGCATACTGAACTTGGTTCAACCGTAGACTCTAATGGTATTGGCAATCTAGTTGCAAGTAATATTGGGGCATCTCTGAGACTACTAGATAGTGCAGTAGGTAACCTTGATGATTTAAGTACAGACATCACTGCGACTGGACATAATAACCTTGTCAGTGCATTGAATGTTGTACAAGCAGATATTGAAGCACTTGATGCCAATGGTATTGCCGCAAACCAAGCATTGGGTTCACTAAACCTATTGGATTCTGATGGATTTACTGGTTCAGAAAGAACTAACTTTGTAAATGCACTAAACGCATTAAGAGCAGACATACCACTCATCTATGATGTAAATGGTACTCAACTCAATTAATCGGAGTATTGTGACACGATGAGTAGTGTTCCACTAAAATTAAAAGACAGTGCGGCACCGACTGAACTTCAAATGATGTCTGGCACAGAAGAAAACTATCTTGCCTATCAGGTAGGGTTGAGTTTTGCGGCACTTGATAGTTCGTCTGTAAATCAGTTAGGAAGAGTCCTCACCGGATCAAATCATACGGTAGGTACTTTCACAGATACTTCATATGATTCTGCGGTAGGAACTCATAGTAATCTATTGTCACTAACCCAAGTTGATACTGTAATCCGACAGAAGACTGGTACGGTATCTATCTCTGGTAATGACTATCGTACTCTTGTAAGTCAGAGAGATAGTGATGGACAATTAATCGTTCAGGAAATGGACGATGCCAAGACTAATGAACTTGTTGATAGAATCAATACACGAATCTACACTTCTGATTACCCTGGCTCTTATAAACTTGCGACATCTGCCCCAAGTGCTGACTACTCTGTAAATCTTGCTAATGTAATGACAGACACTAGGACAGACGGACATTCTGTTCAGTATAACATCTATAAAAGAAATACGATGACTGCGCCAACAGCAACACGTCCTTTTGCTGTTAAACGATCTAGTGGTCAGACGGGTACCTATCAGGGTCTTCAGGAAATGACTGATGACCAGATTAAATACTCTCTTGGTCTTAAAGCAAGAAACCGTATATCTGCCACCCTAAATTCAATTGGCACATATAAGATATTGTCTTCTGCTGTCGGAACTCCGACTAATGCAGGACTTGCGGGTACATGGACGGCAAAAGGAACTGCGACAGATACTCGTCAACAAGTTTCATCGGTAAACTATACTAGAACTCGTTCATCAAATTATGCACGATTAAGAACTTCTACCTATAGTGCAGACTATACTAGAACTCGTTCATCAACATATTTGAGAAGTTCTACTGTTTCTCGTACTAGTACTTACACTGCTACCTACACTAAGACACGTACTAGCACATACTCTCCCAGTTTTGTGGGTGACTTTGTGGGTGACTTTTCATCAGCAGGTGGCGGTACCAATTACACACGTGCACGTGCATCAACATTAAACTCTCAAGTATTTAATTCGCCTTCATATCTTGGAAACTATCAACGACTTCTTGAATACACTGGTGACTACACCCGTAACTTTGAAGGCAACTATGCGGGTCAAAGTTATTTTCGTAGTTACTCTAGAACACTATATGTAAGTGTTGACCAAGAGACATTTTACTACTCATCATCTTATGCCGCGCAGTTTATTGGTAATAGGTCTTCTACCTATAGTGCAAATTATACGATAATTCAAGAGAGTCAAAGAACCACAGGCGCGCAGTTCACTGGAGACTACCAGAGATTAACAAGTTTCACTGGTGATTTTATAGGTAACGTTACTACCACTTCTACTGCTAATAGTCAACGAGTAAGTGACGCTAATTATGTTCGTAACTTTATTGGTAACTATGCTCGTGCATTTGACAGAGATCGTCAAACGAATTTTACCAGAGACTTTGAAGCAAACTATGCCAGAAACTACACTGGTAACTTTACTGGTAACTTTACTGGTAACTTCCTTGCGGAATATTCCAGAAACTTTGAGGCAAACTACACGAGAGAAACTCTGTTCACTCGTGGTGGTAGTAGCAGTTATCATTCCAAGTCTGGTTCATCCTTTTATTACGCAGGTTCTTCATACACAGGAACTGTCCCCTATCTTGGTAACTATGCTCGTGATTACCAACGTGGTATTCAGGTAGATTCTCAGAGAAGTAGAGCTCAGAATTATGCTAGAAATTTCTTGGGTAACTTTAGTAGAAATTACTTAGGTAACTTCTCTGGACAATACTCTCGTAACTTTGATGGTACTCGTCAGAGTAACTTTACCGGAGCATCTAGTTTCAATAGAGACTTCGCAGGTGACTACGCAGGTGACTATTCCCGTACATTTGATGCTCAGTATACAGGAAACTACAATAGAACCTTCTCAGGTAACTATACTGGCAACTATAATAGAAATTTCTTGGGAGATTATAACCGAACATTTACAGGAAACTACAGTGGTAACACGATTGGGTCGGGTAACGAAAATATAGAGACCTATACAATGTACGTAAGAATAGCATAAATAGGGTTATATGGGAACTACGACACTAAAACTTGAAGGCACTAATGGTGACCTCAAGGAAATAACGACTACCGAAGAGAATTATCTTGCGTATCAGGCAGGACTGCATCTTTCTACTTTGGATTCTAGTGACGTATCCGCGATAACTCAGGTCAGTACTAATAATACACTGATCGGTTCGTTTACTGATACTAGGTTTGATGATGGTTCGGGTACTCACGGATTCTCTGGGGGTACTGTTCCGGTTGTACAAACAATAACCTCCTTATACCAAAGGGAAGGGGTTGCTGACTTTGCGGGAGACTCTGCCTCATTCCGTTATCCTCTTGAATTTGCAGACAATGGTGGAACACCAGAACTACACGAATTAGATTCTGCTGAAGTTGATACTCTTTCGGATCGTCTTCTGTCTCGTATCGCAGTATCAGAATATCCAGGCGTATATAAACTTGCGACATCTGCTCCTAGTGGATATGGTACGTATAAAACTGGTGTGTTTGCTGATAGACTACAGACAGGTACAACTGGAACCGTATATAATCTCTATGTAAAGAATACAATGTCTGCCCCGACTGTGGTGAGACCTGTCGCAATCAAACGTTCTTCTGGTCTGACTGGTTCTTTCCAAGGCGTTCAAGAGATGAGCGATGCGGAAATACGGTACTCATTTGGTTCAAGAGTCCAGAGTCGTATTAGTAATGGCACTGCGGGTATCGGAACATATCAGATGCGAAGTTCTGCCCAAGGTGCACCAACCGCATCTGGTACTTGGGTTTCTCGTGGAACAGGATCAGATACTCGTTACAACACAACCAACACTGACTATGCTCAAGCATATAATAGAACCCGATCAAGTAATTATACCGGAGACTATTCTCGTTCTTTTGACCGAACTTTTGCGGGTACGTTTTTAGGTAACTTCATTCGGAGTTTTCTTGGAGAGTATGCGGGTGATTACGGTAGAAACTTTGGTGGAGATTATACCGGAGACTATCAAAGAAACTTTGCAGGAGACTACACCGGAGACTATGGTAGAAACTTTGGTGGAGATTACACCGGAAACTATGCCAGAGACTATGAAGGGGTGTATAGTAGAACACGTACTACAGACTATGCGGGAGACTTTGTTGGTAACTATACTGGAACTTATACAAGAACCCGTATAACCACATCTACTCGCACCCGTGCAACAGATTATGTTGGTGACTTTGTTGGTAACTACGGTAGAACTCGTCAGACAAATTATGCTCGTAACTTCTTAGGTAACTTTACGGGTGACTATTTAAGAAGTTTTGATAGAGATAATCAGATAAATTATGCTAGAAATTACTTGGGTAACTTTACGGGTGACTATTTAAGAAGTTTTGATAGAGATCGTCAGTTAAACTACGCACGTAATTACCTCAGAACACGGGCAACGAACTATGCTAGGGCATTTCAACGTAACCGTACTGCTAACTTTGCTAGGGCATTTATTCGTAACCGTACTGCTAACTATTCTCGTGCTTTTACCAGAACTCTGACATACGTCCGCACACTGGGGGGTAGTGGTGGTGGTGTATATTACTACACACGTACTGGTTACTATTCTAGAAACTATGCCAGAACTTTTGAAGGCAACTATTCTAGAAACTATGCCAGTACTTATACGGGTGACTATTCTAGAAATTACACTGGAGACTTTGTTGGTAACTATTCTCGTAACTTCTTAGGTAACTTTTCTGGGCAATATGCTCGCGCTTACCTAAGAGATCGTCAGACAAATTATGCTCGTAACTTCTTAGGCAACTTCTCTGGACAATATGCTCGCGCTTACCTAAGAGATCGTCAGACAAATTATGCTAGAAATTACTTAGGTGACTACGCAGGTGACTACCAGAGAACACGTGTAACAACTTATACTGGTGACTTCGCAGGTGACTACGCAGGTGACTATGTAGGTGACTACGAAGAGGCATACAGTAGAACACGTACCACAAACTTTGCAGGTGATTTTGCGGGTAACTACGCAGGTAACTATTCCAGAAACTTTGAGGCAAACTATCAGAGAACTAGATCATCTAACTACTCTCAAGCATATAATAGAACTAGATCATCTAACTACACTGACAACTATCAGAGAACTAGATCATCTAACTATTCACAGAATTATAATAGAACATCTACTATAGACTCTACTCGTGAGTCAACTGGTGTGTCTACTGTGACTCGTAATAGTACCTATAGTGCAGATTATGCAAGAAACTTTGCGGGTAACTATACTGGCAACTATGTGGGAACAACGATTGACACTGGTTCATCTACTATTGAGACATATACCCTGTACCAAAGAACAGCATAATTTACATATATATAAAACTGAATGAATTGGAGACTTTAAATGGCAAGAACATGGTTAGATAACGCTTTTTGGGAAACCCCCAAAAAACAAATACTGAATGCGATTAGTGAAGAAATTGATGGTAATAAAACTAAACGTCAAGTTCTAAAAATGCAAAAGATTAATGAAGATGGCACTGAGAACGAAATGTTTGCAGAAGCAGTCGCGTTTCTTGGTGAAGACAGGATTAACGAATCAAGTAAGAAACGTCTTGAGAAGAAGCAAAGTGAAGCAGACGTAGAGAAGCAGAAGAAACTTGAGCATGAAAGGGCAAAGAAACTAGAGAAACTCTTTGAGTACAAACTAGAAACTTTTGAGATTGCTGAAATCAAAGAGTCTAAGAATCGTTTACTGAAATCAAAACTCAGACGATCTAAGTCTATTCCTGAAGTGAATCTATACGCAATATTATTAGTACAGGAAGCAATAGAAGATGGAAAAACAGACTAAAGGATTTGTTGTTGTCGCATCAAGGAATTCTAATTTCTATTCGTATGCGATCAATCTGATTCAATCCATAAAAGACTACTATCCAGAAGCATTAATTACTCTGTGCACAGAGGAACGATTCCTTGACGGACGAGAAGAAGAAGCAGACAATGTTATCTTCTGTGATAGTCATTATCGTGCTAAATTATGGGGCATGGCAAACTCTCCCTATGATATTACAATGTATGTTGATGCGGACATGGAGTGTGAACACGAAGACATTATGACCGTCTGGGATGAGATGAAAGACTACGATATGGTCTTTCACGAATTGACCAAGGATCGTGAAGAATACTATGCAATCCGAGAATTTAAATATAATGGTAGGGTGGAAAAGTATTCCTTGTGCGGGGGTGTTTGTCTTTACCGCAGTAGTAATCCATTAGTAATGGAGTTTATGGATGAATGGGATGACTTGTATCGCAGACAATTTTCTGGTGCATTTAAACCAGAAGGATTTGATTCACAACAATGGAATAAAGACCTCAAGCACTTTGACCAGACAACACTCTGGTGGTTAGTTAACAAGGTAGAAAAATACAAAGACCTCAAGATTGGTTTCTTTGAAGATGATATCCGATGGAATTATTTTACTCAATATGGTTATAATAAATTGTCATCAAAGAGTGGAAAACCACCGATACTTAGGCATTACTCTGGTTGTTTACAGAAGGATGTCCCCTTGGTATGAAAAATATTCCAATAAACAATAAGGAAATATTAAAAGCACTTAACAACTTCTTATGGTATTATGACAACAAAGAAGATGTCACAAGTTGCCTCAAACTGCATGGTAAACCAGAAGATCGTAAATACCATATGAGTGATGAGTATCGCGATAAGATTATTGCTGAAGACACAAACCATGAAGGTTTTCCAGATCACGGACACTCGTATGCATTGAAGGCAGACCGACTGCATCATGTTAACGGATATGCGGCAAGGGGAGCAGAGTATATTGAAAGATATAGCAAGTATAATCAAGAACTCTGTACATTATTAAGCACACGAAACAATGCATTAACTCAGATGTATCCTCCTAATGGATATATCTCTTGGCATAATAATGCAAATGCATCTGCATATAACATTATTTTCTCTTGGTCAGAAACTGGTGAAGGAAACTTCAAGTATGTAGATGGTCATACTGGTCAAATGGTCACAATGCAGGATAAGAAGGGTTGGCAATGTAAAGCAGGATACTTTGGTTCATATAACGAACCTTGGTACAATAGAGTCTATCATGCCGCAGAAACTGACTGTTGGCGAATTACCGTGTCATACATCTTTGACCGAACTGATATGTCTATGGGTCTACAAGACGAGATAATAGAAGAAATAATGTCAGAATACTAAAATCTTGGCGTTCTAAACCTTATAAATAAAGACAAGAAATCATTGTTTTTATAACGGGTATAATAGATGTCATCAAGTAATTACGAAGATATTGTCATTAATCAAGGTACAGATGTTGCAGTAGAAATACATCTCATACATGATAGCGGTAGCACATACGATCTCTCCAACCATTCGGTCTCCGCAAGGATGAAGCGTAGGTATGGTGATTCCGCAAACGATCCAGATACAATAAACTTCAATTCCGTGGTAATTTCCCCACCGACAGACGGAATAATTAACCTATCCCTAACCAACACGCAGACAGACGCGATGAAGACTCGTGGTCGTTATGTCTATGACGTTGAAGTATCTTATACCGACAGTGATGGTAACGCAATAATTCAAAGAGTCCTAGAAGGACAAGCCGAAGTCTCCCCATCGGTCACGAAATAAAAAGGATCAACAATAATGACTGATAAAATCGTTGTAAAGAAGGTAGTAGTTGGCACACCCATTCGGAGAGTGACATCTGGTGCTTTCAGTATAGGAAATCTTGGTGGTGTAGATGTTTCTGCAACTGAGTCAGACGGATCAATTCTCGCGTATAAGACATCAGCGGGTAAATATGTTGTTACAAACCTCCGTACTGATGACAACCTCACTGCTGTATATGATAGTGATCTGGGCACATATACCTTTGGTTTAAAAAATAACTCAATCACTGGACACATAATACCGAGTGCACACGAGACATATGACCTCGGTACACTGGATAGCAAGTTTCGTGACCTCTATCTAAGTGGTAGCACGATCACTCTCGGAACTGTAAAACTAAAAGACAGTGGTGGTGACTTAATTGTTGTTGATAACAATGGCGACAAGATCAACCTAGACCTATCATTAAGTACAAACAATACTGCGGTATTCTCTTTTGATAGTTCATCCGGTACTTTTACCTTTAATGATTCTGACCTTGCTAGAACTAATATTAATGAGACTTTTCATGCAGGTGTGACTGTAGTCAATGGTGCGACTATTGATAGTGCAACCATCACAAACCTTGCGAATACTCAACTGACCGGAAGTCAGGCAACCTTTGACAGTGCGAATATTGGCACTCTACGAGTAACTGGTAATACCGTCCTTGATGGTAATTTGACCATCACTGGTACTGAGACCACCGTAAACACCGAAACAATTAACCTTGCAGACAATACGATTGTCCTCAACTCCAATGCCACAGGTGCTCCAACAGAGAATGCGGGTATTGAGATTGAACGTGGTGATTCCGCAAACAAATCATTCTTGTGGAATGAGGGTACTGGTTACTGGACACTCAATGGTGAGACCCTAGAGACAACTGGTAAGATTCTATTCGGTAATGTGTACAGTTCAGAAGGTGACCTACCAAATGCGGGAACATATCATGGTATGTTCGCACACGTACATGGAACAGGTAGAGGACTCTTTGCACATGGTGGTTCTTGGCATAATCTGATTGACTCAGATACGACAAGTCTACAACAGGTTTATAACCTAACATCAAACAATGCAGATATAACGAATGCACAGATTGATTCTGCAACCGTTACCAATCTTGCGACAACTCAGTTAACTGGGTCACAGGCAACGTTTGATAGTGCAAACATTACTTCTGTGGGTGGCATCACTGGATTTGATGCGACATCAACTTCTACGATGCGTGGACTATTCTCTGCGGGAGGAGACTTAACATATAATTCTTCTACTGGTCAGTTTACCTTTGATGTTGAAGATGTATATACTCAAGCAAACTTTGACAGTGACTTCTTAACACGATTGACCTCACAGATTGACAGTGCGGGTATTACTACATTAAACAATAC